>SWCE01003836.1_pt1 | contig 104977 bp, 91 predicted proteins | sample 4690061 | NCBI WGS metagenome assembly SWCE01 (sample SAMN10267279, study PRJNA491770) | bioreactor metagenome | isolation source: DHS bioreactor inoculated with subseafloor sediment | place: Japan: off Shimokita Peninsula | collected 2012-10 | reverse complement strand
GGAATTCAATCCGTAATCTGCAATCCGCAATCTGCAATCTTGACCGCAAAGGCTTATACGCGGACAGGCCTGTCAGAAAACAAACCTGTAAATTTTGTAAATCCTGTCAACAAGATGATTTCTCTGCGTCTTTGCGTCATTGCGTGGTTCTTAAATTTGCAATCTGCAATCCACAATTCCAAATCCCCTACCTTTGCACCATGAAATTACCTAAACACCGCCCCCTTACCGATTGGTTACCTATCAGCCGCGATGAGCTTGATCGTCGAGGCTGGGACGAGGTGGATGTGATTATCATTTCAGGTGATGCTTATGTAGATCATCCTTCGTTTGGACTGGCCGTGATGGGTCGATTGATTGAAAAAGAGGGTTTCAGGGTAGCCATTCTGCCACAGCCAAACTGGCGGGATGATTTGCGTGATTTTAAGAAATTGGGTAAACCCCGCCTCTTTTTCGGGGTAACTGCCGGTGCCATGGATTCTATGGTAAATCATTACACCGCAAACAAACGTCTGCGTTCGGATGATGCCTACACGCCCGGCGGAGTATCCGGTTTCCGGCCTGATTATGCCACGGTGGTTTATTCCGGTATCCTGAAAAAGCTATTTCCGGATGTGCCGGTAATCCTTGGCGGCATAGAAGCCTCCATGCGCCGCCTCACCCATTACGATTACTGGAGCGACAGCCTGAAACCCGACATCCTTACCTGGAGCGGTGCCGATATGCTGGTATTTGGCATGGGTGAAAAAAGCATCGTCAGCCTGCTCCATCGCCTGGCTGATGGCGAAAAAATTGAACAAATCAGGGATGTTACGCAAACCGCTTTTAGAATGCACAAAGGGGAGTCCCTGCCAGATTGGGAAGGCATTCCAACAAAGCAGCTGCCCAGCCATGAAGCTTGCCTGACCGATAAAAAGGCATTCTCAGACCATTTCAGGCTATTTGAAGAAGAATCTAACCGTTGGCAGGGCGCCCGGCTGATTGAAGCCCACGGTGACTGGCTAACCATTATAAATCCGCCCTGGCCTCCCATGCAGGAAGCCGATATTGATGCTGCTTTCGACCTTCCTTACACCCGCCTGCCTCATCCGCGTTACCAAAAACGAGGACAACTGCCTGCCTTTGAGATGATTAGAAACTCAATCAACCTGCACCGGGGCTGTTTTGGCGGGTGTGCTTTTTGCGCTATTTCAGCTCACCAGGGAAAATTTGTGGTCAGCCGCTCCGAAAAATCAATCCTTAATGAAATAAAAGAAGTTGCGTCAGTCCCTGATTTTAAAGGACACCTTACCGATATGGGCGGCCCTTCGGCCAATATGTATAAGATGCAAGGCGTAAATACCGATCAATGCAAAAAATGCCGGCGCCCTTCCTGTATATTCCCGAGCATCTGCAAAAACCTCAACACCGACCACCGCCCAATGACCGCTCTTTATCAAAAAGCACAGAAAATGCCCGGAATAAAGCGCATCACCATCGGTAGTGGGATACGCTACGATATGCTTGTTGGCCGGAGCGAAGCAGAAAGCAAGGCATTCGGACTGAACGAGTATATGCAGCAGGTAATTTCCAAACATGTTTCGGGAAGGCTGAAGGTAGCGCCTGAACACAGCTCAGCGCAGGTGCTTCAGCTTATGCGCAAGCCACATTACCGCACCTTTATTGAATTTCAAAAGCAGTTTAACAACATCAACCACCAGCATGGATTAAAACAGCAACTCATCCCCTACTTTATTTCTAGTCATCCCGGTAGCCGGCTTGAAGATATGGCCGAACTGGCCTGCGAAACCAAAGAGCAGGGTTTCCGGCTGGAGCAGGTGCAGGATTTCACACCCACGCCCATGACTATAGCCACCACCATCTATTATACCGGCATTGATCCCTATACTTTAAAACCTGTATACGTAGCGAAAGCCAAAGAAGACAAAATCAACCAGCAACGCTTCTTTTTCTGGTATAAGCCTGATAACAAGCGGTGGCTAAATGATACCCTCAAGAAGATCGGACGGAATGATCTTCTGCAAAGATTTAACAAGAGGTAAGCGATTATGGACTCCAATTCAAATAAGCCTTATGAATCAGGCTTTCTGACAGGATATCAAAGAAGCCTATTTTAGGTCCCGCTGAAAAACTCCTAATCATCTAATATCTCATAAATTATAAATTTGTTTTTTCTGACATGATTTACAGTATTGTTTTTTGACAGGATTTACAGGATTTACAGGTTTTATTTTGGTCTGCTGAAAAGCAAGGAAGTGGACGTATGGCGAGATAAACCTTGCATGTAACATAAAATATATCATCATACCATGCTGAAATCCAATCATATATTATTTTTTCAGCAGACCCTATTTTAAACAAAAGTAGATTCCACATAAGCCATTGGAATAATAAAGCTTGAACTACTGATTGTTATGAATATTCTCTTCAAACTTTCCACGTCTTTTCTTCTGAATTTCACTTCAGAAACTGCTTAAAGTAAATTAAACCACTTATTGCTTTTTGTACCGAAACCCAACTTCAAAATTTTTCAATGGATCAATATATACAGAGTCAATTTTATAATTTTGTTCAATATAATTGACCCAATTGGTATGAATATGTTTGATTGTATTTGTTTTTTCCTTCATTCCCGGGTAAAGTATCAGAAATCCCAGTTCATCAATTTCTTCCATCTGCCGGGATCTTTCACTAGTAAAAGGAGCATTTATAACATAAAATGTGTTGATATCTTTTAAGAGTTCTTCAGGCTCATTTTCATTTGGATTATATGCTTTAACTTGTGATCTCAATTGCTTGAAATAATAATTGTAGAAAGGCGCTATCTGGCTGACCACAATGGCAGCGGAATCTTTAGAGACAGACTTTTCAACCATTTGAGATATCTGCTTAAAGTTCTCTTTGGCATTTTTTGTGTAATAAGTATTCAAAAAGGCAAAGTTGAGGATGTTACTTATAAAAATAGCTGCAAAAAGCACAATAATAGTTTTTAGGTTAAATTTCTGATAGCCAATAGCAACAGCTATTACCACAAATGGCATAGCAGCCATCATACTCTGCTGATTAATTACAGGTTTAAAGAAGGATACTATATAGGTAACTATGATAACGGAAACCAAACTATAGCCTGTTAATAAATAGCCAGGATGCAGAAATAGTTTGTCTCTGTTCTTTCCGATGAAAAACATTGTTACAAACAACCTTATACCAAATATATAAAACAGTGTAGTTAAAGGCTCCTTCCCGGTATAGATATATAAATACTCGAAAAAATAGCCGATACCAGGCAGATCCATAAAAATTGTTTTACTTGCATGGCAATATGAGATGATATACAATATGATTTTATTAATATTTTTACAATATTGTGTAAATAAATTTTTTATGTTCAAATAAAGAGTAAATTTGCGAAAAATTCTCAGAAAAAATGAGCACGATGTATACTTTACCCCCCCCCCCCGGCCTGCGTGCGGTATGTTTATTTTTTCACTATGAGAATTTCAACAGAGTACTTGCTTATTTTCACCTAAGCGTACTGGCAATTATTTATTATAGGGAATTTCATAATAATTTATTTGAAACTACTTTTAAGCAACAATGGACTCCGCATTATAATACCAAATACATTTTCAAGATAGGAAAAAATAAGTTCGATTAGTCCAAGCCGTCTGACAATAATTTCTGGTCAGATGGCAATTTATGGTTACCACCCAAATCTGTAAATTAATCTCTAAAAAAATTTAACTATGAAACGTTTTTTTCTACCAATAATTGGACTGATGTTCATTTCACTTTCATGTGAAAAAATAAATCCTGAACAAGACAATAAACCTACGAATTCCAATGTTTATGAAAAAGCAAACGTCAGTTGTAAGAATGGGATTCTAATCTTTAAGGATTATGCAACACTTCATGATTATGAAAGTGTGGCAAACCTTATGGATATTGAATCACTTACGGAACTTGAAATGGGGTTAGGCTTTAATTCTCAAAAGCGGTTATTCGAGAATATTGCAATGAAAGAGTATGACTTACAAATAAGGCCGTTTGAGGATAAAACAGAAGAAGAAATGAAAAACATTCCATTCCCTGGTCATTCTCCTGAATACATGGAAGCTATAAAATTAGGTTTCATTAAGGAAATAAACGAACCCGAAGGAAGTTATATAGATTATAACTTAGCAGATCGTTCAATGGCTGCCTATCTGAATAGCGATGGGTTTGTAATGGTTGGTAAAGTGCTTTATTTTGTAAGAGACAATAGTATTAAAAGCCTAGAAAATGCAACCGTATACGATGGAACAAAATTGATTGCTGAGACAAATAGCAAGATTTCTGAGATTTTGGATACTAAAAGTGTTATGTCCGGAATTTATACTGCATATCAGCATGATGATATAAGCGGTGCTTGGGTAACCGTAGGCAACTTTAGAACTAGAATGTCAGCAACATTTATCATTAAGACTTTTGGCTATGATTCAGGCTCAAACTGGTCTAAATATATTGAGTGTCATCCATTAAGTGTAGGCACAAACTCACAAAGGAAGAATGGCTGGGGTAAATGGAATCAGTATTGGGGGCCTCAAACAATCAATGGAACTGCCAGCCTGAAAATCGAGTGGAGCTTTGAATCGTATGGTCCTTATATTTATCAGGGCATTAATAGTAATTTTTCAACCTACCGCCATTTGCCTTCAGCCAGTAATGCAACCATTACGTATCATCCTTTTACGGGCGAGCCAGCTCCCTTTCTTGATTATGTCATTGCTGAGGCACCAAATAACGGCTATTACGGTTGGGGTAATAAACCGATTTCATTTGACATTACAGCAAATTTGCCCGGTGGATGCTGCGGCTTTACACGTCATGTGATATGGTAAAACCAAATCTGAGTAACTCACCCGGGAACAAAGCCTTAAAACTGGACTCGCAATTGAATATTTATTTATTTTGTAAGCCTCCGATTTCTTAAGGTTAAAATATCTTTAACTTGGTTCCCGGGTATTGTTAAACCTTTATCCACATAGTTCATATGAAAAAGTTCCTATTAATATTAACATTAGCTACATTCTCTATTTCTTCCTGCCAGAAAATCAGGGACGATATGTTGCCGGAAGGAAGAAGACAGATGTATTTTCAGTCTATTTTAAACCCCGATAGTTGCATCAGGGTGTTTGTTGGGCAAACAACAGGCATTCAGGATGATATACAATCACCGGTAAATGATGGCATTGTTTTCGTATTCATTAACAATGTTTTTTCTGATACGTTACAAAATGTTGAATCGGGCATTTACGAGTCGGAATTAAAGCCAGCTATTAATGACACTATAAGAATTGAAGTGCTTGCTAATACTAAAATGACAGGGGAGACGATTATTCCTACTCCGGCTGTCATAAGCAATCCTGAGTATAAATACCCTACATTCTACGATGCTATGAGTCAGCAAAATTATGGTACGCTCACATTTTCTATTAACGATAACCCGGAACAAGAAAACTATTATGAGATATTAATATACAATTCCCAATTTAGTGATTATACCCAGGAATACTGGTACACATATGAAAGTAATTACTGGACTATTTATAAACCGGATATAGTTATTCAAAACGAGGGGGATTGGGACTTTATACCAACTACATTGTTTTTCAGTGATGAGCTTTTTAATGGAAAAATCAATATTTTCTCATTTATTACGCATGCAAGCAATAGTAGCTACATTTTATTGCGCAGCATTTCAAAAGAGTATTATTACTTTCGTAAGTATTACACCCGCCATGCGTTCAATGCGCAACTTCATACTGACGGAATACATAACCTGTTATTTGCGGGAGAACCTTTAGATATGTACACAAACATAAAAGGCGGACTTGGGGTATGTGCTGCTTATAGTTCAACAACAGCAACCAAAATAGTAGTAATACAATGAAATACATGATAATAACCTATTTTGCTTTATTTATAGGTACTCAGGCCTTAGCTCAGCATACCATGCAGGGCTATATTTCCGATACAAAAACCGGCGAAAAGCTTATCGGTTGTTCTGTGTATATTTCAAGCACTACGGAGGGGGTAACCAGCAATAATTATGGATTTTACAGCATAAAAACCAATAAGCTACCAGCCCGACTGGTTTTCAGCTATATTGGATATATCTCTGATACCCTTGAATTTAGAAATTCAGTAGAAAATAGTAATATATCACTAACTCCAAAAACGAGCGACCTAAAAGAGGTGGAAATAAAGGCCACAGGTACAGCTACCTCAACCCCACGTACAGGAGTGCTTACTATACCGGTGCAACAGATAAAACAATTACCGGCCCTGGGAGGTGAAGTAGATGTGTTGAAAGCCTTTCAACTTATGCCCGGTGTGCAGGGTGGCACCGAAGGAACCAGCGGTTTGTATGTGCGCGGAGGTACGCCCGACCAAAATCTTGTACTGCTGGATGATATTCCTTTATACTACGTTAATCATATTGGAGGTTTTGTGTCGGTGTTTGATGTAAATGCTATCAATGATATAAAACTTATCAAAGGCGGTTTTCCTGCCCGCTATGGCGGACGTTTAAGCAGTGTAGTGGACATAAGAATGAAAACCGGAAATTCAACTGGCCTTAAAGGAGAGTATGGTATTGGCATACTTGCCAGCCGATTATTTATTGAAGGTCCTTTATCCAAAAATAAAAAAACAAAATTTATGTTTAGTATTCGCAGGTGCAATATCGATTTGGTCACCAGATTAGCAACAAGAATGCAAAGTAACCTGGAATACAGTGCAGGATATACTTTTTATGACTTGTATTCAAAAGTTACACACCAATTCGATGCAAAGAATTCCTTGTCATTTTCATTCTATAATGGACGGGATAATATCTTTTTCAAACAAAGAGATCGTGGTGATGTCGGGGCGGTTACCTTTTTTGATTATAAGGCAAATATCAAATGGGGAAATACCCTTGCATCATTCAAGTGGAATCATCAATACAACAGCCATGTTTTTGGTAGTCTCACCTTTGCTTATACACATTTTGATTACCTCAACGGAGTTCAGTACGTAGAAAAAAATAAAACTGACAGAAAGGTTGTTGAAAAAGCAAATTCATCTTTTGTTTCAGGGGTTAACGATCTGATTCTGAAGAAGGATTTCGATTACTTTGTCTCTAACATATTCTCACTTAAACTGGGAGCAGGCTATACCCATCATCAGTTTAATCCGGGAATGAATTATTATAAGAATGTTTCCATAGATTCTATGGCAGGTTCTCCTAAATTACAATCTGATGAAATTACAGCCTATGCCGAAAGTGATTTTAAACTTTTTAAGGACGTTAATGCAAATGCCGGAATTCATTTTAACACTTATTTTGTTGGAGGGTCCATTTTTCCAACATTACAGCCAAGAATAACGGTGAACTACAAAATGAGACCCAATTGGTCAGTAAAATCGAGTTTTGTTTACATGCAGCAGAATCTTCATCTTTTATCAAACAACGGAGCAGGATTGCCTACAGACCTATGGGTTCCGGCAACATCAACCACCAGCCCGCAATACAGTTACCTTTATAGTCTCGGGCTATATCACACGCTTAAAGACAATGGCATTGAACTAAGCCTTGAAGGGTATTATAAATCGCTGAACAATCAAATTGAGTTCAGCGAAGGCGCAAGTTTTTTTGGCGGAACCAATAATTGGGAAGATAAGATCGAAAGAAACGGCAAAGGCAAAAGTTATGGGGTGGAATTTCTTGCTCAAAAAGAACATGGCAGGCTAACGGGATGGATAGGCTATACCCTTAGTTACAATTACCGGAAATTTGATAATATAAACAAGGGACAATGGTTCCCTTATAAATTTGACCGCAGACATTATCTTACCCTGGTTGCGAACTATGCTCTTAATGAAAATATAGTTTTCAGCGGCGATTTTGTGTTTAATACTGGTAATGCAATTACACTTCCCGATGGCAAATATCCAACCATAAATGAAGAATTTAACTATGGATCCTTCGCAAACCCTTTTCCCGTATTTACCAGGGTATATGATAATACATATACTTATCCCGGCAGAAACCAAAGCCGGATGCCGGTTTACCACAGGCTTGACTGTGCGGTTAGGTTCATAAAAGAAAAGAAAAAAGGAACACGTGAATGGGTGATCTCAGTATATAATGTTTACAGTCGCCAAAACCCCTATTTTGTTTACATGGAGCATGATAAGCAAAAACAACTCCACCTCTACCAGATCAGCATTTTCCCAATAATCCCTTCTTTTACTTATGTGAGGACTTTCTAGGAAAACATGAGCAGCGTAAAACTCACCAAAGCAGACAAAGTCAACAAATTATCGAAACTCCAATGCCTACCATTTTAAACCGGCCAGCTTTTGTTTCACCTCTTCCATATCGGGGTCGTCTCCAAAAAGCAGATCCGGTTCAAGGTAATGCAGGCTGTGTTCCCTTTTGAATCTTTCTTCTCCACCGCCGGTAATATTAAGCATAATTAAGGCATCTTTATCAATAAGACCTTCATTAACTGACTTAATAAGCGAAGCAGTAGCAATGGCCGAAGCAGAATAGATATCGATGCCTTCTTTTTTGAGGAACAGCTCTTTAGCTTCCCGGGCCTCAAGATTAGAAGCCATCAATACATCGCCGTCAGTATCGGTAAGGGCATCAAAGAGGCCACCGATAATCGGATAGGGTGGTTTTCGGTTCGACAATACCTTGGCTTCTATTTCAGTAACATGTTGGCGGGCCAACTCACTATCATATGAAAGCATTTCACGGGAATGTGCTTTCCAGGCCTTGTATATGGGTAGGAAAGGATTGTTTTGCGATACCATCAGCTTCATTTTGTTGCTGCCATAACGGCCATCCTCAATTAGTCTGAGATTGGCCTCCCAGGCTGCAATGGCACCGGTTCCACTGCCTACGGCCTGAAAATAATAATCAGGTATGCGGCCAATGGTAGTTACCGCCGATAGGGTAGTAGTACCCATCCCATCCCGTCTTGCCACATTTTTAGCACCGCCTTCTGCCAGAAAGCCTTCGCATTTGGCAATTAAATTAGACAAATGTATGGCATCATAATAATCTGTATCGAATGCAGTAACTGCAAGTTTTACACAATCCTTCACTGGCTCACTGAACCAAAGGGCATCTATATAATCGTGTGGTACACACAACAATAAAGGAATATTATTGTCGGAACACACTTTAGCGAATGCCCGGGCAGTGTTTCCGGCTGAAGCAACCACCAACACCTGCTTCTGCTCAGGATTCATCCTGCCACAAACTGCATAAGCTTCGGTTTCTTTAAAAGAACAGGTAGTCATGCCGCCGTTTCGTTCGGGCCAGTAGCCACTAAAAGTTATCCATAGGTTTGACAGCCCGAGTGCTTTACCCAGCCCCTCACTTTTGTATGTTACGGGTGCCGATGAGCCTTCTAACAGGCGTTTGATGGGAAGCCAGTTTGCAAAAGCGTAAAGTCCATAGCTGGAATCCAGGGTAAGTAATTGCTTGTGGTCATATATGGCCCGGATAAGTGCGGGTTTTTCTTCGCCCGGAGCATCCAGGGTCCAACCATTGTCTTCAAAAATATTACCACTGGCCTGAGATTGTAAGCGGTAACGCGTTGGGGTAAAATCAGCGTACATAGTCTTTCTGTTAAAGAGGGCAAAAGTAAGCAATGTAGATGGAATGTACGGGTCTTAAACCGCTTTATAAGGTCGTTGTTCTTTGGATTTAAAGCCAGAAACAGGATTTTATGAATCTAATGCTCAGGATTTGAATTATTTTTGCAAAAAGCATTGTTATGACTTCATTTGAACTTCACGGATCTGATCACATTCAATTAAACCAATTGCTAAAATTGCTGAATCTTGTTGAGAGTGGGGGAGAGGCCAATCAGGTAATCCTGGCAGGTGAGGTCATGGTAAATGGAAGCATAGAATTAAGAAAACGTAAAAAACTTTATCCCGGCGACAGGGTAGAATATGACCGGAAGTCGATAAAAATTGTTGACAGCTGATCATTTTAGATCAAAGGTTAAAGGCGGTGGCAGGGTAGGGGAGCCTACCCGAAATTTGCCAGATGCATTTCCAGATCGGTCATAATGTCTTCCAGGTTTTTAATTTTTCCTTTCTCAGCATTAAACACCAGTTGAATTTCACTATGTGCCTTCAGATGGCTGTGAATTTCCTCCATTCTGGTTTGCCCGGGATAACCTTTGATAAAAATAAAGTAATCCGCATGTTTAAGAGACTGAATCATCGGGTGTTGCGTATTGTTGTTTCCAATCAAACAATAATAGAGCCGCTGGTCTAAGTCATGGAAGGAAAAGATGGGATAATACTGCACAGCATTGAATCTGGTAAAGAAAACCGGTAAATCATCCAGTTTCTTGAGTTTAAATCCAAGCAGGGTATTCATTAAAAAAGCAAGGCGGTAATCTTTTATCTGGGTACTTAGTCCCGTTATATTTAAATCGGGATATGAATCCGGGGTGCGAATCAGTTTTTTTTTTGCCATAACGCTAAATTAATATAACCTGGCAATTTATAAAAATATTACTTTTCGACCAGGGAGTGATTGTTAAGATCAAAAAGTTCAATGGCTTTCATGGCTGCCTGCTGTTCGGCTCCTTTAATGGAATAATCACGTCCCGAACCTGAGGGCTTGCCGGCAATCCGGATTTCAACAATGTATTGCTTTTTATAACCAGTGCCAACTTCCTGAATCACATTGAATTCAACCGGTTTTTTTTCTTTCTGGGCCCACTCAATAATTTTGCTTTTGTGATTAACATCTGTATGAATGAGCACATTAAGGTCGAAATGATTTTTTATTACCCTGTTTATTAATACTTTGCGCGTAAACCGATAGCCTTTGTCCAGATATATGGCACCAATCAAAGCTTCAAGGGCATCGCCTTTGATGGAACGAAAAACACTGTTATTGTTCTGCGCATGAATAATAAGCTGATCGATGCCCAGACGAAAGGAAAGTTTATTTAACTGTGCCCGGCTAACGATTTTAGAGCGCATTTCGGTAAGAAATCCTTCGTCTTTATAGGGGAACATCCGGAAAAGGTAATCAGCCACTACTGTACTCAACACGGTATCTCCGAGAAACTCAAGTCTTTCGTTGCTTATTCTCATGCCATTGATCATTTCCTCGCTCTGTGACTTATGAAGAAATGCGAGTTTATACAAAAATATGTTTCCCGGATAAAATCCGAAAATATTTTTGATGGCTTCGTAAAAATGTTTATCACCCGAAAGGTAAAACCTAAAAGGTTTTATTTTGAATGGAAACACAATTAATCATTGAATTTTTTGAATAAGATGGATGCATTGTGTCCGCCAAAGCCGAAAGTATTGCTTAATGCAATCTGAATCTTACGTTCCCGGGCTTTCCCGAAAGTGAAATCAAGCGAATTGTCAATATCCGGATCATCGGTAAAGTGATTGATGGTCGGAGGTATGATGCCATTTTTAAGTGCCAGAATGGTGGCGATGGATTCAATGGCACCGGCAGCACCCAGCAGGTGTCCTGTCATTGATTTGGTACTGTTAATGCTGATTTTGGGGGCATGTTCTCCAAAGAGTGCAACGATGGCTTTTACTTCGGCAACATCTCCCAAAGGGGTTGAAGTGCCATGGGTATTGATGTGTTCAACATCCTGAGGGTTTAATCCGGCTTCATCAATAGCGCTTTTCATGGCCCGTCGTGCGCCATCACCTTCGGGATGTGGTCCGGTCATGTGATAGGCATCAGCCGTAAGGCCTGAGCCAATTATTTCTGCATAAATTGCAGCTCCGCGGGCTTTGGCATGTTCATATTCTTCGAGAATGAGTGCTCCTGCTCCTTCACCAATTACAAATCCATCACGATCTTTGTCGAAGGGTCTGGACCCGGTAGCCGGATCATCGTTGCGCGTAGAAATAGCATGCATGGCATTAAAACCACCTACACCGGCTGCATTTACTGCAGCTTCAGAACCACCGCAAACAAAAATTTCAGCTTTGCCCCATTTGATGTAATTGTAGGCATCAATAATAGCGTTGGCTGATGAAGCGCAGGCAGAAACTGTTGCAAAATTAGGGCCTTTGAAACCATATTTTATGGAGATGTGACCGGCAGTGATGTCGGCAATCATCTTGGGAATAAAGAAAGGATTGAAACGCGGGGTCCCATCTCCTTTAAAGAAATCTCCAACCTCCTCCTGAAAGGTCAATAACCCTCCAATGCCTGAGGCCCAGATTACTCCTGCCCTTTCTAAATCGATAGCAGAAAGATCCAGCCCCGAATCGGTTATGGCTTCGTCTGCGCTAATCATCCCATACTGAGCGTATGGATCGAATTTACGTACTTCTTTCCGGTCAAAAAAGGCGAGCGGATTATAATCTTTGATTTCACAGGCAAATTGCGTTTTGAATTTGCCGGCATCAAACCGCGTAATGGGGCCAGCGCCGCTTACACCATTAATCAATCCCTCCCAATATGATGGTATGGAATTGCCTATTGGAGTAAGCGCGCCGAGTCCGGTTACTACAACTCGTCTTACATTCATTAAGAAAGAAGATTATTTAGTGTTGTTTGTAATGTATGCTACAGCATCACTTACGGTACCGATCTTTTCAGCCTGATCGTCCGGAATAGCAATGTTAAACTCTTTTTCAAATTCCATGATGAGTTCAACAGTATCCAGAGAGTCTGCACCTAAATCGTTGGTGAAACTGGCCTCGGGAGTAACTTCATTTTCATCAACGCCAAGCTTATCTACTATGATAGCTTTTACTCTTGTTGCAATGTCTGACATTTTTTCTCTTTTTTAGGTTTGAGGCTGCAAAGAAACAAATTATTCAAATACCAAACAAAAAATTATAGCTCAAATACTTTTTTTATAATAGTTAATTGGCATAAAATCAATTACATGTAATAATGTATATGTATATTTCAACAGACGAGACAAGTATGTAATGATCACAAAATCAGACTAATATACGACGGAGAAGCTGTAGTATTAAATTTGGATTAAAAATGCAGTATGAAGATTTAAATACCATCATTCCTTCGCTGTTTGATGGCAAATAAGACATAAGAAACGATTAAATTTTATCAAAAAAAAGGCCGCCTGCAAATGGGCGACCTTAAAATCCTTACTTCAGAATCTTTATAGTTTTAAGGCAACTCCCACGTTAAACCATGCAATTCCGTAACCTATTTCAGCCATGGCTGCAAATGAATCGGAAAAGTAGTACCTTCCACCGGCATACCAACTCCAGACCACACCGCTGCTTGAGGCGTTGTAATTGTACATTGGGTCAATATTTCCTGTTTCTTTGGCAGAAACTACATTGAATCCAAGCATCAGACCTGTGTAGGTGTCCAGCCTGTCAACCAGTGGATAATGAAATGTCCCGCGTGCTCCTAATATAAAGCTGGAATACTTATAACCCCAATCATTTCCAAAATATGAATATTCCCATTTGGAGGCAGTATAGCCGAGGTATCCACCTACTCCAATAGAACCTACATCAAGAACATCATCCTTTACTCCTACCTCAAATGAAGCAGAAATCGGAGGAACGGTGGTGGAATAACCGGTTCCACTGTATAAGGTACTTCCAAAGCCGATTCCAATATTCACTACTTTTTCTCCCTTGGTCAAAAGATTGTCCTGAGCGGAAAGATTGAATGCCAGAAAGGCAGCAAAAACGGTAATAATTACTTTTTTCATTGTGTTTTGGTTTAGATTTAAAAACTTGTTTATTTGGGTTTATGGTCAGTTGTTTCGATGCTAATTGCTAAATTGTAGCCAGTATGCAAAATTTTAGTAAAACAAGTAATTGTGATGGTAGTTGGCATTTAAGTAGAACAAAGATAAGATGCTTTTGTATGACTTCAATACCTAAAAGTAGGTATTTTTTAATGAAATCGGGATTATTTTTACAATTAACAGATTTTTTTTAAAAGCTATATTATATTATCAACCTGAGACAGAATAATATAGATAATAAATGGTTCTGGCTGCCCGCTCCGTTATATTTGAGGCAGGAAACTGAAAATTAACAAAAAAATAACATTTCAGGAAGTCTATAAAATGCAATTATCACTGCATTAACGCATTACTTTTACTTCAATGGCATTTAATCCTTTGGGTGTGCGTTCGGTTTTGAAGTTGACTTTATTGTTTTCCACAATGGGTTCAGATAAACCATTTATATGTACAAAGATGCTTTCGCCGGTGATGAGGTCTTTAATAAAACCAAAGCCTTTAGAGTCGTTGAAGAAAGTTACAATGCCGGTACGAAATTCTTCGGGGGCCATATCTTCTTTTTTGGGGACACCAATTTCAATGTCCTCAGCTTTAATCACACTCTTTTTAATTGTGGGATCGGGTGGTGTATCAGTTATTCGTCCGTATTCATCCACATAAGCAATCATGTCATCCAGGATGTTACCATCAACAGTATTGGCGGCCCTTTCCAATTTTTTGGCGGCTTTATCTTTTTTCTTTTTTAGTTTCTTTTTTTCGTTTTCGTGCTTATTCCATGATTGTTGTGACCGGGCCATAATTAAGTTTAAAGGGTTTAAATATTTATTGTTGAAACTTCTGCAAATATACGCATTATTTCTCATTGGAAGTCAATAAAATACACATACACACCCTTTCAGATGTGCTATGATATATTTTTATGTTTGCCGGCAGTGGTTTTTACTCAATGCGGACGAACCTTGCCAAAGGTGCCATTCGTGCTTTGTTTAAGTTCAGCTCATCTTCGTAAATGGTATAATTATCGGCAGTTTCGAATACCTTAAACAGTTCTTTTTCCATGTTAAGATCAGGACAGGCCATCATGGTGGATGCTATTTTTGAAAAAGTGATGCGGTTTCCTTCTTTTAATTCATAATTCCCAAAAAAATGGTTGCAGCCGGCAAAACCATTGACTTTATTATCCTCCTCGCTAAACTCAATAAAAGCAGGCTTTTCCTGACCGGTATCTTCATCAACAGGAGCACCGTTTATTTCAATCAGTTTCCATCGTTTGCCTGTCAGGGATGCATCCGTTAATCCTGAGACTTGTTTTTTCAGCATATAGTTATCTGCCAGGACTCCGGTAACCGGCTGTCCCTGAATATCAAGCTGAAGTACTTTGTTTTCACCAACAAGAAATTTGGCGGAGCGGTTTTCAATGCCCTCAAGAGTAATGATATTGCCCAAATCATTCCATGTAAATTTGCCCTTATCTGTATAGGTCTGTTCTGATTTTCCGGAATATGTGGTATGAAGTTCATAGGTGAGGTCTGCATTCAGCACCAGCGTGGTGATGATACCTTCGCAATCGGCACATGGTAAGGTGCCTTTGTAAGTGCCGGGCCAGTCAAGAGAGGTGGCACTATTGTCACCTTCAAATAAAGGTATATCAGGAGTTTGTGTTTTAGTACTTGTTTTGCAAGAGGCTAAAATTATTGCTATGCCGAAAATCAGGGTAAACAGGGTGTAATTTTTCATGGTATTTCGTTTTTTATTCAGAAGTATGTTTTGTATACCGTAGTATAAATACAAAAAGCATGCAATTATTTTAAATGCACACAAACAATCTTATCTCTGTGTGTTCATCGACCGGTTTTATTTTGAGTGGAACTTCTGCAATGAAACACTGTTTATAACGTTATTAAATGAACGTATACCATTGTTTGATAAGCTGCATATTGCTGAATGAATCCAAATTCATCCCATTCCTTCCGTAGAAAAAAAGTGTTGCTCTGGCTGATTGGATTGCCAGTGGGGATGCTTATGCTTGTTGTACTTGCGGGCTTTTTGTATGGCGACAGAGCAAAACAACTTGTCGTTGATGAACTAAACAGCCATTTATTGATAAAGGTTGATGTTGGAGAGATAGATTTTTCTATATTAAGAAGTTTCCCGGATGCATCTGTGGTATTGCGCAACATTGCTACCAGGGATGGTCAGTCAGAAATGCCTGTACTGCTCAATGCCCGAAGTGTTTCTTTGCGTTTTGGGATATTCGGCCTTATAACAGGTAATTACAGTATACAAAGCATTCAAATTGATGAAGCCTCCATTAACCTGTGGATAGATGATGAGGGGAAAAATAACTTTCAAATATGGGAATCAGGAGCTAAAACCAGTGGGAAGCCAGTCAATTTTAATGTAAACCGGGTGCACTTTAATGAGGTTAAAGTCTATTACCGCAATTTACAAACCAATCTTGATCTGGCTATTGGTCTTCCTGATTTCAATTTAAGGGCTAATAAACTGGGCGAAATCTATCATCTTGCATTAAAAGGCGATATTGCCGCTGAACGGATTACCCTTCATCAGAAAGAATATGGTATTTCAGAGCAGCTTTCACTGAAACTTAGTCTTAAGATTGATGATCAGCAAAAAATAGTCATCTTTGATAAATCGGATCTTATTATTGCTGGCGTCAATATTGCTATAGAAGGGAATTTTAAGTATGCCACTGCACCCTATCCTCTTGAATTTAATCTGACTACCACCCGGGCTGACATAGCGGAGATGTTTCATGTGCTGCCTGTCCGCCTCCGGCAACATATTGTTGGTTTTGAGGATTATGAAACCGCTGGCCTTCTGGATGCAGAGGTTGTAATTTCGGGTATGATCGGGAAGGATCAGGCTCCATTTATCAGTTCAGACTTTAAATTGAAAAAAGCGAGCCTGTTGCATAAAAAAAGCTCCACCAGACTGTATGGCATTTCAGCTGAAGGAAACTTTAGTGCCGGAAGCAATAAAAGTGAACACCTGTTGCTTAAGCATTTTGAAGGGTCTACGCGCAGCGGCAATTTTAAGGGAAAGGTTTTGGTTTCTGGCTTTAAGCAACCACTTATCGACCTTACCCTGAGTGCAAAGCTTAATCTTTCCGAAATAGAAGGCTTTATAGGCGACAACTTATTTGATCACCTCAAGGGACAGGTAATTACAGATATAACTTATAAAGGAAATGCATCGGGGTCGAATATTGCTGGTTCAACGCAAGGGAGCATACTGCTGGAGAATGCTACATTTACGCATAAACAGAGCGGACGATCTGTTTCTGACCTGAACGCCAGCCTGGAATTAGGAAATGGTGTAGTATATGTGAATGAACTCAGCCTTAAAAGCGGAAATACTGATCTTAAGCTAAAAGGACGCTTTCAAAACCTCATGGAACAGTTTTTCTTCCGGGATAAACCCCTGCATTTTGATGCGGAGATAGCCTCATCACAGCTCGATCTTGAAGATTTAATGGCCTTTTCGACATCCGAAAAGCAAAACGAAGGAAACATCCAACTGTTTCAATCTGGTTTGAGTTTTGATGTGATTTTAAATATTGATCACCTGAAATACCGTAAATTTTCGGCCACCGGGGCATCCGGGAACCTTATCCTGAATAACCAGGTACTAAAGGCTTCAAATCTTAGATTTAAAGCCATGGATGGAGATATTACCGGCAACGGATTACTGAATATGCGTTATGGGAATAAAGCCAGCGTACTGTGTGATGCCGACTTCCGCAATGTGGATATTCAACGGGTGTTTTATGAATTTAACGACTTCGGACAAAGCAGTTTAAAAAGCAGCCATCTGAAAGGCAGGGCTGATGTAAAGGTAAACTTCAGTTCTATGCTTGATGATTCTTTTGATGTAGATGCCAATTCGGTGAATGCCCTTGCCGATGTTGAAATCAGAAATGGTGAATTGGTAAATTTTGAGCCATTGCAGGAATTATCCAGGTTTCTTAATGCTTCAGAATTGAAAAATGTTAAGTTTTCGACACTTAATAATCGCATTGAAGTGCTGCGTCAACGAGTAATCATACCTGAGATGGAGGTAAAATCATCGGTAATGAACCTGAAAGGTTACGGCTCGCACACTTTCGGCAATGAAATTGATTATCATCTGAATGTGCTGCTGTCCGAACTTACCCGGAAAAAGTCGCGCAGGCCGGCGCCCGAACAATCAATGGAAACTGATGCTGCAGGCAATACCCGTCTTTTTCTGTACCTCAGTGGCACGGTTGATCACCCTGAATTCAGATACGATAGCCAGGCAGTGGCCCGTAAAATAGCCGGTGATTTTAAAAACCAAAAGCAGGAGCTTAAACAGGTGTTGCGTGATGAATTTGGTAAAAATAAACAATCCACCAGATCAGAACCTGCTCAAGGGGTGAAATTTGATATTGAATGGGATGAGAATAAATAACAGGCAAATATTGAATAATATCAAATCGTTTAACAAATCACTCTGCAGTTGTTTGTCTGAGTTGTTATAAATAAACGATATTTGTAAGATAAATCAATAGTCAATGAATAAACCCAGGTTATCGCAAAGGCGCGTTACCAATATTTATGAACAAAAAAAGACCTGGAAACGATGGCTCTTTTTGATGGCGCTGTTTATTGTTGGTGTTTCGCTATGGTATACCAATTTGTTGGTAAAAAATATTGCCCGCGATGAGCGCAACAAAATTACTACCTGGGCCAATGCCATACAACAAAGGGTGAATCTGGTTAATTACACCGATGATTTTTTTGATCAGATCAGGGTTGAGGAACGTAAACGGGTAGAGATACTGGCTGAAGCCACAGAAAAAATGGTAGAAGCCGGCGAGGATGAAAACATATTGTTTTACCTGAGCATCATTTCAAACAATACCTCTATTCCGGTAATTCTGGCTGACCCCGATGGTAAAATTAAAGAAGCGCGCAATGTGGATTTTAATACGGATTCTGTGCGCAGATTTACGCCCGAACTGCTTAAAGAATTCTCGGTTTACCCTCCGCTAAAGTTGGATTATTATTCAGGCAACCTGGTTTATTTTTATTATAAAGATTCAAAGCTTTTCAGTGAATTGAAAGTGGTACTCGACGACCTGGTGGAATCATTTTTCAAAGAAGTGGTCAACAATTCAGCTTCCGTTCCTGTAATTATTACCGATAGCAGTCGCAGCAATCTTGTTGCCTGGGGGCAGATTGATACCACCCGATTAAAAGAAGCTGGATATGTAAGTCATCTGGTCAATGAAATGTCAAAATACAATGAGCCTATCGAAATAGTAATTGCAGATCAGAAGCGTTATATTTATTATCAGGATTCCTTTCTGCTCACCCAGTTGCGTTATTTCCCCTATATACAACTAGCTATTATTGGTATTTTTCTGCTGGTGAGTTATTTGTTGTTTTCCATAGCAAGACGATCGGAACAAAATCAGGTTTGGGTGGGATTGGCCAAAGAAACAGCGCATCAATTGGGAACGCCGCTTTCGTCTATGATGGCGTGGGTGGAATACCTTAAATCGCGGGATGTGGGTGAAGGTACCATCGAAGAACTGGAAAAGGATGTAAACCGCCTCAATACGGTGGCTGAACGCTTCAGTAAGATTGGATCGGTGGCAAACCTAAAGCCTGAAAACCTGGTAGAAGTGGTATACAATTCGGTGGATTATTTAAAAACACGAACTTCTCAAAAAGTAAATTTCGTGATCCGGCCGGAACGCAAAACGGTAATTCCTGCTTATCTGAATGCACCTCTGTTCGATTGGGTTATTGAAAATCTGGTAAAAAATGCCGTGGATGCCATGGCCGGGCAGGGAACCTTAACCCTTGAAATAACTGAGGATGACAAACGCATTTATCTGGATATTTCTGACACCGGTAAAGGAATGTCGAAAAAGCAGTTTAGCACAGTTTTTAAACCCGGTTATACCAGTAAAACCAGAGGTTGGGGGCTGGGGCTCTCTCTTACCCGGCGCATCATTACCGAAAACCACAATGGAAAGATTTTTGTTAAATCATCGGCTGCGGGCAAAGGAACTACGTTTAGGATTATATTGAAAAAGTAACAAGGGAAAAACTAATTTCTAACCAACCGGCAAACTGGCAGGTTTTTAATCTCTGATTCCTCACCGCTCATCGCTCACCTCTAATTTCCAACACAAAATTTCCGGCTTGCGGAACCATATTTATTTGATATGCGCAAAAAATAAAATCCGGGAGGGAAAAAGGTGCAGTCCAGATCAAAATGCTTATCTGATATGAATTGTTGCATAATAAGACAGCCGGATGGATTAAACAGTTGTACACAAGTTTCTTCTGCTTCTTCCAACCAGGAAATGCGTGCGATGTCCTTAACCGGATTGGGAAAAAACTGAAGGTGAAGCTGAGGTGCTTCAGCCATTGGTAATCCGTACGGATTTCCTCCCTGGGATAAAGGCATTTTATAGAAGCTTAGTGCGGCAACAGTATCCGAATTTCTTAAATAACACTTTAAATCATATTGTCCATTGGGCAGAAAACCGGCATAACTCACTTCCTGAATCAATGATAATGAAATAGTATCCACCTCAAAATAAAAACTATTTTCCTTAATTCGGGGATTGTATTTTGGAATGCCAGGTTGGTTAAAACTAATTACTGAAAGCACATTTTCTAGAGCATCAGACAAAGATACATCCAGCAGTTGATCGAAATCCAGGTAAATGCATTTTCCTTCAGAGCGTACTTTTAAAATTGCGGGTGGCAATGGATTTAGATGGCTGGCTTGTCCATATATATCTTTTTGAATGAGGTTAAAAAGCCGGCGGCCCAATTCCGCGTAGGCTTCGGCCAAAAAGTGGATATGCTGACCGGGAGCTGGATTTTTTGGGCCTATACCATTTGAACTCATAACGTTTAGGTTTTCATAATAAAGGGGAAGGTTTCTCTGGTCTTCACTCACATAGCCTATACCCACCCGGGGACCTGTATAAGAAGCAACCTGAACTACGTACATTTTCCTGAAACTACCAAGGTAATCCACACATGACTGGTAAAGCCCGTCAAATTCGCGGGTGTAAATTCCGGTTTCAGGGTTGGGTGACCCACATTCATCTTCGCCGTTATACCAAATGATTGCACTAATGTCGTTTTCCAAACCTGCATAATATACACGGGTAAGCAGTGATCCCATTAAATATTGATTATTCACGAAATCAAAATAAAATGGATTAGATTCTAGCAGTTGGTGTTGATCCATGCCGGTTCCACCAACGGCGCCATTTATCAAACAAGTGGGCACATGATTGGCTTTTTGTAACTCATATTGCAATCTTAAGCCCCATACCCCAACACCATAGCCTCCACTCACCTGAGCGTTGCTCCAGGCGGTGTTTGGATTTATATGCCATCTGGTAAAAGTGCGGCTATACTTCCCGTAAATATTTGATTCATCGTTTCCATAACGCATATTCATAAGGGTTTCCTGCTCCTTATCGCTCTCTGCCGATGCATTGGATTGCCCCGAAATCAGTATTACATCTCCGCAAACTACATGATCAGCCAGTAAAATCCAGTTATTCCCATCAAAACTATAAGAAAACCGATATTCGGCTAATTTTGCAGCAATGAGAATATTAAGGCTAAAATGACCGGTTGAAGCAAGGGTTACCGGATAATAATCAATGCTGTAAGGCTGATTTAAAGGGTTGGTTTCAACCTTAAACAGTAAAAACAAAGTTCCGTGAACAACACCTGCGATGGAAACATTACCACATTATTCTTATTGCGCGGGAAAAGTTGAATGTGATATGGACGAACTTCCCGGTTATATTGCCCATTACATACTTGAACATTATCAAAAGTGAGGCTCGCCATTACTTTTGTATTGGAATCAGATTCATTCGCTGCATTATTGATATAATCGCCAAGCGGCATGCTTCCTTTATCTGCATAATGTTGGGCATACCCACCTGAGACCATTGCCAATACAAATAAAAGCAGTGGAAATACCCAATTTTTTGGATGTTTATTCTGATATGATAAATGGATAGTGGAAATTTTCACTTCTTTATTATGAGACAGTATCTGTGTTAAAAATTCAAAACAATTGGACTTATATTAAGACAATCAAAATAAGTTTAACCCCTACTTTACCTGGGATAAAAGAAACACTTACTCTTTCACCCATTTTCCATTTCCTATCACTTTACCTTTGGCGGTAATGCGATATGGATAGATGCCTTTGGCAAGTGAGCTGGTATTTACCTGCTGCAAATCTGTGTTTATCTCTTTATCAAGCATTAATCGACCATTCATATCAAAAAGCTGCAGCGCAGCCTGCCGGTGTTGAACAGCTAATTTTACCTGTAAATAACCGCTGCCCGGGTTTGGGAAAACGATGGCTTCCTGAGCAATGGGCAAGTCATGGCTTTGGGAACTCACTATAAGCCCTTCGCTGTTTACTTTAAGCACGAAGGGGTCGAACTGACACTCATAAGGCACGAGAAAGGGATCGTAATATTCGCCCGTAACCACAATATGTTGATCGGATGTTTCGATAATATCCCGCGGTACATAAACCCCATCTCCACCATAAAATAACTGTTCTATTAATACCAGGTCATGATTTAGCTTGTTTAAAACCACCCACGTTGGTGAAGGGGAACAAAGCATCAATTGAGGGATAACATTGTACCAACCAACAGCCCAAATGTAATCAGCAGCAACCAGAATGCTATTTCCAACACCGGGATAAGTTATTGTATCAACATTCCCGGGCAAAATAATTTGACAGAGCAATGAATCATTCATATTGTATTTAGCAATACCCAATATTTCCTGTTTGCCGGTCTTTTTTTGATGCCGATTGATACGAAATGAACCCGATAAGAGGTAAACAGAATCTCCCTTTTTAGCAATTCTGGTTTGATTGAAGAAATCATTATCGGGAATCACTACTTCAATATTTGTTAAATCTTCACTTATATTTGCAATAGGGTTTTTGCCTAGCTCCCAATAATTGACTTTTACTAAATTGTTTGTTTCATCAATTATCAGGCCGTTTGGAGCTTGAAACCCCTGAAGATTAGGCGAGTAATATAATAAACTGTTATTCAGCAGATTAGCTTTGATTAATGAGTAGTCTCTTCTATAAAAATCACCATAAATCGAAGACAATATATAGGCCGATGTATCTCCAAGAATTTCCATTTCTAAAGGAAAATTCGGTCTGTCAATGCGTATATCGTAATATCGCCTGACTAAAATATTCAATTCATTGTCAACAGTATGTACGAAAACACTATTGAAAGTCTGACCGTTTGCTATGGAGTCTTGTGCGCCCAATAAAAAGGATTGCCCATTTGAGCCTATATTCTTTCTTAAGCCGGTGAAAAAGGAATTTCCCTCGTAAAAATCGTAAGTTTTGGAATTAACCAAATCACCATTCATGTTAATTTTGGCGATAAATCCAATCTCGGCAACTATTCCGGAATCAATGGCTTTTGAACCACAAAAGATAAGGTGGTTATCATCTGTTTCAATGATACTTCGGATTTCCTGTTGTTGAGGAGAAGGGTACTTTTTAAGGAATGTATCCTGAGCTGATACAAGAGGACTAATACAGGCGAACAAATAAATTAGGGAAAATATTTTTTTCATTTTTTTTGGTTAATGCAATACCGGCACATAGTCATGGAGAATTCTGTGCCGGTATAAATGCTGAATTATTAATCTATTGGGCAACCAATGTTAACACCATATTTTAATTCGTAGGTGTGCAAATAAGTAGTACCCTTGTTAAGTATTAAAGTGTAATCGACATCAACTGTAATAAATGTTTTACCTGCAGGTTGTTTAAAATTTTTGATGTAATCAAACTTACTCAAGTAGTAGTTTAATTCATCTGGACTTAAGCATTCTGTTGCCGGACCATCCAGCATCCAAATCATATAATATCCAAATGGATTATCGGAAGTGGGGAATTCGCTTGGAAAAGCAACTTTCGTTTCCACAGAAACATAATAGCTGGGAGTGGTTGGTACAAATCTTATATGATGTTGAAGTTCAGTAGTAGCATCACGCCCAATATATTGTCCTGAGTAATCGCCACATTTGCCTTCCCCATACCCGAATAACCAATAATCATCTTCAAGAAATCCTACATAGGTTGGCGCTTTACCAGGTAATCCACCTGAAAGGGAAACTGCTATAAACTGTTCCCCATTTTTTAGCCCTGTTTCAATCACCTGAAGGTCAATCACATCAAAAGTGTAATCAGGATTGGTACTTTGTTGTGCCATGTTTTCTGCCACGTCATTCACTGATGCATAAACCAGTTGAATATCCTCATAACTGATAACCCCATTGCCTGACGGCCATGCCAGTGTATCGTACAAAAATTCAACCTGTGTAAATTCGTGGGTGTTGTTTGCCTGTTCATAATTGAGCAAACCCTCAAGGTACCATTCGGCTGAATCGGACAACATGGTCCCACCGCTTTTAGAAAATAATTCCTGTTTAAAGCTGATCAGTTTGAGTGTTGTTTCATCCTGTTTGGTTAAGCGTTGTTCATCAACTATATTATTTTCTTTGCTACAGGAAGAAAATATTGTTGTTATTGCTAAAATAGCAATAAAGTATTTGTATGATTTAAGTTTCATTTTGAAAGATTTGAGATTAAAGATTCGTTTTAAATGCCAATACAATGAACCTATTAAGGAGGCTTCGTATTATCTTTCGCAGGCTTTTTAACTATGCAATATATATATATATATTTAAATTTGTTTTTTATCACCTCTATTGGTTTTATATATTAACGCAGTTAAGGCGCAAATATTTGTTGAAAACATCAAATATTACAAAATCTATTTTCAAATCGCTATATTTCAATAGTTTAGACCGCGATAATTAATTTCAGACCGGTAGCCTCAACCCGGTTCAATGGATTCGCCCTCTTCTGAGACATGCTTTTCCATTTCAGACAACCTTGTCAATGCTACCATCAATGCTTCCAGTTCCTGGGCTTCCGCCAGTTTAAACTCGCCGATACGGGTGCGTCTGAGGGCGGTGAGGTGGGCGCCACTGTTCAGGGCTTCGCCAAAATCGCGTGCCAGCGAACGGATGTAGGTGCCTTTGCTGCAACTGATGCGGAAATCAACATCGGGCAGAGCAATGCGGGTGATTTCAAACTCCCGGATGTTTACCGGGCGGGCCTCGAGCTTTACTTCGGTTTCATCGCGGGCGAATTTATAGGCACGCTTTCCGCCAACTTTTATGGCCGAATACTGCGGTGGTATTTGCAGAATGTCACCGGTAAATTTCCGGGCTGCCTCATTAATCATGGCTTCGGTAATGTGGGCAGTTTCGTATTTCTGATCAATTTCATGCTCCAGGTCAAAGGAGGGCGTGGTTGCTCCCAGCCGGAAAGTACCGGTGTATTCCTTTTCCTGTCCCTGAAATTCCTCAATACGTTTGGTGAATTTTCCGGTGCAAACAATCAGCAAACCATCGGCCAGTGGATCCAGGGTACCGGCATGGCCAACTTTTATCTTCTTGATGCCCAATTGCTTGCGCAAAAAGAAACGAAAACGGTTGATGACATCAAACGAGGTCCAGCCCAGCGGTTTTTTGATCAGCAAGATTTCGCCTTCTTCAAAGTGGAATGGCATCATGACATGTTCAGATCAATTCCTGCGGCCAGCATAATCAGTATGGCCAGGCCAACCACGATGCGGTAATAACCAAATAGCTTGAAGCCATATTTGGTGAGGAAGGAGATGAAAAATTTTATGGCAAGCATGGCTACCACGAAAGCCACCACATTACCAATAATCAGTGTATCAATATTTTCGGCGCTGATGGTTTGGTAGTTTTGGAGCAATTTATAGCCTGCTGCGGCGAACATGGTAGGTACGGCAAGGAAAAACGAGAACTCGGCAGCGGTTTTGCGGTCGAGTTTCTGGCTCATGCCGCCAATTATGGTGGCTGCGGAGCGCGAAACGCCCGGTATCATGGCAATGCACTGAAACAGGCCAATTTTAAAGGCGGTGAGATATTTTATCGTTTGATCTTTGGCCGGCTTGTTGAACCATTTATCGACAAATAGCAACACAATTCCACCCAATACCAGCATAATGGCAACCACCACGACATTTTCAAGCAGCATATCAATATAATCGCTCAGCAGCAAGCCCAAAACTGCAGCCGGGATAAAGGCCACGAAGAGTTTATAGTAAAATTCAAGGGTTTGGAAAAAGCGTTTCCAATAAAGCACGACCACCGAAAGAATGGCGCCAAACTGAATGTTCACCGTAAAAGCCTTCACAAAATCGTTGATTTCCATACCCAGTAATTCCTGGGTAATGATCATGTGGCCGGTAGAAGATATGGGCAGAAACTCGGTAATGCCTTCAACAATGGCAATAATGATTGCCTGAAAAGTCGTCATGCCTTAATCGCGCGGTTTTTTCATGATGGCAATAATCTCAATTACATAACCCGCCAGTATCAATAAGGGCGCAAGGGTGAGCCGTCTGAAGTTAAACATGGCATCGTTAAACACATTCGGATCATCTGAGCCGCCTCCGACCATCAGGATAAATCCCAGCGCAATAACCCCCAGCCCGATAAACATGAGCCGGTAGTTTTCCCTGCCAAAGGCAAATTGCATTAACTTATCGCCTTCTGGTGCTACCCGTGGGCGCTTTTCCACTTGAGTTATGATTTTTTTTGCGGACATGTCAGTTCAGGTTATGAATTTTCAAAAAAAAATTATTGACAAAATTAAATATACAATTTATCATTGCTGATGCGCAGATACCTCCGGATGGCAAAAAGCGTAGAAATTCCGGTAATAATCAGTCCCAGAACAGTTACCATTCCAAATAAAGTCAGAAACATATCAATATCCTGTAAATCCACCAGTTCAGGCAAAGCGCTTCGCGAGAAATAAAGCACCACCGCCAAAAGTACAACGGCGATTACGGCACTTATTAGGCCATGCAGTAAGCTTTTCAGCAGGAAAGGTTTGCGGATAAACGCCTGAGTAGCTCCCACCAGCAACATGCTTTTGATAATAAATCGTTTGCTGTAAACACTCAGGCGGATGGTATTGCTGATGAGTGCTATGGATATCAAAAGCAGTATCAATGTGAAAAAGAGTAACACTATGCTTATTTTACGTATGTTACTATTTACCAGTTCCACCAGTGATTTGTGATAGAAAACTTCCTTTACCACCTGGTTTTTAATTAATTCCTGTTCAATCATTACTAAACTGTCGTTGTTGGCATAATTGGCTTTCAGATGGATATCCACCGTGGCCAGCAGTGGATTATATCCCAGGAAATCCACGAAATCTTCACCCAGGTCTTTGGTTAGATCTTCGGCAGCCTGTTCTTTAGATATATATTGTGTCGACTTTACGTAAGGTTGCAAATCGAGTTTTTTTTGAAATTCGATGATGGCCGGTTCCTTAACTTCTTCCTTAATGATGACCGAGAAACCGATATTTTCCTTTACATAATCGGAAAGCTTATTGGCATGAAGCACAATAAGACCCAGTAAACCAAGCATAAACAGCACCAATGAGATGCTGATGATGGTGGTAGCGGTAGAAGTTTGCAACCGCCTGCGGTTTAATCTATCGTCGGATCTTGCCATGTTTCAGATTGTGGCCACGAAAGTAATAAAAATTCGCCAAAAGAGGTTAAATGCTTAATTTTAACCATTTTTAAGATTCTGTTGGTTGTTATTCTCACGCAACACGTAAATATTTTTAAGACATTGATATTTAGCCAGTTGCAAAATTTAATGAACACATTCGCAGTTTGTTTAGTTTTTATTGTGTTACTTTGTGCCCATTTTTAAAACCATTAATTGTTCATCATTACAGTCCGGAGGGCATTTTCACTCCCGTCATCAACTCTTGCGGACTAAATTAATTCAAACTATAATAACGGTATGATAAAAAATCTGGTAATTGTTGAGTCACCGGCCAAAGCCAAAACCATTGAAGGATTTCTGGGTAAGGATTTCGTGGTTAAATCGAGTTTTGGGCATGTCCGCGATTTGTCCAAAAAGCAACTGGGTGTGGATATAGAGAATGACTTTGAGCCGCAGTATGAAGTCTCGGCAGATAAAAGCAAGATAGTTAAGGAGTTAAAAAAGATGGCTTCAGAGGCAGAAATGGTATGGCTGGCGTCTGATGAAGACCGTGAAGGGGAAGCCATTTCATGGCACCTGTCTGAAACCCTTGACCTGAAAGCACTGAAAACCAAACGCATTGTATTTCACGAGATTACCAAATCAGCCATTGATGCTGCCATAAAGCATCCGCGCAGCATTGATATGGCCCTGGTAGATGCCCAACAGGCACGACGTGTACTTGACCGGCTGGTGGGGTTTGAAATCTCACCTGTGCTTTGGCGCAAAGTAAAACCTTCACTTTCTGCAGGCAGGGTGCAATCGGTTGCCGTAAGATTAATTGTAGAGCGCGAAGAGGAGATAAAAGCTTTTGTCTCGTCATACAATTACAGGGTTACTGCCATATTTACCATTCCAGGTGAAAAAGGATTGCCTTCCATACAGGCAGAACTCAACAAACGTTTTCCGGAGCTACCCGAAGCCGAGGAATTTCTTAAAAAATGCATAGGTGCAGGATATAAGGTAAGCGATATTGAGACCAAGCCGGCCAGGAAATCTCCTGCTCCACCTTTTACCACTTCTACCCTCCAACAGGAAGCCAGCCGTAAACTGGGTTTTTCCGTATCAAAAACCATGATGGTGGCTCAACAACTGTATGAAGCCGGAAAAATTACCTATATGCGTACCGATAGTGTAAATCTTTCAAAAACAGCTATCGACATGGCCAAAGAGGAGATTACTTCTTTATATGGTGATAAATATCTGAAAACCCGCAAATACGCCACCAAATCCAGGGGTGCCCAGGAGGCTCATGAAGCCATCCGGCCAACTTATCTCAATCAGCGCGAAGTGGGTGGGGATTCCGCTCAGCAGAAATTATACGATCTTATCTGGAAACGAACCATTGCTTCACAGATGAGTGATGCTGAACTGGAGAGAACTACCGTAACTATTGATGTTTCAACTGTAAAAGAGAAATTCGTAGCCAAAGGTGAAGTCATTCGTTTCGATGGATTTCTTAAAGTTTATCTTGAATCCACAGATGATGAGAATAACGATACAGTAGAAGGCATGCTGCCAACGCTAAAAACCGGTCAACCACTGGATCTGGGCGAAATGCTTGCTATACAGAAATTTACCCAGCAACCTCCCCGTTATACTGAAGCCAGTCTGGTAAAAAAGATGGAGGAACTTGGCATTGGAAGACCCTCTACATATGCTCCGACGATTTCAACCATTCAAAAACGGGAGTATGTAGTTAAAGAAGACAGGCCGGGAACACCCCGCCCCTTCCAGGTAATAAAATTAAAAGGTGATAAGATTACCAAAAGTCAAAAAACCGAAAATACCGGACAGGAAAAGGCAAAGCTCTTTCCAACCGATGTCGGCTCCCTGGTGACCAGTTTTCTGATGCAGTATTTTGAAAACATTATGGATTATAATTTCACCGCCAGTGTAGAGAAAGAGTTTGATGAAATTGCTCAGGGGCAGAAGGTCTGGAATCAGATGATACGGGAGTTTTATCATCCTTTTGCCAAACAGGTAAAGGAAACCATGGAGAAATCTGAAAAGGTAAAGGGCGAGCGTTTGCTGGGCAAGGACCCGGAATCAGGCAAAAATGTATATGCCCGCATAGGCCGCTTTGGGCCCATGATTCAAATTGGTGAATCAGAGGATGAAGAAAAACCAAAGTTTGCCAGCCTCAAAAAGGGTCAATCTATTGAAACCATTGAGCTGGATGATGCCATGAAGCTTTTTGATTTTCCCCGCAGCATTGGTGAATACGAAAATGCTGAACTTACCGTGGCCATTGGTCGTTTTGGCCCATATGTTAAGCATAAATCGGCCTTTTATTCACTCGCGAAAACGGATGATCCCACTACGGTTGATGCTGAACGTGCCATTGAAATCATTGAAGAAAAGCGCAAAAAGGAACTCGAAAAAACCATCAAAGTGTTTGACGAAGCTCCCGGGGTACAGGTGCTTAATGGTCGTTATGGCCCATATATCGCCATAGGTAAAAACAATTACCGCATCCCCAAAGGCACTGATCCTGCTGCGCTTACGCTTGAACAGTGCAGACAAATTGCTGCCAAAGCTGATGCTGCACCTAAAACAGCTTCAAAAGGCAGGTTCAGGAAAAAATAAAAAAATGGCCGTTTCGGGATAAAAAAGAGGCGCTTTTTTCAAAAAAATGTTTAGGTTTGACGGATAAACGTCATAACCCACTATGGATATTTCAATTTATTTTGAACCGGTAGCCGATGAACTTTTGGCTATAGATGAAACCACGCATCCCAGATTTGCCAATACTTTAATTACCCACAACAGACGTGAAGGGTTTCCGGATACTTCACTGTTTGACATTGCTGTTTTTGGCGTTGCAGAAGATAGGGCCGCATTGGATAATGCCGGAACTGCACGTGCCTGCGATGAAATAAGAAAGCAATGGTATACTCTTTTCCCCGGTTCCTGGGATGTTCGCATAGCTGATCTTGGAAATATACGTGCCGGTCATACGCTTTCCGATACCTATTATGCGCTTTCTTCCTCTGTATCCTTTCTTATAGGAAACCGTATACTTCCCATAATTATCGGAGGTGGTCATGATCTCACTTTTGCCATTTATAAAGCTTATGAGCACCTGGAACAAATTGTGAATATGGTAGTGGTTGATCCCCGCTTCGACCTGGGTGAATCTCAGGATGAACTCAACAGTAATACTTACCTGAGCCGCATAATAATGCAAAAACCCAACTTTCTGTTCAACTTTACCAATCTGGGCTATCAAACTTACTATGTAGATCAGCCGGCATTGGATCTGATGAAAAAGCTGTTCTTTGATGTTTATCGTCTGGGAACCATAACTGCCGACCTTAAATCGGCAGAACCGCTGGTACGCAATGCTGATTTCCTGTCTTTTGATGTAAGTGCTATCCGGGCAGCCGATGCACCGGGGCATGCCCAGGCTTCACCCAATGGCTTTACCGGTGAACAGGCCTGCCAGTTGATGCGATATGCAGCCCTGAGCGACAAATTATCCTGTATCGGTCTGTTTGAATACAATCCAGTTTTTGATAATCGCGGACTCACTGCCCAGCTTATGGCTCAGATGATCTGGTACGCTATTGAAGGTTATAACAATCGCAAATCAGATTTCCCTACTGCCAATAGCGATGCTTTTGTAAAATATATCGTGCCTACAGCCGATTTTTCAGATGGTATTGTGTTTTTAAAAAGCCGGAAAACCGACCGCTGGTGGATGGAAGTTTTGTGCGGAAACGAAAATCGGAAAAAATATGCCGGTCACTACATTATCCCCTGTACCTATGAGGACTATAAAACCGCGTGTAACAACGAAATTCCGGATCGCTGGTGGCAGGTTTATCAGAAGTTAATGTAAAAAACCAATTCATTATACATCGCTTGCAATCCTGCGATGTAGTTGCGGGGTTTTATAATTAAGGATTGAGTAAAACCCACTGTTCAATTATTTATTGTTTCTCCTTTTCGGGAAATTATTGACTGAATTGCGAAGTATAAAAGCTGAGACTAAAATCTAAAATCTTACCAATCCATGAACTTCCTGTTCTATCTCTATTTAAGATACATTTCTATGTGTATTTGAAGTTGAATTGTAAATAAACATAGTATTATGGCTAATAATTCCAAAATTTCGACAAAAACTCAGCCTTGCTGAAAAAAATAGGAGATTGGCGTGTCAGCGTATTATAATGAGTATGTCAATTCCGGCTAATCCCCTTTTTTATAGGGATATATACTTCCGGATAACTCATCAGCCAAAACTCACCCTCCCGCCCGGTATATAGCTTCGCGACAAAAACATATCCTTGAACATCCCGTCCTGTTGTATGTTTACAAATCAATGTTTTTGCTACCTTTATACTTTATTTAATCGTTGACTATTCTATTCAGATCTCAAACCTCCATCATCATTTCGTCAAAAACAAAACCCATGAACACCAACTACACAACTTTAGAAATCGAAATCACCAGGCAAATCGCCACCATCTGGCTGAACCGGCCTGAAATCCGGAATGCTTTTAATGAAGTAATGATTGGCGAACTGATTAAAGCTTTTAACGAAGTGTCTGCTTTGGAAAACGTTCGGGTGGTGATGCTGCGCGGTCGCGGGAAATCATTTTGCGCCGGTGCCGACCTCAACTGGATGCGCGACGTGGCTCAATACAGTTATGAGCAGAATTATCAGGAGAGCCTGCAACTTTCCGACTGTTTTTTCACCATTTACAACTGCCCCAAACCTACCATTGCCGTGGTTCATGGTGCCGCTATAGGCGGGGCAAATGGTCTGCTTTCGGCCTGTGATATGGCCATTTGTGATGATGAAACCGTATTTTCTCTTTCCGAAGTAAAAATTGGCATCGTGCCGGCCTGTATTTCGCCTTATGTGATCAAAAGGGTGGGTGAATATGGTGCCAAAGAGCTGATGCTGACCGGAAAACGCATCAAAGGTCCGGAAGCAGAACATTTCAGGCTGGTAAATAAATCACTGTCCGACATTGAGCTGCAAGCTTATCTTGATGAACTCATCTCCCTGCTCAAAAGCAGTGGTCCCAAAGCCATGACCCAATGCAAAACTTTGATAGATCAGGTGTCCAATAAAATCACCTTAACCGAAGCTCTGAGCTATACGGCGCAAATGATTGCCGAAATCCGTGCCTCAGAAGAGGGTCAGGAAGGGATGGCGGCGTTTTTGGAGAAACGAAAGCCTTTTTGGAATTTTTGATTCCAGATTGCAGATTTCAGATTGTGGACTGTGGACAATGGATTTAAAGTTGCATTACTCTGTGTCTTGTTTATTAATTATAAAAACACGTGATTATGGATAAATATGAAATTCAAGGGAGGATGATGAAACTCCCCCTGAACGTCATTAAACTGACTAAAAGGTTTCCTGTTAGTCGGGAAAGCGATGAAACAGTATTCTGGCTTGAATTGATAATTGCTTCAGGTCTGGTGCCCGAAGAACAGGTTGCACCAATTTTAAAAGAAGCGAATGAAATAGTTGCTATGATGGTTCGTTCACTGATAACTGCAAAAGAAAGTTTAAAAAAGCTAAATAAAAACCCTAATAAATCAGAAATCAATTGAGAACAATTGTTGTGAGTATAGTCAACAAATTAATGCACAATGCTGAAAAGAAAACAAAAATTTGAAATTGTTCCGAATCATGATTTGAACTTAAATCCGAATTCTGCAATCCGAAATCCGAAATCTATGAAAATTCTGATCGCCAACCGCGGTGAAATCGCCCTCCGCATTCAACGCACTGCCCGGAGCATGGGCCTTCAAACCGTGGCGGTGTATTCCAGGGATGACCGGGAAGCCCAGCATGTGCTTCAGGCCGATGAGTCGGTGCTGTTACCGGGTGAAAGTCTGGCCGAAACCTACCTGAATATTGATGCCATTATTGATTCAGCTAAAAAAACCGGTGCTACGGCTATTCATCCCGGTTATGGGTTTTTATCGGAAAATCCGCTGTTTTCAGAGGCCTGCGAGCGGGAAGGCATTGTGTTTATAGGGCCTTCGGCTGATTCGGTTCGGGCAATGGGCAATAAAATTGCCGCACGGGAAGTAGCTATGAAGCTGGGTGTACCCGTAACTTCCGGCGTAACAGGAACACCCGCTGAATTGTTGGAAAAGCATGCTGCAGTCGGCTTTCCCATGCTGATAAAAGCAGCGGCCGGGGGCGGTGGCAAAGGAATGCGTATTGTGCGTTCAGAAGCCGAACTGGCGGCAGCCCTTGAAACTACTTCGCGCGAAGCCATGAATTACTTTGGCGATGGTACCATTTACATCGAGAAATTTATTGAAGGGCCACGCCACATCGAAGTGCAGGTTTTGGGTGATAAGCATGGTAATATGGTACACCTCTTTGAACGGGAATGCTCTGCCCAGCGCAGGCATCAGAAGATAGTAGAAGAGGCACCATCGCCTACGTTAACACCCGAAGTTAGATGGAAAATGGGAGAATCGGCTGTGAAACTGGCTTCATCCATAGGTTATTACAGCGCCGGCACCATTGAGTTTCTGGTGGATAAGGATTTGAACTACTACTTTCTTGAAATGAATACCCGCATTCAGGTAGAACATCCGGTAACGGAAATGACCACCGGGGTTGATCTGGTTGAGGAGCAAATACGCATCGCTAACGGGGAAACGCTCCGGCTGAATCAGCAAGACCTGAAACAGACCGGTCACGCCATCGAATGCCGGATTTATGCCGAAGATCCGGCCAACAATTTTATGCCGTCGCCGGGATTCATTTCGCTCTACCACGAACCTTCCGGGCCACATATCCGGGTGGATAGCATGGAAATTAAAGGTAGCGGGCAGATTCATTCTTTCTTTGATCCAATGATTGGCAAGCTCATTACCTGGGGTGAAACCAGAGAAGAAGCCCGAAAACGGATGATCAATGCCCTGGAAAACTGGGTGGTGCAGGGAATCAAATCCAATATTCCTTTCCTTATTTCCATTATGCAACACCTTGACTTTATTAACAATACCATCACCACCCGGTATATTGATGACCATCAGGAAAAGCTAACCACCTTTACCGGAGAGCTAAAAAAGGGAATTGATCCGGAAGTTCCGTTGATGGCGGGATTTCTGAAAAGCCTTGGAATCAGGCAGGAAAAATCAGAGAATATCTGGCAAACCATTGGTTACTGGCGCCATTTGAAAGAGCCTGCAGCCAGCCTGGATGGGGAAAGTTATAAGATCAGGATAACGGAACAAGCAGGAACCCGGATTCAATATGAGCTGTCTACCAAAACAGGTGAGGCCATGCTTTCAAGTGATGGATTGCAATCGCGCCTCTGCCTGAATGGCGTGAGCCATGTGGTATATGTAGGACAGAATGAGCGGGGAGCTTTCCCGGTAACTTACAAAGGCTTTGAGTTTGAGGTGGGTCGTCCCGATATGGCCGGCCCCGAAAATGTAACCTTCGCGGAAAGCGGCACCCTGAACATTGACCCCGGAAATGTTGTTTCACCCATGCCTGGAAAGGTTCTCAAAGTCAATGTGGCAGCAGGCGAAGCCGTAACCAAAGGTCAGGTACTGATGGTGGTAGAAGCCATGAAAATGGAAAATAATATTGTGAGCTCCAAAGATGCTGTGGTGGAGAAACTGCTGGTAAAGGAGGGCGATATGGTGGATGGTAGCCAGAAACTGATTCAACTTGGAGACCAGTAAATACCACTCAAAGACGCAAAGAAACGCAAGATTTGTCAGGATGAAAACTCACACAAAGATGCATAATCACAAATAGGTATTAAAAACATTTATCGTGACAGAAAATGAAATTTCGAAGATAATTTGGGAAATAGCTTTCCGAATACATTTTGAGCTGGGCCCTGGACTATTTGAATCCGTTTATGAATAAATTTTCGCTTATGAACTGAATAAAACAGGTTTATGTTTTGAACGGCAAAAACCCGTACCTTTAATTTGGGAAACCATTAAGATGGATGCTGGATTTCGCGCGGATTTTATTATTGAAAACAAGGTTATTGTGGAGCTAAAATCAGTTGAAGCCATTCATCCTGTTCATCAAAAACAAGTCCTGACCTATTTGAAAATTACAAATTATAAACCTGGCATTCTCATTAACTTTAATACTAACCTGCTTAAAGATGGTTTTAAAAGAATTGTGAATAATCTTTAAAATTTGACGTATTGTTGTTGCAATCATAAGTGATTCTGGATAATTCTATCAGGAGAATGCCATAACTTTAAAAATTCTTCGCGTCTCCGCGCATGCTTGCCTTAGGCTGGTCTTTGCGAGGTAAACGTCAGAAAACAACAAAAAACTTTGTGAACCTTCGTGTCTTTGTGCCTTAGTGGCTCAATGGCGAAAAAACAAAAAATATGGATTACAATTTAACACAAGAACACAAAATGATTCGCGAAACCGTAAGAAGTTTTGCTGAACGTGAAATCCGTCCGGTGGCTCGTGAACTGGACGACAAGGCCGAGTTTTCGGCTGAACTGACCCGCAAAATGGGCGAACTGGGCCTTTTTGGCATCTATCTGCCTGAGAAATATGGCGGCCATGGTATGGACTATGTCTCCTACATCATTGCAGTAGAGGAACTGGCCCGCATTGACGGTTCTCAGGCGGCTACTCTGGCTGCCCATAACTCACTTGGGATTGGCCCGTTGTATTACTTCGGCAGCGAAGAGCAGAAGATGAAGTATCTGCCCCGGCTTTGCACCGGTGAAGCCCTCTGGGCCTTTGGATTAACTGAACCTGATGCCGGTAGCGATTCCCGGGGTTCTAAAACACGTGCTACCCTCGAAAATGGTGAATGGGTCATCAATGGCTCCAAGATATTTATTACCAACGGTTCTGCCGATATTTCCATTGGGACAACGGTGCAGGCCGTAACTGATGAAAACCAGGGTAAAAAGGAGTTTACCACCATTCTGGTGGACAGAGGAACGCCCGGTTACAATCCGCAAACCATGCATGGTAAAATGATGTGGCGCGCCTCTGATACCGCTCAGCTTTTCTTCGATGATTGCCGTGTGCCGGAAGAAAATGTGCTTGGCAAAATTGGAGAAGGTTCAAAAATTATGCTTTCAACGCTGGATTCAGGCCGTTTGTCTATTGCTGCCATGGGGTTGGGCTGCGCTCAGGGTGCATTTGAACTAGCGCTTAACTATGCCCAGGAACGTAAACAGTTTGGGAAACCCATCGCTAAATTTCAGGCCATTGCCTTTAAGCTTGCCGATATGGCTTTAAAAATTGAACTTGCCCGCAACCTGCTCTACAAAGCATGCTGGCTGAAAGACACCAACCAGCCCTTTGCCAAAGAATCGGCTATGGCCAAGCTGTATTGCTCAGAAATCGCCAAAGAGGTTGCCGATGAAGCGGTTCAAATCCACGGCGGTTATGGCCTGATGAAAGATTATGAAATCGAACGCTTCTATCGCGATCAACGATTGTTACAGATTGGCGAAGGCACCTCCGAGATACAAAGGCTGGTGATTTCGAGGTATATTGGTTGTTAGGGACGAGGGGACTGGGGGACAAGGAGACTGGGAGACAAGGGGACGAGGGATGAAAATAGCTGACTACCAATGATCACCAGCCGGCTCAGTGACCAATGGGGAGACGAGTGAAACGAAACTGAATCAAACCAGTCAATAACCTGTATTAAAAAGAAAAGTTATGAAAATTAACAGTTTTAGGGAATTACGGGTTTATCAGGCTGGGATTGATGCTTTGATGAAGATTTTTGAGATTTCTAAAACCTTCCCTATAGACGAAATCTATTCTATGACAAATCAGACCTGTCGTGCATCAAGAAGTGTTTGTGCAAATACCGGCGAAGCCTGGAGGAGGAGGCGGTATAAAGCTGCCTTCATTGCTAAACTAAATGATTCAGAAACAGAAGCTACTGAAACCCAGGTCTGGCTGGACCTTGCATTACGTTCTGGTTACATCACCCAGGAATTCAATGAAGAAATGTTTATGGAATACGAATCCATTATTTCTCAACTTGTTGTGATGATCAATCAACCCGAAAAATGGGTCATTGAGACACAAAAATGAATCATACACCATCAGATTTTTTTGCTCTACTTTCATAGCTCCATAACAACAAATAATATCTTATGAAAAACGTATCTCCTCATCCACATTCCCCTTGTCTCCCCCATCTCCTTGTCCCCGTGTCCATTAAAAACAATTACTAATGAAAAATGAAAACAAATCTACCCGCCCCTCGCCCCTCACCCTTTTTTTATCTCAAATCAATAACTTTTTAAATACGAAACCTCTCTTTGAAATACAATTTCCCGTCCCACGTCCCTCGTCCGACGTCCGTTAATAAAAAATAATTACTAATGAAAAACGAAAACCAAATCCAACTAACAGAATCCCCAAGAGACGCTCAACAGGGTCTTCCCTATGTAATTGCTCCTGAAAAACGGGCCGAATACATCAATGCTTTGCTAAAAGTAGGTTTTGATGTGATTGACTTTGGTAGTTTTGTTTCACCAAAGGCCATTCCACAAATGGCGGAACAGGATAAAGTGCTCAAAATGGTGGATAAATCGGGAAGTGAAACCAAATTGATGGCTATTGTAGGAAATGCCCGGGGCGGCAGTGATGCAGCCGGTCAGGATAAAGTGGATATTCTTGGCTTTCCTTACTCTACATCGTCCACGTTTCTGAAGAAAAACATCAATGCCGATGATGATATGGCACTCAACATCATTGATGATCTGATCGATATCTGCAATCATAGCGGAAAATCATTGAGGATTTTTATGAGCCTGGCCTTTGGTAATCCTTATGGCGATGCACATAGTAATGAATTGCTGGCACAGAAAATTAATATCCTCCTTGAAAAGGGCATTCATTCCATTACACTGGCCGACACCATAGGACAAAGTACTGCTGATACACTGGCTGAGACCTTAACCTACATCATTCATCACTTTCCCGGACTAAATCCCGGCCTACACCTGCATACCCGTCAAAATGAATGGTATGATAAGATTGATGCGGCCTATAAAGCCGGTTGCCGTTCATTCGATGGCGTTTTGAACGGTATTGGAGGTTGTCCGATGTCGGGTTATGAACTGGTGGGAAATCTCAACACCTTTAATCTGATCAATTATTTTGATCATCAAAAAATCAGGCATAACCTTGACAATCAAAAACTTATTGATGCAGCGCGTATAATGTACTGATCAGATTATCAAGTGGGTAGCTTTGCTTTAATGATTTGCTTTGGGGATGTTGAATAATTCACTAATTTTGAGGCTTCAAAAGCTACATTCTTTACCGAATTATAAATTTCTCCAATATGAACAAAGTAGTAAAAGACGCCCGTGAAGCCATTAAAGGCATTGAAGATGGGATGACATTGATGGTAGGTGGATTTGGCCTGAGCGGCATTCCCGAGAACTGCATCTCCGCATTGGTGGAGAGTGGTGTAAAAGATCTCACCTGTATTTCAAACAATGCCGGAGTGGATGATTTTGGCCTGGGATTGTTGCTTCAAAAGCATCAGATTAAAAAAATGATTTCGAGTTACGTTGGCGAAAATGCTGAATTTGAGCGTCAGTTACTCAATGGTGAACTTGAAGTGGAACTTATTCCGCAAGGTACGCTGGCCGAGCGTTGTCGTGCCGGTGGTGCCGGTATTCCTGCCTTTTTCGTACCGGCAGGGTTTGGTACCGAAGTGGCCGAAGGCAAAGAAGTTCGTGAATACAACGGCAAACCTCACTTGCTTGAAACCGGACTTACTGCTGATTATGCCATCGTTAAAGCCTGGAAAGGCGATACGCACGGCAATCTGATTTATCGCTATACTGCCAACAATTTTAATCAACCCATGGCAACAGCCGGGAAAATCACCATTGCTGAAGTAGAAGAACTGGTAGAAGCCGGAGAACTGGATCCAATGCAAATTCATACTCCGGGAATCTATGTTCAACGTATCTTTAAAGGAACCAACTACGAGAAACGGATTGAAAGGCTGACGGAGAAATGATTGCATATTGAAGAATGTGGCTTCTCAAAAATTGCAAAGTATCATCAGACAATTGCCAATTAAACAGGTCACCATTCTCACATCTTTTCATCGAAATAAAAACATTTAAGACTCATAATCATGGCTTTATCAAAAGAACAAATAGCGCAACGCATCGCGCAGGAATTAGAGGATGGATTTTATGTAAACCTGGGCATTGGCATCCCTACGCTGGTAGCCAACTATGTGCCTGAGGGTATTGAAGTAATCCTTCAATCCGAAAATGGCATGCTGGGCATGGGGCAATTCCCTAATAAGGGTAAGGCCGATGCCGACCTGATTAATGCCGGAAAACAAACCGTAACAATTTTACCCGGCGGCTCCTTTTTTGATTCGGCAGCCAGTTTCGCCATGATCCGCGGAGGACATGTAGACCTTACCGTCCTGGGTGCATTTGAAGTAACTGATCAGGGCGATATTGCCAGTTGGAAAATTCCAGGCAAGATGGTAAAAGGAATGGGCGGTGCCATGGATCTTGTGGCTTCTGCTAAAAACATCATCGTTGCCATGCAGCACACAAGCAGAGACGGACAGTCCAAACTTTTAAAAGAATGTACCTTACCTCTCACCGGTGTAAAATGTGTTAAAAAAATAGTGAGCGACCTTGCCGTTATCGAAATCACCGATGAAGGCTTCCTTCTGCTTGAAAGGGCACCCGGGGTTAGCATAGATCAAATTAAAGCTGCCACCGAGGGAAGGTTGATCGTCAGGGGCGAAGTGCCGGAGATGGTACTCTGAAATATTTTTCTGAAATAAGAAACCGAGTGTGAGCCTGATTGTATTGATTAGATAAAGAATCATACAAGCATTAATTATTAGCTTTTTATTTGTGTGAATCTCATAAAAATGCCGGTATGGTTTTGCATGCCGGCATTTTTATGCCCGTATTAGTCCTGATTAAAATAGCATGCTTCAGGGAGACTCATCTTTCAGTAACCACATGCAAATTACAACCTTTCTCACCTGTTCTCGTCTTAATAATAAATAAGTCATATTTTTGTGGTACGATGAATAAAAAACATTCTTTTTGGTCAGTAATATTATTTATGTTCCTGGCCCTTTTTATAGGAGGCTGCCAAAAGGAAGATCATACGCTTCCCGCAACTTTTAATCTGAATTTTACAATCAATGACGCGCCAATACTGGGAGGATCTGTTGAAATTGATGAAATTGGTCTGGGATTAAATGCTATAAGTATTTCCGGTTACAGAGAAGAGGGAGGTGATGTTTTCTTAACCCGCAACTTTGATAAAAGAAAAACCTTTGTAATCAAACCTTTATTAAGCATTGCAAATGAAGTCGTGGAAATTCCGCAGGGCGTCTACAATCCCCTCTCATTATCCTATACCTTTCAACCTGATAATGAAGAAGATGATTTAATTGATGAGATACAGGAATGGCTTAAAGATATAGAAGAGGGCGAAGATCCGGAAGAGTTGGCTGAAGATTTGGGAGAAATCATTGAAGACTACCTGGAGGAGGTAAACCCCTGCATCCTGGTTAAAGGCAGATATACAATCAATGGGAAAACCAAATACCTCGTTATGATAGTGAACGATCCTTTGGTTTTTAAAATCCTGGGTAATAATAAAAATGGTGGTTCCGAAGTGGTTCTGGATAAGGAAAACGTAAACACCGGAAACCTGCAATTTAATCCATCTTATTGGTTCTCAGTCATCTCTCCCGGGATGCTGAACAATGCGTTTGTTGGAATGATTGATAATGAAGAATATATTTTTTTGAACAAGTATATAAATACTCAGATTTATACTTCGATTTTCAACAGAATAGAGCAATCAACTACCTTAACCATAAATGAATAGGCTTTTGTACTATGGCTTCAGATTCACGTGAAGAGGAAAAGGTGTTATTGAAAGGTTGTCTGAAGAACGACAGAAGGCTGCAAAAACAGCTCTATGAGAAGTACTTTAAGACCATGTTTCAAATCTGCCTTTCTTATAGTGGCAATAGAGCAGAAGCAAAGGATATACTTCAGGATGCCTTTATAAAGGTATTTACCAGCCTTGAAAAATTTAATGAAAAAAACTCACTTGAGGGTTGGATAAGACGCATTGTAACCAATACAGCCATCGATTACTTCAGAAAAAGAAAAAGGCTGGTATTTATGGATGAGTTTCCTGATGAACCTGATGAAGAGGAAAGGGGAACCTTCTCCCTATTGGATCTTTCAAACGACGTTATCCTGCATTACATCAAAAAGCTGCCCGACGGAGCAAGGGTGGTGTTCAACCTCTTTGCCGTTGAGGGATTAAAGCATAGAGAGATTGCCGAAAAACTCAGCATTACCGAAGGAACTTCTAAATCTCAGTACAAAAGAGCAAGAAACCTCCTGCAAAAATGGCTTTACGAATATGAACTCAGCAAGCAATGAAAAGCAGTAAGTTCGACATAGAATATAATGAGTGGCTTCATCAGGTGGATGTGGGTGAGGAGGATTCTGTGTGGGAAGGCGTTCAGAATGAGCTTGATTTCATGGAAACCTGGGATAATATTTCGACACAGCTCGATGTGGTTATGCCTCAACAGAGCAGCGGGTTTGCCATGAAATACCTAAAGCCATTCATTGCTGCTGCCGCTCTGATTCTGTTGATGCTGTTGCTGGTAAAGGATGTTACCGATCGTGCCATGCAGCCTGAGATTGTTTCAGAGCAGCCAGGGGAAGTGAGCAAGAAAGAAATATTGCCACCGGATGAAACCATGCCCGTTAAAGCGGAAAAAGAGGAGATAACCATACCCCGGGCAATAGCTTTAGATCGTTCAAGAGAAGAAAGTCTGGATAAAAATACAACCTCCGTTGCTTCAGAACATAGCCCGATCGCCGTGGTTGAAAATAAAAATGCAGAGGATATCCAGAGGAAAAAAACCAATGAGTTTAAGAATATTGAGCAGGTATTCATAGAAAGTAAGGCTACGGGGAATTCTGCTGTAAATAAAAAGGAGATTCTTATCAACAGGATTCAACCACTCTCTCTTAATTATAATGATCTTCTGCCAGCCTACAATGTGGCATCATCAGAGTTGCTGAAAAACCGTGCGCCCGACCACGCTGAACCAGACATATCTTCCGGTTTCACTTTGCGGGTTGCTGAGTTTGGTCTGGTTTATGCCTACAAAAACACCTGGTTGCTTAACTATGAAACCCGCAATGGACTTAACCCCGAAAAGCTAGGAAATACGCTGCCTACATTTCATCAGGACATCGGTGTTACCACTACCCTGGAGTTTAATAACCAGCATAATGTTGGCGTGGAATTTCTGTTTAAATCTGAAGCCGGACAAAACTATCAGCAGTATATAAATGCCAGCTATGTGGATAAAAATATCAATCTGACCTACATAAAATTTCAGACTTTCTATTATTTAACCCCTAAAAGGATTCCGGGCAATGCAATTGCTGGCGCTTATGTTGCCTGGCTGGCGACTGCCGAAGAACAACTGGCAAATACAAAATTTAGCATTGGACAGAACTACACCAGACTTGATTATGGATTACTTGTGGGTTATCAGTTTAATATGGCCATCGGCAACAGATTGATGATTAAACCCGGCCTAAGGATAAACTATAATTTAAACAATATTTTTAAGGGCGACGACATCCTGCCCGCCAACTTCAAAAAGACCAAAAACCTTGCAGGTAGTTTGAATGTAACGTTTACTTACAGACTTTTTGAATAATATTTTTTGAGAAACCATTTCTTTGTTACCACCTTTTCAAAATCGTACGTCTTAATAGCAGGAACAAGAAATTATTAACTAAATTCTATTACAATGAAAGTGGTAAAACTAATGACGACCTTATTGATATTGCCCCTGTTGGCCATATTTTCTTCGTGCAGCAAAGATGATGATGAGGTAAAGAATAAATTGGCCTTAAAATTTCAGGCAACTTATCCAACATCAAAGTCTGCTGATTTTAAAAGTATCCTTGTGGATGGGGTAGCATTGGAAAGTTTCAAAATCAACATCTCGGAAATTGAGTTTGAATTTGATGATGACGATCCGCTGTTTGACGATGATTCCATTGCCACAGATTATGAGTTTGATGGTCCCTTCGAAATTGAACTGATGGAAAATGGTAACCCCCTTGAAGCAATAATTGTCAACAATGTGGAACTTCCTGCAGCAGCTTATGATGAAATTGAGTTTGAATTTGACAAGAACGACAACCGGAACTCTGAGTTGTATGGAAAGACCACTATTATCAAAGGAACCATAAATGGAACGCCTTTTATATTCTGGGCTGATGATGAGATTGAGATGGAAATTGAGTTTGATGAGCTGTTTTATTTTGAAGAGGCGACCAATGCAATGCTAACCGTATCATTTGACCTGGGCGCTTTATTTAATCCCACACTCGGTGGTATAAATATTTCGACTGCCACAGATGGAAACCAGGATGGTATTATTGAAATTCACCATAATGACCCCGACGGAAACAGCAATCTGGCTGAATTAATATGGAAAAGAATGGAGCATATTATTGAAGCCTTTGAAGATCAGTATGACGATTAAGATGAACCGGGTATTTCCTGAAACTCATCTAAACTGAACAGCACCTCAAATATTGGAAAGGATATTTGGGGTGTTTTTTTTTCCGATGAAAAATGACTCCCGGAATTATTATAATTGGTGGGGAAGTATGCTGCGATATTATGCAAATCCACGAAGAAGTTCGTTAATAAGTTCAATCCATCATTTGTTGCGCCCATTATTCAGGAATCGCCTCACTTACCATGCAGACTCTTTATTAATGTCGCACTATAACTTTCCCGAATACCACTGAGTTCCGTTAGTAAATTTCATGTAATCAATCCGTTGCAATATTCCGAAAATCAATTCGCAAATTCGATTCACCTTTTATTGGAAAAGTTGAAAGCAACTTGCCTGAAATATCTGTCAGGAATAATACCGAAATCGAGCCTGTTATTGCTAAAGTAATAACATCAACGGTTGGATTGGGATAATACCGGATGCCGCACTTCTTCTTTGTCGTGTTGGTTTGTTCAACCAGGGTGTCGGTATTCAGATTATCATTCGGTTTTGCTTCCTTAACGATGGTATCCTGAACAGGATTATCAGTAAAGTCAATCAGAATTGATTCGGGTTGTTGCTCACTGATATTTCTGCTGGGATCTATAACTTCCCTTGCAATAACGGGACTGTTGAAAACAAATGAGGTATCTGATTTTTTATAAGATGCGAAAGCTGTATCGTAATCAGGAACAAAACTAAACTGGTAAATAATCCTCTTAATAAGATTGTTTAATAATTCAACATCATAGATGTCTGTGATGGGTTTTGAATGAGTGTTTCCGATGTTACTATGGTCTGTTAAAAAAAACTCCTTGCATTTTGGGACCTGCAATCACCGGAATAATACGGATTCCTAAAGTGGTATGGGTAGCACTCTCTGATGGCTAAATGCTGAAGATTCAGTTTGTTCGATTGTCGGTTGTTTCGTATATCTTCACTTTAAATCATCCTTCAGAGATTATCATTTTTGTCAGTTTTCATCCCCACGAATATACAACCTTTTCCAATACGATCCTCCAAAAAAAACTCCCCATCCCGGGGAGTTTTCACACACTTTGAAAAGCAGGCACTAAAGATTTAAGGCAGATTGGGGTAAACTACGTCATTGTCGTAATCATACACATTGCCTTTGCTACATTGATCGAAACTTACGGCTGAATGTGTTAGGCTTATATTGCCGGAATATAGAAATCCGTAGCCAGCACTCTTCATTAATTTCACGTTGGAGAGGCTGAGTTTGCCATCGTACCAGATTGCCAGGTTTGTCTGCATGGAATATGTGTCATATCCTCCGCCGGTTACAAGACAATGTTCCAGCCGGTTATTGCGGTTGGTTTCAATAGAGATGCCACCCCAGTAGCCGGGTTCATCTACTGCACCCCGGAAGATTACCGGGTTTTGAGCATTCCCGGTCGCATTGAGGATGCCAGCTTCTTTTACCAGCAATAAACGGCCATATTCAAATTCCAGTACAACACCGGCTTGAAGGCTTAATTCCTTGTACACATATAAATCATCATTAAAACGAATGGGTACGCCAGGATTTGAAATGGTCATATTTTCTTCAACCTCATCGCTAAAGCTTACAAAAATAACCGGCTTGTTGTTATTTGTCATGGCGTTAGAGCTGCCTATGGCCGACAGGCCCTTTACGATTCCGCTCCAGATGGGATATTCTTCACATCCGCTGATGGAATTATTGGTAAAAACGGGCAAGGTTCCGTCATACATTACTATTCCATTGGATGCCGATCCGGTGATGGAAGAGTGAGTCATCCGCAATACGCTATTGCCATTCATATAAATGGCCGCTTCGCTTGAAACCGTACCTGCATTTACCAACCGGACATAATCCATCAGGTTGTCGGCACGTGCAGAATTGAAGAGTATTCCGGCCCAGGCTCCTTTGTTGTTATTGTTTACCGGGCCGGTAAGAATAATTGGTTTTTGCTCCGTGCCAACCATTTTTAAGCCGGCATTTTCTCCCACTACAATGCCTGCATTAACGCCGGTAAACGCAATGGTAACACCCGGTTCCACCGTGAGCAAAGCATTGCCCTCAAGGTAGAGCATATCGTTAACCACATAATCTATGGGCAAATTTCTGTTGGAAAGGGTGCGATTTGCACTCATCATATTTTCAAGCACTTCAGGTCCGGCAGCATCCTGAGTTATGTTTGCAACATACACAGCGGTGGAGCCATCCTCAGCCGTTACAGTAAAGTTTACCGGGCCTGTAAAATCAACGCTGCTGCCTGAAGCCGGTGAAACACTGGCTTTTTCAGATACTTCTATATAAGGCGTAAGAGCGCTTTGGTTGGTACCTGCCGGCAAAATTGCAGAAATGGTTTTCTGATTGTGATCAATGGTGGCGGTAATAACGGGGTTAATTTGATCAAACCGGAAAACCAATACTTTTTTTTCGCTTGATTTTTCGGGCGCGGGGTCGTCATCATCAGTACATGCGATAAAGAAGGTCATTCCGGAAACAGCCACCAGCATTAAAGCCATTAATTTTTTCAGGTTTTTCATCGTAAGTTTCTTTTAGGTTTATGGCACAAAATTATACCTGGCACCCCCTTCAAACAATCCACGAAAAAGGGGATTTTATATCACCAAAGGTTTCCTTAGTTTTGTATTGAAATTTCAACGATGTGCCGATGCGAAGTGTACTGCTTTTATTTATGCCTGTGTTTGTGTTATTGAACCCTTTTTGTGCTGCTTTAGCCATAAACAGCAATGCCGATAGCTGTATGGACTACCTGCGGCGGGGTGATACCTTAAATGCAAGGATTTGCATATACGCACGGCTGAGTGTGCTTAACAGAAGGAAGGTATCCTTTGAAACGGGAGATACTTACAAGGTGGCCGCCAATTATTTTGTGGAGAAGGGCAATTTCAATAAAGCGGTGCTGTATTATGATTCTGCATATTCGGTCGCACAAAAGTTGGATGGGCCTGATCGGGAACGTTTGCTGGCGCAAATCCGGTTCAGCCATTCAATGCTCTTTTATCGTTATGGTGAATATGAGTTGGCATTGCAGCTCTGCCTGGATGCCTATCAATATTACCGTCTGAATCACGATGCATCCGGCATAGCGGAAACAGCTAACCGCCTTGGTGGCTTATATCTCATTCTGGGCGATTCGATAAAATCCGCTTCATTTTCGCGTGAAGCCCATCAACAATCTCTAAAATCAAGGGATGAACGAATACAGCTAACCTGCCTGAATGCCTTTGGTAATTACCTGTTATCATTGGGAAAAACCGACAGCGCCATTCTCATCTTCAATCAGGCCATTACATTGGCTCAGGCCTCAGGCAACAGCAAGCAGGTGAGTGATGCCTATTATAATCTGTCATACACCTATTCCAATCTGAAGCAATATGACAAAGCACTTCAATACATAAAAGAGGCACATCAATGGGCGCTTAAAAGCAATAATGCCTATGATATTTGCGATACGAGATACAAAACGGGATTGATATTGTACTACTTGCAGCGTTTTGATGTAGCATCAGATACCCTGATTAGCGCCCTGCGGGAAGCAGAAAAACTGGGATCAAAAGTGCTGCAACGAAACATTTACGATGCGCTCTCCTTTCTTGAAACCGAAAGGGGTAACCCTGAGAAAGCACTTGAATATCTGAACCACTACATTGATTTTAACCAGCAGGTATTGTCAGCATCCGGGCAGAAACAGATAAACTTTCTCAATGCCCGTTATGATGCCGAAAAGCGCGAATCGGATATTCTAAGGCAGCAGGCTGAACTGCAACGGCGAAATTTTATCATTGCACTTAGCTCAATCGGCTTGCTGGCATTATTGATCTCCCTGGTGATGATAATCATGCTTAACCGCCGCAAACGAAAAATTGCCCGTCAGCAATTGACCATTCAGCAACAAAAGATTAGTGAATTAGAAAAAGAAAAAGAAATTGTTTCGATGCAAAGCCTTCTAAGGGGCGAGGAAAGTGAGCGGGGCCGCATTGCCCGTGATTTGCATGATGGCCTGGGAGGCATGTTGTCGGGAGTTAAATTAACCTTAAACACTATGACTGGAAAACATACCCTGGACGATGAAGACGTCAACAAATTTGAAAAGGCCATTAAATTGATTGATCAAAGTGTACAAGAGTTACGCAATGTGGCCCACAACATGATGCCTGAAATTCTTATGAAAGAAGGCCTTAACATTGCATTATCAAACTTCTGTGAATCACTAACGGCTCCCCCCAAAGTTACTTATCAGTTTTTCGGCACACCCACGCGCTACGACAGCGGTTTTGAACTCACCGCCTACCGTATTGTCCAGGAACTGGTAAACAACGCCTTAAAACATGCTAAAGCAGGTGAGGTGGTGGTTGAACTTATACAGCAGGAAGATCGCCTCAGCCTGAATGTGCGTGATGATGGTATGGGTTTTACTACAACCGGACAAAATACCGGGCACGGAATGTTAAATTTGCGCTCCAGGGTTGCAGGATACCGCGGAATTATCGATATTAGTTCCGTCATAGGCCAGGGCACTGAAGTCAATGTTTCCTTTGAGCATATCGGACACCTGAAAAAAACATGATTAAACTCCTCATCATCGAAGACCATCCCCTGGTGGTAGAAGGCTTCAAAAACCTGATAGACAGTCGCGATGATTTTTCATTGTGCGGGATAGCCGGTAATGCCGAAGATGCCTTATTGCTGCTCAAAAGCTGCCTGCCCGATATTGTTTTGCTCGATATTATGCTTCCCGGTATGACCGGTCTGGAACTCATTGACATCCTCCAAAAGGATTATCCCAAATCAAAAGTGCTGGTAGTTTCCACATACAGTCAGCGCTATTACGTAGAAGCTATGCTGGAGAAAGGTGCAAAAGGTTATTTATTAAAGAATGCCGGCAACGATGAAATCATAGAGGCCATTACTTCGGTGTATTATGATCAGACTTATCTTAGCCATGAAATTGCATTCAGTCTCAGGAAGAATGCCGGCCAGCCGATATCTCTCTCGCACCGTGAGATTGAAGTGCTTAAGCTTGTGGCTGATGGCTTAACAAACAGAGAAATTGCTGAAAAGCTGTTTATCAGCCCGCTAACGGTGGACAGTCACCGCAAAAATATGATCGCCAAACTTGAGGCACGCAACACGGCTTCACTGATAAAAATCGCAATAGAGAATGGATATTTCAGTCTCAGGAATGATACCAATGAGTTAAAATAAATAATCAGGAATCAGCATATGCTCATCTGGGCCAGTAAACATTTCGGGGTGCTGAGCCTGAATCCAAATATTACATTAAAAAATAATGTACCGGCCTCCATTTAATCTTTTCCCGGACGGGCTGAAACTTGTACATACGACAGCCGGATTTACTTTCGATTTCTACTGTCAGCCATGCTGGAGCAAAAAAATAATTCAGCATCTTTTTACCGCCTACATATTCAGGTGAATATCCACCTTGCCTCCCAAACCTTTCTCCACTATTTCGTAAAGTGTTTTCAGAGTAATGTTACTGCCATCATTTTCTACCCGTGATATATAGGTTCTTTTTTTACTGATGATGTCGGCAAGCTCCTGCTGCGTCATCTGTTTTGACCTGCGTGCCTGCTTGAGCATTGGTCCAATATGAATGGCATAGCCGGGACTTTTTGCCTGAGCCCGGGGTCGCTCCATAACGGCAGCTAACGGTTTGTTTTTTTTCATGGTTTGATACTTTTTATTGAGTTGCGCATCGATACATACGATGGATATCTACTACATAATGGGGAAAAGTCGAAAAAGTAACTTGTTTAAGGCAAATAAAATACCAGTTTCTGCTTTAAAGACAAATTAAGTGGCGTTCCGGATTAGGATTCTGGAAGTTAAGAATGGTACTATGAAACAAACAAAGAGCCTGCAGTGATAAGGTGCTGAGGCAGAGCCTCAGACTAACACAGCAGCCGGATTCTTTCCTAATTTATCTCTCAAACTTATTATTGTGGTGGTTTTTTGATGTTGAGTTGATATAAAGGGTTCGAATTAATGTCGTTTTTTATTAAAACAGATTACTTCTTAACCCAGCATAAACAGCAAGTTTATTGCCCACAGCGGAAAAAATATTTTACCCTGAAAATGCACTACTTTTTCCCAAATCTCAATTCATTAATATGCTGATTGAAATATTCGCGGTAGGTAACTCCAATGGGAATGGCTTTGTTACAGACGATCACCTGGTGTTTTTCTATAATGTCAATATGTTTTATTGAGACAATGAATGATTTATGAATACGTATAAATTCGGTGTCGGGTAACTGTTGCATCATCTCTTCCATACTTTTTAATGTCATTATTCTTTTATTTTTTGTATGAATATGGATATAGTTTCCCTGGGCTTCAATGCAGGTAATATCTTCTATCATAACCCTGTGAATTTGAGTGCCGCTTTTTAGGAACAGTATTCCAGGGGCTTTATCCTTGTCTTCTGTCAAAGTTAATGCTTTGACTTTAGTTTCCTTAACGGGAAGTTTGTTTATCGCCCTCATAAAACGATCGTATTTGAAAGGTTTTAAAAGATAATCAAGTGCATTGTATTCATAACTTTCGGCTCCAAATTCAGGATAAGCGGTCGTGAATATAACAATTGGCTGATAAGGCAATGACTTCAATAGCTGTATACCACTCAAATCGGGCATGTTGATATCGAGAAAAACCAATTCAACGTGGTTGTTCATCAGGAAATTTAAAGCCTTGAATGGATCGGTAAAACCATTAACCAGGTTCAGCCTTTCCGTTTTCAGAATGTAGCTCTTAATTAAATCAAGGGCCATAGGCTCATCATCTACCACAATACAGTTCATAAAAGCTTTTACTTTAAGTGAATACAAAGATTTACAATATAATTATTGTCTGCCGTAGTTATCAATAACGAATGTTTCTTTTTATAAAGCAGATCCAATTGTGCTTTGACATTTTTGATACCAATACTATCACAATCTAAAACCTTACGATTGGGATTAACCGGATTTTTTGTGTAGAGTTTTAATCGATCATCATCAATATTTATTGAAATTTCAATGTCACCCTGATGACTCAAATGAATGCCGTGTTTAAATACATTTTCAACAAAAGGGATGAGTAAAAGAGGCGCAATTCTATAATGTGTTGTTTTTTTGTCGATGTCAATTTTAATATGTTTTCTGATATCTTCCGATAAGCGCCTCACCTGAAGATGAATGTAATTTTCAATGTAATGGAGTTCTTTTTCCAGGTCGACCCTGGCATCATTACATTCGTAAAGGTTGTATCTTAATAATCCGGCAAGTTCCTCAATAATGTCAGCGGTTGTGGGGTCGTCATGCTTTTGCGCACTGGCATAGGCCATATTTAAAGCGTTAAACAAAAAATGAGGGTTAACCTGTGCTTTTAAATAATTTAATTCAGCACTGAGTTTTTCTTTTACAAGTTTCTGTTTCTGATTTTCAGTTATTACCCAGTGATTTATAAATCCATAAGCCATAGAAAGACTTAAAAATATGCCATTGATGATGAGGTTCAATATGAATATGGCTGAAAATGGTTCTTTTTCACTGGAGTAGATATTAACAGATATTATATGGTCTGCAATTGTTTCGGCTATTGTAATCCCAAAGAATAGTAGCAATACCATCATCATATAAGCCTTGATTCTTTTTGAGGAGATATATTTAGGGATTAAATGGCAGGCGTTAATGTAAAAAAGTATCAGGTGGGTCAATAAGCCATAGAATAAAGGAATGTAAATACTTCCATCTTTTCTGTTAAAACTACCCAGATGTTCAACCTGGGTTAAGATTAATGAAAATGCACTTCCCCAGATAAGAACATGAATGGCAATTTGAATGTTTTTGTTATGCCTCCTCTGCATTTTTTATCATTGTATTTATTGGTAAAAGTCGGAATATTTTGCATTTCAGCCTATCATATTGTTTGAATAAGCTTACATATTATTTCAATTATTATGTTTTCTATCTGAATAACACTTAAATAAAAGAAACTGATGTTCTAAAAAAAAATACTGCTATTGAAATAAAAGATTTGATATAGAGTATTTTACAACATTCTTTTGTAGAAAAATCCTAAAAACTAAAAATTATGTATGTACGTAAATTAAGTCTTTTGTCGGTGATTTTACTGACAGGCATTCTGCAATTAAAAGCACAAATCAGCCAAACCGCTGTTGGATTATGGTTAGGAAATCTGGTTGTTAATGAGTCTGTAAGTATACGCCTTGGTTTTGAGGTTTCTGAAGCTAAATCTGGAGAACTTCAGGCCATATTCCATAGTCTGGATCAGGGAGCTTTTGATATACCTGTTAAATCAACCCGACTATATACAGATTCCATTTTTCTCAACATCGAAGTTCTGGACGCGAAGTTTTCAGGGAGGTTTGCTGATAGTTTAAATATTGCCGGAATTTTTGCACAAGGGAAGGGGCGAGGTATAGATTTAACTCTTACCAGGGTTTCAGAATTTCCGGTTAAAAAACCAAAACGACCACAGGAGCCTCAGAGACCGTATCCATATACTGAAGAATTGGTAGAGGTGAAAATTATGGAAGCCGAAGGCGTTACCCTGGCAGGTACTTTAACCATACCTCAGGGCGAAGGCCCTTTTCCTGCTGTAATACTTATATCAGGTTCAGGCCCCAACGATAGAGATGCTACTATTTTTGGTCATAAGGTTTTTTTAGTTTTGGCTGATTACCTGACCCGCAATGGAATTGCCGTATTGCGCGCCGACGACAGGGACGCAAATGAATCAACCGGCGATTTTCATTCTGCGGATATCGTAACCCTTGGAAACGATGTAATAGCATTATTCTATTTCCTAAAAAATCACAATAAAATATGTGCTGATAAAATAGGCGTTTTGGGTCATAGTCTTGGAGCAAATATTGCCCCCGTAGCCACAGTAAATGAAAACCAGATTGCGTTTGCGGTGTTGTTGGCAGGTTCAGCCGAAAGTCTGGCTGCCGGAATGTTAGAACAAAGTGAAATCATATACAAACAGTTTGGCGTAAGTGATGCAGGTATCGCTTTGAATGCGAAATATCTGCATGCCGTTTTTGAAATTGTAAGACAGGATATTGATCTGGAAAATGCAAAAAAGCAGTTCTACCATTTTCGGGAAGATTTTGAAAAGGAACTTGAAGTTCTGTCGGAGGAGGATTTGGAAATTCTGGAGTTAAAACCCCCGCTGTCTGCGCGTATTATTCGGGAATTTATGACGCCTGCAATGAAGAAAGATTTATTTATGGAACCCGGGGACTATCTAAAACTGATGAAGTGCCCCACCTTAATACTGAATGGGGATAAAGATGTACAGGTTCCGCTGCGTCATTTGTACTTGTCGCATGACTTAATTATGAGCAATGGAAACAAACAGGTAACCGCGAAAAAGTTTGTAAATAAAAATCACCTTTTCCAAAGTAGTGAAACAGGAAAAATTGATGAATACAAAGAGATTGAGGAGACCATGTCGCCAGAGGTGCTTGAATTTATTGCAAACTGGATACTAAACACCGGAAACAACAAATAATCATAAGCACTATAAAGTAGCTGAATTGTTGGTCTTAATGGCTTTGGGCAGGGTATTTTCTTTGCGGAAAATAGTAATTGTAATGCCGATGATTAATGTTAAACTTACCCATAGCCAAAAGCGTGGTTGAGGTATGTTATTTTGCAAAATCAATATGGGCATAAGGGGAATAAAAGCATTGGCAAGCCCATGGGTATAAAGTCCTGAAAATGGGCGGTTACCAGAAATTTTTCGGATCCAGGAAAAAATGAAAGAATAACCAACCAACAGGAGTATAAAACCTCCGAAGTTCATATAAATTTGATTAGAACCCGTTATAAACCATAAAGGAAGATGCCAGCAGGCCCAGATAACACCCAGGAGGATGTTTGCGTACCATATTCCAAATTGTTTTTCAAGGAGTGGAAGAGCATAACCCCGCCAGCCAAATTCTTCCTGACCTCCACCCAGAAACATCATGATTAAGACATAAGGAACAAAAACCCAGACAGAAGGTAATAACATTGGCAGCCGTTTTTCACCAAATAATTCCGGGAGAAACCACGCAATAAAGGTGCTACTGCCTAAAATTACCACTGGCATAATATAGCCTTTCCAACCTAAATGAAGATCAAGAAAACTTCGCAGATATTTTACTGTGGAAGTTTTATCAACACGGTCTTTGTTTAAGGCAAAAAGAGCCCCTGCCAGAGGTCCAAAGGCTCCAAGCATAATCATGGGCATGGTTAAGAAAGACAAAAGCTTATCCGAAATAAATATGATTTTTAAACTACCAAGGACAAGAGGAGTCCAAAGCACCCAGGCAAAAACAAATGTAATTATAAAAAAACGGTAAGGGAAACGAACATTTGCATCCATAATTGAAGTAATGTGTTGTGGTTAAACATTTATCATTGAAACAAGGGCATGAATTTACACACAACCTTTTGTTGGTATTTAAAGATGCCTTTCATGTCCTGAGTTTTTAGTAGTTTGGTGATTTAACAGACAGGGCCAAAATATCCTGAAAAATATAAAGCGGCTAAGCAAAGCGCCAAAAACAGGACAGCACGGGATACAACCATCGTCCAATAGGCTTTTTTATTTTTCTGAACAGCACTTACCATTTTGGTAACACCACTGCTAAATCTCTCATAAAAAAATACAATTCCAAACGCCTTTAGTGATCCTAAAGTAAAAACAATAGTTAGTATCCATACAGAGAGCAAGTGCAAACGAAATACCTGAATCCATAAAATTACCAGAACAACCAATCCTGAAATGCCACCCAACAGATACCAGAAAGGACGTTTCCGTTTTAGGTTAGCCTCTTCTTCTGCCTTAAAAAACAGCTCAGGTCTGACAATTTGAATAATAGTCCATATCAGGCTGCCTATAGCCAGTAGCCCAAGCAAAATGACAATAAAACCCATATTACATCGAATTTTTATTTTAGTTGATATTAAAGATTAGTTGTTGATTAAACACATCAATAGTAAACGCAAAGTTATTCATAAAAACAGGTCCTATATCTCCGGCAGCAGCCAGACCATAAAACCAGTTTGGGACTGTATCAGATACCAATCCTCCTTTTACTTCATACTTTATTCTGCCAACTTCAAGCATGCAATCTACTTTATCAACTGGGAAATCCTGTCCTTTCCACTCAATGGAACCTGGGTAACTTTCAAGTCCAAGGGCAGCAAGAGAAAGTGCATTAAAATTGACATCTCTGGAGCCGGTTTCTATATGCATCAACACCTCTGTATCATTAATTTTGCAAGGCACAAACACCCATCCGTTTCTTATAACATAAGGAACCCTCTCAATTTTATCTTTATTATCAGTTATGTATTTTTCGAGGTTTTCACGGTCAAACAAATACACTTTCTCATTTATGGGATCAATATGCAACGCCCTGTTTCTGAAGACAAATGGCGAGGTACATCCGTCTGCTTTAGAGAATTGACTGTCAAAATAACCAAAGATAAAGTTTTCGTATGCAGGAATCGAAAAACTTGATTTTTTATAATACAAATCGGCTGGCTTATCCATGTAATTATAAGATATTCCGTTTTCAACCACTAACACGTCCGTTCCTGAAACTCTTTCCCCATGGATTTTGTCATGTACCGTCATCATGTTATATCCTGTACCGGTATCTAATTCAATTTTGAGGGAATCTCCTTTTTCGTCAATCATGTAAAAACCTACACCAGATCCACACCAGGCAAAAGGCAATGCTGATTTTCCCTTGTTATGATCAATAACTTCTGTATTTGATATAATTGTTAAAATCTCCCTGTACTTTGAACCATAAAACGCTCTTCCAATTATTTGTTCAACCGAATCCATATAAACAATGGCATTTTTGTAATTCTTATCCCATGAAACATTAAATAATGCCAGATACGGAGCATATTTAAAGATTGTTCCGTTCGATATCTCATCGACACTCTTCCTGCATATTTCATAATTACCCTTATCAAGTTCTAACAGCCATTGTACGTATTTAATTTCTCCGTTTTCAGGATAATTTTCAAAATACATTTCCAACAAATTTTCAGATTCAGACAAACCAATAAAAACAGCATGTTTGAGTTTCATAACATGATAAAGTTCATCAACTCCGGCATTACGAAGTTTCTCTAAGTATTTCGGAAAATCTTCTTTTCCCAGTATTAACTTCATCTCAGAATGCAAATAAAGAAGCTTCGGATTTAATGAATCAATTCTTTCGACTTCATTCAGATAATTTCCGGCATTGCTAAAATGCTGTTTAGCAATTTCATATCTGGCATGATCAATTAAGGCGTCTGTTTTTGCTTGTCCATAGCTCATTACAGAAAATGAACTTATTAAAATGTTCAATAATAAAATCTTTTGAACTGATTTTATTCTGGCTATTGAATTGTTTTTTGTTTTCATGTTTCTATTACTTTTCCGAAGTTCCGCCTTTGGGTTAAAATCTCCCCTTTTATCATGTTTTCAAATCACAAATCTAAAAAAAGGACAATTTAAACTATCTTTTCAGTTGATTTTCAACGCTTTCATCTACAACAACCACATTTGAATCTGAAACATCACGTGCGCTAAAAATCCCAGGTACTTTTTTCCCATTACCTGAAGTAAAATTATACTGCCCATATCAAAATCCTTTTTTTACTTTTTCCTCTTTGAAATCATTGTCACGGTTTATCCGATTCACTTTTTTGCCGGAATTAAAGCTGTATTTTAGCTTAAACCATATTGGAAATGTTGACATTACAATATTGTCTTCAGAAATCTCATTAAAATTATTTCCTATGGTTTCGCGCCTTTGATAGGTAAATTCCTTTTTAAAAGGAATGGCACTTGTTATTCCTACCTTTAGTTTTTCAAAGAAGGTTTTTTCAAGGGAAATGAAATACAGCCCATCTTCGGAATATTGCTCTTGTATATGGCTCACAGGGCTGTTATATTTAATTATTGCAGATAAAGCAATGTCGTATTTTAATGAAAAAATTGCGGAAAGGCCAGTTTCAAATGCAAAAGTACTATTGTCTTCAATGCCATTTGATGTTGCCAGCTCATTGCCATTAGTCTTTATGTGATATAATTTGACATGTGGGTTAACCGTAATATTCTTGTGACATTTCAGACTACCCAGCATCTTTATCCCAAAATAGGTTGAGTTGCCTGAATTTTGAATTTCTTTTTCGAACAACGATAAATCACGCAATACCGTGAGGGTTTCGATAACATTTGATGCATATTCGTAGAAAACGCCCGGGGAGATAAAGTTATTCCCGATAGTTGTGGAATAATCAAGGGAAGCTTTATGCCGAATCACCGGATTTAAATAAGGATTTCCCTGCTGTGTCGTATATGGGTCAATGGTGTTTAACGTCGGATTTAACTGGTAAATACTAGGACGATAGATTTGTTTCTGAATGGCAAATTTCAAATTGCTTTTATGCGACAAATCATATTTCATATTTATGTTAGGCAAAACTGAAATTGAAGTTTCGTCTATTTTCTCAAGTGCATTTACTGCCGAATATTCTATCCTCATTCCACCATTAAGATGGAACTTTTGCTTTGAATAAGTTAATAGGGTGTAAGGCGCTACAACAATTTGCCTGTAATTAAATGACGGTGATTTATGGTCGCCTAATGCAGAATAACTTTGTTGGATACCAGCCTCCAGTTTCATATCAGCGGTCAGCGGAGTACTATAATTCAGCCGGGCATTCAATGAATTTTGATGGGGTTCTGAATTGCTGTTTTGCAAAAATTTGCTGCTGCCATCGAAAAAGGAGGTGCTGTTCTGCGCTTTCAGGTTGTAATAATTCATATCAAATACAAGTTCTTTCTGCGGATTACCAAAAAGATGTTTGTAGTACATCGAGAAAAAGAAAGAGCGATTTTTGTCCGCATCATCTTTGTTGTATTGAAAAGAATTTACTACATCATTTTCAACCTTTTCTTCAAAGGCTATGGTGCCATCGTGCTCATTGGAATAGGGATTTATAAATCCATAGAAATTAAACTGGTTTGATTTATTTAAAAAATAATCCATTCCCAGGTGAAATTTATGAGACCAGTTTTTCTGTTGAAGAACCTGTTTATTTAAAATCTCAGATGAGCTGCTTTGGGTATGTATTTCTTTATTGTCAACGGCTTCAATATTAAAATAGCTATATTCCCCGTCGTAGGATGAATACAGTGTGAAGTTTTTAAATGTATAATTTATACTGGCACCCGGGAAAGAAAACACCTCGTTTTTACGTGTAGGAACTTCAGCATAAACATGTCCGCTCAGCCCATATACCTTATGCTCTTTGAGTTTAAAGTTTATCACCCCCGTAACTTCAGCGTTGTGCTTTACTCCGGGATTGTTGTTTATTTCAACTTTATCAATATCATCTGAATTTAACTGGTTTAGGAAACTTGCATCACGCTCAATCCCATTAACCTGAATAATGATGTTTTGTGAGCCATCAAGTGAAATATTATGAAGCATATCTACCTGTATTCCGGGCAGATATTTTATTACATCAATTCCGGTGCCTGATGCTTTTTGCATTTTCGTGTTAATATAATATGTGGTGTTATCAAGTTGTTGTTTGGCTTTTAGTCGCTCTGCCTGAATGGTGGCTTCTTTCAACTCAATGCTGTTTGATTGTAACGTTATTGTGCCTAAATCTACAGACTCAACACCCTGTATTTCCACCTTTTTCTCCGTTGGCAGATACCCGACAAAACTTACACTTATAAAGTAGCTGCCGGGGTTATTGTTGGCAATTTCAAATGTCCCGTCTTCATAGGAAGTAGTTCCTGCAATAATTAAGGCGTCCGGGCCATTCCACAATGCGATATTCGCATAACATACCGGCTCGTTGTTTTCATCAACGATTACTCCGGAAATTTTGTATTTCTCCTGAGCTTCAGCTATTCCCAAAATCATTATGGCAATCATTAGAAGAGCTGTTTTCAATAATGATTCCCGTTGGTTTGAGTTTTTCATCTTTTGCATCATTTCATCGTTTAATGCGAACTATTTCGCTGATGCAAAGGGATGAAGAATATCCCGGGCCCTCAAATTTCCGGGATACTTCGATAATAAATGTGACACAGGACAAGACCACGCCTGCAATTTGTTGCAGGTGGTAAGAAAATGGGATAAATAACAAACGCTAAATAAAAGACTTCTTAAATAGTGAATCGAATGGTTTTATATTTCTCCTTGAAACCGGGATTTTTTCATCACAATTTGCAAGGCTTAAAGTGTATCCCAAGGCATTACCCCTTTTAGACTGAACCTTGTTCAGGTTTACAATAAATGCCCTGTGGCAACGAAAATAGAAGGGAATTTGCTTTAGCTGGTCTTCAATATTGGAAATGGAATTGCGAATAGGAACCTTTTGAACTTTATTATTTCTTGACAGATAGAAGAATACATAATTCCCGTCAGATGTGGCAAATAGTAAGTCGTTTGCATAAAAACTTAAAGATTCTTTTTTTAAAGAAGAACTTATATTAATGACAAGCTCCTGCTCTAAATCTGTCTTAAATTCATTGATCGATGCCTCAAAATTCAGACGGGTGAACCTATAATTTAATGCCATAAAAAAAGCAAACGGGAAAATGTATATTAAAAACGAATATTTACATGAATTAAAAAAAGTAAGCAAATTCCAGCGGGAGTGTGGCGCAGGGCCTTCTACTAAAAATGCTAATAAAAAAATAACTATACCTATTGTCTGTAAAACCAAATAAATTGCAAGCAGTTCTTTTAATAGTGTCCAATCTTTTTTATTTGAAAGGAATGGGATTTTCTTCATTAGTACAATTGATAACCATGCAAATAAAGAAGCTGTAAAAGTATAGAACAGCATGGTCAACTCAAATTCGAAATAGATACTTTTATGTGAATTTAAGGGGTGATATAGCAATGTAAATCCCAAAGAAAAAACAAAGAGGATAACTGCCCCTAAAAGCGGTTTTTTTATGATATAGTTTTGAGGATATTTTGTGTTTAAGTCAAGTCCTTTCATTCAAATAAGTCTTGTTTAACTCAATCAATGCATTTATTTCTTTTGGCATTGCCCGCCAAAAAGCCTGGCTATGAGCTGTCGGAAATTTTTTGAAACCCGCTGTGCCGGTCGCCGTAATCTTTGATAAAAGTACAAACTTTATGTGATCAGGCAGATAGTATTTGGTTTTTTAGACCAAAAACACCTGAAAACAGCATTTAGATTTAATGTAGTCCAATTCTGGGGAAATTGACATTTCAGAGGGATAATCCTGTCTGGATTGTTGAAAAATTATTCTCCTATAAAATCTATACTCATCTCCATTTTTCTTTTGGATTTGTTCACTTAACCCCTGGCTTACATTATACAATAGGCAAAACCAGAAAAAATCACTTCTATAGATCGAAAAAAATCAACAGGTCTTTGAAACATGGGGTTTTTTGGCAGCTTTCGCCAAATAATCTTTGCAAATAAGAGTATTTTTTAAAACGGAAGAGTAGCTTAAAAATATTATATGTGTCAAAAGACAAAGGCACCCATGAAACTTAAAATCTACCTTCTACTGTTAATTGTAATAACCGCTTATAACTACCAACTTTGCGGACAAACTATCAGCGCGAAAGCAGGCCTAAATTCATCATCACTGAAAGGAGAGCCCATCCCTGAGGTTTGGGGGCTTGAAAAGGAAATTAAAAAGTCGGGAATAGGTCCACATGCAGGAATATTTTTAGAAATACCTGTAAAAGAAAACTTTTCCCTTCAGGCAGGATTGATCGTTTCACATAAAGGAGAATCCATAGAATTAATTTTCAAGGATACAACAATCCAGAAACAGCTGTATAACAAATCGTCATTATATTACCTTGAGCTCCCCGTTACCGGGAAATATTCAGTCAGGCTTTATAAAAACACCACCATATATGCGCTTGCAGGATTATATTTTGGTTATGGAATCATCGGTCGTACTGAATATTCTTACGATTTATATGGGAAAGACTATGCAGGGTATTACGACACATGGGAAAGACATGGTTCTAACATCTTCAAAAGAACAGACGCGGGCGCTATTGCGGGCATAGGGTTCCAAATGGGCAGTATTGGCCTCGAATATAATTATTACATGGGCCTGAAAGATGTTTATAATAATGACTCCGGGTCCACTTTTCAGGTGATGAAGCTGAGTTTAACTTACAGGATTGGGAAATTGAAATGAGCAACTAATAATGAGCTTAGTACAAAAACTCCTTTTTTGCCACTAAGGTACAAAGACACAAAGCCTCACCAGGTTTTATTCACTGATATACAGAGTCTTGTGCAACCTGGTAATCGTGTTTTAATGGCATTTTTTTATTTATACCTTTTTAGAATGGACTCAATAATACAAAATACCCATCTCTAACTGATTGTTTAACAGATGGGTATATAGTAATAGGGAGGTCTCGAGCGGATTCGAACCGCTGTAGAAGGTTTTGCAGACCTCTGCCTAGCCACTCGGCCACGAGACCCGGTATTGCGGTGCAAATTTACAAAATTTTATGTTATCCAAGCCTATTTTTACTGCGAAAGGCAAAAAAATGATTTTCAGATAGTTATAGTTGCCATAAAGACACGAAAATACAATAAGTTATGCCACTAAGACACAAAGACTCTAAGATACACTAAGTTATTTTTTAAACATTTCGTGAAACTTTGTGCCTTAGTGCCTTTGTGGCGATTCGGTATAATCTTTCAAACACACTGGACACAGGCAATTGTCATATTCCCGCTTTAGATTCTCCAGATTTTCTGGCGGTATTTTATAATCAAAGCACCAGCAGCCGGGGGCATGAAGACATTCAAAGCCCTTGCCACAGCGCGGACAGGTCTTGACAGTTGGCTTTGCGGCTTCACTCATAAATATCTTCGCTTGAAAGGGTTACACACACCCGGTCAATTTTACCTCCCAGAGGCGGATTGAGTTTTGATATTTTTACCTCGGCGTCGGTAACTTCCGGGTATTGTTCATGTACGGCAAGCAGTATGCGGTTGGCCACATGTTCCAGCAAGTGCGATTGTTGGGCCATTTCTGCTTTAACGGTTTCATATACGGAAAAATAGTTTACCGTATCGTTAAGTTTGTCGCTTTTTTCAGCTGAGCGGGTATCCACCTGAATAAATAAATCAACAATAAAACGGGTCCCAATTACCTGTTCTTCCTTAAAATGGCCGTGGTAAGAAAAGAATTCCATACCTTCTATCGAGATCATTCCCATAGTGTCAGTTTTGAACAAAGGTAAGAAATTATGAAAATCAAGCAGGAATTTAACAAAAAGAACCAGGGTTTTAGTAGATTTGCGTGGTTTCATGAAATAACAAAATAACTCCCATGGATTTATTAAAAAAAGCTGTTACCGGCATTATAATACTGCTCTGTTTCCCATTGTTGAGCAGTGCTCAGGTCAGGCCGGTCTTTCAGATAAATTATGACCGCATCGAAAATGGAATTAAAAGTGAGGCAGGGGTAAGTATTGTGTATCACGATCAACTGGTGTATTTATATAAAGCTACGGATAAAATTCAGCAATTCATTGATTATAAGCGCAATGAAATTGTAAATATCATGCAGTTTGGAAATGCAGCCTATAAAAACATTCTTCCTTTCAGCGAATTGCCGGAGCCGGTTTTCGGCGGTAATATAACGGATATTCTGGGCTATTCATGTAAATATGCAACTTATAATTATTTCTCTAATAAGATTGAAGTGTGGTATACTACAGCAGCTCCTGCTAAGGGGTCGCCCTATGCCAGTTTTTTACCGGAGAAAGATGCGTTGGCCTTAAAGGTGGTTATAAATGGAAACCGTGAAATTGTAGCTACTTCCATCGAGACATTGGAAGACTTTACACTTCCAAAATATGCTCCTGACAAAGCCCGTCAGCTTAGCGATGCCGAGTTTGAAGAAGTGAAAATCAATTCGAGGTTTACCCGTTTGCCTGTTTTCACAGACGAGAGGGTGAACTTCGATCCAGAGACCAAATCAGTGAGTGGAGAGGAATTAATAGCGGCAAAAACATACCACTTCTCATTGGGTTCGGTTATTTTAAAGAAAGTCAGACTTAGCCGGGAAATGTGTAATAGCGGGAATGTTTTTGTGAAGTTAAGCTGCCGTTCTAATGGCGATGCTTACGATAGAACCGGATCGGTGTTTATGATTCCGGAAAGTGAAGGAATTACTGTGCTTGATGCTTATCTGAATGGTCTGGGTAAGCTTCCGGTGTTCACTGATTGTTCGGGGAAAAATTATCAGGGCATACGTAAGGAAGCAAATTATCAGCCACCGGTTGAGTTGATGCGATTTTTTACCTCCTTTGGGGCAGGTCACTTCAACGAAATTCGTCAGATTAACAACTATCTGTGGGCAAATGAGGCCGTTTATAAGCAGGAAGTTACCGCCTTGATTCCCTGGGAACCACAAGATGTATGGATAGGGGTGTTTATTGGAAATTATGATAAAGGAGGCCATATTGTCAGTCTCGAACTGGATTTTTATCCGGGCTCTGTGGAAGAGGCAGATATGGTTCCTAAGTTTATTTTACCTTTATTTTCCACCATAAATACCCTTGAGATGGGAGGGCAGAACTACGGCAGGCTTTTCAACAACGATACATTGCGTGTAGTATTTGAGTTGCCTGAAGACGTAACTGATCTTCATCTTTTATACACCAGTACCGGACATGGCGGCTGGAGTGGGGGAGATGAATTTAATCCCAAACTCAATCAGATATTCATAGACGGGGAAGCCATTTATAATACCATTCCCTGGCGGACAGACTGTGCCACTTACCGTTTGCTTAATCCGGCTTCGGGTAACTTTAGCAATGGATTGTCGTCCAGTGATTTAAGTAGGTCAAATTGGTGCCCGGGAACATTAACCCCGCCGGATATGGTTCCACTCAACAATCTGGAACCTGGTCAACATGTACTTGAAATAGTGATAGATCAGGGGCAGGATGAAGCGGAGAGCTTTAATCATTGGGGCGTAACCGGGGTATTAACAGGCAGTATAAAAGTTCCAAAATAATGAAACAAGACTATTTTTTGGATAAGATATTCGATAAAATTGATTTTGCCGTAAACCCCCTGCCGTTGGGAGAGTATGTGGCCTGCAGCTTTAGCAATAGCGATTTTTCTAATGCCGGTCTGAGCGATTTTAAGTTTGTTGATTGTGAATTTAACGGCTGTAACCTTAGTCTCGCTGCACTGAGCCGCACCGCGCTTCGCAATGTGCGTTTTCAGGAATGCAAACTGCTCGGCCTGCATTTTGACGATTGTAATCCTTTTGGCCTGGCACTGTGGTTCGATAACTGCAACCTCAGCCACTCCTCCTTCTATCAGCGCAAGCTGAAGAATACCACCTTCAAAAATAGCAAATTGCAGGAGGTAGATTTCACCGAATGTGATTTGAGCAGCTCCGTTTTTGACAATTGCGATCTGGCCGGGGCTACCTTTGAAAATACCATACTGCTGAAAGCCGATTTCAGAACTGCTTATAATTACGTCATCCATCCGGAATCAAACCGCATTAAAAAAGCCCGCTTTTCGCTGAATGGTGTGGCAGGATTATTATATGGATATAACATTGACATTGAATGATCTAATAAAATTTGGCTTCAAATCTAAATCCATTTATTCCTTTACAAAATACCTGAATGGGTTGTAACTGATTCCCGTATCATAAACATCTACCTGCTCCCGCTTTTTCAGGAAACCGATGATGGCATAAGTAATGGGTGTAAACAGTATTTCTACACCTGATTTGAAAATATAGTTAGAAATGATGATGGAAATCAGCAATTCGTTGGGCAAGACTCCGTAGAAAGCGACCATGCAAAAGATGGCGGTATCAATGCCCTCGCCCACGAGGGTAGAACCGATGGTCCTCACCCACAGGAACTTGCCTTTGGTTTTAATTTTAAGTTTCGACATTATAAAGGCATTGGAAAAGGCACCTCCGAAATAAGCCACTAAGCTGGCCAGCACAATCCGTGGCACAAAGCCAAGCAGTGATTCATAGGCCAACTGGTTGGGCCAATCGGTGGCCGGGGGCATTTCCTGTACCACCCAAAGCACCAGCGACATGAGCAAAGCAGCCCCGAAACCCGTCCATATCACTTTGCGTGAGCGCTGATAACCATATACTTCGGTAAGAACATCGCCAAAAATATAGCTAAGCGGAAATAGAATGGTGCCCCCGTCAAAAGTGAACATCCAAAGCGATACGATTTTGGTGGAAGCCAAATTCGAGATAAGCAAAACGGCAACAAACAGCGCCATGATCACATCGAAATAGCGGAAGTTGGTGTCTGGTATGCTTTTATTTTCTGACATGCATAAAAGGTTTGAGCTGCAAAAGTACAACTATGGGAGGAAATGGAGCGGAAGAATGTGGCTGCAAGGAAACAATTGGTTAATCTGATGTCAGACTTTTGAAGGTTTGAAACGCATTGATTATGATTCAACAAGAAGCCTTTAAGAAATCCTCCGAAAAAAATCTTCATCGCCGGGAGACATCCATGAAAAACCCAAAGGTATACCAGGATAAGCCGAGGAAAACAGTTTGTATTTATTAATATTCACCTGGTTTTTGTCATACTTTGCTTCAATTGCTTTGGGTTGAGATATACGCGGAAGCACAAAATCAATTTCATTGCCCGCGCTGGTACGCCAGTAATAAACTTCATCAATTCCATATTTCCCGATAAGCAAACGATAGACTATATTCTCCCACAATTCACCATGATCTGCTCTTAATGCCAATGGACGAAAGTTGTTAAGGAGACTATTTCTCATACCGGTATCCAATAAATATACTTTTTGCATTCTGATCAACTCTTTTCGAACATTATTATAATGGGGCTTAACCAATGAGATATGGAAGCATTTTTGAAGTATTGTAAGATAATTGGCTACAGTTTCATTCTTAATCTGAATGGTTGATGCCAGCTCGTTGATATTCACCAGATTGCCTGTTTGGGATGCCAGCAGATGGAAAAGTTTATAAAATGCATTTTCATTCTGTACGCCCGATTCGAGTATATCTCTCTTAACAAATGAATCCCTGAGTTCTTTAAGGCGGTCAATTTTTGCTTCTGTATCAGATTCGGTAATAACCGCAGGATAACCACCATAAATTATAAATTTTTCCCATTCAATCAAAAGGAGTTCAATCCGGGTACTTTTATAGTCTGCCTTTGTTTGTATTCGGCCAAGTTCTTCGTGCAATTCCTGTTTCCCGGACATTTCCAGGTATTCATCAAACGCGCAAGTATAAAGAAGAAACAGCTTTTTTCTTCCGGCCAATGAGTCTCTGAAATGATCATTCATGTAGAAAGCATTGCTTCCGGTGGCGATAATTTTTATTTTTGCGGCATACTCATCGTACAATAATTTTAAAAAATTGGATGGATCATCAAGGTATTGAACCTCATCAACCAAAACGATTACCTTACGGTCAGTTTCAGGCAAAAATTTCAATAGGTTGAGTGGACTAAGATTTAATTCGGAAAGGATTGATTTATTCTCAAGGTTCAGAAAAACAACCGGGAAGCCTGCTTCTTTACAATAATCTTCCAATTGCCATAAAAGAGTGGATTTTCCGGTTTGTCTGGCTCCGGTTATAATGCTGAATTCCTTCTTTGGCAGGTGTTCTAGTAAAGCTGGGAATAATTTTCTTCGAACCATATTACTGAGTTTTCAGCAAAGATAATGCATAATTGGATAATATACCCTCTGTAGGGGGTAAAATATCCGATAATATTACCGGTGCAGGGGGTAAAATATCCGATATTATTACCTATGCAAGGGGTAAATTATCTGATAGGATCAATTTTATTCAGCATGATACTATAAAATACGGGTAATGCGGATTTTCAAATAGTGATTCCTAAGGAACAATCCGCATCCTTTTACAGCGAATCGGAATCCCTGTCGACTAGTCAGGTGCTGTAACCGCACTAACCACCAATGGAACATGCTTACCGCCAAAAGCATCTTGCTTGAAATTAGAGAAAAGCTCAATATCCTGAAATCCGGCATTGCGCAATAAATCAAGCAATTCGTTGCTTTTTAAGGCCAATAAGGTGGTCTCGTTCACAACGGTTTGATTTTCCTTTTTCAGGTACAGTTCCGTATAAAAACGAATTTTCGGACTGTTTTTATCGAAGAGGTATTGGCGTAAAAACCTGATATTTCCGGTTTCAATCAAAGGAAGTTCAGAAACCTGCTCATCCAGAATATAGTCGTAGTTCAGGATTTGAAGCAGAAAGTTTCCACCGGGCTTGAGAACCTGCGACACTCCGTTTAACATTTGAGCCACCATTTCTTTGGTTTCCAGATGTACCAGGGTGTTCCCAAAACACAATACAGCATCAAACTGCTCCGCTTTGAAGTCGTTTTCAAGCTCCAGCATATCGCCAGATTGAAATTCAGGATTAGATGCACCACCGCGCTTTCTTATTGCCTGATCCAACAAATCCTCATTTAAATCGATTCCGGTAACATTGGCCCCTTCCGTTGCAAGTTGAAACGCCAGTTCACCTGTTGCGCAACCAATATCGAGTAATCTTTTCGCACGCAAGTCCCCCGTCCTGCTTTTTACATATTGCAACTGCATAGGGTTGTATGGAAATATTTCGGAATAATAAATTGAAATGGACGTGTAAAATCTGTTTTGATTGTTGTTCATGGCATGAAGTGTGAGTTTTGAAATAAGAGACCTGGCAACTGCCTTAGTTCTGATAGTTTTAAATGATTCTTCCTCACCCTCAGAAATAAATCTACTCTTTTGCAAATTTAGCAAATTACCAATTGATATAGAGATTGGAAGTTAGAGGTTAGAAGTCAGAGGTTAGAGGTTAGAGGTTTATAATTCTCTCCCCGTCCCACCGTCTCCTTGCCCCCGTCCCTCGTCCCTCGCCCCTTTTTAATATTGAGGTTAGTATGTGATCAGTGATCAGTGATCTGTGGTTAAGAATTAATCCGCAATCTGCAATCAGTGTGTGGTGATTGGTGACTGGTGGTTAGAAATTCAATCCCAATCTGCAACCCGAACCGGAGCGAAGCGGATCTCACCGACGGTAAATCTGCAATCCCTTTATCCCATTCCCAAATACCATGAAGCTATGGAAAAATAAATAACTACGCCGGTAATGTCGGCAATAGAAGTAACCAATGGCGCACTGGCAGCAGCGGGGTCAATTTTCAGTTTTGTAAAAATAAAAGGCAGTAAAAGACCCACCATACTGCCTGCGATTACCGTAAGCACCATGGTTGAAGCAACAATAAGCATAATCTCGGGAGCACGCACACTGGCAATAAGAGTAACACCCACTGCCATAGTAAGCCCAAGTAACAGTGACACCAAAAACTCCTTTCCAATTAATCTGAACCAATCTCGTAATTCTACGTCACCAATGGCGAGAGAACGGATCATAAGTGTGGCTGATTGTGCACCTGCATTTCCTCCGCTATCAATCAGCAAGGGTAGAAAAAAAATAAGTGCAACAGTAGCCTGAATAACATTTTCAAAATTTGCAAGTACAGCTCCCGAAAAAACATTCATGAATACCAGAGCGATAAGCCAGACAATTCTCTTTTTGTAGAGGAAACCGACTCCGGCTTTAAGCGGATTAATGATGGCTCCCTGAACTGATCCGAATTTATGAAAGTCTTCGGTAGTCTCTTCTTCCACCACGTCCATTACGTCGTCAATGGTAACAATACCAATCAGCAATCCTTCTGTATCAATGACCGGTAGGGCCACCCTGTCCTGATCCTGAAACACCCGAATGGCTGACTCCTGATCGTCCAGGGCGCTTAAAGCCACAAAATGATCGTCCATCAAATCTTTGATTAAGTGTTCAGGTTCTGCCAAAAGAATCTCCCGGATGCGGATATCATCAATGAGTTTCCAGTTTTCATCAATCACATAAATCAGGTTCAGCGTTTCTGAATCACGGCCAAACTCCCGGATATGTGCTAAAGCTTCGGTTACGGTAAATTCAGGCTTAACGGCCACAAATTCCGGCGTCATCAATCTCCCGATACTATCTTCGGGATAACCGAGCAGCCGGGTGGCTATACTCCGTTCTTCGGGTGACAGAAGCTGCAGTAAGCGTTGGGTTATTTTACCGGGAAGTTCTTCAAAAAACGCAGTCCGGTCATCCGGTTCTAAATCATTGAGCAAGGCCGATACCCGATTAACATTTTTGGCAAGCCCTTCAATAATTTGCTCCTGTTTGTCGTGTGATAAGTGTTGAAAGGTATTTTTTGCATCTTCACGCGCAAGTAAGCGGAAGAGAATAATATCATCCTTATCGGAAAGTTGTTCAATGATTTCCGCTATGTCGAGCGGATCCATCTCTTTAAGCTCCCGCCTTAGCGTATTCCAGTTTTTTTGCCCGATTAATGCTTCAAAATCGACAATAATTTTATTCATTGTGTGCTTAATTTAAGTTGAATTGTTCCGTCGGATTAAAGTTATTTTAGTCAGAGGTATTGGTATCCGTTGATTTCTGATGCATTTCAAATATCATTTATCAAGCTGATTTGTAATAAATTGGTTGTTATAATTTAAAAACGTTTTATGATTTTTCCGGAACACTTTTCCAGAAAGAGATCGTTATAACAATCAAAAATAAAAGTAAGTGCTATATAAACAATTCGCTTTTAGAAAAAACCAAATTTAATGATAATAGTTTGTACGGACAAATGCTTCTTTTATATGCTTATTTTTTGATGTAGTCGGAAAATTAGTATAAAGACATTAATATACAGTCACATAACAATGGTCTGAATCTATATTATTACCGGTGATTTATGCAGCGGATCAGGCCCACAAACTACTAATTACACCTGTAAAACTATAATCCCGAACGTTTTAAGTAATACCAAAATACCACGAAGCAATGGAAAAATAAATAACAACACCGGTAATATCGGCAATAGAAGTAACCAATGGAGCACTGGCTGAGGCAGGGTCAATTTTTATTCTGGTGAAAATAAATGGGAGCAGAAGTCCCACCATACTGCCTGCAATAACCGTAAGCACCATGGTTGAAGCTACAATAAATATAATTTCAGGTGCCCGCAGGCTGGCAATGAGACTAACGCCAACTGCCATAGTAAGGCCAAGCAGTAACGACACCAATAATTCCTTACCAATCAATCTGAACCAGTCTCTCATTTCCACATCACCGGTGGCGAGCGAACGAATCATCAGGGTTGCTGATTGTGCACCTGCATTTCCACCACTTCCGATAAGTAAGGGTAAGAAGAAAATAAGTGCTACTGCGGATTTAATTACATTCTCGAAACTGGCCAGGGCTGCTCCCGAGAACACATTCATAAAAACCAATGCAAAAAGCCATACTATTCGTTTCTTATAAAGGAAGCCTATTCCCGCTTTCAACGGATTAATGATGGCACCCTGAACGGAACCGAATTTATGAAAGTCTTCGGTGGTCTCTTCTTCCACCACGTCCATAACGTCATCAACGGTTACTATGCCGATGAGTAATCCTTCGGAATCAATTACCGGTAAAGCAATCCTGTCCTGATCCTGAAATACCCGGATGGCAACTTCCTGGTCGTCATGTGCGTTTAAGGATACAAAATGTTCATCCATCAGATCCTTAATCAATTGATCAGGACGGGCAAGAATGATTTCGCGGATTCGGATATCATCAATCAATTTCCAATGCTCATCAACCACATAAATGAGGTTAAGGGTTTCTGAGTCCCGTCCATATTCCCGGATATGTTCCAGGGCTTCTGCAACAGTGTATTCGGGTTTAACGGCTACAAATTCCGGCGTCATCAACCTCCCTATACTGTTTTCAGGATAGCCCAGCAGTTTAGTGGCTATGCTGCGTTCTTCAGGTGAGAGGAGTTGAAGCAGGCGCTTGGTAATCTTTCCCGGAAGCTCTTCAAAAAAGGCGGTACGGTCGTCGGGATCAAGATCGTTAAGCAGCGAAGAAACCCGGTTGGCATTTTTAGCCAATCCTTCAATTATTTGTTCCTGCTTCTCAAAACTCAGGTATTGAAAGGTGTTTTTTGCTTCTTCGCGGGGAAGTAACCGGAAAAGAATGATGTCATTATCATCAGATAATTCCTCAATTATTTCCGCAATGTCATGTGATTTAAGTACTTTGATTTCACGTCTGAGCGCACTCCAGTTTCTTTGCTCAATTAATTCTTCAAAATCTATGTTGGCCTCAACCATTGCTTTGCCTCCTTACATTAGTAACCTGCAGGGACGCAACATACACCCCATGCAAATCACTCATTTAACAATTCACACGAATAGGGGTCGTCTTTCATGATCTTAATTTTTGAAGGCGCAAAGATAAAGGAAATTAACAAAAGCTGAATAAAAGAAGTGCAATTTTATCGGCCTTATTTATGGCAACAAGATTGGACTTGTAATCCATGATTCAGCCCAGTCGTTTAGAGGTAGGCAATTTAATATCCGGGTAACAATCAATTATACGCTGTTTTCATTTGTTTCCCGATGCCATAAAGTTTAGACACACAGCCAATAACAGCAAATTGAGTACTTGTGGTAAGGTAACCTTTGGCACAAAGCCAAGATATAGATAATAGATAAACAACACAGAAAGTAATAGCGCAGAAACTACGGTTAGTGACGGCTTTGAAGTAAACCCACCGGCAAAAAGTAAGATGCCAAAAAGGATAAAAGCCAGGGCGATATAGAAAGGTTGAGTCTGGTATTGCAATGCAAGCAGGGTGTTACCATGTTGCAACAGCAGATAAGCCAAGAGACTGATACGCAACAACCAGCGTGAAGCGGGGATAAAGGATTTTACAGGTTTCATTGCCCGGTAGGTCTTAAGTTAGTGGTTTTTATGCTTAACAATGACAAAATGCTTAATTACTCTGTTTTTTTTCAGTCAGTGTCACTTTCAGGTGAAGTTCATCCAGTTGTTCCTGCTTGATGGGTGCTGGTGAATCAATCATTACATCGCGTCCGGCATTGTTTTTGGGGAAAGCAATGTAATCGCGGATGCTTTCAGACCCGCCAAACAGCGAACACATGCGGTCGAAACCAAAAGCGATGCCTCCATGAGGTGGTGCACCATACTCAAAGGCATTCATCAAAAAGCCAAACTGGGCCTGGGCATCTTCATCACTAAAGCCAAGAATGGTAAACATTTTCTTCTGCAAATCGCGGTTATAAATACGTATGGAGCCGCCGCCAATTTCTACTCCATTGATAACCAGGTCATAGGCATTGGCACGTACTTTTCCCGGGTCACTGTCAAGCAAGGCGATATCTTCGGGCTTAGGCGAAGTAAAGGGATGGTGCATGGCATAATAGCGCTGGGTTTCATCGTCCCATTCAAGTAAAGGAAAGTCAACAACCCACAGCGGAGCAAACACATCAGGATTTCGCAATCCAAGCTGGTTTCCCATTTCAAGCCTGAGTTCTGACAAAGCCTTACGGGTCTTGTTTGTATTTCCTGCCAGTATCAGCATTAAATCGCCGGGTCGGGCATCAAAAGCAGCAGCCCACTTTTTTAATTCTTCTTCATTGTAAAATTTATCTACCGACGATTTAAGGCTACCATCTTCGTTATATCTCAGATAGATCATGCCGGTGGCGCCCACCTGGGGCCGTTTCACGAAATCGGTAAGCGCATCCAGTTGTTTGCGGGTATATCCGGCACTTCCCTGGGCATTGATACCCACTACCAGTTCAGCATCGTCAAACACGCGGAAATCATGACCTTTCACCAAATCGGTCAATTCCACAAAAGTCATCTCAAACCGGATATCAGGTTTGTCGTTGCCATAATTTTTCATGGCCTCGGCAAAAGACATTTGTGGCAGGCTGGTAATTTCTACCTCTTTTACTTTGATAAACAGGTGTTTAATCAGTCCTTCGAAGGTTTTTAGAATATCATCCTGAGTTACAAATGACATTTCGCAGTCAATCTGCGTAAACTCTGGCTGACGGTCGGCACGTAAATCTTCATCGCGAAAGCATTTTACAATCTGAAAATATTTGTCAATGCCGCCCACCATCAAAAGTTGCTTAAATGTTTGCGGAGATTGAGGCAGCGCGTAAAACTGACCTTCATTCATGCGCGAAGGCACTACAAAATCGCGGGCACCTTCGGGTGTTGATTTTATCAGCACCGGTGTTTCTACTTCGATAAATCCGATATTATTCAAATAATTCCGGGTTTCTATGGCCATTCGGTGGCGCAGCAACAAATTATCTCTTACCGGATTGCGCCTCAGATCAAGGTAACGGTATTTCATGCGCAGTTCATCACCGCCATCGGTGTTGTCTTCGATGGTAAAGGGAGGATGTTTTGAGCTATTCAGGATGTCAAGTTTATTTACGATAATTTCGATATCTCCTGTGGGGATTTTCGGATTTTTATTGCTGCGCTCAGCTACTTGTCCGGTGGCAGATATTACAAATTCGCGCCCCAGTTTGCGAGCTTCTTCACAAAGAAATGCATTGGTTTCCATATTAAAAACCAATTGTGTAATTCCATACCTGTCTCTTAAATCGATAAAAGTCATCCCGCCAAGATCGCGTGAACGTTGCACCCAGCCGCTGAGTGTAACAGTCTGGCCCGTATTCGATAAATTCAATTCCCCACAGTTGTGTGTACGTAACATAATATACAGATTTTGAGGTGCGAAATTAAACAATTTTGCGGAGCACAACCCACCCTGGACAGACGATGTTTTTTCTGTTAATAAAGTTACTTTTTAAATAAAACAAGATAAACACAAAAGAAAGATGAATTTAAAGTGCTACGATTGGTGGCAATTGATTCCAGCTATATGGTGTAAAAAAACAGAAAAAATGAAAAAACATTTCCTTTTACTAGTAGCTCTTATATGTAGTATATCAACCGTTTACCCTCAGCGCATTGAGATTAATCCTTATCCTGACGCCGTTTCCATTTCGTTGGATGGTGAGGGTGAAATGTACCTTTCAAATGCTGATGCAGCAACGCTTATGGAGTACTTTGCGGCTAAGTTTGATCCTGACACCATAATTTCCATTCAGGACGGATATTTTTCAGGTTACCGGCTTTGTTTTAACACTCAAAGTTGCCAGCCTGGTTCCGGACTGGCCGACTGGATACAGGTGCTAACCATTGATGAGGAAGCTGCTTTTGCCTGGTTTCATGAAAACACGCCTGAATTGCTTTCCCTCCCTTTTGAAGGACTGAAAAAGTGCGTAGATGAAAAGTCACATAAAATATCTGATTACAACCGGCTTGTCAGAAAATACAGACACCTGTCAACAAGAATGTATCCGCAAACCATTGCGCCGGATGGAATGCAAACCGATGAACTTACCGCCACATTACAAATGACTGCCCTGAAAATAAAAATGGCTTCCGAACCCATCTTTGTTTCTTTGAATTCTGGTGGGACAGGTGTTACCCATTCCTACGGGTTAAACAATCAGAACCTTGATCCCTGGGAAGAGTGGGTTAAGTGTTTTGATGAATTGCAACAAAAAAGCTATATCACCCTGATTGAATTCAACGAACCTTCGATTACCCCCTTTTAAAGCGACTTTGTTTATACACCGACACATATTTCAGTTATACAGGGCCTGCTGAAAAAACCGTATATCATTGGATATCAGCATGGTACGATGATATATTTTATTCTGAATGATAACCATAGAGTTTTTAGTGATAAGAAGGAGTGGGGTTGTCATTCAGAGAGAAGCGATGATATACGTCACTATTGTGATGTAAACACCGAAATGTTAGGCGAATAGGAGTTTTGAAGCGAATTCTGCTTATCCTTCCTTTACTGTTTTATAAATTTTTGCGTAAATGTTTGATTTCCATCCGTTATTTTTATTAACCAAAGTCCTCCGGGTAAATCAAAAATATCTTTTTTCAATATAAAAATACCGGGTTTAATCCTTTTAAATTGCCGGATTGACCGCATCCTTCCGGATAAATCGCTTATTGCAATGATTACCTTATCTCCTCTGCCTGCTGTAGAGATGTAAATTAAGTCATTGGCCGGATTGGGATAAATTTGAATGACAGCTCTGCTGGCTTCGGGCTTCAACCCCAGATTATAGCAATTGCCTGGCAGGTTTGCATCCATCCAGGCCAGGCGGAAATGTATCCATGCTTTAAGCGAATACATTTCTTCGGCATAGGTGGCAGGATACGGCCAGGGATTTGGCCATACATACAGGCCAGGAATTGGCCAACGTATGAAGTTACGCTCCTGGGATTCATCCAGCAGAAGGGCTACACTGTCGAAATATTCATCAAACCAGTTATCGCTCAATATATTGCCACGCAGAGCGGTCCAACGGCATTTGAGTTTATTGGCAAAAGTCGTGTCCTGAAGCAATCGCTCCCACCAAAACGGCACCTGCCATAAGTCATCTTCGCATGGAAACTGATAAGCCCAGCCTTCAAGTTCATCGCCTGCGCAATAATTGGCATTGTGCCAGGCAATGTCATAGTCCCATACCGGGCCAATACGCAGCTTTCTGCCTATACTTTCGCGCTGCTTGTGCAGAAATGTACTCAAACGATATCCATCTACATTCTTGCTGACCTCATTTACCAGAAAATAATCTATAAATGTGTCCTCAATGATGTATTTTCTGAAACCGTTTTCAGGGTCGGCAAAGTCAGGGCCCGCAAGGGCTGTTTCAAAATCATTTACATAATTGCGGATGTATTGTTTTTGCTCATTGGTAATATTCTCAGATTTCGGATACTCGTACTGAAAAAATATGGTTTGACCCGATGAATGTGCAGCAGGAGGGAAGTCCGAAGTCCAGCCATCTCCTCCGCTGCCGGTAGTTTTATCAATTTTAAAGATATATCCTCCGGTAAGCGGATCCCCGGTATTCTGATCGCCTTTGAGTTTTGCAACATCTACCCGGTTTGCGTTGCGTTTTATTTTCTCCGAAAAAAGATAAATGCCTTTATAGTCTTCATTAATCATTACTTCTACAAACTTGTACCGGGTTGCATAATGGCCCATATTTTGGGATACCTGGTAAGCCAAATCATTGCGGCAAAGGGACTTATCGGTATAATTGGCATTTAGTATCCAGTCACTTTCTGCCGGCATACCTAACAATGAAACATCAATGTCATTACTTTCTGCATCCCAGGTCTCGAGGCCATAGCTTTTTTTAGGAAATAATTGCGAGCTGGAACCCCTTATTTCAATACCTATGGGACCGTCAAAAACTGGAGCATCGGTGAGGCTATTGCGTTCTCCCGGTGCATTGTCAATGATCTTCATGCCTGCATTAATTTTTGGATCATCTGGTATCTCATGTCCATAAGTATCTATGATTATTATGGGAAGATCGGAGGACGTAAAGACCTGTGCGTTAAGGGATAAATTGAAGATAATCAGCAAAATAACAGGGAAGCAACTTTTCATAGATGACTTTATTTATAGTTAGTGGGCCTTGGATCATTCAGATTTTAATTTACCAAATAAGGCATTCCGCTCATTCCCAGCTACAAAGATAAGCGAAAGCAAAGATTGTTTTTAAGATTTGACAGAATGTTGCCTGAAAGGTAGAAATATATGAATAAAGCTTGACTTTGTCTTATAAAATTCGTATCTTTAGGCATTCTTCATTTAACAATATGGCATCATGGCAACACGTATCTTGCTGGTGTCAATGCTTCTTTCTTTATTGGTTGCCTGCGATAAGAAGGAGGATGACATAAAACCCGGCCACGACTACACAGGTACATTGACCCTCGATTACACCCGCACCTTTCCTGCATTTACCTCAACATTATCGCTTCCTGTTGAGATAACTGCTTCTGGTCAGGTCTTCATTTCCAAGGCACTACCCCATGCATTTGAAGGGGAATCTGACAAATTTATTCAGGGTGAACGCATCAAAATTAGAGAAAAAGGGGTAATCAATATTTCGGAGATAACACCCATGTGGACCCAAAGGGATGCAAATCAATTTCTTGAGGTTTCTATCTTATTCGCGATTGAAGGAGAACAAACAGTATGGAAATGGGCTGATTATTATTGGGAGCAAACAGACCAGGGACCATACCTCGTTCTGAACCCAACGGAATGCCCAATGGTATTCCGGATTAATAATGCCTTAATGTCAGAAGCTGTTTGCGTTTTTCATTGTGAAGATTGTTGGGGCATGAATAATTTCAGGTGGCGTTTGCAATTACATGAAGCACCCTGATAATCACACTAATTGTTTTTAACCACCAGCCTATGCATGGATTTTTGGCTTGCGATCGGGTAGGTGGGTTATCGTTGAGCCATCAAATCATGTGGAATCAATCGTCGCATGGTGATTCACATATAAAAGCCTGGTAAAAGCCTCATTTATTTTTTATTCAGCACCCTTTGAGGATTTTGTTCCAAAAAGTTTTTCCATCCGGAATAAGATTTTCCGCCATCAGCAGGTTTAGCCTGAAAGTAATGACATATGGCAACAGCCAGTGCATCGGTAGCATCTATGGGATGAACCATTTTATCCATAACCAACAGGTTAGGCAGCATTCCTGCTACCTGCTCTTTAGATGCATTTCCTTTGCCGGTAATGGATTGCTTTATGCTACGGGGTGAGTATTCAAAAATGGGGATATCACGATAGAGCGCTGCAGCCATAGCCACTCCCTGAGCCCTGCCCAATTTGAGCATTGATTGGACATTTTTTCCATAAAAGGGCGCTTCTATGGCCAGTTCATCGGGATGATAGCGATCAATAAGGCCCAATACCGATTCGAAAATTATTTTTAAACGCAGTGGCTGAGCATCTTTGGTCTTTAGCCTGAAAATATCAAGGGTGATGAGTTCAATTTTCTTACCTTTATCGGCTATTAAGCCATAACCCATTACCAGGGTTCCAGGATCAATGCCAAGAATAATGCGGTCAGTAGCCATAGTTAAAACATGTGTATGCAGTTGAATGCAAAAGTAAAGAAAAGCATTAATATTGGAGTACGAACCATAGTTGCACTGCTCGCACTCTGGTTTATATATCGACAGATCTTCGTATCAGGTGATTTTCAATCATTTAAACTATATATTAATCTTCATAAATCTTCTTCCTCTTTTCTTATTCCGGTAATCATCGCTTTATTGTTGATGCCCTTAAACTGGGGTTTTGAAGCCATTAAATGGCAAAAACTGATCGCTTATGTTGAGCATGTGAATTTTCGCCAATCGTTGCTGTCAGTATTTACCGGCATCACTATGAGCCTTTTTACCCCAAATCGTATCGGCGATTTCCTGGGCAGGGTATTTACGCTTAAAAGGGCGGATCCGTTGGATGCTGCCCTGCTTACCATTGCCGGAAGCATCAGTCAGTTAATGGTTACTCTGATGATGGGAATGCTGGCTCTGGCTTTTTATTTCCCTCATCATATCGAACCTCACCTGTTTCAATCGGACTGGATGTATGTGGCACTCATAGCTTTTATGCTATTAATCAGTGCTTTAATGGTAATGATATTTATGAAAGTGCCTTTTTTAATCAACCGGCTCAATGTCATGATTAAGCCTGAATGGCAACGGCTGCATCGATACCTCGAAGTGATTCAGCAGGTCAAACAATCCGATCTTATCCGGGTGTTGCTATTGAGTCTCTGTCGCTATCTGGTTTTCACTACACAATTTTATCTCTTTTTGCTGGCTTTTGGCGTTAGCTTACCTTACTTTAAAGCTTTTGAACTGATTTCCATGACCTATTTCGTAATGACAGCCATTCCTACAATTGCTTTGATTGACCTGGGTATCCGGGGTTCAGTAGCCATTTATTTTATTGGACAAATGTTTGTAGAAGCCAATGGATTGCACACCGGAATACTGCTGGCAAGCATGGCAGTATGGATGGTGAATCTCGCTTTTCCGTCATTAATCGGATTGTTGTTTATTAACCGTTTAAAACTGATGCGAAAACCAAAGTTGTCATGAAGATAGAAATGTTGTTTTTATTGATTTCTATACCTGTTATTCTGGCCTACCTGGTATTGATATCGCATATTTCCCTCGGCTGGTTCCGGCTTCCCCTGCCAGGTGCTCACAGGGGCAGTGAACAGGTAAGTGTAATTATCGCGGCCCGGAACGAAGCAGCTGATATCGAATCCTGCCTTCACAGCCTTTGCCATCAGGATTATCTTATTTCAGCCTTTGAAGTTATTGTGGTAGATGACCATTCTGAAGATAAAACGGCACAAGTAGTAGAAGATTTTGGAAACCGGCATCCTCACCTTCAATTACGCCTGATTGCTTCCGGAGATGATTTTGGTAAGAAAGCAGCAATTCGCAAGGGCTTAGAATCGGCAAAAGGCAGCATAGTGCTTACCACTGATGCTGATTGCATCTGTTCTCCTTCATGGATCAGCCAAATGGCCGGGCTACTTTCCCGGGGGGATAAATTGCTGGTATCAGGGCCGGTTATGTTTAAAAAAAATCGTGGGATCTTCGATCTCTTTCAACAAATAGAGTTCGCATCACTTATTGCGGCGGGCGCAGGAGCTATTGGAAGCGGAAATCCAATGCTGTGTAATGGTGCCAATATGGGCTACCGGAAGGATGCCCGCAAAAATATTGATGAAACTGAGCTACAACCTCATCTGGCCTCCGGTGATGATGTGTTTTTGCTGCAGGCGTTTGTTGCTCGATATGGTTCGGATAAAATAGGCTTTCAAAAATCAAAAGCTGCCATGGTGTTTACCTCTGCTGCACGCAATCTGAATGCATTCTGGCAGCAAAGGTTAAGGTGGAGTGCCAAGAGTACAGCTTTCAAGAGCCGGGGTATCGTGGCTGCAGCCTTACTTGTTTGGCTTACCAACTTTATATTGTTGGTTCATTTAGCCCTGGTCTGGATTTCTCCTGAATTTTTGAATAATTTCCTGATTTTATTTGGGATAAAAATTATAATAGATTTGCCTTTATTAATAAGTTATCTGAAATTTTCTGGGCAGTGGAAATTGATTTCTGGCATCATTCCTGCCGAAATTGGGGTGATTTTATATACTGCTCTGCTCGGATTGTTTTCACGAGTGGCCACCGTTCGCTGGAAAGGGCGAAAAATTACCAATGCTTGAATCCTTCGGGTTCCATATGTATGGTAACTACAATATCGTTTTCTTCCAGGAGTCGCTTCTCAATACGGGTGGCTATTTCATGGGCATCATATACAGTCATATTAACCGGAAGCCGGATATGCATAGTCATCTCAATATGATCACCATAGCGATGGATGTGAAAATGGTGTGGACTTAAATCGAGCAGGCTTTCCCGCCGGCATACTTCTGTTACTGTTTCCACCAGGTCTTTTTCGGGGCTTTCTCCCAACATAGTGCGCATGGCATCGCGCATGATTCCATAGGCAGCCAAAGAAATGAGCAGGGCAACCACCAGACCCAGCACTGCATCTATCCACCAAATGTGCTTTCCGAGATAAATGCCAGCCAGAATCACCGCAGAGGAAATAGCATCGGAACGATGATGCCAGGCATCGGCTTTCACCGAAGGGGAAGAGGACCTTTTAGCGATGAAAAAGGCATATTGGGCGAGCGCCTCCTTTACCACAACAGAAATTGCAGTAACTACAACGGCAAAGGTTCCATAATGAACCACACGTTGATTGTTAAGCCTTTCGACCGATTCGAGTACAAAATTAAAAGCCACCACAAACAGCAGCACGCCAATAATTATGGCTGCAATGAGTTCTGCCCTGCCGTGTCCGAAGGGATGCTCCTTATCTGCAGGTTTAGCCGAAATTTTAGCGCCCACAATTACAATCAGCGATGTAAGTGAGTCGCTCAGTGTATGCCAGGCATCGGCAATAATGGCTATTGATCCGGAAAGCAGGCCTGCCCATAATTTTACAACAAATAAACCCACATTTACGACAATAGAAACCCAGCCTTCCTGTATTGCGAGTTTTTGATCGGAATTCATCATAAACTTTAATTTTGATGTGGGTGAGTCGTTGTGTTTATTTCTGGTTTTGTAATGAAAGTACTATCTCCGCATATCTAAACTGATCAGGTGTAGTAATTTTGATGTTTTGTGGATTACCCTCATAGAGTGTCAATGCTATACCACTTCGTTCAATGAGTTGGGCATCATCGGTAAAGCTCATAAAATCCTGGGCAGCATAGGCTTGTTTAATCATGGGTAGAGTAAAGCATTGAGGGGTTTGTATTGCCTTTACTTTTGAACGGGGCAGGGGTCGGCTCCCGGTAGTATCAACCAACCGCAATGAGTCTACGACCGGAATACACGGTATGGCTGTTCCTGTGCGGGCAGCCAGTTCAAAACCTTCCAGAATCAGACGCTTATCTACCATAGGTCTGGCTCCATCGTGTATGGCTACCAAACCATCATCCTCTTCAATCCGAGCCAGTCCATTTTTTACCGAATATCCCCGGGTTTCTCCACCTTCGCACACCTGGTGTGGAATCCTGAAATGATATTCGTTACACAAGTTTTCCCACATAGGTATAAATCCGGAAGGCAGCACCACAATCAATTTCAATGCAGAATTCGTAGCATCAAAGGCAGCCATAGTATGCATAAGCATTGGCCTGCCGGCTATTATTCTGAATTGTTTGGGTGTGCCTTCTCCCATCCGTTTCGAATGGCCTGCAGCAACAATAATGACGTAACGATTCACTTTTTTATTACAAATGTATACATTTTCGCTTAAAAATAAAGGTGCCGGCATGCCGGCACCTAAAATAATTGATTTGAGCAGAAATAAATTACTTAATAAGCATGGCGTCGCCGTATGTAAAGAAGCGATATTTTTCATTAACGGCCTCTTTGTAAGCTTTCATCAGGAAGTCAAAGTCAGCAAAGGCTGCTGCCATCATGAGCATGGGTGAAAACGGCAGATGAAAGTTGGTAATCATGCTGGTAGGTATGCTGAATTCATAAGGCGGAAAAATAAATTTATTTGACCAGCCTTTGTATGGCTTGAGCATTCCGGAAATGGTCACCGACGATTCAACGGCTTTCATGGTTGTGGTGCCCACCACACAAACCTGCTTACGGTTTTCTTTGGCTTTATTCACTATGCGACTGGCTTCTTCGGTAATGATAAGTTCTTCTGAATCCATTTTATGTTTGGTGAGGTCTTCAACATCAATGGCTCTAAAGTTTCCTACCCCTGCATGCAGGGTAACAGAAGCAAATGAAGCTCCTTTCAATTCAAGCCGTTTCATCAGTTCGCGGCTAAAATGAAGGCCGGCAGAGGGTGCGGCAACTGCTCCCTCTTTGCTGGCATAGATGGTTTGATACCAATCCTTATCTTCGGGAAGAATCTCGCGAAGGGCTTGTAACTCTTCCGGAAGCGGGGTTTTTCCAAGGCTCTCAACCGTTTTTTTGAATTCCTCATATGGGCCATCAAATAAAAACCGCAGGGTGCGGCCTCGGGATGTAGTGTTATCTATTACTTCGGCTACCAGGGCATCGTCTTCGCCAAAGTACAATTTATTGCCAATGCGGATTTTTCGGGCAGGATCTACCAGCACATCCCACAAACGCGCTTCTGCATTGAGCTCGCGAAGAAGAAATACCGTAATCTTTGCCCCTGTTTTTTCCTTCTCCCCTGTAAGAAGTGCAGGAAAAACCTTGGTGTCATTCAGAACAAAAACATCACCGTCGTCAAAATAATCTAATATATCGGTAAATTTCCTGTGCTCTATGCTTTTGGCTTTTCTGTCGAGCACCATTAGCCGGGCCTCATCACGATTATCAAGTGGATGCTTAGCAATCAACTCATTAGGAAGTTGATAGCGGAATTGAGACAGTTTCATTAAATTGTAATATTAAAATGTGAGGTAATAATAATTGATCATTTATGCATAGCAGAAAATGCACAAAAAGCATTAGGTTTGCACTGAACGTAAATATAACGTTTTTTTTGCCTGAAAAATTGCCATCAGCCGAAGCTATTTTTCCTTAAGTTAATCAAAAAAAGGTGTGCAAAAGTAATACCATTTTACCGAAAAATCAAGTGATTAACCGTTTTTTTTTAAGGGCATTGATTTACTTTCCTTTTAAAGAGAATTAATTTAGTACTTTTGCACCCCGAAGGCGTACATTCTTAAATCCATAATCCAAATAGAAATGGCTACTGTAGTGAATATTTTCTCAGGTAGGGCTACCCGTTACCTGGCCGAAAAAATAGCGATTAGCTATGGTAAAAAACTAGGTGATGTGTTGGTTACCGATTTCTCTGATGGTGAATTTCAGCCTTCTTTCGAAGAAAATGTACGTGGGAATGACTTGTTTATAGTTCAATCGACTTTTGCTCCATCCGACAATCTTTTTGAGCTTTTGCTGATGATTGATGCCGCCAAAAGGGCTTCGGCCAGGCACATTATTGCGGTAATTCCATACTTTGGATTTGCCCGCCAGGACCGGAAAGACAAACCCAGGGTAAGCATTGCAGCCAAGCTAATAGCCAATCTGCTTACTGCTGCGGGGGTTCAACGCATCATCACCATTGATCTGCATGCTGATCAGATCCAGGGTTTTTTTGATGTACCGGTAGACCATCTTTTTGCTTCAAGTATTTTTATTCCATACATCAAGCAGTTAAATTTACCCAACCTCACCATGGCTTCGCCTGATACCGGAGGTACCCGGCGCGCAGCTATGTATGCTAAAATACTAAATACCAACTTTGTAATCTGTTACAAACAACGTTCAAGGGCCAACCAGGTTGATACTATGGCTCTCATTGGCGATGTAAATGGTAAAGATGTAATTTTGGTTGACGATATTATAGATACTGCCGGTACCATTTGCAAAGCTGCACGACTCATGATGGACAATGGCGCTGAAAGTGTAAGGGCATTTTGTACCCATCCCTTACTCTCAGCCGATGCGGTGCAAAGAATAGAGGATTCTCCTTTTGCCGAAGTGGTGGTAACCGATACCATTCCGCTGAAAGTAAAGAGTGAAAAAATTAAGGTAGTAAGCACCGCCTCTCTTCTTGCTGATGTTATTGGTAAAGTGCACAATTATGAGTCCATTTCAAATCTTTTTAAATTCTGACCCTCAATGGGTTATTAATCATAAATCAATTAAATCCTTTAATCAATGAAAAAAGTATCTATGAGCGGTTCCCTTCGCGGGAACGTAGGGAAAAAAGATGCTAAAGCCCTGCGCAAAGCGGGTAAGGTTCCCTGTGTAATTTATGGTGGTCAAAGCCAAATTCACTTTTCAATGGATGAAGTGAGTTTTAAAACCATCCTCAATACACCCAAATCTTACATTCTTAACATAAATGTTGATGGTAAAACATACGATGCCATACTGCAGGACATCCAGGCTCACCCGGTGAGTGATCGGATTTTACATGCAGATTTTCTGGAGATCAATGAAAAAGACCCCATCATTATTTCTGTTCCCATTCGTGTAACCGGAACGTCACCCGGAGTACTGCGCGGAGGTAAACTCGTTAAAAAATTCCGTAAACTTAAAGTGAAAGCATTACTGAATGATTTACCTGATGAAATTGAAATAAGCATCAATAAACTGGATCTCCTTCAATCCATTCGGGTTGCTGACCTGAATATACCCAAGGTGGAGTTGCTTGACCTGCCTTCAGCAGTTATTCTTTCGGTAGTCGCTACACGTAACCTGGAAGGAGAAACACCTGCCAGCTAGTTTATGTCATTTGCAGTAAAACATTCCGGAGGCAAAAAGCCTCCGGTTTTGTTTATTAAATGACAGGTTATCGTATCATCAGCATTTGTCTGATTAACTGAATTAAATTGTGCTTGTAGAATTTACACATCCTGATGTATGAAGTTTCTGATTGTCGGACTGGGGAATATAGGCGATGAGTATGCCAACACCCGACACAATATAGGATTTATTCTTGCCGATGCACTGGCTCAGGAATTGGGGGTAAAGTTTGCCATTGACCGGCTGGCATTTCGGGCAGAAGCCCGGTTCAGAGGCAAGACCATTGTTATCATAAAACCAACTACCTATATGAATCTTAGTGGTAAGGCCTACCGTTACTGGCTTGAGGCAGAAAAAGCCGACATTGAAAATTCACTCGTGTTGGTAGACGATATTGACCTTGACCCCGGCGTGTTTCGCATGAAACTTAAAGGCAGCGGCGGCAGTCACAATGGATTGAATAACATCATAGAAATACTGGGACACAGCAACTTTCCCCGGCTAAGGGTTGGTATAGGCAGCAACTTTGCACGTGGGTTTCAGGTTGATTATGTGCTGGGCAGGTTTACCCGCCAGGAGGAAAAGATTTTCATCGAACGCATTCCCTTGGGTGTGGAGATGATTAAAAGTTTTATTATTTCAGGAGCAACCAATACGATGAATAACTATAACAATAAGTAATCATTACAATTGCCTGAGGTATTAAAATCCTATAAACCACTAATCACCTGAATGGCCAAAGGGATAATCTCAAAGCTTACCGGGGTATGTCCCAGTGACTCGCCATCGGTCTCCAGATACATGGGTGGATCAGACTCAATTTCAACTTTTTTGCTCAGGAAAGTTTTCACCTGAGGCATTTTTACAAATGAGCCATCATACAATTTCTTCACATTTCTGATAACCAGAAGCCGGCTTAAGCGGGTAATAACTGTAATATCAAAGAGGCCATCGTCGGCTATGGCATTGGGCGCCTGCATCATACCACCCCCATTGAACCTGCATATGGCCACACTCATGGTAAATACATCCGCACTCAGTTGTGTGTCGTCCATTCTGATCTTCACTTTTTTGTGATTGTAGTTAATGAGACTGCTAAACAAGCTAATGAGATAGGAGAATGGTCCACTTTTACCTTCGCGTTTTACTTTGTTGGTGCGTTTGGCAACCATGGCATCAAAGCCCAGCCCTGCCATATTGATAAAATGGCGCTGTTTTGTTAAATCCTTGCTTATATATTGCACTCTTCCCACGTCCTGAATAAATATTTTCTGCCTGGCAATCAACTCAATGGCCTTTTTATAATTGGTAGGAATATTGAATGTTCGTCCCCAGTCATTGCCTGTGCCTACAGGTATCATGGCAAGCACAATGTCGGTGGTAGGATATTTTTTTTGCGTAAAAATGCCATTTAGTACTTCGTTCAGTGTGCCATCGCCCCCTACTACGATTATTTTTTTGAAGCCGGCTTCAACATATTTCCTTGCCAGTTTAACGGCATGGTTGGGATGTTCGGTGAAAATGCTGGTAAATCCGATACCGGCTGCCTGAAGTAAAGCTGCTATTTCGAGCCAGTCTTTCTCGCCTTTTCGTCGTCCGGCATTGGGATTTACAATGACAAACCATTCTCCGGGAATTCCCTTATTCATGGGTGCGCATGTTTAGTGATGAAATGATCATTTGTTCCAGTTTTTCTTTTACCTGTTGCGGGCTGATATCAATCATGCAGGAGCACTGGCCCCCCTGGCGGCATTTATTACAGTGTTTGTTAGCAACCAGAAAATCAGCTTTTTCGCCTAAAGGAGCCCAGCGTCCCGGGTGCATGGGTTTTATGGGTGGATAAATTCCCAACGTAACCCTGCCGAGCGCGGCTGAAAGATGCAGGGGGCCGGTGCTTGCAGCAATCAGACCATCGGCGGCTGCTATAAAAGCAATCAAATCATTAAGTGAGAGCTTGCCAGTGAGATCAACTACTTCTGTTGTCCGGGCAAAAAATGAGGCTTCGTTGAGCATTTGACCTTCATGAGCAGTTCCGGTAATAAAAATCCGGTATTTTTCAGCAGAAAGCAGCCGGGTAAGGGCTTCAAAGTTGGATACGCCCCATTCGCGGGCACTCCCTTTCGATTTGGGATGAAGGATCAGATTAAATTTTTCAGAACAAAGCAAATCAGCATACGCGGCTGGCAATGCTGACAGTTTGTTAAGTCCGTAAAACCGCGTGAGTTCGGACAAAGGGTAAGGTTTATGCGGAATAAAGTGCCGGGCCAGTTTGAGGTTTAGTTGCATCTCGTGCAGATGGGATCTTTTCCGCGACATAACCACCAGCCGGTTGCAGGTGCGCAGGTGATAAATACGGCCTGATGTACCTATACGTAACGGTATTTTAGCACGGAAAGCAAGCCTGGCAATCTCCTGGCGGGGGAAAACATGAATTATGGCATCGGCGCCTATCGCTTTAAATTGTTGCAATTGTTCTTCAAAAGGTTGCGAGGCCATTTGTTTCCAGTCAATAAAATCATCAATATAAGTGCAGGCTTCTGCCACCGGACGGGTATAACCCTGGCCCAGAAAAACAATGCGTATACCGGGGTTCCATTGTTTTATGACTCCCAGCATAGGCAGGGTTAAAACCACATCACCAATACTGTCGGTTCGGCTGATTAGGAGGGTTTGAGGACTACCGTTTTCCATTATTGTGCGGATTTTGATGATTGTAACAATCTTATTTTCTTATATTTAAGGTAGGTAGCCCATGCGGATATGCGAGAAATAGTAAAACCGGCTTTCCCATCAAGTATACCCAGTTTTAAAAAGTAGTCACGCAGGAATTTTACTACCGGGCTTATGTACAAGATGGGCAGGCTGGCACGTTTTCCTTCTTCATATTGAGCTTTCGACAATATGTTGGTAAAATATTCTACCTGCCGGTAATGATCATCAAGGGTATAATAACTGTAATGCAGAATGTTACCTTTCAGGTGGATGGTTTTTGTGGCCGGATTGTCCATAATTACTTTGTCATGCGGATTGGTTCCTCCCCATCTGCCTTTTCGGATGTCCCACAATCTGAGTTTACGGTCGGGATACCAGCCGCAATGGTATATCCATTGTCCGCAATAGTTGGTCAGGCGGTTCATAGTACAGGCATCAGCCGCCCAGTTTTGTTTTATTGCCCGAATGGCCTGTTTAAGCGAATCATCCAGAGCTTCATCTGCATCCAAAGAAAGAACATAAGGAAATCCGGCATAAGTGAGCGCCCTGTTTTTTTGCTCAATGTGTCCGTCGAAGGGATGTTGAAAAAACTTAACTCCATATGCAGCACAAATATCGGGGGTGCGGTCGGTAGAATAAGAGTCGAGTACCACAATTTCGTCGGCAATACCGCGTACAGAGCTGAGGCAGCGCTCTATATTGCGCTCCTCATTAAAAGTAATAATAACTACAGACAGTTTTATTTTCATACCAGTCATGCAAATATAACTATATAACCTTATGCCGCCATCTGCCCGAACGCAGATACAGAAATGAAAGTAAGGATAAGAAAAGAAAATAGATATATTCGCTGGTCCATACCCAGGTAATATTCAGTTTCAAGAATTCGGCGATGAACCAGGTGTAAGATAAGTATACCACAATGGTGAGAAATTCGATAAACAGTGCTGTAGCTGTATTTGCAGTACCGCTTACACCACTAAAAAGTATACTGGAAAATGAAAAAAACATCAGCGCCGACATCACAACATAAAAAGAGGGGATGGTCTGCCGGATCAGCTCTGGATTATTGGTATATATTGAAATCATTGCATGGGGAAATATGGCAAGTACAATGGCTATGCTACCAATGAGTGCAAAGTTTAAAACAATAACCTTTTTAATGAGCAAAATTACTTCATCGGATCTTCCCTGTCCTATTATATTGCTTACCAGTGAGTTGGTGGTAGATCCAAAGGCAAATACAGGTATCATCAGTACCATATAGGCGCTTCGCACAATGTTTGCAATGGCCAGCGAACGCTCTCCCATTTTTTCAACAATCATGAAAAAGGTAAACCATCCGGCAAGAGAGAGAAAATGCTGAAGCATTACAAAGACACTGATGTTTAAGGTGGTGCGAATTACTTTGTAGTCGACCTTCCTAAATTTGAAGAGATTAAAGGTATTGAGGTCTACTTTGTAAAAAGTGTAAGCAAAGAAATAGACGGCTGAGATGAATTCTGCTGCTACCGAAGCAATGGCAGCGCCTTTTATGCCCATTTCGGGCATGCCCAGGTTGCCAAAAATAAGTACATAATCGAGAAACACATTTACCACAGCCATAATTACAGCATTATAGGTAAGCACACGGGTGCTTGTGGTTCCTATATAAAAAGAGCGTAACAAAACATTGGCAAAGGCAAAGAACAAACCATAAATCCTGTAATGTAAAAAGTCGAGACTGGCGTTATAAATCGCTTCAGACTCAATCATCAGGCTAAGTATATCGCCGGCAAAAATCCGGATAAACAGGAAGAGGATCAGTCCTAGAAAGGTAAGGAAATAAAGGCTGTTGTCGGTAATTTTACCGATTGCGGCATAATTGCGTTCACCAAACCGGCGTGCGATAAGTATCTGGCCGCCAATACCGAAGCCAAAGCCAAGCATAAACAATGAAATATAAAAAAGGCCGGCCAGGGCCGATGCACCCAGTTCCACTTCGCCCACCCTTCCAAGAAAGGCAGTATCGGTAACATTAACCACATTCTGAGCCACCAGGCTGAGAATAATGGGTAAGGAAATTTGCCAGATTTTACGGTAACCGGGTAAGGTGTCATTCATAGAGGATGCAAAGATAAATAAATCGAATAAGCGCAGATTGTTTCTATTATGCTTAAACATGCCGAAATCCGGGTTGGAAAAGTAGCAAAATGAATTGCATATAGATTTATTAAAATGCAACCTGGTGAAGGATCGACGGAGAGGCAGAGGGATTCAAATACAACAAGGAGACCACAAGACTGGGAGATAAGTGGCGAGATGGCCAAAAGATAGCGAAATCCTGAGAGCCTCCCCTAAGTAGTGGAGGGAAACAAAGTGTCTATCGCTTCCAGAAGGCAGGCCTCAGAAGAATGAAAACAGAAAAAAGCTCCAAACGCCCAAGAAGCATTATAAAGGAGAGTGTCCATTTAGCTACATTGGTCAGATGGGAGTAGTTTCCAACAGGGCCTGTTGAACCCAGCCCTGGGCCAGCACCTGCCATACAGCTGGCCACCGAACCCATTGATGCTATTGCCTCCAACCCGGTGGCAGTGAGTATTAGGGATCCAAAGCTAAAAGTGAAAATATATAGCACAAAAAGGGCAAAAACGTTTTGTACCACCTGATCTTTTACCACCTTACCATTGATTTTAAGTGGGAAAAGGGCGTTTGGGTGCCATGTTTTTTTTAGTACTACTAAAACATTTTTAAAAAGCAATACGTGTCGGATAACTTTGATACCACCGGCCGTAGAGCCAGCCATACCTCCAGAAAACATAAGTAAAAAAATGATAAACCATGCAAAACCAGGCCACAGCATATAATCATCGGTGGCAAAACCCGTGCATGAAACTATGCTCGTAACCTGAAACAGGGAACTCCGGAATGCTGTTTCTCCTGCATAGTCGCTTTTTATAAACAGCGCAGCAGCAATTACTATGGTAGAAACTAATACGATACCGAGGTAGACTTTAAACTCTATTCCCGAGAAGGCTTTTCTTAATTTACCCTGTGTGGCTATATAAAACAGAGTGTAATTGGTTCCTGCCAAAAACATAAATAACACGACAACATATTGTATGTAAGGTGAATATAGAGCAATGCCAGTATTTTTAGGAGAAAATCCTCCAGATGAAACAGCTCCGAATGAATGGCAAATAGCATCATAAAACGACATTTTCCCAAGCATAAGCAAAATAATCATGGAAGCGGTCATGATTAAATAAATGCCCCACAAGCGCCTTGCAGTAATTGCAATGCGTGGCGTGAGCTTCTCCTTATCAGGGCCAGGCACTTCGGCCCAGAACATTTGTTGCCCGCCAAATCCAAGAAAGGGTAAAATGGCAATGGATAGCACAATAATACCCATTCCACCAATCCAATGAGTCAGACTTCTCCAAAAGATCAAACCCTTGGGAATTGCCTCAATATCGGTGAGTATAGAAGCACCGGTGGTGGTAAACCCAGAAATGGTTTCAAAATAGGCATCGGTAAAGTGCGCAATATATCCACTTAAATAGAACGGTAAGGCACCAAAAGCTGACATGATGACCCATATAATACTCACGATGAGATATCCTTCACGTCGCCCGATATCTTGCTGACGGTATCTTGTGATATTAAACCATAGAATAAGTCCGGCTGAAATGGTAATCAATACCGAAATAAGAATGTATATCAAATCCTTTCCCCCAAAGTATAGTGAAAAAGGGATGGCTGCACACATAATCAAACCTTCAATCATCAATAATAAACCGATGATTTTTGCAATTGCTCTAAAGTGTATCATGGATACATGTGCAAAGTAGGTGCATTTATTTTTTCCAGAAAGAAGGAGAGAATAATATAAGTACGGTAAACAATTCAAGACGGCCCAGCAGCATAATGAATGCCAGCAACCACTTTGCCAGATCGGGCAATACCCCATAATTAAGTACCGGACCAACCACACCCAGACCGGGGCCAATATTTCCAAGGCTGGCAGCTACAGAACCCACTGCTGATTCAAAATCAAGGCCCAGAAATGACATGATTAATGATCCAAAGCCAAATATAAGTATATAGATAAGGAAAAAGGCCAGTACATTAAAAATTATTTGTTGAGAAATGGCTTTTCCGTTTAATCTTACCGGTAAGATGGCGTTTGGGTGCACCATTCGTTTGAGTTCAAGCAGGCTATTTTTAAACATCAGGATAATACGTACAATTTTAATGCCTCCACCGGTACTTCCGGCACAGCCACCCGTAAACATCAGCAAAAACAAGAGCATCCAGGTAGAGAAAGGCCAGATCAGGTAATCGCTGGTAATAAATCCGGTAGTGGTTACAATGGATACTACCTGAAACAGGGAATGACGAATACTTTCGCGAGCAGGCATGTGATCTACCACGATCAATGTAATGGCGATAAAAATGGTGGATATTACAAGTATTTGTGTATAGTGTCGCAGCTCTTCGTTGTGAAATACTTTTGAAAATTGTTTTTTTAAGATGAAATAATGCAGGGTAAAACTGATGCCTGCCAGGTACATAAATAATATGATAACATACTGAATATAAGGTGAGAACCCAGCGATAGAATCGTTTTTGGTTGAAAATCCTCCGGTTGCCATAGTACCGAAAGCATGACACAGTGCATCAAACAATGACATTCCACCCAAGGAAAGCAGCAGCGTTTGCACCAGGGTAAGTGCTACATAAATCATCCACAATCGCTTGGCGGTTTGCGTAATGCGGGGATGTAGTTTGTCGGGGGTTACTCCGGGTACTTCAGCCACAAACAATTGCATTCCACCAATACCAAGGATCGGCAATACTGCAAGGGTAAGCACAATAATACCCATACCTCCAATCCAATGCGTCATGCTTCGCCAGAACAATATACCTTTTGGCAGGGCTTCAATATCTGAAAAGATGGTGGACCCTGTGGTAGTAAACCCCGACATGGTTTCGAAGAAGGCGTTGGTATAGCTGTGAGTTACGCCCGATAGCACATAAGGCAGGGCCCCGAACAGCGAAATAATGATCCAGGTAAAGGCCACAATAATGTAACCTTCCCGTTTTCCAATAGAATTCTGGTTAAGGGTGTCGTTGCTGAGCCATAAAATAAATCCCAGAATCACAATAAAAAGACCCGATGCCAATATGGGTAAAAAATCATTTTCGGGACTAAAAAAAACGAGGTTTTCGCTATTAACAGGATTGTACCACGCTGAAAATACAAGTGCTGAAAGCATAAAAAATCCCTCAATCAGCAGCAACATACCGGTGATTTTAGAAATTGCGCTAAAGTTGATTTTTTTAAAGCCGGCCATGAGAAACTGTAGAGAAAAAGAGTCGAAAGATACGGAAAACTAATTAAACAACTCCTGAACCCTGGCAATGGCACCCGGAACGGCAAATATTACCACCCGGTCGCCTTCCTGTATCTGAAAGTCACCAACGGCAATAAAGCTCTGGCTACCTCGTATGATGCCACCTATAATGCTGCCCCGGGGAATGTCGATGTTGCGGATAGGTCGCCGGGTGACGTAAGATCCAGGCTTCACTACAAATTCAAGTACCTCAGCATCAATTCCGCTCAGACATTTAATAGAGGTAACTTCGGCATCCATCGTAAAGCGCACAATATACGAAGCTGTAATTAACTTTTTGTTAATGATCGTCTCCAGGCCAATGCTGTGAGAGATTTCGATATAATCAATATTTTCAACCAGGGGTATTACCCGCTTTACTCCGAAGCGCTGAGCCAGCAGACAGGTGAGGATGTTGGTCTCGTAATCATCGGTTACTGAAATAAAGGCATCCATGTTTCTAATGCCTTCATCTTCAAGTAATTCTATATCTCTTGCATCAGCATTGATAATCAGGGTATGCTCCAGTTGATCTATCAGACTCAGACAGCGTTCCTTATCTATTTCAATCAGCTTAATATTCATATTCCGCTCAATGCTTCGTGCGGTTTTGCGGCCGATGCGTCCCCCACCAACTATCATTACATTTCGAATGTCAAGTTTCTCTTTTCCTCCCAGTTTCAATAGCGCCTCTACTCCATCAGGTTTGGTAATTACATAGGCCAGATCGTTCAGTTTAAACTCATCATCCCCTTTAGGTATAATGGTTTTATTGTTTCGGTTGATGGCAATGGCCCTGAAATCCAACCTCGGATTTTCGTGAGCCACCTGATTTAATGTTTTATTCAGTACGGCAGCCTTTTCATCCAGCTTAATCAGAAACAACGAAAGCCGGCCCTCAGAAAAATCAAATATTTCGACGGCAGCGGTCTGTCCGAGGAGTTTTACTATTTCTTTGGCAGCCAAACGCTCCGGGCATACCATTACATCAATGCCCAGGGAACGCATTATTTCGCGGTTTTCTATGGTGAGGTATTCAGTATTGTTGATGCGGGCAATGGTGCGCCGTGCTCCTAATTTTTTGCCAATTACACAGGTGGTAATGTTGATTTTTTCATCATGAACCACTGAAATAAGCAGATCAGCTTTGCGCACATCGGCCTGTTCGAGCACCTGAATAGAAGTGGAATCGCCGGTAATGGTAAGCAAATCGGTATGGCTTTCCACCATTTTGAGTAATTCCTGATGGGGATCAACTATGGTAATATTGTGATTGTCGCCAGAAAGCATTTTGGCCAGATAGAAACCAACCTCGCCATCACCGGCAATGATAATGTTCATGTTTTAAATACTTTGAAAGTAAGACTGCAAATTTACTACATTTAAAAGTACAGGTGAATAAATGTTATGTTAAGCCGGGGGGTTTATTTTCAAGACGAACCGAAATGTACCTTAAGTTATGAGCATAAAATGGAAGTCAGTCAGCGACTTGCGATCATAGTGACTTTATGTTGGGGGACTTTTCTGGGAGCATTGCTATTTATTTGTAATTTTGCCTGCACTCAGGTATCTTAAAACATGTTGACCACTCCAGGTAAATTGCTTCAAAAGATTAACTCACCGGCCGATTTAAGGAAGCTCGATGTAGATCAACTTCCTGTCTTGTGTGATGAAATGCGGCAGTTTATCATTGAGGTAATCTCAGCCAACCCTGGTCATTTGGGTGCCAGTTTGGGTGCCGTGGAGCTTGCAACAGCCCTTCACTACGCCTTTGATACTCCCAATGACAAGCTGATCTGGGATGTAGGTCATCAGGCTTACGCCCACAAGATCATTACCGGAAGACGCGACCGGTTTTATACCAACCGTATGCGGGGTGGATTGAGTGGTTTTCCCAAAATGAATGAAAGTGAATTTGATGCTTTTGGGGTGGGACATGCTTCCACATCCATATCAGCAGCATTGGGCATGGCCATAGCTGCCAGATTACAAAATAACACTTCTGAACAGCATATCGCCGTTATCGGAGACGGTGCCATGACCGGCGGTATGGCTATGGAAGCCCTGAACAATGCCGGGGTTTCAAATACAAACCTGTTGGTAATTCTAAATGACAACGGCATTGCCATCGACCGCAGTGTAGGGGCCATGCGCGAATATCTGCTCGATATCGTGACTTCAAGAACCTATAATAAATTTAAGGACAGTATCTGGAAACTGATGGGTGGAAATACCAGCTATGGGAAGAATTCCCGTGCGGTAGTCAAACAGATAGGGAATGCACTGAAATCGACCATCTGGAAAAAAAGCAACCTTTTTGAATCGTTTAATTTCAGGTATTTCGGGCCTGTAGATGGTCACGATGTTATCCGGCTCACCAAATTACTGACTGACCTGAAGAAGATACCCGGGCCCAAACTCCTGCATGTGATTACCGTTAAAGGCAAAGGGTTCAAACAGGCTGAACTGGATCAGATACGTTACCATTCTCCGGGAATTTTCGATAAAACCACGGGTGAAATCATTGAAAGACCTTGTAAATCCCTTCCTCCTAAGTATCAGCATATTTTCGGAAAGACCATTATAGAACTTGCCGGAATGAATGATAAAATAGTAGGTGTAACCCCTGCTATGCCTACTGGATGTTCATTAAATATGATGATGAGTGTGATGCCTGAACGTGCATTTGACGTAGGCATTGCAGAGCAACATGCAGTTACCTTCTCTGCCGGTATGGCTGCCAGGGGTTTGATTCCTTTTTGTAACATCTACTCCTCATTTATGCAACGTGCTTATGATCAGGTTATTCACGATGTTGCGCTGCAAGGACTAAATGTTGTTTTTTGCCTCGACCGTGGCGGATTGGTAGGTGAAGATGGGCCAACACATCACGGGGCTTATGACCTCGCCTATTTTCGGCCTGTCCCGGGACTTATCATTTCGGCGCCAATGGATGGGGTGGAATTGCGCAATCTGATGTTTACTGCCCAACTGGAAAACAAAGGGCCTTTCGTTATCCGCTATCCAAGGGGAAGGGCCGTTTCAAACAACTGGAAGCAACCTTTTAGTGAAATCCAGATTGGCACCGGACGATATTTGAGGAAAGGGAATAATATAGCTTTGCTTAGTATAGGTCTCCCCGGAAATTTTGCGGCTGACGCCTGTAATTTGCTTCAACAAGAAAATATTTCAGTGGGTCATTTCGATATGCGGTTCTTGAAACCATTGGATGAAAATTTGCTTCATGAAGCTTTTAGCAATTATGAACAGATAATTACCATAGAGGATGGAACCGTTACCGGCGGGCTGGGCTCAGCCGTAGTCGAATTCATGGCAGCGAATCATTATCAGGCTAAAGTTACCCTGTTGGGCATTCCTGATCAGTATATTAGCCAGGGAACGGTAGAAGAATTATACGCAGAATGTGGGTTTGATACTGCCGGAATAGTGAACACAATACGCACATTGCTGAAAGAAGCCATAAAATAAGCAGGGAAGTTTCGATACAAAAAAGTTCGTTAAGTTTGCTTTTTCTATTGCACTGCATGAATAGTAATGCGTTTTTTACTGAACATCCCACTTTTTTCAATGTTTATAAAATGAATCAGATCAGAGCCGGTTTATTTAATGTATACTTTAAAAACTGTCCATAGTGTATCGCATCGAATCAAAAATTGACACGGCTTCGGCTGAGTTTAAGTCTAACTACGACTCCTACCGGCAATTGCTCGGACAGTTCAGACAGCGGATGGCCGCAACCATTCACGGAGCATCCCCGGCATCGGTTAAAAAACATAAAGCACGGGGAAAATTACTGGCCCGCGAAAGAATTGATTTACTGGTGGATGCCAATACACCCTTTCTGGAACTTTCATCTATGGCTGCTTTTGGTATTCACAATAATGAATTTCCTTCGGCGGGAATTGTAACCGGCATTGGTGTTATTCATGGCCGGGAAGCCATGATTGTGGCCAATGATGCTACGGTAAAAGGGGGCACTTACATGCAGGAAACCATCAAGAAACATGTGCGGGCGCAGGAAATTGCCATGGAAAACCATTTGCCTTGTGTTTATATGGTGGATTCAGGAGGCGCTTTCTTACCCGATCAGGCCAATGTGTTTCCGGATAAATATGATTTTGGCCGGTTTTTCTTCAATCAGGCACGCATGTCGAGTGAAGGCATTCCGCAAATTGCCATTGTAATGGGATCCTGCACCGCAGGCGGGGCTTATGTTCCCGCTATGAGCGATGAAACCATTATTGTACGCAATCAGGGCACTATTTTTATTGGTGGCCCTCCACTGGTAAAGGCTGCCACCGGCGAAGAGGTGACTGCCGAAGAGCTGGGCGGGGCAGAAGTACATACCTCCATCTCTGGCGTGGCCGATCACCTGGCCGAAAACGATCAGCATGCTATCCGCATTTGCCGGGATATTTTCCGAACCTTAAAACCATCAGACCGTCAGCCGCTTGACTTACAGCCAATTGCGGAACCTTATTACAACCCCGATGAGCTGTACGGCATCGCTCCTGTAGATCTGCGAAAGCCGGTAGATTCCAAAGAGATTATTGCCCGTATTGTTGATGGGAGCCGTTTTCATGAATTCAAGGCCCGCTATGCACCCACAATTACAACTGGTTTTGCACACATTATGGGCTTTCCCGTGGGGATAATTGCCAACAACGGTGTACTTTTCGGAGAAACAGCATTAAAGGGGGCACATTTTATTGAACTGTGCACTTCACGCAAAGTGCCCATATTATTTTTACAAAATATCACGGGTTTTATTGTAGGCAAGGAGTATGAACGCCGGGGTATCGCCCGCGATGGAGCAAAATTGGTACATGCAGTAGCCAATGCCCGGGTGCCAAAGTTCACGGTGGTATTCGGAGGTTCATTTGGTGCCGGAAATTATGCCATGGCAGGTCGTGCTTATGAACCCAGGCTGTTATTTATGTGGCCCAATGCGAAAATTTCGGTGATGGGTGGCGAGCAGGCAGCCGGCGTATTGATTACCGTTAAAGAAGAACAACTTCTGGCCAAAGGCATGGATTTTCCGCAAGCCGAAAAAGAAGCCCTTCGGCAATCCATTCTTGACAAGTACGAGGAAGAAGGTTCAGCCTATTATAGTACTGCCCGCTTATGGGACGATGGCATTATTGATCCGGTAGACACCCGAAAGATTCTGGCTATGGGCATTTCGGCTTCCATGAACAAACATTGGGAAGACACCAAATACGGTGTATTCAGGATGTAAAAAATCCGAAATTACAACCCCAGACCCATCGCTAACAGTTCGGCGATGTCGTAATTTTTCACCTCTTCTTCTTTATTTTTGAACTTAATGCCATCTGTAAGCATGGTCATGCAGAAGGGGCAGGCCGTGGCTACAATATCAGCTCCGGTAGCCAGAGCTTCCTCGGTACGTTCGGTATTCACCTCTTTGTTGCCGGGTTCGGCCTCTTTAAACATCTGGGCACCTCCGGCACCACAGCAAAGCCCATTGCTTTTATTCCGGGGCATTTCAATGGTTTTTGCTTTTAGCGCGGCAATTACATTACGCGGAGCATCATATTCCTGATTTCCCCTGCCCAGATAACATGGGTCGTGAAAAACAATGGACTTATCGTTGAAGATTTCTGGATCAGCTTCTATTTTGCCCTCGTCCACCAGTTGTTTCAGAAATTGTGAATGGTGAATTACCTCATAAAAACCACCCAGATCAGAATATTCATTCTTGAAGATGTTGAAACAGTGCGGGCAGCAAGTAACTATTTTTTTTATGGCATAGTTCCTGAAGGTCTCCATTACCATATTTGCCTGCATCTGGAAAAGCATTTCATTTCCCGCCCTCCTTGCAGGATCACCATTGCAGGTTTCTTCTGTGCCAAGCACGGCATAACTCACTCCTGCATGATGAAGCAGCTTTATAAAGGCGCGGGTAACTTTCTGATATCTCTCATCAAAAGCGCCTGCACAACCCACCCAGAACAGGTATTCGGGAGCTTCGCCACGTGCTGACATCTCAGACATTAAGGGGACAACTATTTTATTTGTTTGCATAGGATGTTACTCATTTAAATTCAGCAGTTAAACTATTATAAGGATTCGGCCCACTTCATTCTGTCTTCAGCCGGGAATTGCCAGGGCGCGCCATTGTTTTCAATGTTTGTAAACATGGTGTTGAGCGCTGGGGGTGCGGCAGCTTCTTCCATCACCAGATAGCGACGCATGTCAAGGATTAAAGTAGGATGATTGATGTTTATGGGACATTCCTGGGCACAGGCATTGCATGTGGTACAAGCCCATAATTCTTCAGGAGTTATATAATCGCGAAGCAATGCTTTACCGTCGTCATAATTACTGTCTTTTGACAGCCCGGGTCCTTTTTCTTTCATTCTGGCCCTAAGGTCAACAAAAATTTTCCTGGGGGAAAGCAACTTGCCGGTGATATTTGCGGGGCACACCGAGGTACAGCGTCCGCATTCAGTACAGGCCAGTGCATCCAGATAATTTTTCCAGGTAACATCTTCCACATCTTTTACACCAAAGCGGGCAGGCACCGCAGGCACTTCTTCAGCCGGCGGGGCAAAAGCAGTTTCGGGATTCATCATCAGTTTTACCTCAGCCATTACATTTTCCATATTGGGCAAATAACCCAGAGGTTCAAGCCGGCTGAGAAATACGTTGGGCACGGAGGTAAATACGTGGAAATGTTTGGAATATGGGAGGATATTGGCAAAAAGAAAGATCAGCAGTATGTGCGTCCACCAGGAAACTTCATGCAGCATAAAAGGCTGTGTCCCCAATGTGAAAAGTTGTGGAACCAGCAATGCGCTGATGGGAAACACACCTGAATAATTAGTAGGATGAAGCTGGATATAGGTGAGGTTGATGCCTGCAAGCGACAACATCAGCATAAATATAATGCAGAGCGCAATGATGGCATCCAGTTTGGATTTTAGCTGCATTTCAATGCCTTTGAAGCGGCGAATGGTCATAAATAACCTCCGGAAAAGAAATATAAGCATAGCAATAATAATCACATAAGCCATTATATCGCCCGATGCCATTACAAAATCATAAAACCAACCCGTGGACGACATACTGCGATCCAGGCCAAAAACGCCATCGATAACCATTTCAATGCTTCCCAGGGTAATGACCATAAAGCCCCAGAAAACCAGGGCATGCACCAGACCTATGAACGGAAACCGAAAAATTTTGGTTTGTCCGATAGCTACACGCAGCATCACTGCTACACGTTTGCCCCATTGTCCAACGGGAAACGCTTTGGTTATCCGAAAATAAGAAACGAGCCTGGAAATGGTATATGTAAAGATGCCCAGGGTAATCAACAGGGCTATGATAAATGCGATTTGTCGTGTCATAATTGTTGATTTTAGGTGTGCAAAGCGACTGCAAGATAAAAAATATTAATAAATGGGTGGCAATTAAAATAATTTTTTGTAAGATTGTACACCAAAACAGGATCACATTTCATTCAGCTTCACGAGTACTAAAAACTCAATTAAACTGTAAAAAGTGGTTTGTTTTTAAAAAATGATTTACTTTTGGCCATTCCTTAGTATCAAAAATGTCATCAGAATATATCTACCGGCTCACCAACAAGACTATCTTCCGGAACCTGAAAAACCGGGACGAATATGCATTTTAATCTCCCTCCATTAGATTTCCCGCATAGAAATTAACCGATTTTTTAAAATTAATACCTCATTACCATGGAATTACCTTTCGCCGAAAGCTATAAAATCAAAATGATTGAACCCATTCGTAAAAGTACGCGTGAAGAGCGTGAGGAATGGATTAAACAAGCCAATTACAATTTATTTAAACTCAAAAGCAGCCAGGTTTTCATCGACCTGCTCACCGATTCAGGAACCGGTGCCATGAGTGATCGTCAATGGAGTGAAATGATGCTTGGTGACGAGAGTTACGCAGGTGCTTCCTCCTACTTCAAAATGAAAGATGCCATCAGCGAGCTGCTTGGCTTCGAATACTTTTTACCCACCCATCAGGGTCGCGCCGCTGAAAATGTATTGTTCTCAGCACTGGTTCATGAGGGCGACGTCGTCCCCGGCAATTCGCACTTCGACACCACCAAAGGACACATTGAATACCGTAAAGCCAGGGCCATAGATTGCACCATTGACGAAGCCTTTGATACACAGATAGATTATCCTTTTAAAGGCAATCTGGATCTTAACAAGTTAGAAGATGTGCTGCGCAGTCATCCCAAAGAAAAAATTCCGTTTATCGTGGTTACTGTTACCTGTAACTCTTCCGGCGGACAGCCTGTTTCCATTGAGAACATGCGCCAGGTTAGACAGTTGGCAGATAAATATGGCATACGTGTAATTTATGATTCTGCCCGCTTTGCTGAAAACGCCTATTTTATCAAAATCCGCGAAAAAGGATACGCCGATAAAACGATACGCGAAATCGTACTTGAGATGTTTTCCTTTGCCGATGCCATGACCATGAGCAGCAAGAAAGACGCCATTGTAAATATGGGTGGATTTATTGCCATGCGTGAAAAAGAGTTGTTTGAAAAGGCTTCTATGTTCAACATCATGTTTGAAGGCTACATCACTTATGGTGGTATGTCGGGACGGGATATGAATGCGCTGGCACAGGGCTTGCGTGAAGGTACCGAATTCGATTATCTTGAAACCAGAATCGGACAGGTAGCTTACCTCGGACAGTGCCTGGTTGATTTTGGCGTGCCGGTACAGCATCCTTTTGGTGGACATGCCATTTTTGTGGATGCCAAAAGATTTCTGCCTCAAGTGCCCAAAGAGCAGTTTCAGGCGCAGACACTTGCCGTAGAATTGTATCTGGAAGCAGGAGTTCGCGGGGTAGAAATTGGTGCCTTACTTGCTGACCGCGATCCGGAAACCCGCGAAAACCGATACCCGTCGCTCGAATTGTTGCGCCTGGCCATTCCCCGCAGGGTTTATACCAACAACCACATGGACTATGTGGCCACAGCCCTGGCCAATGTATATGAACATAGACAAAGTATTGTAAAAGGTCTGCGCATTACAGGCGAAGCGCCCATTATGCGCCACTTTACCGTGAATCTGGCAAAGGTTTAAACATTTTTATCAGCAATGGAAGTACCCGATGGAGACTTCCACTGCTGATTTTATTTTTGAAGTCATAAAAATGCGCTGCTCCGGAAGGATTCAGCGCATTTATTTCTGATGGATACAAGGTAACAAAACAGGAGAGGTTAAACAATTGTTGGTACAATATTTTCAACCTCACATTGTCGCCATAAGATTTAGGATATTTTCAATTTTTGAACGCATTTCAACCGAACTGCAGTTGAAGTTATTGACAATAATTGCAAAGATCAGGGTGTGGCCACTGCGCGATTTGGCATACCCTGCATAGCTTTTTACGCGCGACATGGTTCCGCTTTTGCCCTGAATATTACCCATGGCCTCAGAATCAAGGCACATTTTGCTCAGTGTCCCCGACTGTCCGGCCACCGCTAAGGAGGAAATAAAGGCAGCCGAATCGGGTGAATGTTGCATGTATTTGAGCAACTGCACCAGTTGGTTTACGGTTATGGCATTGAACCTGGAAATGCCGCTGCCGTCAAACATATAAAATCCTGACACATCAATGCTTTTACTTTTCATGAATGAATAGACTGCTTCAACACCAGCCTCAGTACTTCCATAACCTTTTTTTTTGACGCCCAGATGTTTCAGCAGTGTCTCGGCCATGAAGTTGTTGCTGTGATGGTTTACACTATACACCATAGAATCTACAGATGGTGAGCCAACAGCAGCAATTTGGTGTCTGGTTTGTGATGTGTCTCTTGCCCTTAGTGAATCCGTTGCCAAAGTGGACCTTGCAACCCCCGAAACATGAATTCCCTTGTCCATCAGTTTTTTTTTGAAAAGTGTAGCGGCCAGCAGTGCAGGATCGTGGATAACGCCCACAACCTCAGCTTTGGTGGTGCCTTCCCTCACTGTTCCGCGGATTTTCTTTTCGGAGCTATTGGGAAAGCCAACCAGGTAGAGTTCATCATCCGCATCATAAATTGCTGTCTGGTTAAGGTAAGCACTGTTTGGATGCGTCAAGGCCAGGTCGCCGGCCTGGGGAATAATTAAATCCTTGCTGTTGGGATCAAACACCAACCTGAATAAATTCCTGTTAAAGGATAAGCCGGAAGGTGCAGCGCTATAGCCCAGGTTTATTTCGCCCCAGGTCCAGGTGTAAGGGATAAAATCCTCAGAAAAAATCCGGGCATCACCAATAATATCGCCTGTAATGGAATCAATATTCAATTGGGCAACACTGCTTCCCCATGCTGCAAAAACTTTATTCATGGTTTGCTCCCCTATGCAGAAAGTAGGATCGCCACCACCCTTAATAATCAGGTTGCCCTTTAAAATCCTGTTCTCAATTTCACCGTCATAAAGCAGTCGTGTTCCGAAATGTGCACCTGGTCCCAGTAATTCGAGCGCCGCGGCCGTGGTAAATAGTTTGATGGTAGAGGCCGGTACGAGACTGAGATCGGGATTTCGTTCCGCAATAATGCTGTCGGTGGTTGCATCATAAATAAGATAGGCGAAGGATGCATTTTTAAGTACAGAGTCAAGATTGAAGACATTGAGCCCCATCAACAGAGAATCTGATGCATCGTAAACGATGACGGGTTCCACCTCCGGACTCTCCAATGTTGCTACTTCGATAGTCTCCACGCTGTTTCCCTGACATGCCCATAAGGTAACAGCCAGTAAATAGAAACCAAGACTCCTGAAAGAGGAATGATCGGGATAAGGCATTTTTGAAAGACTTTCAACAAATATACGAAATATAAGGTTGAAAATCAATAGATTCTATAAGTTGAATTATCTTGAGTCAATCCTGGGTATTGATTCAAAAAACTTTATCCTAATTTCACAATTCAAAATTTGCCTACTTTTGATAAAAATTCCCATCATGGGCGTTGATAACCATGTGCTGTTGAAAGAGTTAAATCAACTCTTAAAGTATAATATTTCATTCTCACTGATTCTTTCCAATTTGATTGAAAAAGGAAAATTTATTATAGTAATTGTAGCGGAAAACTGTAATTCGATAAGCACAATCCCCAGATTACCCATAAATTTGGTGGACGTAATCCCCAAAATCACTTTTATTGAAGTGAGCAGCTTATTAGAATAACCCGATCAAACTATAAATCTTATTTACCCTTTACACCCTTGATTATTAACAGGTTCCCCCAACTCATTTGTCCCTTTTAATAGATGAAATTGAGTTGATGACAGCACACTTCGGTCAAATTTTCATAATTTTTTAACAATTTTTTAACATTTTAATGCAATATTAATCTGCTTATTACAATTTTAGTTTATATTAGTCGCAGAAAAAATGAATGCAAATTACTTTAATTTTATTGTAAAAATACTTTACTAATTCAGTTTTCGTACCTTGAAAACAAACAAAATCAGGAAAATCGCCCTTTTAGCAGGAATGGCAGCCATTTTAATGTACATCGCCCCCGCTTGCAATAAGGAAAGAAACGAAGAACAACTGGCCATTCATCCGGAGGGTGAATTTATGGACGATGACGACCTGGTAAACAAAGTATTGGATTTTTCGCAAATGGCAACCAACCTAAAAGAAGGGAAAATGCATAAAAGTGACGAAAAAATGCTTATTGACGATGCCATTTATTACATCAGTGCAACCCTAAACTATGTGTATTGCAATCACACGGCTACTTATGGTAAAATGCAACTGGATACCGTAAACATAAGCCTGCCGATAATAGCCACCGAAGGTAAAGCATATCTGGTGGATGCTCTGGAAGGATATAATACTGCAGTGGAAAAGGTAAGGGGGAAATACCTAAAAATAAATAAGACCAGCAGACAATTGATCAATATCGCTTTTATTGGTTCTGAAATGAATCCTACCCTGAAAGCGGTGGATCTAAGCTTTGAAATACAAACCGGCACAGATAACGCACC
>SWCE01004089.1_pt5 | contig 106859 bp, 94 predicted proteins | sample 4690061 | NCBI WGS metagenome assembly SWCE01 (sample SAMN10267279, study PRJNA491770) | bioreactor metagenome | isolation source: DHS bioreactor inoculated with subseafloor sediment | place: Japan: off Shimokita Peninsula | collected 2012-10 | reverse complement strand
TATGATTCGTCGATGCCCATCATGCCGCCCCCTGCGTCATCCCCGCGCAGGCGGGGATCCATCCGTCCACGCTGCTCGGCTGGCTGCTAATTTTGCATGCATCATCCCCGCGTAGGCGGGGATCCATCCACCGATCTTCGATGATCGTCTGTTCAAAACATGGATTCCCGCCTGCACGGGAATGACATGGCGGAGCTGCGGGCTGTCGAACTTCGGGGCATCTGTGCCGTAGATTTTACATGTACTTTGGAATTGGCGGGCAAGGCAGTCAGGAATGGAATTAACAAGGACTGTTATTTTTTGGAAGGTAAAAGCAAATTCTGCTTCCGCTCCGGCGTATAAAACCACCACGGCCGGGGCTCGTCCCCGTCCATGAAACGGGTCACGGATACGAACACATCCAGCACGCAGGGGTCCTGCCGCGCTCCGGTCAGTTCACAGAGACGGTCGTAGAGGTGTTGCGGGTTCTGGCCGACGAGCTGCTCCGGGCGCTCAAAACCCAGCAGTCTCAGGTCCCGGGCCATGGCCGGGCCGATGTTGGGCAGGTCGGTCAGTTCCCGGAGCTTTTCGCGTCGGACTTTGGACGGGTTCACGGCCTGCCTCCTACACGATGCGGCGCGCGATTTCGTGATGATTGACAAGGATCTTGCCGACGTAATCCACGGTCTCGCCAAAGTTGGGGATGCGTCCATAGGCGGTATAGACTCCGTATTTGGAGTCGGTGTTGCCGAGCCCGGCATTGTATCCGGCTGTGGCGGCGAGAATGTTGCCGCCACGGGCACGCAGGTTTTCGGCCATCATTTTGACCATGGCGTTTATGGAGTAGGAGTAGAGGACGCGCTGGTCGAATTTTTCGAGGAAAGCCACATCCTGGGGTGAAAAAATGGAGCGGTCCTTGAAATTCTCGCTCATGTAGAGGCGACAATTATCCCGCGCCGCTGTGTAGCGGGCCTGCAGCAGGTCCATGCGGTCCAGGGCCAGGGCGTAGGTTCCGGCAGCGCTCAGAGGCTTTCCCGCCGCCTGGGCGTTGAGCACGGTACGCAGCAGTTTGCCGGGGTTGCCAAACAGGTCCGGCTGCTCCCGGCGCAGGGCGCGCATCTGTTCGCGGAACGTCGCGGCCTGACTGAATTCGGGCTCAAGGTCCTCGCGCGCGGCAAACCCGGCTGGCTGGCCGTGCTCGTCGGCGCAGACAAGGCCGTACCCCCTGGCCGTAGGGGCGATGAACTGGCAGGGGCCAACGGCCAGGGCAGAAGAGACCGCGAATTCGTAGAAAAAGGATTCCGCCATCATCTGGCCCATGATCCAGCAGGGATCCACCGGGTAGATGGCAGCGTGGCGCAGCACCCCCTCTACAACGTGTGAGCAGATCTGGGGAATGCGCGAGTGCAGGTCGATCTCGGACAGGGGTTTTTTCCAGACCGGCAGGTTGCCTTTGGGGTAGTTCTCGATGACAAAAGCAAGGGTCGCCTGGGCCAGGGAGTGCGCGAAGCCGGACGTGCCGACGCGCTCAAGCACCCGCGCCGGGTCCTTGGTCTGGATGATCCTGATATCGGAAACCTCGGACAGGGGAGGGTTCGACGCCAGGGCGGTGCCTCCGAAGAAAGGCAGCAGCAGGGGGACCAGGGCCGTTTTCAGTATCGAGCGTCTTTGGGTGTCCATCTCTTATCAGATCCTGTTGAGCGTGACGCGGGCCACGACTTTCTGGAAATATTTCTCGTTTTCTTCCTGCAGCAAACCGCCGTTTTCCATTTTTGCTCTGGCGATGAAGAGCTGGACTTTTTGTATCTGGCGCATCTTCCGGGACTCGTCCGTTTCCTGTTCAAGGCACTCGATGAGAGAACGGATTTCCCGCTGGGCCTGGATTTCCTTGGGGACGTACCCGGCATTCTTGAGCACCTTGTAGGCCATGCGCAGGGTTTCGGGCATGAACGGGTCGCCGGTTTGCGGCAGGGGGCGTCCCTGTCCGTTCAAATTCTCGAATTCTCCGCGCTCCAGTGCTTCGCGAATCGCCTTCTCGGCCAGTTCGGCCAGGATGATCATGGCATGCGCAGGAGTCGCTCCACAACATGGCGGAAGCTTTCCTCGGAAATAAACCCGAGATGGTCGAGGATCTTGTCTCCGGCGCGGTTGTAGATCAGGGTGCGGGGGATGGATTTGATGGAAAGCATGGAGCCGATGGATTCGTCGTCAAGGAAGATGGGAAAGTTGACCTTGTTCAGTTTGACGAAATTTTCCACCGGGCGCATGCCGTAATCCATGGAAATGCCGACAATGGTCAGATCCTCTTCCGAAAATTCCCGGCGCAGGTTCATAAGACCAGGAAACTCCTTGACGCAGGGAGCGCACCAGGTCGCCCAGAAGTTGACGATCAGGATCTTGCCCTTGCTCGACTCGACGATGTTCTTGAAATCATGGATGTCCGCTGTGCGGATATCCTGGGACATGGCGGTGGACGGCAGAAGCAGGAGCAGAAGCAGGGGAAGAGTCTTCAATATGTTCATGCAGGATCCTCGTTTGGGTTTCACATTTTCATGCTGCTAGCTGTTTGCCACCTGCCAGTCAACGTGGCGGCGCCAGCCTGCCGGGCATTGCAATTTGCATGCTTTTCGCCCATTCCTTTGGACGTACCAGAGAAGGAGGCAATACATGACGGAGTTCATTCAAAAAAAAGTGGAGATCGAGGACGAAAACGCTTCCATGGCCTTTCGCCCCGGTCAGTTCAAGCGTGAACCCTTTTCACTGCAAAACAAGAATATCTATCTGCTCGGCATGCGCGCCAGCGGCAAAACAACCGTGGGCAAGGCCCTGGCCGAGGCTCTCGGATGTCCTTTGCTCGACACCGACGCCATGGTCGTGGCCGATGCCGGACAGAACATAGACGCCATCGTGGCTGCCGAGGGCTGGGAAGGGTTCCGCAGCTTGGAGGAAAAGGCCCTGGCCAGGGCGGCCGAGCTTCCGGGCAAGGTCGTCTCCACGGGCGGCGGCATCGTTCTTTCCCAGGCCAACCGTGACCTCATGTACCGTACCGGGGTCAGCTTCTATCTCGCGGCCGATGCGGCCCTGCTCATCTCCCGGATGCTGTGCGACCCGAACGCCGCCCAGCGCCCGGCCCTGACTGCGCTCGCGCTGCACGACGAGGTTGCGGCGGTCATGAGTGAACGCGAAGCCCTTTACATGGCCGGCATGGACCACATGCTCCAGGCCCATCGCAGCGTGGAGGAGTTGGTCGACGACGTGCTCGTGGCCCTGGGGCTCAAAGAGTGGGACTATTCTGAGAAAGAGCGGGTTCTGGACCGCTACTAGATTCGGGCCACGGCCAGAAACACGGCGTGCAGACTGGCGACCAGGGTTACGAAAACCTGGCGGGCCCGCTCCCTCGGCAGTCCGGGAAAGCTGTACCCCAGATGTCCGTGGGGGCAGCGGGGCAGACAGTCTCCGCACAGGGAGCAAGACAGGCCGGGTCGCACTCGCGGGGCCCAGGCGGGCAAGGGGGCTGGCGGCCTTGCTGCCAGGCGCGCCAGACGGTCGTCCCAGGCTCCGATGTAGCACAGATAACTGCACCACGCCGGTCCGGTCAGCAGCAGCGACACCCCGAGCAGGATGGGCATGAAGAAGCCTTCCCCCCGGTACAGCGGCCCGGCCAGGATCAGGGCCGGAACAGGCAGATGCAGCTTTCCGGTCATCAGAAAAATGCTGAATCCGGCAAGACCCAGCAGCAACTGGCCGAAGAACACGGCTGAAAAGAGGGTCCAGATACGGCTGCGCACCTTGCCCCTGCTGTCGGCCAGCAGCCACCCGCTGACCATGGCGCCGTAGATGGCAAAAAGGCAGATCCAGAAGATTTCCGAGCCTGGAAAGAACCTGTCGCCAAGGAGCAGGGGAAACGGGGTCTTGTCCACGGCCATCAGCAGGACGCCGCCCACCATCAGGGCGGTGGCGGTTTTAACCACCTGCACGCCTGACAGCGGCCCGAAGAGTTTTTTTCCGGGGCCTGTGAGCAGCAGCGCCGTGGCACCCAGATGGGCCAGACAGACCGCGCCCAGGATCAGCGCCAGGCGCATCCACGGCAGACCGAAATTCATGCGCAACGTGGCCAGCTCCGTCCCGTGCTCGGCCCACAGAAGTGCGCTCCCGAGCAGGCCCAGGGCCAGAAGAGGTCTGGGCAGAAAGCGCGGGAAGAATGCGGCCGGCAGTGCGAGAAGAGCCGGTGCGGCGTCCCACAGGGTGCCGAATCGCAGAAAATGCGCCGCCGTCGTCAGGCTGCACAGTACGATGAGGATGCGCAGGAGCACGGTCATGGCCGCGCCAGAGCGTCAAACCTCTCCCGCCCCATCCGCTCCACGAGTTCTCCCAGACGCAGGCCAGGCCGGTAGTGTTTCATGTATACGTCAAGGACCTTGTCAAGGACGTGCAGGCAGTCCGGAAGGCTGTAGATGCCCAGTTCATGCGCCAGTCGCGGATGGCGGCCAAGCTTGCCGCCAAGGAGCACGCGGTATTCGGCGCCATCCACACGCAGGGCCTTTTCGGGGCAGACCCGCGCACATTTCGCGCATCCCAGGCAGCGCACGCGGTCCAGATGGATGCTGTCGTTGAAAGAGATGGCATTCTCCGCGCAGACGGCGGCACAGCGCCCACAGTTCGTGCATCTGTCGGGCTCAAGTCCGATGCGGGCGAAGGCGATGAGTCCGAAATCGGCGATGTGCGGCTGGGAGCACCCGTTGGGGCAGGAGGCCACGGCCATCTTGAACTGATGGTGGTGGCGGATGGGGCGGGTCGTTTCAGCAAGAAAGCTTGGCCAACCGGAGCGCAGGAGCCTGGCTTCGAGTTCGGCGCTCAAATCCTGGCCGAGAACCGCATGCGGGCAGCTGGCCGCGCCACGGCAGACTTTGACGGTATGTGCGGGGATATGGTCGGTCATGAGCACACCCGTACCGCAAAACTGGGCGGGAATCCTTGACTTGCGTCAAAAATTCCCGCTTTACGAACACTGCGGTGATTTTTAAGACAAATGAAAGCTGTTCGTCACGCGATCTTGATGATAAACGGAATCACGTGCAGACTTCGGGACATCTCACGGGTCGACCCCAGGGACCAGGAGGCAGGCTCGGCATCGATCTGGCCGGTCAGGGTGTTGGCCAGCTTTCCCACCGCCAGGAGCGGGTGGCGGGTAAAGACCTGCGGCAGGCCGTACGTCAGGTTGCAGGCCAGGCACATGCCCGGACGCTGCATGAGGTGAAATGCGAAGCGCAGCTCCCCGGGGGCCTGGCCTTCGAATCTGAGCCGGATGTCGTATGCCCCTTCTTCCGCGTCGCCGAACAGGGCTTCGAAGAAGGCGTCGGTGATGGACGGGGGAAAGATTTCGTCCAGGCTGGCTGGATTAAACATCTGGTCGACGTTGGTCATGATACGCTCCTTTACATTCTCATTGTTCGCGGTGCTTTTTTCATGACCGCTGATTCCGGTCAAGGGCGCAAATGCCCCGAGTTTGAGTCGCACACGTTCTTATCTAGGCGTCCCTGGAGGTCATTTTTGGAAAAACGAATGGAAGATATTGAAATAAAGTATATATATATGCAGAAAACGGTTGATGATCTGAACATGGTTGTCATAGAGCAACAAAAGGAAATCCGGGAACTGAAGGCCACGCTGACGCTTCTGGGTAAGAAACTTCAGGATGTTTCGGCCATGCAGCCCTTCGATCCCGACGAAAAACCACCTCACTACTGATTGGCCGGAGTTTTATGTGGACACCCCTTCTTCACAGCACGAACCTCCAGGGCACGCGGGCGTAAGCACTCCCGCTGCCGAGCGATCCATGCGGGCCATCCTGCAGCAGATCGAGGCGCTTCCATCCCTTCCCGCTGTAGCCAATACCATCCTCGGGCACGTACTGAACCAGGATTTCGACCATGCAAAACTCGCCCGCGTCATCGAGACCGACCCGGGCCTTAGCCTGAAGGTTCTCGAGCACGCCAACAGCGCGACGTATATCACCAGAGGGCAGGTGGCCCAGGTGGAGCAGGGACTCAACCGCCTTGGAAGCAAGGTCGTGCAGACGCTCATGCTGTCCATGCTCATCAAGGATTCGCTGATCAAGGGCGACAAACAGGCCGAGGCGGTGCAGGCCGCACACTGGAAGCACAGCCTGGCCACTGCGGTCTTCGCTTCCCTCATCGCGGGGAAGACCTTTCCCGCCCTGTCCGGCGAAGCGTTCGGCGCGGGTGTCATGCATGACATCGGCGGCCTCCTTCTGCAGTCGTATCACCAGGAGCTTTACGTTCAGGTTACGGAGCGCATGGAGGAACTGTACGAACCGGTCCTTGAGGCCGAACAGGAGATATTCAAGACCGATCACACTGCGGTGGGCCGCCTGATCGCCGAGAAGTGGAAGCTTCCCCCGGCCCTGACCGACGCCATCTGGCTGCACCATCATTCGGCCACGTCGCTTGAAGCCTTCAAGGAGAACGCCCGCCTGGTGGCCATCGTGGCCCTGGCCAACATCCTGGCCCATGCCACGCTCATGGATTCGCCACGGGTCATGGCCCGCGAAAAGCAGCGGCAGATGGGCCTGCAGGAAATGCTGAACCTTGACGACAAGGACATGCAGTCCATTCTGACCGCCTTCGCCCCGGCCTTCGCCGAGAGAGCCGAGCCCTTTGACCTGGACGGCGATCAGGTCACCCTTTTTCTTTCGTCCCTGCAAAAGGCCAATCAGCAGCTCATGCGCATGGGGCTCGATCTTGAGCAGGCCAACGGACGCCTGGAGGATGCCAACCGCTTCACGAGCATGGGCTCACTGGTCGGCCTGAAGATGAGCAAGGCCCGGTCTGCGGAGGATATTTTTGAGTCCGCGGCCATGTGCATGCAGGAGAGCGTCGGGGTTCGCGGCGGATTTGCGTACTGGATCGTTCCGTCGGAGCGCCTTCTGCAGGGACTGGTCTGGAACGGCAACGGCAACCGACGCGTGGTGACCTATCCCCTGGACGACGCCTGCCTGCCCGTTCTGGAGGGCGGGGCCATCTTGCCGGACAGCCTGAGATCCATCGTGCTGACACACCTCGAGCGTCATGAAGGCGCTTCGCTCATGGACCGCGAACTTCGCCTCAAGCAGTTTTTCGTGATGCGGGGCTACTGCCTTTTCCCCTTGGTCGGCAACGACTTCACCGGTGAAATCTGCATCATGCGGTCCTGCGACCGGCCGCCCAAGATGACGCCGCAGGAGTACATGGGGTATTCCCAGGTATCCTGCGTGGCCTCGGCGTCCCTTGACCGGGTGCGTCTTTTCGACAGCCTGCAGGTTCGCGCCGACGAACTGTCCCTGGCCCTGTGGAAGAACCAGCAGATCAACCTGCAACTCCTGCAGACCGAGCGACTGGCGGCGGTAGGTCAGCTCGCGGCAGGCGCGGCCCATGAGATCAACAACCCCCTGGCCATCATCTCCGCGCGCACCCAATTGCTGGAAAATCGTGAGACCGACGAGAAGAAGCGACGCGACTTGCATCAGATCTCGGAGCAGATCGAGCGCATTTCCGCCATCCTGCAGAGCCTGATGGGCTTTGCGCGGCCAAATGCGCCGCAGGTCACCAATCTCGACGTCAATTCCCTGCTACTGAAGATCATAGGCTTGGTGGAGTCCATCTTTCAGACCCACCGCATCCCCATCGTCAAGAACCTTTCCGCGGACATCCCGCTCATCCTGGCCGACGCCAACCAGCTGGAGCAGGTCTTCCTCAATCTGGTCATCAATGCCCAGCACGCCATGGAGAAGGAGGGCGGGGTGCTGACCGTCAGTTCCGCCTTTCTGCCCGACGGCAAACGCATCAGCATTTCGGTCAAGGACACGGGGAGCGGCATCGCGCCGGAAAATCTCTCGCGTATCTTCGATCCCTTCTTTTCCACCAAATCCGAAGGCAAGGGCACGGGACTGGGGCTGTCCACGGCCTATGGCATAATAACCAATCATTACGGTGAAATAAAAGTCGTCAGCGCCCCGGACGAGGGGACGGAGATGATCGTCATCCTGCCCGTGTCCACCCCCGTGACCCTGCCCGAGAAGCCGGCGGTGCTCCCGGTCACAGAATGCGCCATGCCCACGGCCAGCCGTGGCCACCGGATTCTGGTTGTCGACGATGAGCAGCACATTCGCGACATCCTGTCCGAGACCTTGCGCGAAGCGGGCTATTCCGTGGAGACGGCCGCCAATGGTGATGAGGGCGTGCGCAAGCTGCGTTCCGGATCATTCGACCTGGTCCTGCTCGATATCCGCATGCCCATCCATTCCGGCCTTGATGTGCTGAAGCTCTTGCGCCGCAATGGCGGCGGACCGCCCGTGGTGATCATCACGGGGCTTGCCTCCTCTGAAGAAATGGACGAGGCCTTGCGTCTGGGTGCGGCCAAGTGTATACGCAAGCCCTTCCATCTGAAGACCCTGCTGTCCGACATCTCCGGCATTTTGTGCCTGGATCATCCCGCAACCAACTAACCACGATCTTCCATGCAGCATTCTCAGGCACCCTTAACCGCCAAGCCCCGCCACACCCGCATTCTGGCCCTGGCCAGCGGCAAAGGGGGAACAGGCAAGACCACAGTGGCGGTCAATCTGGCGCTGGCGCTCAATCGCGCCGGGTACACGGTGTGCCTGCTTGACGCGGACTTCGGGCTGTCCAACGCCGAGGTGCACCTCGGGCTGCCCTCGCCGCGAAACACCCTTGAGAATGTCCTCTTTGATTCGCTGCCGCTGGATGAATGCCTGGTTCCCGTGCGCCCCGGATTTGACCTGCTCTCCGGCAGCAGCGGCGTGGCGCGCATGGCCGAGCTGGACGTGGCTGCCCGCAAGCGGCTCATAACCGAATTTACCGCGCTGTCCGGCTATGATTTTCTCATCCTCGACAACTCGCCGGGCATTTCCGCCCAGGTTGTCTCCCTGTGTCTGGCCACCCGCGAGATCATTCTGGTGGTCAACCCGGAGGCCAGCGCCCTGGTCGACGCCTACGCGCTGATCAAGGTCCTGAAGGAAAACGGGTTGTGGTGGCCCCCCCTGGTACTGGTCAATCGCTGCGAATCGGGCGCTCAGGCCCGGCAGGTCTTCACCCGCTTCCAGGAAACGGTGGAACAGTTTCTGGGCCTCAAACCCCTTTTTCTGGGCTCGATTCCCTTCGACGATGCGGCGCGCAAATTGTCCGCACAGGGCAAGCCTTTCGTGACCCTGCGCGACGATCTGCCCGCGAGTCAGGCCATCATGTCCATCGCCAAAATCCTTGCCGAACGATTGAATAAGGACTGGGCCTGGAACAAGCCTGCGGAGTTTTTCGAGAACGTGGTGGTGCGCATGAAGCAAAGGCCCGATTTCGGCCTGGACCGAATCGCCGCCAACACCAGCGCACCCACCGACGACGCGACCCAGCCGGACGTGTACATGGAACTGGTGGCGGTTCTGGACAAGGCTTCAAGCCTCTGTGAGAAGCTGCTCGAAAACCCGGCTTACGGCTTTGTGCGGGATCGCTTCGGCCTGGTACGTCTGGCCGTGGACAATTTCCTGCATCCCCTCGACCGCCTGCGCAAGCCGCGCGGGGCGCTAAAGCCTCGCATCCTGGTACTCAGTAATCACGAACAGATGCGGACCATGCTTAAAGAAATCGTGTCCGAAGTGGGGTACGAGGGCGAGGCCTTCGCTCCTGGACAGGCGGATTTTCTCAAATTCCGGGATACCTGCAACCTGATCCTGGTGTCCTGCGACCGGCCCGAAGCCCTGATCCGCTCCTGTCTGTTGCAGATCCCCGAAGTGCCGCTCGTGCTCCTGACCGGGTTCGGCAGTTCCTCCCTGGAGGCGGAGTTCCGTCATCGCACCGTGGCGGTGGTTCCGAGGCCCTTTCACGTCAACGAATTGCGTGCCATTCTGCAATCCGCGCTTCGCTAGATGCCTATTTACAATCAAAAGGCGCTGGCATAAGCAAATTTCCTTTCTTTCCCATTCTTTGGGAGCAGTCATCATCCTGCGAAATCCGGCCGCGCGGATTTTCGCAGCACTCGGGAATGTATATGCGCAGAGACATCGAACATGTGGGTTGGGGAAAACTGACCTATGAAATCAGGGCGATAGTGGCCGTGGCTCAGGATCTTCGCAATCTGGGCCTTGAAATAATCTGGGAAAACATCGGCGATCCCATCGAGAAGGGCGAACAGGTCCCCGGCTGGATCAAGGAGATCATCGCCGGACTGGCCATGGACGACAGGACTTATGGCTACTGTGCCACCCAGGGTGTCCTTGAGACCCGCGAATTTGTGGCCAAGCTGGTCAATCAGCGTGGCAGCTATCAGGTCACGGCCGACGATATAATCTTCTTCAACGGTTTGGGCGACGCCGTGGCCAAGATCTTCGGGTTCCTGAAGCGGGAAGCCCGTGTCATCGGTCCCTCACCGGCCTATTCCACCCATTCTTCGGCCGAGGCCGCGCATTCGGGCTACGAGCACCTGACGTACGACCTCGATCCGAACAACGGCTGGATGCCGGACCTCGTGGACCTTGAGAACAAGGTCCGCTACAATGACTCCATCGCCGGCATCCTGTTCATCAACCCGGACAATCCGACAGGCGCGGTGTACCCGTGCGAGCTGATCGAAAAGATTGTCGATATCGCCCGGCGCTACAATATTTTCGTCCTGGCCGACGAGATCTACGCCAACATCGTCTACAGCGGCCATCCGACCTGTAGTCTGTCCGAAGTCATCGGCGAGGTTCCGGGCATGGCCCTGCGCGGCATCTCCAAGGAATACCCCTGGCCCGGCGGCCGCTGCGGCTGGATCGAAGTCTACAACAAGGACAAGAATCCTGACTTCAACGCCTACATAAAGAGCCTGTTGAACGCCAAGATGCTTGAGGTCTGCTCCACCAGCCTGCCTCAGCTTTCCATTCCCCCGGTCATGGGTGACCCGCGCTACAAGGCGCATCTGGATGCCCGTAGGCGGATGTTCGAGTACCGTGCGCATGAAGCCTGGGAGACGTTCCAGGGTGTTCCCGGAGTACGGGTCATCAAGCCTCAGGGGGCGTTTTACATGTCGGTCATGTTCGAGGACGGAGTCCTGAATGGCAGGCAGACCCTTGAGATCGAAAACCCGAAGGTCAGGGCCCACATCGAGGAGATTGTGCAGGGCGTGGAAGTTGACAAGCGCTTTGTCTACTACCTTCTCGGTGCCACCGGCATATGCGTGGTGCCGCTGACGGGCTTTTGCTGCATGCGCAAGGGATTTCGCGTCACACTGCTGGAAACCGATGACGCCAAAAGGCTCATGACCTGGCGGACCATTGTCGACGCCATCAAACGCTACCTCGCATCGGCCTGAACCCATGTCCGATGACGCAAACCCGCGCTGGCTGGACTGGGCGCGCGAGATTCAGGCCCTGGCCCAGACGGGGCAGGTCTTCACCAAAAGCCATTACGAGCGGCTGAGTTTCTCCCGACTTTCGGACATCGCGGCCGAAATTCTGGCCGAACATTCCCAGCTCGAAGCCAATGGGGTGAAACGTGCGTTTTCCCTGGAACCAGGCTACGCCACCCCCAAGGTCGACGTGCGCGCCGCAGTGATCCGCGAGGGGCGTATCCTGATGGTGCGGGAAACGGCCGACGGCAAGTGGGCCATGCCGGGCGGGTGGGCCGACGTGGGAGACCGTCCTTCCGAGACTGCCGAGCGCGAGACTCTGGAGGAGAGCGGTTTTAACGTGCGGGCCACGAAGCTCATCGGCGCGTTCGACGCCAACCGGGGACGCAAGGCCAGCATGTTCTTTCACGCCGTGAAGCTGATCTTCCTGTGCGAGCTTCTCGGAGGAAGGGCCACGAAAAGCATGGAAACGCTGGAGGTTGATTTTTTCGATCTGGACAGCCTTCCGCCTCTTTCAGAACAGCGCACCAACCAGCGTCACCTGGAGGAAGTCCGCGCCCACCTGCGCGATCCTCTGCGGATGGCGGCATTTGATTGATATGAACGAACCCGAATGTACCCTGCCCATCGGGGTTTTTGATTCCGGCATCGGCGGGTTGACCGTGCTGAAAGCCTTGACCGAAGCGCTGCCCGAAGAAAGTTTTCTCTATCTCGGGGACACGGCGCGCCTGCCGTACGGCAGCAAAAGCGCCAAGTCCGTGATCCGGTACGTGCTGCAGACCACGGCGCTGCTCAAGGCCCGGGGCATCAAGCTGCTGGTTATCGCCTGCAACACGGCCACGGGCGTTTCCCTGGAGGCTTTGCAAGAGGCCTATCCGGAGCTGCCCGTTGTCGGTGTCATCCGCCCCGGAGCCGAGGCGGCCTGCCGTTCGAGCAGAAACGGGCGTATCGGGGTCATCGGCACGGAGAGCACGGTCAATACCCGTGGCTATGAGCGCGAGATTCTGCGCATTCGTCCCGATGCCCAGGTTTTCGCCCAGGCGTGCCCGCTTTTCGTGCCGCTGGCCGAGGAGGGCTGGTGTGACGGGCAGATCGCCGAGATTGTGGCCGAGCGCTATCTGGGCAGTCTGACCAGGGAGACCGGCATTGACACACTGGTGCTTGGCTGCACCCATTTTCCTGTCCTGGCGCAGGCCATTCAGAGCGTGGTAGGCCCAAAAGTCACCCTTGTTGATTCCGCCCGGACCACAGCGGAATTCGTGCAGGACATGCTCAGGCGCCATGACATATGTTCGACCACCAGCGGCCGCAGCCTGACTTTTCTGGCTACCGACGGGGCCAGGCGTTTCGCCCGCGTCGGCGGGGTGTTCATGCACCATCCTCTTGACCCGGCCGACGTGGAGATCGTGGACCTCTGATGTCCGCCCTGCTGGCCGTGGACGCGGGAGTGCGCACCGGATTGGCCCTTCTGGACCGCGAAGGTCGCCTGTTGTGGTGCCGGTCGCATAACCTTGGAACCACCGCGAGGCTCAAAAAGGCTGCAGCCAGAATACTTTTTGAATTGCCAGCCCTGGAGCATCTGGTAGTGGAAGGGGGCGGGCAGACGGCAGGCATCTGGGAACACGCCGCTGCACGACGAGGTCTGCCCTGCACGGTCATCCAGGCCGAGGACTGGCGAGAACACTTCCTGCTGCCCAGACAACGGGTCAGCGGGCAAAAATCAAAAGCTGCCGCCTGCGCCCTGGTTGCGAAAATTCTGCGTCGCGAAGGTTGGTCGTCTCCGACCATTCCAGGACACGACGCCTCAGAGGCCGCACTCGTCGGCCTCTGGGCCGCGGTTCAACTCGGGTGGCGACCAATGCCTGCACTTTAAAATACAAAACGGATATCATGGACAAACTCAGTTTCGATCTTCCCGGAATAAGCCCGGTGGGCCTGGACCTCATCACTTTGCTGAACACGTCTCAGGCCACGGTCAAGCAGATCGCGGCCCAGGCCAGGCTTGATCCTGTCATCTTCGGCAACATCATCGCCTGCGCCAACTCGCCCATGTACCAGGACGCCAACAAGTCGGCGGACATTCTGACCTCCCTTGTCCGTCTGGGACAGCGCGAGATCAAGCGCATTGTGTACCAGGTCGTGCTCAGGTCGGCTTTTTTTCATGAGTCTGTGGAGATCAATGCAATCTTGAAACGGGTCTGGCAGCAGAGTCTGACTGCCAACATTTTCATGCAAAAGCTTGTTTCCGTTGCGCCCGAAGCGTATTCTCTGGACGTTGAGGCTGGGGAATACCTGGAATGCCTGGGACTGATCCACAACATTGGCTACGTGGTGCTGCTGGTCAATTATCAGGAACGTTTCCATGAGTTTTTCAAGCGCAGCGAAGGGTTGGACCTGCCTGCGTTTTTTGAGGAGGAGGGCCGCTGGTTTGATGGCTTCGATCATTTTTCGGCCGGTCATGCCGTGCTCGAAGCCTGGAATTTTCCGCAGCCGGTTTGCGAGGTCGTCGCTCAGTACAACGTCGCAAATGACGTTTTCGAGGGCCGCTATCCCGCATTGCACAGCCTTCTGCGTCTGGCCAGGCATGTGATCATGATGACGGACTCCAATTTCCATCCCAAGAAGCCTGCGGATTTCTGGCTTAACGGTACGGAATTGCCCTCATCGGAAGTTGATTATGAAGAAATTATCAACGACGTGCGCCATTGCGTCCAAAGCATTGAAGGTTCTTTCGCATGATGCTTGATCAAAAGGAATTCAGGACGAGATTGCGCTGCAAAAAATGTAATGGCATGCTGCAGGTCAGGCGGACCTGACGCCTGGTGGAATTGCGCTGCAGGTCTTGCGGCGCCGCCTTTGGGCTTCAGGAGTTCGGCACCAGTCTCGACGATCTGCTGGAAGAATATCTGGCCAACATTCCCTGCGACAGGGTTTAGGCCACTACACCTTTAGCATCGGCTCCCGCGCCGGAGCCGGAAACAACATCTCGCGCACAGGATTTTTTACAACCCCATGACTTCAGTTATCATACCCCGACCCGAACATACTGTTTCCCGCCAGAACATCCATCCCGACGCGCTCAAGGTCATGTACCGGTTGGTGCGCAAGGGCTTCACCGCCTACCTTGTGGGCGGCGGAGTGCGCGACCTGCTTCTGGGGCGAACGCCCAAGGATTTCGATGTCAGCACCAACGCCACACCGAGCCAGATCAAGAAAATTTTTCAGAACTGCTTTCTGATCGGTCGCCGCTTTCGCCTGGCGCATATCCGCTTCGAGGACCACGTCATCGAGACGTCCACCTTCCGGCGCTGTCCTGATCAGGAAGAGGAGAACGGCGACGACGATTTGTACATGTTGCGCGACAACTGCTACGGCACGCCCGAGGAAGACGCCCTGCGCCGCGACTTCACCATCAACGGGCTTTTCTACGAGGTCGAGCGCTTCTCCATCATCGACCACGTGGGCGGCTTGAGCGACATCCAGAACCGCCTCATTCGCTGCATCGGCGATCCAGGCATCCGTTTCCGGGAAGACCCGGTGCGCATGATCCGGGCCGTGCGCTTTGCCTCGCGCCTTGATTTTCACATCGAGCCCGCAACCTACAACGCCATCATGCGCCACCACGAAGAGATACTCAAAGCCTCCCCGCCCAGGGTTTTCGAGGAATTGCAGAAGCTCTTCGCCTACGGGGCAGGGGAAAAGGCATTCCGCCTGCTCTACAAGACCGGGCTGCTGCACGACCTGCTGCCCGAAATCGCGGATTTTCTGGATCACGACCACGGGCAGGACTCTTCCCTGTGGACCTGGCTCGAACATCTGGACAGCCGCATCAGGACCGTGGGCAAGGTCGAGCCGGTGCTTGTCTTCGCGGCGCTCTTTTCCGCCCCGGTACGGCGCATCGCGGAACGTTACGCGGCCGAGGGAGAGCGCGTGGTCTACAACGCCCTGCTTGAGGATCTGCTGCAGCCCATCTGCATGCGCATGAGCATGCCCAAATGGATGTGCGCTCGCGTGATCCAGATCATGGCCAATCAGACCCGTTTTGAACCGGACAAGAAAAAGCGTTTCTCCAAGCGCGGCTTCGTGGCTCATGAATGTTTTCCCGAAACCCTGGCCCTGTATCAGCTCGGCCTTTTGGTATCGGGAGCGGACCTGGGTCCGGCGGAAATGTGGAGCTCGCTGCGCAGTGAGATGGAGGCGGAGAACCCCCAGGCCCTGCGTTCGGACCCCAGAGGGGAGGGCCGGCCCCCGCGCAAGCGGCCGCCCCGCAGACGGCGCAGATGATTTCCCGCGACATCCTGCCAACCTTCCCGACCTGCCCGGGCGTTTATCTGATGAAGAACGCCGCGGGCAGAATCGTTTATGTAGGCAAGGCCAAGCATCTGCGCCGCCGTCTGGCGTCCTATTTTCAGGCCGAACACCGCCTGCCGCCCAAGGTGCGGATCATGATGCCCAGGGTGGAGACCATCGACTATCTGTGCACGGCCACGGAAAAGGAGGCGCTCTTGCTTGAGGCGAGCCTGATCAAGAAGCACCGCCCCAAGTACAATATCGTCCTGCGCGACGACAAACAGTATGTCCTTTTCTGCCTGTCGCGAAACCACCCATTTCCCGCACTGCGCCTGACGCGCAAGGTCCTGCGCGATGGTTCGGTCTATTTCGGCCCCTTTACCTCGGCCCTGTCCGCCCGTGAGACCAAGCGTGTCATCGACCGGCTCTTCCCCTTGCGCAAATGCCGCGACACGGTCTTTTCCAATCGCACCCGTCCCTGCCTGCAGTATCACATCGGTCGTTGTCTCGGTCCGTGCTGCCTGCCCGTGTCCGAGGAAGACTACCGGCAGGTCGTGCGCCGGGTGGAGCTGTTCCTGTCCGGCAAGTCCGACGAACTCATGGCCGGGCTGCAGGCGCAGATGATGCGCCTGGCCGACGAGCTGGACTTCGAGGGCGCGGCGCGGCTGCGCGACAGCATCCGCGCCCTGCGCGACACGGTGGAACGCCAGGCCGCCGTGCTCTCCGACGGCCGCGATCTGGATGTCGTCGGCGTGCACGAAGGAGAGGAGGGCGCGGCCCTGGCTCTGGTCTTCGTCCGCCAGGGCCGCATCATCGACGGACAGACGTTCTGGTTCACGGGGGCTGCCATGGAGACACCCGAAGAGGCGGCGGGACTGACGGACGCCTTTCTCATGCAGTACTACAACGCGGAGCGCTTCATTCCGGGGCGCATCGTCACGCCTTTTGGAAGCCTGGACCCGGCTCTGGCGGAGGTGCTGGCCGACATGCGCGGCAGCAGGGTCGCCGTGGCCAAGGCTCGAGGGGACCAGGAGCGTCGCTTGGTCGACATCGCAACCGCCAATGCCAGGGCGCATTCGACTCGGCAGCGGCGTGATGCGGTCACTGCGGCGGAACTGGCCCGTGCCATGGGGTTGCCCGGGGAGGTGGAGCGCATCGAGTGCGTGGACGCCTCGCACATCCAGGGCGAGGGCATGCGCGTGGGCATGGTCGTGTTTGTCGATGGACGGGAGGAAAAGAGCGCATACCGCATCTACTCTTTTCCTGAACTTGAAGGCACGGCGGACGATTACCTGGCCCTGGCCTCATTTGCCGCGCGCCGCGCCGCTTCCGGTCCTCCATGGCCCGATCTTCTTCTCATCGACGGCGGCAAGGGACAGCTTGGCGCCGTGGAACGGGCCATGGCCGAAAACGGGCTGGCCGATGTGCCCCTCGCTGCCATTGCCAAGGGTGAGAGCCGCCGGGCAGGGGAGCTCGGTGACGTCATCTTCCGGCCCGGACGCAAAAATCCCCTCAACCTGAAGGCCGGAAGTCCGGAACTTCTTTTCTTTCAGCACGTCCGCGACACGGCCCATCGCTTTGTCATCTCGCGTCTGCGCCGCCACAAGCGCACCGCGCAGCTTTCCTCGGATCTCGACAACCTGCCGGGGATCGGCCCCAAGACGGCCCGGATGCTCTGGGAGCGATTCGGGTCAATCCAGGCCATGACTGAGGCCGGGGTTGAGGATCTGGCACGACTCCCCGGATTTGGTCCCAAAAAGGCCGCAGCCCTGCACTCCAGGCTGCAGTCCCTCCTCGACAAGCACTGAGGTTTTTTTCGTCACAAAGTGATGCCTTTTCAGACTGTTTCGGTCGTAATTTTCTGCGCACTTTTTTCACAATGAATTAATTTTGAGATGCGAATAAGTCGCAATTCATATTAAATAAGTCCAATTAATTGTTTAAAACAGACAAGTCTCTTGTCTCAATGTCATATTCTGCTACATGATTCTTTGAGATGAATTGTTCATTCGTTTCCACTTTAAGATTTCATGGAGGGAATATGAGGCAGAAAATATGGAAGGCTGTTCTTTGCAGCGTCCTCGCCCTTTGGCTCTGGCCCACCCCTGCCCCGGCGGAGGAGGGTGAGGCGCCCGGCCGGGCCCTGGCCAGGCAGACCGTCAGGAACGACGCCCAGAGATGGATCACCGCGGACCACTCGCAGTTTCCGCTTCTCAAACAGAGTTTCGTCACGCCTGAGGACGTGACCCGCGCCTGCCTGACCTGTCACAACCAGGCCGCCATGCAGCTGCACAAGACCATCCACTGGACCTGGAAGGACCCGGCCGACATGAGCGGGGAAACGGGCAAGGGCGGCATCTCCGTCAACAACTTCTGCATCGCCGTGGGCTCCAATGAGCCGCGCTGCACGTCCTGCCACATCGGATACGGTTGGAAGGACAAGAACTTCGACTTCAGTCGGACCGACCTGGTCGACTGTCTGGTCTGCCACGAGCAGACGGGCACCTACAAGAAGTTCCCGACCATGGCCGGCTATCCGGTGAGTGAAGCGACCATGTTCGGGGGCAAGACGGAATTTCTGCCTCCGGATTACAACGCGGTGGCGCAGTCCGTGGGAAGGCCCGGACGCAGCAACTGCGGAACCTGCCATTTCTATGGCGGCGGCGGCGACGCCGTGAAGCACGGAGACCTTGATTCTTCAATGGTCATGCCCAACAAGCAGCTTGACGTACACATGGGCATTGACGGCCAGAATTTCGATTGCAGCCGCTGCCACACCACCGACGCGCACAACATCGCCGGACGCATCTACGCCACACCGGCCGCCACGGAACGCAAGAGCCTGCTGGAGGACGATCTGACCTCCAAGATCATGTGCGAATCCTGCCATGGGACACAACCGCACATGACGAACCAGAAGGCCAATGACCACACCGACAAGGTCTCCTGTCAAGCCTGCCATATCCCGACGTACGCCCGCATCAATGCGACCAAGATGCACTGGGACTGGTCCACGGCCGGCGACAAGAAACGCGAGGTGACCAAGGACGAGTTTGGCAAGCCCGAGTATGATCCGAAAAAGGGCGATTTCGTGTGGGGCAAGAACGAAGTGCCACGCTACGAATGGTTCAACGGATCCATTCGGGGCACTACGGCCAAAGACGTTGTCGACCCATCTTCAACTGTACGCATCTCCTGGCCCATCGGTGATATGAACGATTCCAATTCACGCATCTTTCCTTTCAAGGTGCACACCGGCAAGACTCCCTACGACAAGGTCAACAAGACCATGGTCATTCCCAAACTCTTCGGGCCCAAGGGGTCGGGTGCGTACTGGTCCGACTTCGATTGGGATAGGGCCATTGCCGCTGGTCAGGCTTACAACGATCTGCCCTACAGCGGTGAATATGACTTCGTCGATACGGAATACGTCTTCCCCATTACGCACATGGTCGCGCCCAAGGACCAGGCCGTGGCCTGCGTGGAATGCCATTCCAAGGGCGGTCGCCTGGATCATCTGGAAGGGTTCTACATGCCTGGCCGCGATTCGGTGAAGCTTTTGAACATGGGCGGCTGGGCGCTGGTTGCGGCATCGGCCCTGGGCGTTGCCCTGCATGGGTTGGGGCGTTTCTTGAGCAGCGTCGGACGTCGCAAGGAGTGATCGATATGAGCACAAAAAAGAAAATCTACCTGTACACGCGGTTCGAGCGGTTCTGGCACTGGGTGCAGTCCCTGCTCATTTTCCTGCTTCTGCTGACCGGCTTCGAGGTCCACGGCAGCTTCACCCTGTTCGGCTTCCAGAAGGCGGTGGAGTATCATAACCTCCTGGGGCTGACCTGGATCGTCCTCTTTATCTTCATCGTCTTCTGGGTCGTGACAACGGGTGAGTGGCGGCAGTACATCCCGACCACCAAAAAGCTCTTCGAGGTCATCGGGTACTATTCCTCGGGCATCTTCAAGGGGCATCCGCACCCGGTCAAAAAGTCCAAGGAAGCCAAGCACAACCCCCTGCAGCGCCTGACCTACCTGGGCCTGACGGCGGTCCTGTTGACCCTGCAGATGGGCACGGGCCTGCTGTACTGGCTCTACAACGACTGGGCGATCTGGAACCTGACCTTCCTGGACCTGCGCCTGCTGGCGCTCATCCACCTGGCCTGCGCATTTGCCATCCTGTCCTTCATCATCATCCACATCTACATGACCACCACCGGCCACACCCTGACCAGCCACATCGCGGCTATGTTCAGCGGCTGGGAGGAAGTGGAAGAGGGTGAAGTGGCGGACTGGGAAGTGCAAGAAAAACGATAGAATTCTCCCTCCAAACGCAAAACCGCGGTCTGCCTGGTGGCTGCCGCGGTTTTGCACCTATTTGGTCTTTGAAGATTCTGTGATGGAAACTTTGCGCATAAAAAGACAAACAAGGTAATCACCCGACTGTTTTCAAGGCGGTTGCCGCCAATTCAAGACCTGCCCCTCCATGCTTCAACATTATCTGCTCTTCAAGCTCATTCCGAATCTTTAGGCATGCCATGAAGTCTACCGGGAGAAAGGCAGCTTTTCCGCCCTTGGACCTGTTGACCTCAGCCCCGGTGCTCCCTGCCGATGAAAAAATAGCTCCTCGTTTGAACGTCCTGTCCCTGCCCGATGATGACAAGGGATGGGTGGATCCCATTTTCTTCAGTGCCATGTGACCATCAAACGGGAAGCGGCACTGGCGATACTCTTATCTCAAATACAATATGATATTCCGGGAGTTTCGCAGCAATGCCAAGGTAACTTTGCAAAACAAAAAATATCGTGTTATATGATAAATATGATTTATTTTTATTGGCAAATTTTTAATCTACATATCTAAAAAATAAAACGATTTCATCTTTCATATGAAATAGTTTTTTCGTTAAATTTCGGATTGCATATAAATATATGATTCCAAATGCGCTTGTAAAACGTTGTTATAAAATGAATTTGTTATTTTTTAATGAATATTCTATATATTTAAAATCTTTGTTATAATTTATTTAGATCGTGTCCGCAGATTTATGCATTAACGAAATCATGAGTGGACACTCAAAACCAAGGAGGCCAAACATGAGTATGAAAGAAGCCTATGTGAAAAAGCTACAGAGCAAGCTGGACGAATGGAAGGCTGAAATAGACAAGCTCAAGGCCAAGGCAGATTCGGCAGATGCCGATGTGCAGCTGAAATATTACAAAAAGATTGAAGAACTGCGTACGATGCAGGATGAGGCCAATCAAAAGCTTGATGATCTAAAAGAAGCCAGCGATGACGCTTGGGAAGATCTTAAAGCTGGTGTCGACAGTGCATGGGATTCCCTCAGTAGTTCTGTGAAGTCTGCTGCATCACATTTTCGTTGATAATGACGAATCGGAACAAATATAAAGCAACACAAAGGAGATGAACTATGAAAAAAAACACTTTAATGATCACTATGATTGCGGTTATCATGCTCTGTTTTATCCCGAACTCACAAGCTAAATCCGGTAATGAAACCGTCACGTCTCAGGATGTCAAAGCTGAAACGAAAGAAATGATCAGTACACTCCAACAATACACCATTGAACAGCGTGATCAGGCAATGAAAGAGGCTGAGCAGGCAATGGATAGTATTGACGCACGGATTGACGCACTGGAAAGTCGTGTTGACAACAACTGGGACAAGATGAACCAGGCGGCTCGCGAGAAAGCCAGAGCTAATCTGAAGGCTATGCGGCAGCAAAGAAACGAGCTTTCCGAATGGTACGGAAGTTTCAAGAACAGTTCTACAGATGCCTGGGAACAGATGAAGAAGGGATTCTCAGACGCCTATCAGGCACTGAGTGATTCTTGGGAAAAAGCCAAAAGCGAATATGATGAAGAGAAGAAGTAATCCTGCTTGAGGTGTTTTCACTAAATACCAGTTGAATAATGTGAGTACAATCGGCGCAGCAATGCGCCGATTGTACTTTTTTTGAAATTTGTCATGCATTTGGAAGCCAGAAGATGTATTGGGCTAACCATTGGCGCCTTCAATGACGTCACTGCAAAAAGTCGTCATCCCCTTGAAAAAGGGGATTCATGCTTTTTTAACTATCTGATAAGAATGGATTTTGCGCCATTGCTCGACATGGCCCGCCTTCGCGGGAATGACAATCAGGATCATTCGCGACTTTTTGCAGTGACGTCTTCAATGCCGCTCAGGGTGACCAAAAGCTTCCGGCGAACGTGAGCATGGCCGGGGAGCAGGATTTCAGATGTGGGAGCCAAGGCTCAAGGGCCTTTGTCGAATTCGATGATGCGCGGAAAATTCTGCGCATGTCCCGGTTTGGCCTGGTGACGCAGCGGGCTGTCCTTACTGAGTCGGCCCCCCATGTTGTAACTGAACGCCGTAACGGGTTCGTGTCGCAGCCAGTAGCCGCTGTAAACCGCGCCGCTTCGATCATAAGCGGAGTGAAAGTGCAGGTACTCTTCCTGCGGGCTGGGCCTTTGCTGCAGCCAAGCCGGGGGGGCGTCGTCAAAAAAGAGGGGGGTAATCCGCTGATCGCTGCGCGGTAGCGGGCGAACTTTTTCCAAGGTGGAGAGCACCGCCTCGCCTCTGTAGAGCATGGCGTCTTCCGGCAATTGGTCGGTATAGAACTGCCCCTCGTTGTAACAGACAAACGTCAGTCTGGTTACATCATCCCCTTGCTGCGGCTTGAAGTAATAGCCGACGAAAGGACCAAACGACAGGCCTTGTCCCTGATGGATGAATTCCAGTTGCGCATAGTATCCGCGCGGTGGAGCCAGATCCGCAGCCGGGGCCTGGCTGGACACTGACAGCATCAGCAACAGGCTTGCGCTTATGATGAAGCTACGCATCCTGCTGCCTCCACAGTATTCCGATCAGCCAGACCCCGACGCCGAGAAGGATGATCAGCAAGCCGAGTGCTGCCGAAGGGTGCCCTAACCAGGCTGTAAGCGTCAGTTGGCCCATGTTGGTCGGCATGTAGAGGATCGGAATGAGGCTTTCGTGCAGGTGGGCAAAAGCGGCGGCGCCGGCCAGTCCGCCGAGAAGGGTGAAGATGGCATCCATGCGCCCTTCGCCCACTGCTGCCCAGCAGGTGCCGGGGCAGTATCCGGAGATTCCCCAGCCGATACCGAAGATGACGCCCCCAAGGCCGGTGCCTACCAGGCTGATCGGCAAGACGCGGGTGACGGCGCCACCGGCTGCATCGAGGAAAAACAGGCCGGTGGCGGAGAAGATTACCACCAGGAGCATGAACTGGGGGATATGCGGTTCCTGCATCAGGTGCGCCAGCGCCATTTTCTGAGGGTTGGTCGCCCCAACGCGCTGGATGACAAAGCCGAACGCCGTGCCGGCGAAGAGTCCGAGCCATATGTCCATCATGATGTGGTCCTCCTGTGTTTGTAGAGCAATCGCGCGGTCAGCATGGCGACGGCGAAGATGACGGCGCCAAAATAGAGGCCGCTGAGGGAGAGCTGGGTCGCTCCGGAAAGAAAGAGTCCAAGGGTGCAGCCGCCCGCCAGGCGTGCCCCGAAAAGGATCAGGAATCCGCCGAGAAAGGCGCTGCCGAATCGCTTGAATCGACTGGCCCCGAAGCGTTCCCGCCAGATTTGCGGCACGTCTTCGATTTCACGGCTGAAGGTGCGACCGCCGATAAAGCCGCCGAGCGCCATGCCCAGAACGAAGGCCATCAGCCACGACCCGGGTCCCGGCATCATCCGGTAATGCGCCTTGCCGGCGGCATACTCAGGCGCAAATTGCACAAAAAATCCCTTGAGGGTGGTTACAAATCCGCTGGAGGAAGCCGGTGGGCCGAAGCTGGCGAAGATGAACAGCATGATTCCGGCCAGGGCGATGGCGCTTGGCAGGACAGGCCAGTAAGGAGCGTTGTTTTTTTTCGTGGTTTCCATGGCTTAACCTCCACAGGAAATATATTTCTTGCCGCCGGTGGAGTCGGCAGAAGCGTCGGCTGCGCCCTCTTGCGGGGTTTGTCCGCTCGCAGCCGCAGGTTCAGTCTTTCGGCTCGCTGATTCTGGCGAATTTCTTTTGCCGGGCGTTGGCAATTCTTGTCCGGAGACCTGCCGGGCGGTGGTTTCCGTGGGATAGAAACGCTCCGGCCGTCCCCAGCCATACCAGGAATTGTCGTATAGCTGCACGTCTGCAAAGCCCATCAGGCGTAGGATATAGTAGCTGAAAGAGCCGCGACGACCGGAATGGCAGTAGACGATGACCGCTTTGTCCGGATCAAGACCGCGGTAGAGCTCGGCCAGTTCGGCGTAGCTTTTGATCGCCTTGCCTTGTTTGTCGACCCAGTTGCTTTCGTAGTTGATGTTGTAGGCTCCGGGAATATGTCCGGCTTTCAGCGGTGTCCCGTCGAGTCCGGTATTGAGGGCTTTGCCCAAGTATTCCTCTTCCGAGCGAACATCGATCAGCTGGTAGTAGGGGTCGCCCAGTCGCGGAGAGATAAAGGCCTCGTCAGCGATCTTTCGCGTGTCTATCTCTTTGGCCGGTGCCTGATAGAGCAGTGGCTCGCGCTGCGCCGGACTGTTGACGACCGCGCCGCCTGCATCCATCCAGCCATCGATGCCCCGTTCGAGGATGGCCATTTTCTTGTGGCCGAGAAGGTCAAGAATCCAGAACAGATACGATGCCGTGGCTCCGCCATCACGGGCCACCGCGTCATACAGCACGAGCTCGTCATTACGGAAGATCCCATGCTGCCCGAGTATTTTCTGTGCCTCCGCAGTGCCTATGAATGTGCCGCCGATATTGGTCGCCGAATAATCCTGGCGGAACAATGACCAGGGCAAACGGATCGCCCCAGGTATCATCTTGCCGTCGAAATGCTCGTCACTGCGGACGTCGATGATCACTACCGGTTCGCCCTGTATGCGTTGTTGCAAATGCTCTGCGGTGATCAGGTACGAACTGTTGGGATAGGCGGGCACCTTGGTGGTCTCCACAGCGGCAAATGCCCAGCTCACGCCGAGCAGCAACGCTACGGCGATCAGCAGGTATCGAAATGGGTGGGGTTTCTGCATGACATCCTCCTTGAGGTCAGAAGATTTTCTTTCGCGTGACAGACAGGCAGAGCTAATCGGAATACAAATATTGCCCAACCAGATGTCGCGATATAATTCAAATACAATCATTACATATGCTCAAATAAAAGGCAAAAAACTGAAAAAATATGACCACAATCGCAATCTATTTTACGTATAGAGATTGTAATTTGTTATTATATAATAATATTTAGTCTCTGTTTTAATTGGTAAAATTATATTATTAGCCGTCTAAGTCGATTTTTACGATATCCTCAAAATTTATAAGTAAATATTTTCTCATTTTTTTCTCATTTGCACAGGATTACGGCCGGTTTGACAAAATCAAGAATCAGTCTGTCAGCCCTATCGCGGCCATGTTCAGCGGCTGGGAGGAAGTGGAAGAGGGTGAAGTGGCGGACTGTGAGAAGTGCAGCAGAAAAGATGATCTCCTCCCTGCCAGCGAGAAGGCCGCGGTCCGTCGGGTGACGGGCCGCGGCCTTGCATTTTTTTTTAAGATTCGATGATAGGTCTGTAGACCGGTTGGAGCCGATTTTAATACCGCAAAATAGCGGCCAGCAACTCGGGTACGGGCATTTCATCCTTCGGCAGCGCAAATATCACTGCGCCTTTGGCCAATGCCTGGACCGCCGCGAGATCGAGCAGATCACTATCGTCACCGGTCTGGGAGTCGTGAATCTGTGCGAGTTCCGACTGTGGATCAAACGTGCCCCAAACCTGAACACCCACAGTCACAAACAAGACTTCGATCCGCCCGTGATGGGCATGAGCCAGCGTTTGGGACAAATCCGTGGATGTCTTTTTGCTGCCTTCGAGTTGTCGAAAACGCGCGACTGCCTCATCCCTGCTCTTTTTGAAGAACGGTTCAACCAGTCCCCATGCCTGGGCATGCAATTCTTCGGACTTTACCTTGTCTGCATTGCCAGAAATCCCTGATTCAATCAGGTTTTCAAGGGTGCTTGCTTCCCTGTAAATGGAAAACAGCGAATCAACTCCGGCCAGAACAAGGGGAGAGCGTACGTCTACAACAAGATCTTTTATCCTGTCGTCGATCATGCGAAACCAGCGTGACATTCGATCCTTTGTTTCATTGCCTGCATCATGCCCATGAAAAACAGCTGATCGTCCCTCAGCTCCGGGTCCTGAAGGAGTGCCCGTATGGAACTGCAAATGCTTGTCAGTTGCGCCGTCCGGAATGGTTTCTTCGAGATTTTGCGGCAGGTCGCCGAGATTGACTTCGTCTACGCTGTGCTGCGTGCACTCCAAAAGCCGGACGTTATTCTGGCTGAGTGTCAGAACATAGAATACACCGTCTGCGGCCTGAATGGGCAAAAGTGGTTTGACATGAAAGCGTTTGGATACAACCGTCAGTTCTTTAAAAGCCAAAGGCAGCCTGAAGAAGCGAAATTTTTCGGCTGAAAAAAACATGGCCAAGCCATCGCTTTGATTATCCCAAAATGATCGATCCTGAATCAGGGCTTCCGGCTCCGCGAGCATCTTCTGCCTTTCCGCGTTTTCGACCCCATTTTCGACGAGCATCTTTTCAGCCTTTCGCAAAAGGTTCTTGAAACGGATCGAATTCTGCTCCGTTTCTCTTCCGGCCCGAAATGTTGGCAGAAAAAGAGAGACACACCAGCCTGAATTTTCATTTAAAAACAGACTCTGCAAGTCATTTTGAAGTATTCTATCCATGAGCACCTCGCTTTTTTAGTTTATGTCTCGGGAAGAATAAATATTTTCAACAGAATATCTTCTCAATAATACTCGTATAAATCAGAAAAAATTGAAAATATATTGAAATTATGAATACAATACACGCAATTATTTCATTTGGCAATGTTCGCTTGTAAAAATTGCTTCAATCTTTCTTTCAATTCTAGGAAAGGCCCGGCCCGCCTTGTAATAATGCATAGATTGGTTGTCTGCGCTACCCGATCCCTGGCAGTGGACAGCATGAAGATCACCGCCTCACGGAGCCATGAAAAAAATAAAAGGCAAGAAAGTATTTGGAATAATGTGAACCTGTATGACCTGGCCTTCTTCGGGCGCAACCCTGGAGGCCCGGCATATGTCTTCAATTTGATCCACGTCTGCATGACCACCACCGGCCACGCCCCGACCACCCACATCGCGGCCTTGCAATTATCTGATTTTAATGAAGTATATGCATACCTGATTTCTTCTGAAGGATGGGGTCCCATGGCTTGACGCATAGCGTTACGCGTTATAATCTGAATTTCATATGATACAAAGTTTTGCGTGCAAAGAAACGGAAAAAATATTCAGTCGGCAGTTTTCAAAACGTTTGCCGACGGATATTCAGCAAATCGCCTATCGAAAGCTGAAGATGCTTCATAGAAGCTCGACAATTCAGGATTTGCGAGTTCCGCCGGCTAATCGGCTTGAAGCCTTGTCGGGCGACAGGAAAGGACAATATAGCGTCCGAATAAATCAACAATGGCGGATTTGCTTCGAGTGGATCGATGGAAATGCCCGCAATGTCGAAATTGTCGATTATCATTGAGGTGAGAATTATGAAAAAAATACAACCCGTGCATCCTGGTGAAATTCTGTTTGAGGAATTTCTGAAACCCATGGCCATCAGTCAGAATCAGATTGGTCGCGATTTGGGCGTGTCACCTCGTCGCATTAATGAGATCATTCACGGCAAGCGTGGCATCACCGCCGACACGGCGCTCAGGTTGTCCATATATTTTGGCAATTCGGCATCATTCTGGCTCGGCCTGCAGATGGATTACGATCTCGAAATTGCTGAAGACAGACAACTTCCGAGGATTTGTAAAGAGGTCAAGCGGATGGCTGTGGTTTGAAGCGTGCGTTTCACAGGAAAATTCAAGATTCAAGAGCTGACTCCCGGCCCCGTTTTTTCTGTTGATCTTAATAGCTGGTCGGACAAATTAGGTGGCTCATGAATGTATTTGAAGAATTCACAAAAATCATAAAGCACATCGAAGAACAAAAAATTCAGGTTCTTCGACGTTTAATGTGGAATTGACCGACCTCGCCCAGTTTGGGTAGCCCTCCATCAGGAGGATTGCCATGCTTGCCGAACAAATATTCGCCTTGGGTCTTGGTCTCACGCCACCTTGGAAAGTTATGAGTCAACGCCTTGATACAGAACATACGCCAACCAAGCTCCATCTGGAGATCGGTGCCGACCGTGGAGCGCTGTATCCGTGCCCTGAGTGCGGCACCGCGTGCAAGGCGCATGACTTCAAGGAATACACGTGGCGGCATCTCAACTTCTTCCAGCATCATTGCTACCTTACGGCCCGACTTCCGAGGATCAACTGCCCGGAACACGGAATTCGTCGCGTGGAAGCACCATGGGCCAGGGAAGGCAGCCGCTTCACTCTGCTTTTCGAGCAGGTGGTCATGAGCCTCGTCCGCGAGATGCCGGTCAGCGCCGTAGCCCGACACGTTGAGGTCACGGACAAGCGCTTGTGGCGGATCGTCCGCCACTATGTGTCCAAAGCCATCGCCGCGCTGGACCTGAAGAGCCTTAAGGCAATCGGCCTAGACGAGACCGCCTCCAAACGAGGCCACAACTATATTACCGTCTTCATCGACCTGGACCGCTCCGACAAACCCGTGATCTTTGCGACTCCCGGCAAAGGCAAGGATTGCCTGACGAAATTCTGCGCGTTCGTCGAAGCCCATGAGGGTCGTCCCGAGAACATCGTCGAAGTTGTCTGCGACATGTCGCCGGCGTTCCTTTCCGCAGTCGAACAGGAGTTCAAGTCCGCTTCGGTGACAGTCGACTGGTTCCATGTGGTCCAGCTCTTCACCAAGGCCGTCGATGAAGTCAGAAAGCTAGAAGCCAGGCAGACAAAGCTGCCGGACCACACCCGTTGGGCCGTGCTCAAGGGCGCTGAAAAAGAACGCACGCAGCATCAAGAAAATGCTCTCCTGGAGCTCGTCGAGCAGGGTTTCGCTACCGCCAAGGCCTACCGTGTCAAAGAACTTCTTCGCTGGGTGCGGCGGGCCGAATCAAAGCAGGCCGCCAAGTGGCGCATCACCCATTTTCTCAAGCATGCGGCGGAGTATGCTGCGGACTGCCCGCTCCTGGAGCCTGTGAGGAGCGCACTGGCAAGCTTCGAGAGGCACTTGCCGCGAATACTTCATCGTTGGCATTCCTTGCACACCAATGCGAGGCTCGAAGGCTACAATGGCCTGTTCCAGGCGGCGAGAGCCAGAGCCCGAGGATACCGAAATGTGGAGAACTTCATCACCATGGTCTACCTGATCGCGGCCCCGATTCAGGTCGTGGTGGCTTCATGAATTCCACATTAAACGTCGAAGAACCAAAATTCAATACGCACTTGTCGGGGGCGTATCCATGGCTTTTTACGTTGAGCCCAGGTTCACCCAGGACATTGATTTGCTTCTTCGCCCAAGTGATTTTTTTAAAATGAAAAACTCGACTTTCGGGGTTGTTAGTAAAATCGCCGCAAGAGAAATCTATCGAGAATAATTGAATATTTTGATTGAGGGGATCCTCCTTCTGTAGTAGTTCTTTTGTTACCACACAACAGAACACAAAAAAAGGAATCCCCGCATGCAAACTACAAATAATGCCATCGATTTGCAACTCATTAATAACGAGTGTGAGAGCAGAATCGATTCGTTTTTCAGTCAGTTCGGAATTGCGACCATTGCGCGAAATTCAAGCATCAAGAAAGCAAGAGGATATTCTGCTTTGACTATTCTTCTGAACATTTTTGTTCTTCCGTTCATCGGAAAGAATATCTATCGAAGCATCGTCATCAATCCTAAAAGCGATGTCGGAAAAGATGCCATCTATGAGTTTATGCGCTCAAGCAATTTCGGTTGGAGAACATTCTTGCTCAAACTGGCCTTTGGCGTTCATGATTTCATAGACGGGTTGACCAGCAAAGATCGCGAATCCGTGCTTATTCTTGATGATTCCACCATTGAGCGTCCCAGATCGAAGAAGGTCGAACTGTTGGCAAAGGTTCACGACCATACGACCGGGCGATTCCTCAAAGGCTTCAAGTTGCTCACGCTGGCCTGGTCCGATGGATCAACCCTTTTGCCTCTGGACTTTGCGCTGCGCTCTTCCGCGAACAAAAAGCAACGATACCAGGAAGTTTCCAAAGACCTTGATAAAAGATCATGCGGTGCGCGGCGGCGTCAGGAGGCAGTGACCAAATCGACAGAACTGGTTGAGCCCATGATTGTGCGTGCACTGAAGGCCGGCATCAAGGCCAAGTATCTGCTCATGGACAGTTGGTTCGCCATGCCGGCCCTGATCTCTGAGGTTTGCAAGCACATCCCCGTCATCTGCATGGTCAAACGCACGCCCAAGATCCACTACATCTTCGAAGGACAGAAGATGGACGTGACGCAGATTTACAGCCAGATCCGCAAACGCCGAGGCAGAGCCAAGATCCTGGCCAATGCCCAAGTCGAGTTCAAGGATGGCCTCAAAGCCAAACTCGTCTTCGTACGCAACAAGCACAAGAGAGACTGGCTGGCCTTGCTTACCACGAACGTCACCCTTGCCGATGAAGACGTAGTCCGCATTTACGGCAAGCGCTGGGACATCGAGGTATTCTTCCGCACGGCCAAGCAGCATCTGGAACTGGAGAAAGGCTGCCAAAGCCGGGACTTCGATGCCCTCATAGCCCACACGACCATCGTGATGACCCGGTACATTTTTCTGAGCATCGAGAAGCGCAGGACGGAAGATCCAAGAACCCTCGGTCTGCTGTTCCATCGTTGCTGCGAAGAGGCTGAGGACTGCACGCTCGTCAAAGCGCTGTGCCAAATCCTAGGCATCACCCTGGAAAAACTGAAGAAACTTGGCGAAGCCCAGAATCAGGTCGAACGCATACTGCTTGATGCTTTCCGAGACGTAATACGCAGTTTGGGGCGCAGTTTCGATTATATTTTCAATGAACAAAGGTTGTTAGCTGCTAATGGCTAACCCCGAAAGTCGAGTGAAAAACGTATTGGAAGAAAATGGATATCTGGAATCAGCAGAACCATGGGCGTTTCAAAAGACACCGCTGACCCTTCACAGGTTTTTCAAAGCTGTCGGAAATGATCAGATGATTGTGGACATCTTGGTTGCCGGCAGTCAAAGGCATTTGGAAATACTCAAAAACACGATCATTGCCGAAAGCGAACATGGAATTATTCGTGTCGCGGACAAATTTGATATCATCTGGCTCAAGCAGCAGAGAAATTCACTTCAGGATCAAGCCGATATCGAAAGGTTGTTACATGAAAAAGCTTGAAACGGTGCTTGCGCAGTTGAGTGATCTGTACGAGTTCAATAAAAAGTTGAAGTCGTACAAATTGCAAAAGCAGGAACCGGACCAGGACCGAAAGCCTTTATCGTCCGACAAAGACGCCCCGACTCGCGCCTCAAGCCGGGACGTCGTTGACGAATAATTCCATTATCAGATCATTCCCGTCTTCTTGAGCGCTGTGGCCGCGAACACGCCGCCCACCGCGCCGCCCACGGCCTGGACCACGTTGGCCGGAATCTCCGCTACCGCGCCCTGCAGGCCGATGTTGGGCATCATCACCTCGCCTACGAAGTACGCGCTGACCATGGCCAGGCCGCCCAGTCCGAGCATGAGATAACGGGCGATGCCAGTCCGGCTTGCGGCCACGGCGGCCAGCGCGCCTTCCGCGCCCTTGGCCAGGAGCGTCAGTGGCGCGAAAACCGCGAACCCGCCGAGGATGTCGGCCAGGGCCGGTCCGATGCCGCATGCGGCCAGCGCCCAGACCACTCCCTGCTTGGGGTTCATGAAGCCCAGGACCAGCCCGCCGAAAACCACGGCCACGTCGCCCACGTTGAAATATCCCCGGCTGGGCAACGGGATGCGGATGAAGAGGGTGGTCAGGCAGGTCAGGGCCACGATGGAGAGGGCTGCGATCTTGATGTTTTTCATTCTTCCTTCCTCAGATGATGAATGCGGTGCTCTAGCAGGCGCTGGGTGTTTTCGGCCTGTCCGTAGATGCTGATGTAGGCGGCCACAATGACCCCGCACAGGCGCTTGAAGCGGCTGAAGCGCATACCGTCGAAATGCGGAGTCAGGTCCATGAAGAAACGGTAGCGGTGCAGCAAGGGCGTACATTTTTCCATCACTGCCTTCAAGATGATGGTGCTGCGCCGCCACCCCTCGCTAAGGGGCAGGTGGACGATGTCGCGAAAGGTGATGGACTCAAGACCCAGTTTCACGGCCAAAAACGAGTTGGGAAAAACCAGGGCCTTGATCAGGGCGTCCTGTATCCAGTCCGTGCGTCCCATGAGGCCGATCCACTGAAATACCGCGCCAAAAAGGACGAGGGACAGCACAAAGGGCAGGATGAACCACAGGGCCTGCACGCTGCTCCTGAAACCGCTTCGCCAGGTGTTGCCGACCAGAAAGAAAAAGAGCAGGGCGGCCTGCATGTCCATGCGCGGGTAACCGGCCCCGAACACGAAAAACCAGAAATAGAGGCCCAGCGCCCCGAAGATGGCGGAAACCTTCATGAGGGCCATAGGCGCTCTACCTTCAGGTTGACTTCCGTCTCACCCGTCCTGCCAAAAAACATCTCGAAGCCATGGGCAAAGGCCGCACAACGCTCACGGCGCTCCAGGTGCGAGACCTGCACGACATAGTTAAAACCAGGCAGGTTCATGGCGTCCAACTGCTCCGGGCGCACGTACTTGTCGAACTCGTCGAGGATGATCAGATCCCGGCACCCGCTGGTCCTGACCCAAGAAACAGCCATGTCCCCCAGGTCCGCCGGGACTTCGTGCCCGAGCAGCGCCAGGGTGGTGCGGATGGTGTTTTGCTGCAGGTCCATGTCCTGGGCCAGATAGAGCAGACAGTGCTTTTTACGCAGGGCAGGGATGAGGACATGCTCCAGAAAGGTGCTCTTGCCCGCGCCGTTTTCACCGCTCAGATACAGGCAGCTGCCTGGCGGCAACCCGAGTGGTTCCGGCAACACGAAGCTCAGCCCGGCGTGCGGGGCGCGGTAAGTGCCGGCGGAAAGTTCAAGCATGGTCGGGCAGGGGCTGAGGTCCATCGGGAGTCAGGGAAAAGAGCCTGGACGCGGGGAGCCTGGCCGCGAACCTTTCCAGGAGGGTCTCCCGGTTGCGCGGGGACAGGGTCTCAAGCACATGCACGAGCAGTACGCGAAGAGATTTTTTGGGCAGCAGGTTCATGAGCAGCAGACAGCATATGATGGCCTGTTCGCCGCCGGAATAGGACGAAAGCTTGCGTCCGGCTTCCAGCCGCAGGCCGAAACCGGCGCATTCCCGGATCATGACCTCAATCAGGGCGTCATCGGCCCCAAGGAGCAGAATCTCGTCTTCGAGAGTGGTGCCTATAAAGAGGTTATGCGTGTCGATAACGCAATAGTCATGGCCGTATTCAGCAAGGACTACGCAGCTCACGGGCGCCTCTTCCGGGAAATGGCCCTTGTTTTGCTTGACGGGTGTACGCGGTGGTGCAAAAGAGTTGTCCCATGATAAAATACAGTATCGAATGCTGGCTCTATAACGATGTCGAAGACCGCTTTCTCCTGCTGCGCTGCCCCGTTACCCATCGCCATGATGAATACTGGCAGCCGGTGACCGGAGGGCGAGGTCCCGACGAGCCCTGCGTTGCGGCCTGTCTGCGCGAGGTGGAGGAGGAGACTGGCGTCGCGCTTGCGGCGGAGCAGCTGGAAGTCGTCATCCCCGAGTTTTCCTTCTGCATACCCGAAGCGCGCATCGAGCTGCGCAAGCCCATCTACCTGGCGCGGGTCAGAAACGAAAAAGTGGTGCTGTCCTCGGAACATATCGGCTACTACTGGTTTGACGCCAAGGATGTGGAGAGCCAGCTGCACTGGGATTCCAACAAGGAATCGTTCCGGCAGGTCCTGGCTCACACCCGCCCCTAATCGGTCTTCCCTGCGGCCAGCGCCTCCAGATAGGTGATGATCTCCGGCGAGTCCCACCGGGCCATGCCCGTATGCCCGAAGACCACCCGCCCCGTCGTGTCGAAAATGTACGTCGTCGGAAGGCTTTCAGCTTCCAGTTCCGGTGGAATGGGCGTGGAAAAGGAGTAGAGGGGCATGCTCAATGACTGCGAAAGGGGATCGGCGCGCAGTTCATCCGGGGTTTCAGGACTGATGCAGAGCACCCGCACCCGGTCGTCATCCTTGAATTTTTCCCACAGGTTCTGCAAAAATGGCATTTCGGCCCGGCACGGCGGACACCACGTGGCCCACAGGTTGACGAGCACGACCTTGCCGCGCAGGTCGGCAAACGAGAATTCCTGTCCATCGAGGTCCGCAAATCGTCCCTCAAGATCCCCAAGGCGGGTCATGGGCGGCAGTTCCTGGCCATTCTCGGCCGAACCCGTGCTGCCAAAAAGCAGGAATGCCGCCCCCGCTTCCAGCATCACGAGCAGCAGGGCCGCGCAAAAAATACTAAAAAAAGATCTTGTGATGGTGTTCATGTCTCTCCGGGGGTCAGTCAAGACCGAGGCTTGATTTCAGGTTCCTTGTTTCCTCGGCCGACAGGAATCGCCATTTGCCGGATTCGAGCCCCCCCAGACGCAGTTGGCCCAGTTCCACACGCCGCAGTCTCAGGATGGTCAGGCCAAGGTCACGGCACATGCGCCGGATCTGGCGATTCACGCCCTGGCGCAGGGTCATGCGCAGCAGCGTCGCCCCATTGCCTTCCACCGACGCCTCGACCTCCACAGGGGCCAGGCGTTCGCCTTCCCGCAGCCGCATGCCCTGGCGCATGATGTGCAGGGATTTCTCCGTCACCGCTTCACGCACCAGCACCTCGTATTTTTTCGGATGCTCGTAGCTGGGATGAGTAAGGCGCAGCGTAACCTCGCCGTCATTGGTCAAGAGAAGCAGTCCCTCGGACATGAAGTCAAGGCGTCCCACGGGAAAAAGCCGTTTTGCGCGCAGTTCATCGGGCAACAGGTCGACCACGGTCTTGCGGCCCTGGGGATCGCTGACGGTGGTTACTGTATGCACGGGTTTGTGCAGCATGACATAGGCAGGCGAGGCGTCCTGCCTGGCCGAAACAGGCGCGCCGTCGAAGAGGACGGTGTCCTGGCCGGGGATGACCCGGATTCCTGGCTCGCGCTGAATGAGTCCGTTGACGTGGACGCGCCCGGACTGGATCAGGGCATCGGCTCCACGCCGTGAGGCAAGGCCGGCATCGGCAAGAAATTTGTTCAAACGAACGGGGCTGTTTTCTGGCATGGGCGAACAAATAGGAAGATCACGGAAACAGAGCAAGCAAAAAGGCACATCCTGAATAAAAACGTGGGCTCCGTGCGGAGCCCCACGTATTCAGGATGTCAGGGGACGGCCTCGAACCTGGCCAGGGGAGCCATGCGCGCCTTGTGCAGAGAAAGAGTCTTTCCGTTGCAGGCAAAATTGTCCGTCATGGCCAGCACGTTGAAGAACTCCTGCTCCATGTCCATGTCCGGACAGGCCATCATGGTACTGGCGATGTTCGAAAAGCGCAGGCGCATGCCGGGCTTGAGCTCGTAGGAGCCGCTGATGCTGTTGCAGCCACCGAAGCCCGAAATGCGGCTCTCCTTGGCATGAAGGTGAATGAACGGGACTCGCTCTTCGAGTGTTACCGGTTGCCCCATAAGTTCCACCAACTTCCAGCGGGTATCCAGAATGCATTTACCCGTCAGGTCCACAGTCGTGGCGATCTGTTTGCGCAGCACATAGTTTTCGGCCAGGTCGCCGCTGATGATCTGCCCGTTCATGTCGAGATGAAAGAGGGTGTTTTCTCCAACTCTGTAGGCGGACGACTGGTCATCCAGAATGATCGTGGACCCGTCCGGACTCCAGGAGAATACGCCCTGTTGCTCAGTTGGAGCGCCCTGCCTGTCTTCGTAACGGGTCGACAGGGTGTAGGTCTGGTCGGGGTTCAGGGTTATGGCGGTGTGAATGCCCGGACAGTCGGCGCAGGGCAGGGTGCCCGCATAGGTTCCGGCCCAATCCAGTGAATTGCGGCTGGAGTGTTCCCCGTGCCCATGCATGCATCCCCACAACGCGGCACATGCGAAAAGTATCAGGCTGAGTTTTTTCATTGTATTGTCCTGCTATTTCTGGCGCAAGTCTGATTCAATTTTGTCCAGTTCCTTCTTGTCCGGACCGCGCGTGATGCACAGATCATGGATCAATCCGTTGGAGATGGAATAGATCCAGCCGTGCAGGTAAAGGTTGCGGCCGCGTTGCCATGCCTTGCGCACGAGGCTGTTCAGAGCCAGGTTGCGCACCTGAAGCTTGACGTTGAGTTCGCACAAGTCATCATAGCTTGGTCGACCCTTGCGCTCCATCAGGTCATGCACGTTTTCCAGCCAATGAGCCAGAAGGCCGGGGGTCTGGTCTTTCATGACCGCTTCGATGCCGCCACATCCGTAATGGCCGCAGACGATGATGTGTTTCACCTTGAGCACGTCGATGGCGTACTGCAGCACGCACATGAGGTTGATGTCGGTGTTGATGACCTGATTTGAGATATTGCGGTGTACAAACACTTCGCCGGGCATGACACCGATGAGCTGGTCCGCCGGAACCCGGCTGTCGGAGCAGCCGATCCACAGGAACTTGGGTTTGTGCTGGTTTTCCAGCTTGTGGAAAAAACCGGGAACGTTCTTTTCCACGTTCTGGGCCCAGGCCTTGTTATTATCCAGCAATCTGCTGATTTCTTTCATTCTTCATTCCTGATAAAAAAGGTGGGTAACATTTCTTTTTATCCATTTTGGGCCTGTCGTGCAACTTTTCATCTCCGACCTGAAACAGCCGGACCATGCAGGTGGACCGGAGTGGGTGGATAGTGTAAAAAAAAATCAATTATCGAAAAGCCCGGTCCCGGTGCCGGGTTGCCAAGCCATCCCCGCTCTGGGGATGTTGTATCACCTTTCCCCATGCCGTTTCATCACGTAGCCGTTCCGCCGGAAGAGGTGTGGGCCTTTTTTTTGACATTCATGCGAGGTTGAAATGATATGGAACAGCTCAAGGTGGTCAGCTTCTGTCTTCAAGAAGGATCATCGCCGTGTACTTGCCATCGTCCAAGATGCCGCCGATCTGGATGTGGCGCGCAAGGCCCTTTACCACTATGTGACCGAGCGTCAGTACGAGATTTATTTTGACGAACCGGAACACTCCGGCTTTGAAATGACCGTGGCCCGAGACTGCGCCCGAGTTCTGCGCGCCGTGTTGGCCAGGAACTCCGACGCCGGTGTCGGTTTCAGTGTGACCCAGGCCCTTTGGGACCTGGCCAGGGACGTGGAGCGGCCGGATCTTTCACAGGCCTTCTTTGCCGAACTCTCCCACCTGTTTCGCGGGTTAAACGGGACCCCGGAGGGTATAGAGCCGGATTCTTCGATTCAGGCCGCTGTCAGTGGACGTGAGGCAGCCCAGGTCCGGTCCAGGGAACTCGACAGTATCTGGGAGGATATCGAGGAGGCCATGGATCGCTACGAGAGCGGGCTGGATCCTGACGCCATGAAGCGCCGTGACATGCGGCGCAGACAGGTCCAGGAGGCCATGGGAGCCACTGACCAGGAGTGGCGCGACTGGCGCTGGCACGTACGCAACATCATCGAAGATCAGGATCGTCTTGCTGCAGTCACAACCCTGCGCGAATACGAGCGGGTAGCGGTGGAGCAGGCGGTGCATGCCAAATTGCCTTTTGGCATCACACCATATTATGCGTCCCTCATGGACGATGAGCCCGAATTCGGACGCGATCGGGCCATACGTGCGCAGGTCATCCCCCCTGTTTCCTACGTGCAAGGCATGGCTGAACACGCTGACCGACGCGCCGGTGCCTTCGACTTCATGCTTGAGGCGGACACGTCCCCGGCTGACCTCATCACGCGCCGATACCCGGCCATTGCCATTCTCAAGCCGTTCAACACCTGTCCTCAGATCTGCGTATATTGTCAGCGTAACTGGGAGATCGAGCGGGCCATGGCCCCCGGTGCCATGGCTTCCAAGGCAGATATTGAGAAGGCCTTGAATTGGATCCGGGAGCATCCGGCCATCAGGGAAGTCCTGGTCACGGGCGGCGACCCGTTGGCCATGGGCGACGGTCCCCTGGAACGCATTCTGAAAAAGCTCGCCGACATCCCCCATGTGGAGATCATCCGCATCGGCACGCGGACGCCCGTGACCCTGCCCATGCGCGTCACACCCGATCTGGCGCGTATGATCGGCTCTTTTCGTGAGCCGGGGGTGCGGGATGTGTGCTTAGTCACGCATGTCGAGCACGTCTCCGAAGTCACCCCCGAATTCGTCGCGGCCGTGGACCGCCTTAAACGGCGGGGACTGAGCGTCTACAACCAGCTCGTCTTCACCTTTCACGTATCCCGGCGATTCGAGTCTGCCGCATTGCGGCAACTGCTTCGCAAATGCGGAGTCGAGCCCTATTACACCTTCGCGCCCAAGGGCAAGGACGAGACTGAAGACTACCGCGTGCCCATCGCGCGCATCATGCAGGAACAGCAGGAGGAGGCGAGGCTGCTGCCCGGCATGCGCCGCACCGACGCACCGGTCTTCAACGTGCCGGGCCTGGGCAAGAATCACCTGCGCGCGGCCCAGAACCGCGACGTAATTTCCATTCTGGCTGACGGCTCGCGAGTCTACGAGTTCCACCCCTGGGAAAAGAACATCGTCGAACGCGATTCCTACATCGGCCAGGACGTGCCGATCCTCACATACCTTGAGCGCCTGGCCGCCATCGGCGAAGACCCGGCCGAGTATTCGAGCATCTGGTACTATTATTAGAATGCGAGGGGCGTGGCCGGGGCAGTGAGAGCCATGGTCACGCTTTTTGTCAGCCAGCGTGACGGTATCCGAGAAGTGGCTTCGCCTGCAGAAATGCCTTTACATTTTGACTTATATTTAAGTCAAAATTTGACATATTTTAATTTTTGACTCATATATAGTTCATTATGAGCACGACATTCGATATTCAGGACATTGGGAGCCGAATCGCGATACTTCGCAAGGAACATGGGCTGTCGCAGTCAGAGTTAGCCCGGCAGGCCGGCGTGAGCCGGGCGATGATCAGCGATCTGGAGACAGGCCAGCTGCGTGATCCTGGCGTCAGAAAGGTGCTCATGGTGCTCAAGGCACTCGGAATGGGAATCAAAATTGCTCGTCTGAGTCCGCCTACCCTTGATGAACTGCTGGCAGAACAGGATGAAATTCATGCTTAAAGTTTCCATCGGCGGCCGCTCTGTTGGCGCTCTGGATCGCGCCAGGAGGAAAACCTTCGCCTTCAGCTACGCGACCGAGATTCCCCCGGGCGACGCCGTCTCTCTGACCATGCCGCCCCGGGTGGAAAGTTACTTGTCAGGCATCGGCCAGCTTCACCCCATTTTTGACATGAATCTGCCGGAAGGATTTCTGCGCCAATGGCTTGCCAAGGTAGTTCCCAACTTTGACGACATGGTGCTGCTCAAGCTCACGGGTGCTTCGCAGATTGGTCGTCTGCAGTATGATTCCGGCCAACCTGTGCCGACCGGCATGAAGATATCCGAAATCCTGGCCTACGACGGTGCCGAAGATCTTTTCCGGCATCTTTTGGACATGTACGGGACCGCTTCCGGCGTTTCCGGGGTGCAGCCCAAGGTGCTCATTCGGGATGTTGCCAGCCACAAGATGAGCCGGGATCACAAAGTGACGGTCCTTGGAACGACGCATATCGTAAAGACTTGGGACGCCACGTATCCACACCTGGCTCACAATGAACACTTTTGTCTAAGCGCGGCCCGACACGCGGGACTCACAACCCCGGATTGGGAAGTCTCCAACAACGGAAAATTTCTCGTCATAGATCGCTTTGACCTGACCACGGACACATATCTGGGCGTGGAGGACCTTTGCGTTCTCGCAGGCATGACCACCGCGCAGAAATATCAAGGGAGCTATGAGCAACTTGCGAAATCGTTGCGAACTTTCATCAGCCACGGTCACGAACTTTCGGCCATGCAGGACTTCTTCAAAATGGTCGTCCTGTCCAGTGTACTCAGGAACGGGGATGCCCACCGCAAGAATTTCTGTCTCGTTTACGAATCCGCAGAATCGAGAACGGGCAGGCTCGCTCCGACCTTCGACATCGTGACCACCGCCGCGTATCTGCCCATGGATGTCATGGCCTTGACCATGGCTGGTTCCAAGCGATGGCCAGACCGCCAAAAACTGATCCGGTTTGCCGATGCCTGTGGACTCACGCCCGAACGTGCAAGTAATTGCCTTGCCGAGGTCGAAGCGGGAGTTGTCACCGCCCGCGACGAATTGATCAGCGGGATGCAGGAAATCCCGAAATTCGCCGAAACCGGCCGCCTCATGCTCAAAGCCTGGGACGAAGGCCTGCTGACATTGGTAAAATAGCGCAGACCCAAGACTCTCATCCCGATCCCATATCCATAGATTCTTCCTTCTCGACTCAAAAAACAAAGCCTCCCCCTGAAAAGGAGAGGCTTTGTTGTGTTTGTGGCGCAGGACCGGTCACTCCGCCATGACGAACTTGCCGTCTCTGACCTGCACCATGACCATGGAGTCCACATTGAGGCCGTTGTGGTCTTCGGGGGTCAGGTTGTAGATGCCGGAAATACCGACATAGCCCTGGGTCTGTTCGATGGCCGCACGCAGCGCCTCGGGTTCGGTTCCGGCCTTCTCGATGGCGTGCACGATCAGCATGATGGCGTCCCAGGCATAACCGGAATGGGTATTGATGGGGAACTGCTTGTCATACCCCTTCTCGTTGTACAGCTTCACGAATTCCTGGATCACGGCCTTCTGCGGGTCCGTATCCGGCAGTTCGTCCACGATCATGAGCTTGGTGGCGGGCATGCGGTTGCCTTCGCTCGCCGGACCGGCCAGTTCAACGTACTTGGGATCGGGCAGGCCGTGGCACTGGAACAATGGCAGATCGATGCCGAGCTGGGCCACGTTCTTGGCGCTGATGGCTCCGGCCGGGCCGGTGGTCCAGACCACGAGGGCCTGGGGATTGGCGTTTTTGGCCTTGGTCAGCTGGGCGGTCATGTCGGTGTCGCGGGAGCCGAAGGATTCCTTGATCAGGATTTCAATGCCGAACTCAGGGGCCAGCTGTTCCATCCAGCGCAGGCCGTCCTTGCCAAAACCGTCGTCGGCGGAGAGCAGGGCGATCTTGGTCAGTCCCTTGTCCTTCAGATAGGAGAAAAGTCGCTCCACGGCGGTCTGAGAGCGCTGCGGGGACTTGAAGACCCAGTCAAAGGGACCGAACTTCCCGCCCATGATGACCGGGTCGCCGCCCACGGTCATGACCGTAGGCGTCTTGCCGTCATGCACGATCTTCTTCACGTTCATGCCCGTGTCGGTCAGGGTTGGCCCGATGATGGCCACGACCTTGTCCTTGTAGATGAATTTGGTGGCAATGTTCGCCGCCTTGGCCGGATCACCCTCGGTGTCGGCGATGATCAGTTCGATCTTTTTGCCGCCAATCCCGCCGTCGGCGTTGATCTTTTCCACCAGCATCTCCGCCACCAGCTTGCTCGGCGTGCCAATGAAGGAAGCACGGCCCGAGAGGTCGAAAAAACCGCCCAGCTTGATGGTGTCCGCGGCCAGTGCCGGAGCGGCCAGCAACATGAGGCAGCTCAGGAAACCCAGAATCTTGCGCATGTTCGTCTCTCCTCTTAAGAATTGATTGATGCCGTGATGGCTCAAGTCTTGAATCAAACTATCTCGTCCTGAATACGGCTGTCGAAGACTCGCTGGCTCTTGCGGTCCGAGCGGGGCAGGCTGCCGTAATCCGCCAGCTCCAGCTCCACGGTGACCATGAGCTGCCGCTTGATCTGGTGCCCGGCCTCGTGGATCAGTTCCGGACCACGCGCGGCTGACACGCCTTCGGCGCGCTCCACCACCAGGCGCAGATGGTCGCGGCCCCCTTCACCCCTGGTCAGATGGATCTGGTACTCCGACCCCAGCCCCGGCACCGCCGAGAGGATGGTGTCGATGGAGCTGGGGTAGATGTTCACGCCCCGGAACTTGATGGTGTCGTCGGAGCGGCCCTTGATGCGTGAATGCCGGGGCATGATGCTGCCGCAGGTGCACGGGCCGGGGATGATGCGCGTGATGTCGCGGGTACGGTAGCGGATCAGCGGCGACCCTTCCTTGCACAGCGTGGTGATGACCATCTCGCCCCATTCGCCGTCGGGCAGGGGGGCGAGGGTTTCCGGGTCCAGAATTTCCATGATGTAGTAGTCGCCCCAGTAGTGGATGCAGTCATGGTCGGAGCACTCGATGCCCGCGCCAGGCCCGTAGAGCTCGGTCAGTCCGGTGATGTCGAACAGCTCGGCGCCACCAAAGAGTTCGGAGATCTTTTTGCGCATGGAGCGGCTGGAGCGCTCGGAGCCGTAGATGATCTTGTTGACCGCGATCTTGTCGGCGATGCCGCGCTTGTGGATTTCCTCGGCCATGAGCAGGGCCATGGAGGCCGTGGAACAGAAGACCGTGGACTGAAAATCGAGCAGGAACTGGATGTGCATGTCGATGTTGCCCGGACCTACCGGCACGGCCATGGCCCCGACCTTCTCGCAGCCAAGCTGAAAACCCATGCCCGCCGTCCAGACCCCGTAACCCACGGCGATCTGCACCCGGTCCAGAGGCGTGATCCCGGCGCTCTGGTAGCAGCGCGCGAACATGTCGGTCCAGTCGTCCAGATCCTTTTGCGTGTAGCAGAGCACCTTGCGCTTGCCCGTGGTCCCGGAGCTGGCATGCACGCGCACCAGCTGCTCGAAGGGCACGCTCTTCAAGGGAAAGGGATAGCCGTCGCGCAGGTCGTCGGTGGTGGTGAAGGGCAGTCGCCGCAGATCGTCCAGGCTCTGGATTGATTCAGGCGTGACGCCCGCCGCTTCAAGCTTGGCGCGGTACGCGGGCGAGCCCTCGAAAGCGTGGCGCACTGTCCACTGGAGCCCTTGCAGCTGATGGGCTTTCAGTTCTTCGCCGGACTTGAAGGAGGGCATGAAGTTTGTGTGCATGGGCGGTTTCTCCAGACGGATATTGGTCAGCCCGGCCGCACCCAGGCGGCTGGCCGAAGGGTTGTCTTGGCTGGCTGCGCCGAGGAAGGCGGCGCGCAGGGCCGGGTCAAGGAGCAGGTCGCGGCTTTTGCCCTGCTCGACGATCTTGCCTCCGGCCAGCAGATAGGCCCTGTCCGAAGCGGACAGGGCGCGGGCGGCGTTTTGCTCGACAATGAGAATGGTCGTGCCGGACCGGGAAAGTTGATGAATGATGGAAAAAATTTCGTCGGTGATGCGCGGGGCCAGGCCCAGGCTCGGTTCGTCCAGGAGCAACAGGCGCGGGGACGCCATCAGCGCCCGGCCCATGGCCAGCATCTGCTGCTCGCCGCCGGACAGGGTTCCGGCCAATTGCTGGCGCCGCTCCTTCAGTTTGGGAAAGCGGGTAAAAACCTCGTCCATGCGCCTTTTTTCCTCGGCCCGGGCCAGGCTGAGCGGGATGGCCCCGAGCTGCAGGTTCTCAAGCACCGAGAGCTGCGCAAAGACTTCTCGTCCCTCCGGGGAAAGGGCCAGGCCGTGGCGGACCATGCGTGCCGGGCTCGACCCGGTCACGGGCCTGCCTTCGAGCAGGATTTCTCCGCCCGTGGGCCTCACCAGCCCCATCACGCATTTGAGCAGGGTGCTCTTGCCTGCCCCGTTGGCCCCGACCAGGGCCACGGTCTGCCCGGTGCCGATTTCCATGTCGATGCCGAAAAGGGCCTGGGCCGCGCCGTAATGCGCCGTCAGATTTTTTATGGTCAACATCAGGCCGTGGCCTCCATACTTCCAAGATATGCTTCAAGGACCAGCGGATTGCGGCGCACCTCGTCTGCCGTGCCCGTGGCGATGCAGCGCCCGCTGTCGAGCACCACCACCAGATCGGCGATGCTCATCACCAGGTCCATGTCGTGCTCCACCAGGAGTATGGTGTGCCCTGCGCGGCGCAGGTTGCGGAGCTGATCGCCCACGGCTGCGGTTTCCTCGGCGTTGAGGCCGGCCACGGGCTCGTCGAGTAGCAGCAATTTGGGGTTCCCGACAATGGCTCGCGCCAGCTCGACCCGCTTCTTGTCGCCGTAGGCCAGCACCCCCGCCGGCCACTGGGCCTTGTCGGCCAGCCCGAACCGGTCCATGGCTTCCAGTGCCCTGAGCCGCAGACGGCGTTCGCGGTGGCGCAGGTAGGGCAGGCGCAGCATGGCCATGAGCATGGACTCGCCGCCTTCGCAGGTCAGGCCGGTCAGCACGTTGTCGAGCACCGACAAACGCGGAAACAGCCGCAGATTCTGGAACGTGCGGTGGATGCCAAGGCGCGTGACGCGGTGGGCGGGCAGTCCCGAGATTTCCTGGTCCTGAAAACGGATCGACCCGCTGCTGGGTGGAAAAACCCCGGTCATGCAGTTGATGAGCGTGCTCTTGCCCGCGCCGTTGGGGCCGATGAGCGCGGTCAACTGTCCGGCGGGCACGCTCATGCATACGTCCTGCAGGGCGGGCAGGCCCCCGAAAAATTTGCTTACCCCGTCAAGTCGCAGCATGGTCGCGCCTCCACAGGGCCAGTCGCACCCGGATCATGTCGGTGAGGCCCGTGATCAGGCCCTGCGGCAGGAACATGAGCACCAGCACCAGAATGCCGCCGTGCACAAAGTCTTTGTAGGTGTGGAAGAACTCCACCCACTCCGGAATGAGCGTCAGAAAGGCCGCGCCGAAGACCGAACCCCAGATGGAGCCCATGCCGCCGATGACGACCATGATGACAAAGTCCGTGGAGGCGAAGATGCCGAAGGTGTCGGGGCTGACGTACTGGTAGCAGTGGGCGAAGAGGCTGCCTGCCAGGGAGGCCAGCACGGCCGAGAGCACGAAGACCTTGACCTTGGCGGCGCGGGTGTCCACGCCCAGGCTGGCCGCCGCCGTCTCGTCCCCGGCCAGGGCGGAAAGGCCGCGGCCAACGCCGCTGCGCACCAGATTGAGGCACAGCAGCAGGCAGGCCATGGCGAAGCCCCACAAAAGATAGTGCCTGCTCACCGGATCGTCGAAGGTCAGATCGCCGATGGAGAGGCTCGGAATGCCCGCGAATCCGCTGGGCCCTCCCGTGACCTCGTCCCATTGCAGCAGGATCGTATGCACCACGTAATTGAGGCCAAGGGTGGCCATGGCCAGATAATGGCCGGAGAGACGCAGCACCGGGATGCCGACCATAAGAGCGATCAGCCCTACCAGCACGGCGACCAGGAACATGGCCGGCCATGGGGCCAGCCCGAAGGTCACCGTGGCGATGCCCGATCCGTATGCGCCGAGGCCAAAGAACGCGGCATGGCCCAGGGATATCTGCCCGGCAAAACCGATGAAGAGGTTCAGGCCAAGGACCACGATGGCGTTGATGGCGATGAGATTGGTCAGGCCCAGGGTGTAGGGGTTGTTCTCTATATAGGGAAAGACGAGCAGGCCCGCGGCCATGAGGGTCACGAAGAGGCCGGTGCGGTGCAGGGAGATGAAGTAGAGTATGTTTTGTCTGCCAGTCATGAACGTCCTTTGTCTTCCGGTTGGCGGTCAGGTGATGACCGGAAGGGTTGGCGGGAAAGATGCTGTTGTCTGGGCCGGGAAAGTATAATCGATTTGGCCGGGGGTAAAGTACGAAAAATTAGTGTTTTGTCAGGAAGATGTCGAGTGGCCAGTCTTTGCCGCGTCATACACGTAGGGGCAGGCCTGTGTGCCTGCCCTTTCTCGGTTGGCGTGTCGGTCCCGCGCTTGGCGATTATGCGTGATGCATGCTGATGGCGGCGGCTTGGCGGGATGGGATTGCCGCTTGCCGAAACTCCTTCGCGGGCCTCGTAAGGCTTGACCGTCGCGTGCAGGACGGGCGGATCCGGAGGCGCGACTGACGACGGTCAAGCCAACGATGCCTGGCTCAGTCAGACAGTCGGCAAACGCCAATCCCATCCCGCCAAGCCTCGGTTCTCGTCGCGTGTGAAAGAAAAGACAAAAAAATGAGAAGTCGTGTGGCGAGAGGCTACTGCAAAAGTAGTGAGTGAACCTGAATGTCATTCCCGCGAAGGCGGGAATCCATGCCTTTTTTGAAAGCCTCACTTGCCGAGCAACCCCTTCGGACGAACAAAAAGGACCAGCAGCAGGACCACGAAGGCGACTACATCCTTGTAGGCGCTGGACAGGTATCCGGCGGACAGGGACTCCAACAGGCCCAGCCCCAGGCCGCCGAGGATGGCGCCGGGGAAGGAGCCGAAGCCGCCGAGGATGGCCGCGGCGAAGCCCTTGAGGCCAAGCAGCACGCCCACGTCGTAATTGAGCGTGGTGATGGGCGTGACCAGCACGCCGGCCAGGCCGCCCAGGGCTCCGGCGATGGCGTAGCTGGTCAGGCGAATCCGTCCCGTGCCGATGCCGACCACGGCCGCAGCCGTCGGGTTGGAGGCCACGGCGCGCATGCTCAGGCCCAGCGACGTGCGGTGAAAGAACCAGGTCAGGATCGCGATGGCGACCACGGTCAGGCCCAGAATCCACAGGGCCTGCGGCAGCACGCTCGCGCCCAGGATCTGCACCGGAACGTCCGGGGTCAGCGGGGGCAGCGCCATGCGGTTGGTGCCCCACACGATTTTGATGACCCCGCGCACAATGATGGACAGGCCCACGGTCAGAAAGATGAGCACCAGATGGTTGTCCGAGCGCGCTGGCCGAAGTCCCACGCGTTCGATGACCATGGCTGTCAATGCCACCAGTATTACGGCCAGCCCCAGGGACGGGATGGTGGGCAGACCCAGGGCGAAGAGGGCCGAGAACATGAACATCCCGCCCAGGGTGACAAAATCGACCTGGATGAAGTTGACGATGCCCATGGTGTTGCTGACCACGCAGAAGCCAAGGGCGATGAGCGCATAGATGGCTCCGCCTGTCAGGCCGCTGAAAATAAACTGCAGGAGATCTGTGTACAAAATTGTTTCCAACTGCTTGAAATGTGAAGGTGAGGCAACGTAGTCGAGAAGCAGCCGAATTTCAAGGATTGGGCCCTGCCTGTGCCAGCGCAATTTCGCCCTATTTGATGAAGGAAATCGACCGGCAAAACTCGATCGAGAGTTTTGCGACGTGCAGGCATCCTGTCTTGAAACACATCATGATGAAAGCAGCATTTTGAAAAAATTGTCATACGCTTTTGTATGACAATTTTCAGAACACGCATCTGCATCGTCGGAGGATGCCTGTTGTGGATTGCCCTGCCGCAACATGTGTTTATCTATTTAAAATAGTGTTCAAAATAAAATTAGTGGACAAAAGTTTTGACTTTCAGGGCATCCTGGGAAAAAATGTCATACAAAAAGTTCTTGCCCATGAAATACTGACTATTCTACCGTAGTCACAGGCGTGTAAAGCAATCAGGGACATGTTTTTTTGTCTGACATCTTCAGGCAAGAACACCCCGGAGGGATGGGACGGGAACAGGGTCGTCCGGTGTCTATTTGGGCTATTTTTCAAATTTGATACTTTTTCAAGAGGCCTTTTTGAAACCACTCCACGCATTTTCCCGGCAAACAATGAACTCCCCGATGGTGGAGTTGCACTTTTACGGAGCCGTTCATGGCTCCTGATCACATTCCAAGGCCAACCCCGCAACTTCGTGGAATACAGGATGCTGATGATCTTCTGGTGAGCGCTCCCATCGGGGTGTTCTCTTCCACTCCTGGCGGTCGCTACCTGTACGTGAACCCGGCCTGGACCAGGATGTTCGGCTACGATTCGCCCGAGGAAGTCCTGGCTTCGATTACCGACATCGCATCACAGCTCTACGTCGATCCGGCCGAACGAGAGGAGTTCAAGCGTCTGCTTGAGCTTGATGGCGAAGTGGTCAACTTCGAAAGCAGATTCAAAAAGCGGGACGGGACCATTATCTGGGTATCCAGGACCGCCAGGGCCGTGCGTGACGGTCAGGGCAAAATTTCGCATTATCAAGGATTCACCACGGACATCACCGCCCGCAAGCAGGCCGACGAGGAGATCTCCTCGGCCAACGCCAGGCTCGCGGCGCTCTGGAGCGTGTCCTCGCTCTCCGGCGTGGGCCTGAAGGGTGTTTCCGATCACATCCTCGAATCCCTCACCCGCATGACCAGAAGCGATCACGGGTTCTACGGCTTTGTCGATGAGGCCTCGCAGAGCATGACCCTGCATTCCTGGTCGGAAAATGCCACGCAGGACTGTTTTGTCCAGGACCGGCCGATGCACTTTTCCTTTGCGGCGGCCGGTCTGTGGGGCGAGGCGGTGCGCAACAGGGTCCCGCTCATCATCAACGACTACGCTACGGATCATCCCGCCAAGAAAGGCTTGCCGAGCGGTCACATGCCCTTGAACAGACTTCTCGTGGTGCCCTTTTTTTCCCATGGCAAAATCACGGCCGTTGCCGCCGTGGCCAACAGGGACGCGGAATACGGGCAGGACGACGTGGCGCAGATCAATGCCTTTTTGAGCAGTGTTCAGGCCATCGTGGACCGAACGCAGGCCGAAGAGGAATTGCATAAGCAAAAGGTCATGCTGCAAAACCTTTTTGAAGGCTCTCCTGAGGCCATCGCCATCGTCGATGAGCAAGGGCGTGTTTTACAGGTCAACAAATCCTTTTGCGATCTTTTCGGATACGAATGGGAAGCTGCCAAGGGAAGACAGATCAACGATCTCATATCGTTGGGAACATATTACGATGAGGCGGAGAAGTATTCGAACGTGGTTCTTGGCAAGGGCAATATCGTCGAGATCGAAACCGTACGCCACAAAAATGACGGCACGCCCCTTAATGTGGCACTGATTGGATACCCAATTGTCATCGATGGGCGCATCATCGGCGCTTACGCCATCTATCGCGACATCACGGAGCGAAAACGCACCCAGGAGTCGCTCCTGGAGAGCGAGGCACGCTTCAAGGCCCTGCACAACGCCTCTTTTGGAGGCATAACGATTCACGACAAGGGGGTCGTCCTCGACTGCAATCAAGGGCTGTCCGACATTACCGGCTACCGCACGGACGAATTGATCGGCATGAACGGTCTTGAGCTCATCGCCGAAAGGTCACGCGGATTGGTCATGGCGAACATTCTGGCCGGTTATGAGAAACCGTACGATGCGTTTGGCGTGCGCAGGAACGGCGAGGAATACCCGTTGCGTCTTGAAGCCAGAAACATCCCCTACAAGGGAAAAATGGTCCGCAGCGTCGAGTTCAGGGACGACACGGACCGCAAGCGCGCCGAGATGGAGTTGATCAAGGCCAGGGACGCCGCCGAAAGCGCGAACAAGGCCAAGTCGGAATTTCTGGCCAACATGAGTCACGAGATCCGTACGCCGCTCAACGGCATCATGGGCCTCATGCAGCTATTGCAGACCACGCACCTGGACGAAGAGCAGCGCGAGTTCGTCTCCATGGCCATCAGATCCTCGGAGCGCCTGGCCCGGCTGCTGACCGATCTGCTCGATATCTCGAAGATCGAGGCGGGCAAGCTGGAGATCGTCGAGGAAGACTTCAGCCTGCACGAATTGTGTGATTCGGTGACCGAGCTTTTTGCTCTCAGCGCCGTCGAGAAAAACGTCTCCCTTGAGTACTTCATCGATCCCGCGCTGCCGCCGGTTCTTGTCGGCGGTGTGGCAAGGCTGCGTCAGATTCTCTTCAATCTGGTCGGAAACTCACTGAAATTCACCGACAAGGGCCGGGTCCGACTGGAGATGGTTCCGCTCGCTTCCTCAAGGAACGGGCAGCGACTTCTTTTTTCCGTTTACGATACCGGAATCGGCATCCCGGAGGAGAAACTCAAGGATCTGTTCAGGCCTTTCGTGCAGGTCGAGGGCTCCTATACCCGTAAGTATCAGGGCGCGGGCCTGGGGCTGGCCATCGTGCGTCGACTGGTCGAGATCATGCGCGGACATATTTACATGGAGAGCGTTCTCGGAGAGGGTACCGAGGTGCATGTGGTCCTTCCGTTCAGGTCCCTGGACAGGGTCGCCCCCGCAAAGGAACTTGTCGAGGCGAACGGGGAAGTCTAGAGGCCGCGGCGCTGCTTCCGGCTTCCCTGAAGCCCTTTGTAACTTTATCTCAACGAGGTCATTGAATGCCCAGAAATTATTCCCGCAAGCCGAAAAAGCCCGCGTCAGCCAATTCGTCTTCTTCGCAGCCCCTGATCAAGCTTTCGTTGTATGTGGCGGTGGGAGCTTCGGCAGGGGGGCTTGAGGCCATTGAGGCCTTTTTCACGGGCATGGCCTCGGACAGCGGCATGGCATTCATCGTAATCCAGCATCTTTCCCCGGACTACAAGAGTCTGATGGTCGAGATCCTGTCCAAGAAGACCAAGATGAAGGTGCATCGGGCCGAAGACGGCATGCCCGTCATGCCTGACAACGTCTATCTGATCCCGCCCAAGAAGAACCTGACCATTTTTCACGGCAAGCTGCTTTTAAACGATCAGGAGCATGTCAAGGGCACCATCAACCTGCCCATCGACATTTTTCTGCGTTCCCTGGCCGAGGACCAGGGAGACAAGGGCGTGGCCGTCATTCTCTCGGGATCGGGCAGCGACGGCATGCGCGGTGTGCGGGCCATCAAGGAATACGGCGGCATGGTCATGGTCCAGAGCGAAAGCACTGCCAAGTTCGACAGCATGCCACGGGCGGCCATCTCCACCGGCCTGGCGGATTTCATCCTCCCGCCCGAGGAGATGCCTGAGCGCCTGCTCTCCTATGCCAAGCATCCCTTTGTCATCAAGGCGGAGCGCTCGGAGACAGTCATCAGTGACGAGGACGCCCTGACCCGCATTTTCGCCATCCTGCGCGACAAGTTCAAGGCCGACTTCACCTATTACAAGCCCAGCACCGTGACCAGGCGCATCGAGCGCCGCATGTCCATCAATCGCATCGACGAGATCAAGGATTATGTGGCCTTCATGCAGCACTATCCCGGAGAGGCGGGTACGCTGTTCCGCGAATTTCTGATCGGCGTGACCAGATTCTTCCGGGACCGGGAGGTTTTCGATTCCCTGAAGGAAAAATGGCTGCCGGAGGTTCTGGACCGGGCCGCAGGCAAGGAGAGCCGGTTCTGGATCGCCGGATGTTCCACGGGCGAAGAGGCCTACACCCTGGCTATCCTGGCCAAGGAATACATGCTCCAGGCCGGGATCAACCGGGACCTGAAAATCTTCGCGACCGACATTGACCGCGACGCCGTCCTGTTTGCGGCCAACGGCGTTTATCCGGAAAGCATCGCCGCGGATGTTCCCCAGGATCTGCTGGCCAAGTATTTCTACCGCAAGCAGGACAGTTACCAGATTTCGCGAAATATCCGCGAAATGGTCGTTTTCGCGCAGCACAACCTGATCAAGGACCCCCCGTTCACCAATATCGATCTCATCTCCTGTCGCAACCTACTCATCTACCTGCAACCTGTCCTGCAGTACAAGGTGCTGGAGTTTTTCAATTTCTCCTTGAACGCCAACGGCGTTTTGCTGCTGGGTACCAGCGAGACCATCGGCGAGATGGCCGACCGTTTCGAGAGTCTCGATCACAAATACAAGATCTACCGCACCAAAGGGCGATTCAAGCAAAGTCATGATTCGTCCGATCTGCCGCAGGTGCCGGGAACGAAATATCGCGACCTGGGCAGCACTTTCACTCCGCTGCGTCGGGAAATGCGGGTCAGCGACGAGCGCATACTTGAACGCTTTCTGGAAGCGCTCAGTTCCGAGCTCTTTCATCTGGCCGTGGTGGTCAACGAACAGATGGAGGTCCTGCATGTCTTCGGCGACACGGCAGGGTATTTCAAGCTCCCATCGGGCAAGCTGTCGAGGGATATTTCCAAGATGGCGGCCCGGGATCTGGCCATTCCTCTTTCGACCGGCATCCAGAAAGTTTTTCGCAAGCAGGAGGCGCTTCGCTTTACCAACATCAAATTGCGCGACCTGGACACCCTCAAGATAGTCGACCTGCGCATTCTGCCCCTGCCCCAGAAAAAAGGGCAGGAGCCTCTGGTCGCAGTCTTCCTGGAAGAGGTCAACCGGCCCGACGTGCTGGACAAGACCCAGGCCGTCCAGACCTACGACCTGTCCCTGGAGGCCGAGCAGCGCATCACCGACCTTGAGCAGGAGCTGCAGTTCACCCGCGAGAACCTGCAGGCCACGGTGGAGGAGCTGGAGACCGCCAACGAGGAACTGCAGGCCACCAACGAGGAGCTGCTGGCCAGCAACGAGGAGCTGCAATCGACCAACGAGGAACTCCAGTCCACCAACGAGGAACTCTATTCCGTCAATTCCGAGTACCAGTCCAAGATCGTGGAGCTGAGCGAACTGCACAACGATGTGGACAATCTTTTGAGCGTCAGTCAGATCGGAAACCTTCTGCTCGACGAAAACATGGAGATCAGACGCTTTTCACCGAAGATCGCCACTATTTTCAAGGTCCTGGATACGGACGTGGGGCGGCCCCTGTCGCATATTTCCCACCTGCTCGACGATATCAATCCCGTGCGCGTTATCGAGACGGTGCAGCGGATCGGCAAGATGGCTGAACATGAAGTCCGCGCCAAGGACGGGCGCTGGTTCCTGATGCGCGTGGTGCCCTATTCGGTAGGGCCGAAAGTCTTTTCGGGCACCCTGGTGTCCTTTGTGGACATCACGCGAATCAAGCACGGGGAAGAGGCGCTGCGCGCAAGCGAAGAGGAGTTCAGAACCCTTTTCGAGACCCTGCCGCTGGGCGTGGTGTACCACGACGCAGATGGAGCCATCATTTCGGCCAATCCCGCTGCGGGACGGATCCTCGGGCTGACTCTGGACCAGCTCCTGAGCAAGACGTCCATGGACCCTCGCTGGCGGATGGTCCGGGAGGATGGGACCAGTGTCACTGGAGACCAGCATCCGGCCATGATCGCCCTGCGGACAGGGCACCAGGAGGGGCCGGTGGTGCGGGGCGTTTTCCGTCCGGACAAGAACGCGCACATCTGGCTCTCCATCACCGCCACACCGTTGTTCAAGCCCGGTATGGCCACTGCGCATCAAGTGTATGCCACCTTTGAGGACATCACTGAAAAAAGGCGGGTGCAGCATGACTATCAGGCGCTTTTTCACCAGATGTTCAATGGTTTTTCAGTGCATGACATCATCTGTGATGAAAAAGGCAGACCTGTGGACTATCGCTTTCTGGCCGTGAATCCGGCGTTCGAGAGGATAACAGGGCTCCGAAGCGAGAATGTTCTGGGCAGAACAGTCCTTGAAATCCTGCCGAACACCGACAAAAGCTGGATCGAGTCCTGCGGTCAGGTGGCGTTGACCGGTAATCCCGCCCGTTTCGATCATTACTCCACGGATCTTGGCAAGTATTTCCAGGTCTCGGTTTTTCGGCCGGCTTCCGGTCAGTTTGCGTGCATCTTTGCCGAGATCGACTGCGTTGAAACATCCCGAAAAAACGTATCCACATTTGACAAAAACTCTTGACCACGCCCCGGCGCATGCTCATTTTATCAGTTATCCGAACATGATATCAGACAAACCGGAGACATCAGAAACATGACCGACTCCTTTGAAGCGAAGAAAAGAATCCTGCGCGAACAGGCCGAAGCCCGCCTGGCACGATCAGTCAGCACGGTCGAAAGTCTTTCCATGGAAGAAATAAAGACCCTGTTCCATGAGTACCAGGTCCACCAGATCGAGCTCGAGCTTCAGAACGAGGAGTTGCGCAATACCCAAAAACAGTACGAGATTACGCGGGACAATTTCGCGCGGCTCTTCAATGACGCACCGGTCGGCTACCTGAGCGTCGATCAGAACGGCATCATTGCCCAGGCCAACCAGACTTTCGCCGACATGGTTGAAAAGGACGCCTACGTCATTGCCGGAAAGGCGATGGTGGACCTCATCGCCACTGCCGACCGCTCAGCCTTTCTTGGGCGGTTCAAGGCGTTCTTCAAAAATCCGACGGGCAAGGAGCTCACTTTCGTTCTGATTGGCAAGGGCCGCCTGGTGCGCTGTGTAGGCCGCATCGAGACGCAGGGGGAGGAATCAGGTCGGAGACTGTTGCTGATCCTCAGCGACATCAGCGAGCAGGTCCGGGCTGAAGAGGCCCTGCAGGAGCGGGAGCGCTTTTTGTCCTCCATTCTGGAGACCACCCGCGACGGATTCTGGGTCATTGATGCAGGCGGGCACCTGACGGACGTCAACGAAGCCTATTGCCGCATGACGGGCTACACGAGAGAGGAGCTTGCCGGCCTGCGTATCGGGGAGATCGATGTCCTGGAAGATGCCGAAGTGACCGAAGCCCGCATCGAACGCATCGTGAAAAACGGCTCCGAGCGTTTTGAAACCAGACATCGCCGAAAGGACGGCAGTGTGTTTGATGTTGAAGTCTCCGCGTCCTACCTGGATCAACACGGCGGGCTGCTGGTCTGCTTCTGCCGCGATATTTCAGATCGCAAATCAGCGGAACTGGCTTGCCGCGAAAGCGAAATCCGCTATCGGCTTCTTTCCGATCTGACCATGGAAGGGATTATCATTCACAAAAAAGGCGTCGCCATGGATTTGAATGCCGCCCTGGGCAGACTTCTCGGTTATGAGCCGCAGGAAATTCTCGGCAAGCAAATGCTTGACTTGATAGTGCATGAACAGGACCGGGATATCGTGCGCAAGAATATCGTCAAGGATTACGCACCGCCGTATGTCGTCAGATTTGTGAAGAAAAACGGAGAAGTGTTTTTTGTCGAACTGGAGGCGCGAAATTTTGAATTCAACGGCGAAGCCATGCGCGTGGCCTCGGTGCGGGACATCAGCGAACGCAAAAAATCCGAGGATGAAAGGCGGCACATCACCGAGCAGTTGCGCAACGCCATCGCAGAAAAGGACAAGTTTTTTTCCATCATTGCCCATGATCTCAAATCCCCCATTTCCGGATTCCTCTCCCTGACCAAGATCCTGGTCGAAAATTTCGAGGAATTGACCGTGAAGGAAGTAAACAGGTCCCTGGAGGCAATGTACGCAAGCTCTGTTCGTGTTTACGCGCTGCTGGAAAACCTGCTCGAATGGGCCAGGGTCCAGCAGGGGCTGCTGAAATGTTCGCAGAGCGTGTTTCTGCTCAAGGGGGTGATCCGGTCGAGCCTGGACTTCGCCCATTCCGTGGCCGACCAGAAAGGGATCGTCCTGCATGACGAGACTCCGGACGATCTGGTCGTGTGCATCGATCCTCCCATGATCGGAACTGTGCTGAGAAACCTCATTTCCAACGCGCTGAAGTTTTCCAACCGAGGCTCAAACGTGTGGATCTCGGCTCGTCAGGATGGAGAGATGGCCACTGTCGCGGTGCGGGATGAAGGGGTTGGAATGGATGAGCAGACCCTGTCCGTGCTTTTTTGTCTGGACAACAAGATTACGCGACCCGGCACCGAGGGGGAAGTGAGCACGGGCCTTGGGCTCATCCTCTGCAAGGAGTTCGTCGAGAAACACGGTGGCAAAATCTGGGTGGAAAGCAGTCTTGGAAAGGGCACGACATTCTTTTTTACGATACCGGTCGCAGACAAGGAATGCGCTGTTTGAAGTGTAAATAAAATCAGTATGTTGCATTTTCAAAAACGGAGCACCCATGTCGTCGTCGCACGCATCCACCAAGACTCAAACCCAGAATGATTCAGCTGGCCTTGAGCGATGTCCTCAAAATCTCATGGACGCTCCCATCGGCTTTTATGCCTCCACTCCCGATGGACGATATATCTCGGCCAATCCCGCCCAGGCCCGTCTGCTCGGTTACGAATCACCCGCTGATTTGATCGATTCAATCACCGACATTGCCACGCAGGTTTATGTCGACCCGCTGCAGCGTGAAACATTCATGCACGCGTTGGAAACGCAGGGCGAAATCAGTAATTTCCAATGCCCTTTGCGGCACAGGAGCGGCTCTGTCATCTGGGCATCGATCAATGCATGCGTGGTGCGTGACGTGAACGGCGCGGTCTCGCATTATCAGGGATACACCACCGACATCACTGCTCACAAAACGGCCGAAGAGGAGCTCAGGCGTTCGGAGCAACAGTACCGAGAACTGATCGAAAATATCAACGACGTCATTTTCACCGTCGATCTCGATGGCAGGATCACGTATCTGAGTCCGTCTGCGCAGCACATTTTTCCGGATGCCGCTAAGCTGATCGGTCGCAGCTACATGGAACTTGTCGATCCGCAAGACCGCGAACTGGTCCGCTGCGCCTGGCGAGGCGTCCTGGGCAACCGTTTGCAGGCCAATGAGTACAGGCTGCGCCTTGAGCCCGGAAAAACGATCTGGGTGCGCACCTCCAGCCGTCCGGCATACAGGGACGGTGTTGTGCACGGTGTTGTGGGCGTGCTGGTTGAAATCACCGAACGAAAACTGGCCGAGGAATACCTGCAGCAGGTCCTCGATGCGACCAATGACGGCATATGGGACTATGATCTGGTCAACGAAAAATTCGGGTGCTCGAATCGCTGGGCCCAGATGCTCGGGTATGCGCCTGGAGAGGTGGACGATTACAGTTGTTATTGCCGGCACAACATCCATCCCGACGACAAGGGCCGCTTCATCCAGGCTTTCACGGATTACGTCGAAGGACGCTCCTCCAAATATGAGATCGAGTTTCGCCTGCGCAACAAAGACGGCGAATACGTCTGGATCTATTCCCGGGGAAAAGCCTTGCAGCGGGATTCGTCTGGCCGGGCGCTCCGCATGGTCGGAGCGCACACGGACATCAGCGCACAGAAGAAAATCGAGGAATCCCTGCGCGAAAGCGAAGAGCGTTTTCGAACCCTGATTGAATCAGCTCCGGTGTCAGTGTTGCTGATTCAAAATGGCCGCTACATTTATGGAAATCCGGCCAGTGCTCGCCTGCTGGGCTTTGAAAGTCCCAGCGCCTTCATCGGTATGAACGCTTTGGACACCATCGCCCCGGAATCGCTTGAACTTGCACGGGGGCGCATGAGCCGCATCGAATCCGGCGCTGACAACGTGCCCATGGAAATGCAAATCCTAAAGCCTGACGGCGAGAGAGTCTGGTGCATCTCGACTTCTGTTCGTACCTTGATGAACAATGTTCCGACCGCCATTGTCGTCGGCCAGGACATCACCAGACAGAAAAATGTGGAAGGCCGCCTGACTCGTGCCAAGGAAGAGGCCGACGCCGCCAACAGGTCAAAGTCCGAATTCCTGGCCAACATGAGCCATGAGCTCCGCACCCCGCTGAACGGCATCATGGGCATGATGCAGCTGCTGCAGACCACTCGCCTGGATGAGGAGCAGCGGGAGTTTGTTTCCCTGGCGATCAAGTCCTCGGAGCGCCTGACCCGTCTTTTGACCGACCTGCTCGACATATCCAGGATCGAAGCCGGCAAGATGGACATCGTTGACGAGGAATTCAGTCCGCGAGAACTTGCAGACTCGGTCGCAGAGCTTTTTACCGTCAATGCAATTTCCGGCGATGTGACGCTTGAGTGCGCTATCGATCCGGCCATGCCGACCATGCTTGTCGGCGGCATCGCCAGGCTGCGCCAGATTCTCTTCAATCTGGTGGGCAACTCGCTCAAGTTCACCGAAAAGGGAACGGTGCGCTTGGAGATGACTCCGCTCTTAAGCACCGGCAAAAATGAATTGCGGGTGCTGTTCTCGATTTTTGACACGGGCATCGGCATACCGGAGTCCAAGTTCAAGGAGCTTTTCAAGCCTTTCGCGCAGGTCGAGGGAACTTACGCGCGAAAATATCAGGGGGCAGGTCTGGGACTGGCCATCGTGCGTCGGTTGGTCGAGCTGATGCGCGGGAATATCTTCCTGGAGAGTTCCCTGGGTGAAGGCACGGCGGTGCATGTGGTCCTGCCGCTGAAATTGCCCCACGGCATTGCCGCATTGGCGGCACCTTGCCAAGCTGCGCCCTGTCCACCATCTCCCGGCCTGCGCATCCTGGTGGCCGAGGATGAGCCCTCGAATCAGTTCCCTCTGCAAAGAATGCTGGAGAAAAGCGGGCACGCGGTGACCCTGGCCGAAAATGGCCAGCAGGCTGTCGAGCTGCTGCAGGATCACGACTTCGACTGCATTCTCATGGACATTCAGATGCCTGTCATGGACGGCATTGAAGCCACGAGGATTATCAGAACCTCGGGCTTGACCGAAACGAAGAAGCGCATTCCCATCATAGCCCTCACCGCCTATGCCATGAGCGGAGACAGGGAGCGCTTTCTGCAGGCCGGGATGGACGATTATATTGCCAAGCCCGTGACCATGAAGGACCTTGAGCGAATACTTTTGAAGTATTCGCAGGCGTACGAAGCATGATCGCGCATTGCCTCAACTTCCACACATAAGCAGTCAATAATGAATGATACGTGCGAAACTCTGTTCGCTTCCGGCGAGCGTCTGCCCATGGCCGACATCCAGGCCGAGAATGACCGGATCAAAAGCCATCTGTGCTCCGAGTATTTCAATTTCTTCCCCCTCCCGCTCCTGGTGCTGAATCCCTGCCGTCAGATCGTCTTTGGCAACAAGGCGTTCTCCGACATGCTCGGCACCACCGATGTCGGCTCGATTTTGGCCAGGCGTCCGGGAGAGGCCTTAGGCTGCGCCTATGCGGGCGCAGGGCCAAACGGGTGCGGCACGTCCGCCTATTGCAGCGAATGCGGAGCATTGCGGGCGATCCTTGAGAGTATGCGCAGCGGGGAAAAGGTTGATCACGAGTGCCAGCTCCTGTGCCGTGACGAGCACGGTGCGACCATTGCCCGTGATCTGCGGGTGTACGCCTCCCCGTGGGAAACCGCAGAGGGCGCGTACCATGTGCTCACGCTCCTTGACATAGGGGACGAGAAGCGCAGGCAGGCCCTGGAGCGGATCTTTTTTCACGACATCCTCAATTCCGCAGGCGGGGCCAGGAACCTGGTCGATATTCTCCTGAACGAAGTGCCCGAGGACGCCAGGGAGATTGCGCACATGGCCCGGTCCTCCCTTTTCGCCCTGGTCGATGAGATTCAGAAACAGAAGCAGCTTCTGTCCGCTGAAAGAAACGAATACGAGATTTCAAAAATCACGCTGCAGGGACTGGAGATCGTGCAATCAGTGGTCAAGGAGTTTGGCACCCACCCCAAGGCACTGGGCAAGCACATCCATCTTGACGCGGGCAGCGTCAATGTTGCCGTACACTCCGATTTCTCCTTGTTGCGCAGGATTCTGGTCAACATGCTCTTAAACGCCCTGGAGGCCACTGAGGCAGGCGGAGTCGTCAGCGCGGGGCTTTACCGGGAGAAGGGCAGGGCCGTGTTCTGGGTGGCCAATCCCGCAGTCATGCCGGAATCGGTCAGGGTGCAGGTGTTCAAAAGATCGTTCTCGACCAAGGGCCACGACCGGGGCCTTGGCACGTATTCCATCAAGCTGCTCGCGCAGAATTATCTCGGCGGGGAGGTCGGCTTCACCTCCGAGGAACCGGCAGGCACGACCTTCTGGGTGCGGCTGCCGGCTCTTGAAGGCTGATCTGGTGGATTTGCTGGAAAATCAGATACGCTGGTAGGTGGCCGGAGCCATCTGTTTGAGCGGCAGGTCCGCTCCGGCCAGGCTTTCGGAATGGCCGATGAAGAGGTGGCCGCCCGGTTCAAGGTGGTTGCAGAATTTTCGGACCAGCTCGTGCTGGGTCTTCCTGTCGAAATAGATCATCACATTGCGGCAGAAGATGAGGTCCATCTTTTCGCGGAACTGAAAATCATCCATGAAATTGAGCCGCCGGAAGCTGACCTTGTCGCGCAGCTCCGGGACCACGCGGACCATCCGCCTGCTCTTGTCCTTGCTGCGCAGCAGGAATTTGCGCCTGTACTCCAGCGGGATGGTCCCGATTTTTTCCTCTTCATAAATGGCGCGTGAGGCTTTTTTGAGGATATCCGTGGAGATGTCCGTAGCCACGATGGAAAAGCGCAGGGGGCTTATGCGTTCGTGGTAGTCCATGAGGACCATGGCCGTGGTGTAGGGCTCCTCGCCTGACGAGCAGCCCGCGTTCCAGACGGCAAAGGTCTGGCCGGCGTGCTTTTTCTGCCACTGGGGCAGCACGATCTGGGACAGGTACTCGAAATGCTTGGGCTCGCGGAAGAAGCTGGTAGTGTTGGTGGTCACCGCGTCGACCATCTGCGGCAGCTCCACTTCCAGCCCTTTGAGCGACTGCAGATACTCCAGATACTGCCCGTAGGACTTCATGTTCAGGGTGCGCAGCCTGCGTTGCAGGCGAGCCTGCAGCATGGTCCTCTTGGTCTGGGTGATCTTGATGCCGAGTTCGGAATAGATGAACTCGCTGAACTGCTTCAGCTCCTTGTCGGTCATCAGCGGGGCGGTCTGGCCGTTTGCGTCGTACATGGGTCAGGCCACGAGCGCCGCGATGTCGAGGATGAGCGCCATGGACCCGTCACCCTTGATGGTCGCCCCGGAGATGCCGCGCACATCCTGATAGACCTTACCCAGGCTCTTGATGACGGTCTGGTGTTCGCCGATGACCCTGTCGACCACGATGCCGATGCGCCGCCCCTGGGAGTTGCAGACCACGACCTGCTCGATCTCCGGACTCTGGCCGGGAATGTCGAAGCCGGAACGCAGGCTGACGTATGGCACCATCTGTCCGCGCAGGTTGATGAGGTCGGCCCGGCCTTCGTCCTTGCGGATCAGTTCCACGCATTCCTCCACGGCAGACAGGGGCATGATGAAATAGCTGTCCTCGACCTGGACCTGCAGGCCGTCGATGATCGCCAGGGTCAGGGGAATGCGTACGGAAATGGTGGTTCCCTGTCCGGGCACGCTCTCAAGGGAGATGCGGCCGCGCAGGGCGTCGATGTTGCGCTTGACCACATCCATGCCCACGCCGCGCCCGGACACGCTGGTGACCTTGTCGGCGGTGGAGAAGCCCGGCGCGAAGATGAGCATCAGGGTGTCCTTGTCGGACAGCAGTGCGTCCGGCGGAATGACTCCCTTTTCCACGGCCTTGGCCCGGATGCGCTCGGGATCGATCCCGGCGCCGTCATCGATGATGCGGATGAGCACCTCGCCTCCGGAGTGTTCGGCCGAAAGCTCTATCCGGCCTTCGGGATTCTTGCCCCTGGCCTGGCGCTCCTCGGGGCTCTCGATGCCGTGGTCGATGCTGTTTCTGAGCAGATGGACCAGCGGATCGTTCAAACGCTCGATGACTGTCTTGTCCAGTTCCGTGTCCTCACCGCGGGTTTCAAGCACGATGCGTTTGCCGAGTTCCTGCGAAAGGTCGCGGACCAGGCGCTTGAACCGGCTGAATGTGGAACCGATGGGCAGCATGCGGATGCCGAGGGTGTTGTCGCGCAATTCGTCGGACAGACGCTCGATCTCCTCGGAGATGGCCTGCAGCCTGGCGTCGTTCTGCTCGCTGGCAAACTGGGTCAGTCGCGCCTGGGCCGTGACCAGTTCGCCGACCAGATCGACCAGAAAATCGAGCTTCTGGGCCGGGACGCGGATGCTCGAGGTCTGCGGTTCGGCGCTGGCGGTCTGGCGCAGGCGCTTGACCTCCTGCTGCTCGACCAGTGCGGCCTCGACCTGGCTCGCGCTGACCAGCCCCGCCTCGGACAGGAGTTGCCCGATGGGCTTGCGTTCCAGCAGGATGCGCTCCAGGGCGTCCTTGGTGATGTCGTTCTTCTCGACCAGGATCTGGCCGATGAGCTTGTAGGATTCCTCATCGATGCCCTGGCAGCTGCCGACCATCTGGATGGTCAGGTCGCTGTCCTCCTCCACGAAGATGAACACGTCGCGGATTTCGTCCTCGCTGTTTTTCGTGGTCAGGATGATGTCCCACCACACCAGGCAGTCTTCGGGGTTGAGCTGGGGCAGGGCGGGGATGTCTTTGACGTGCATGATGAGATGGTGTTCGCCCATCTCGCACAGCTCTTCCAGAAGCGAAGCGGGGTTGGTTCCGCTCATGAACAGGTTTTTGGGCGGGGCAAAGCGGATGCGCCAGGTGTTCATGGACGGGTCCGTGGCACAGGACTGACCGACGTCACGAACTGCGGGGGTGTCCTCTGCCTGTTCCCGGACCGGGGTCAGGGCCTTGAGGCCCCGGATAACTTCTCCAGCCCGCTCTCCAAGCCCTTGCTCTTCCCCGTCAAGCATGGACAGGATGTGGTCCCTGGCCAGCAGCGTCAGGTCAAGAAGCTCCTTGGAGACCGAAATCTGCCCGTTGCGGGCCAGATCGAAGACTGTCTCCACCTCGTGGGTGAAGGAGGCGATGTCCTCGAAGCCGAACATTGCCCCGGAGCCCTTGATGGTGTGCATGGCGCGGAAGACCCGGTTGATGACGTCATCATTGGCCGGATCCTCCTCCAATTCAAGCAGGGATGTTTCCAGTTCGCCCAGCAGTTCCAGGGCTTCTTCCTTGAATGCCTGACGGTTCAGTTCTTCTCTGGACATATTTGCTCCGGGTATGGCGGTTTAGCGCAGAAGTTTCTTGGCCACGGCCAGGAGCTGATCCGGCTTGAACGGTTTGACGATCCAGCCGGTGGCTCCGGCCGATTTGCCTTCCTCTTTGGCGGAGGCCTGGGACTCCGTGGTCAGCATGACTATGGGCACGAACTTGTACTGGGGCGTGGCGCGCACGGCGCGGATGAGCTCGATGCCGTTCATGTTGGGCATGTTAAGGTCGGTTACGATCATATCCACGGGTCCGGAAAGCTTGGCCAGGGCATCCTTGCCGTCACATGCCTCGATGACCGCGTAGCCGGCGTCCTTGAGGGTCAGGCTGACCATCTGCCGGACGCTGGCTGAGTCATCCACCGTCATTATGGTTTTACTCATATGTCTTCCTTTGTTCGGCTCGTTAAGTCCTTGATGAGGCTGTCCGCACCGAGGCTTGCCGCAGTCTCGAAAAGATGCGCGGGCAGGTTCGTGAAGGTGGTCGTGGAGCTGGGCTCCTTGAGCAGGGCGCATAAAATCTGCACGAAAGACAGATCCGACCTGTCCGTCTCGCCCAGGTCAAGGGTTACGGGCCCGGCCTTTGGCAGGCAGGACAGCAGTTCGGAGTGAATTTCCCTGCAGTGTTCCAGGGTCAGGCTGCCGGATAGCTTTATGACCGGATGATCCGCGGCGCCCGTGACGGTGCATGAAAACATGAAAGGCTCCTGGTTTTAGAAAAGTTCCACGTTGTCGCCGAGATCCTCTTCGGACTTCGACGACTTTTGTCCGCCAGCCTTCGCTCCATTCGTCCTGGCAGGGGCAGGCTCGTCATCAAAAAGTTCCACGTTGTCGTCACCGAAAAGTTCGACGTTGTCATCACCGAACAGCTCCACGTTGTCGTCACCGAAAAGTTCGACATCGCCGTCGTCAAAAAGATCGACATCGCCACTGTCATGACTCTCGCCATGGTGATGGCCAAGGACGGCCAGATGAACCAGGCGTTCGCTGTCCATGGTGTAGCGGGACAGCTGCTCGCGCAATTTTTCCGGCTGCCTGGCCGGGTCCAGCAGGGGCGTGAAGGGGACGAAGCCATCCTCCAACGTCTTGATTTCCTTTTCAAGCGCCAACAATTGTTCGGATACCAGTTCATGGAACCGGATGGAAGATGTCAAGGCGCTGATTTGTGAGACCAGTCCGGTACCCAGCTCCGAAAGGTGGTGGATGTCATTTTGGAGCTGCCCGTCAAGGCTTGCGAGATGATCGAGCACGGTTTCGAAACGGCCCTGCAGGGCTCCGACCGTTTCCGACACGTCAGAGGTCCGTGCCAGGGTGGAAAGGCGTTCGGCCACGGCGGAGATTTGGTTCAGGATCTCGGCCACGGTTGCCGTCCTCGTGCGGGCGCTCAGGGAAAGGTTCTGGATTTCCATGGCGATCACGCCGAGGGTGCGCCCCTGTTCGCCGGTGTGGGCGGCCTTGACCCGCGCGTTGAGGGCGATAAGCTCTATTTCGGCTCCGATATCCTCGATGCCGCGCACAAACGTGCTGACCGTGGAGATGGTCTCAGCCATGTGCGACATGGTCTGGGATGTTTCCGATATCTGGACGCTCGTGGTCCGCATGGCGTTCATCACTTCGGCGATGTGGTGCCGGATGGCGTCGAGAATGGAGCCGCCGCCCTTGGCGTCGGCATAGGCCACGGCGGTGATCTTGGTCTGCAGGCCCTCGATGTCGTGGCCAATGGAGTCCAGGTGGCCGATCAGTTCATCGACGGCCCCGGAAAACATTTCCTGGGCCTGACGCAACTGGGGTGCCTGAAGCCTCAGCACGTCCCGCACCCAGGAAGCAAGGCCCGCATCGACGTTTTCGCCGTCCATCCGGACAATCTCAAGCTCGGCCTGATGGAGGATCTCCTCCACGTGTTCAACCTGCTGCCGGGTGATGTCATGAAACTGTACCGAGGCGATGACCTGGCCCATGCTTTCGGTCACCCGCCTTGATCCCGTGGCCAGATCCTGAACCAGGCCGGCCGACTCGGTGCGCATGGATTCGAGTTCGGATATGCCGGAAAAAAGTTCGGTGAACATGTCTTCGACAACGCGGGTGCGGGCCACAGCCTGCTGCTTGCCGCGCTCGCCGGCCACGGTGACCTGATTCATGAGCAGGGCCGAATGTTCGCGGATTTTCTCGGTATGCTCGTCGATGGTCGTACCGAGGGCCCTGACATCATCGGCCAGGGTGGTGAACCCGGAGCCGGCGCTTCCCAGGCGCGCGCTCTCGATGCGAGTGGTGATCTCAAGCACCTTCAGGGTTTGCACCAGGGTGGAAAATTGGGCCATGGCCTGGTCCAGGCCGCGTATGAGGCCCAGCACTTCAGTCATGCCTTCAAGTTGTTCGGTAGAGGAAACCGAAGAGAACACCGCCTTTGCCTCGTCGGCGCGGGCCTGCAATTCTCCTATGGCCGCATGCAGGGAGCCTTCGCCCACGGAGGAAGCCATGGTCGAAGCCGTGGAGGAAAACGTGTTCGCCTGCGAATTGATGGCGAAAATCGTGGACCCGAGTCCGAGAAAGTCATCCTCCCTGTCCTTAATGACGCTTGCCAGGCGTGGCATGAGCAGGGGCAGGGCGTTCGCGCATTCCTGCATCACGGACCCGAGTTGCTGGAGGGAAGGCGCGTTTTCGTCTAGGGGCATGGGCCGATCCTTGTTCATGAAGCGGGCCGGGCCTCATGGCCTGGCCCGCTTGGTTTCTAGTTAACCGTGTCCAGTTCTTCCGCGCTGCGCATGACCTGCAATTCCTCCGGGGAGAAGACCTTGCCGATGTCGAGGATCATGATGAACTCCTCGTTCTGTTTGCCCATGCCACGGATGAAGTCCGCCCTGATGGATGTGCCCATGCGCGGCGGGGGGTTGATCTGGTCGCTGGTCATCTCGAATACTTCACGTACCGAATCAACTATTGCGCCCATGTAGCAGTTTTCGCCTTCGACTTCCACATCTACTATGATGATGCAGGTGTTTACCGTGTCGGCAACCTTGGGCATGTCGAATTTGATGCGCAGGTCGACCACGGGCACGGCGTGGCCGCGCAGATTGATGACCCCGCGCATGAACGGCGGCGTCTTGGGGATGCGGGTCACGGACACGAGTTCGATGACCTCGCGCACGGAACCCGTCTCCAGCGCGAATACCTCCTCGCCCAGGCCGAAGGTCAGGTATTGCAGGGTAGTGTTGTCACTCATGAGTCACCTCGCCCGTTGGTTAGAAGCGTTCGAATTCGTCGTCCTCGTCGTCGCGCCCCATGTCAAGGGCCAGGCCGGAAGCCGCACCCTTGGCAGGCAGGGTCTTGGGTGCCTTGCGGGCGCCGGACTGCGGCTTGCCGCGGTGGGTTGCCTGACGGGTGACGCGGGCTGCAGTGGCACCGAGATGGAAGAAGGCGATGGAGGACTGCAGCTGCTCGGCCTGACTGGACAGCTCTTCGGAAGTGGAGGCCATTTCCTCGGAGGCCGAAGCGTTCTGCTGAATGACCTGGTCGAGCTGCTGCAGGGCCTTGTTGATCTGCTCGGCACCGGCGTTCTGTTCGCTCGAGGCGGCGGAGATCTCCTGCACCAGCTCTGCCGTGCGCTGAATGTCCGGAACCAGCTTGGTCAGCATCTGGCCGGCCTGGTCGGCCACGCTCACGGTGGAGGAGGACAGTTCGCTGATCTCGGCCGCGGCAGTGCCGCTGCGTTCGGCCAGCTTGCGAACTTCGGCCGCGACCACGGCGAAGCCCTTGCCGTGCTCGCCTGCGCGGGCAGCCTCGATGGCGGCGTTAAGGGCCAGCAGGTTGGTCTGACGGGCGATCTCCTCGACGATGGAGATCTTCTCGGCGATGTTCTTCATGGCGCCCACGGCCTGGACCACGGCCTTGCCGCCAGCTTCGGCGTCCTGGGCGGCTTTGAGCGCGATCTTTTCGGTCTGGGTGGCGTTGTCGGCGTTCTGGCGGATGTTGGATCCCATCTCTTCCATGCTCGACGAGACCTCTTCAACAGAGGCCGCCTGCTCGGTGGCACCCTGGGAGAGCTGTTCGGCGGAAGCGCTCAGCTCCTCGGAACCCGAGGCCACGTTGTCCGAGGCCGACTGCACCTCGCCGACGATCTCGCGCAATTTGGCGACCATGTCGCGCAGGGCCTGGGCCAGGATGCCCACTTCGTCCTTCTGGTCTACATCGAGCTTGGCGGTCAGATCGCCCTGGGCGAGCTTGCGCGCGAAGTCCACGCCCTGCTGCACGGGGCCGGTGATGCCCTTGGTCAGGAATATGGCGACGAGGATGCCGATGATGACACTGACGCTCAGGCCCCCGATCATGACCGTGGATGCCGAGTTCAGGTTGACTACAGCTTCGTCGGCGATCTTTTGGGTACCTTCCATCCCCGCCATGGCAGTATCCTGGGCTACGGCGAGGACATCCACGCCGGTTTTCGTACGCAGGGTGTTAAGATCTGCAAGCTGCTTCCAGCGATCATTCAGGCTGGTCATGGCCGCTTTGTACTGCATGGCCGCATCTCTTGTGGCTGCGATCTGCCTGAGGTTTGCTTCCTGTCTGGTGACAGTTTTGAGCTTGTCGAAAAATTCGTCCATTTTCGGGAAATTCGACAAGGCGTCTTCGATAATTTTCGGATCCCTTTCGGCCTGGGCGCGCCAGACCCTTATGCGGGTATCGTTGCCAAGATCGATGATTTCGTTGACCCACGTGATCTTGTCGAGACGCTCGCTCAGCGCTTCCGGGCTGGCCCCGGCGGCAAATTCCCGCTTCATGGCCTCGTTCTGGCTATCGAGAAAATCAATACAGTTTTTCATGTATGCGGCCGCGCCCTGGTCCAGCGCCCTGCGGTCCGCATGCATCGCTTCGATCAGCTCAACGGTCTGATCAGACTGGGCGGCATATGCGGCGACAGCCGTCCTGGCCTGCACCACCTGTTCTTTCAGTTTGACCAGGGAGGGATAGGCCTGGGAGTGCTTTTCAGCATCGACCAACACACGCTGCACTGCGGCGAGCTGCTTGCGTCCTTCGTCCAGGAAAGACTGCTGTTCCGTGAAGGCGTAACCACGCCATGCATACATGGTCAGCAGGGAGGAGCGCTCCAGTTCATTGGCGATACCCACTTGAGGAACGTATTCCTGGGCCAGCCTGATGGAGTCCGTTTCAACCGATTTCATGTTGAACACGGCCAGACCGCCCAATGCGCATGCGATAAGAATCAGAACTCCGAAACCTCCGCCGATCTTGATCCCCAACTTGATGTTTTTCATTCCCCCCTCCTTGTGAGTGAAACGGCGAAAATTCGCCTGTCAGGATACATCACGCTCCGATTGGATGGACTTGGTCGGCCAGGGTCGAAGCCGAGACGGCCATGTTCTTCCTACACGGATTTATTCATCAACATCCAGAAAAAAATGAACTTCGAAGCTCATTGGGCATCCCCGGCGAGTGCTTCGAGAGTCTTTCTGGATTCAATGTCCTCCACGAAAACATCATAATGCCGCAACTCTCCACGGGTATCGCGGACCACGCGGATGGTGCGCGAGGTCCAGCGCGTCGAGCCGTCGGCACGACGGATGCGGCATTCGTATCCGAAAATCTCGTCCTGTGTACGGATCATCTCGCCGAGCTGCTCCAGATCGCTGGCGGACTCGAAGAGTTCCACCGGGGAACGCACCGCGTGCATCATTTCCCGCGGCGAGGCATAGCCGTATAGCCGGGCGTAACTCGTGTTCATGGTCACGAACCGGCCCTTGGCGTCCACCGTACACATGCCGATGGGCGCGCCTTCATAAATGTTGTGATACTTGTCTTCGACATCTGCCAGCTCTTCCTGAATCTGAGTCCTGGAAGAAATGTCGCGTACGAAGACGATGACCCCGGTAATCGCGTCGCTTTGGGCGTCCTTGATGGGATAGGCGTTGAACTCGATGGCCCGCGAGGCTGTGGAGGAGGTGATCTCCAGCACCCGGAACTCGTTGCGGCCCGTGCGCAGGCAGCGCACGGCCGGGCAGCGGGAGCAGCACTCCCCGAGACGGTGAAAGGCCTGGTGGCATTTGCGGCCGATCACCGGCATCTCTTCGGCATACCAGCGGATCATGGTCTGGTTGGCGTAGCGCACCGTCATGTCCGGGGCGATGACGCTGATGCCTTCATCGATGCTGCCGAGCAGGTTCTCAAGAAAGGCTTCGTTGGCCAGGATCTGCTCTTCGACGGCCTTGCGCTCGCTCATGTCGTAGTGCGTCCCGATGATGCGCACCGGCTCGCCGGTGGCGCTTTTTTCCATGAGCTTCCCGCGCGAGTGAATCCACTTGAAAGAGCCATCGTGGCAGCGCAGGCGGTATTCGAAGTCATAACGCTCGGTCTCGCCCCTGAAATGGGCCCAGAGCATGTTCAGCGCGGGCACGCGGTCCTCGGGGTGCAGCAGGGCTTCCCACTGGGAAATATGTGGTTTGAATTCACCCTCACTGTAGCCGAGCATGGTGTACCACATGGGTGAGCACTGCAGCCTGCCAGAGGGCACGTCGTAATCCCAGACAGCCTCCTGCGCTCCTTCCAGGGCGAATTTCCAGCGCTCCTCGCTGGCCTCCAGCGCCTGTTTGGCCCGCATAAGGCCCGTGACCTCGAACTGCATATGCACAATCTGGGCGACCGCACCCTGGGCGTCGAGTACGGGCGCGCTGCGCAGGAGCCAATGCTTGCCGTCCGGGGAGCGATAGGTTCCGTTCTGCACGGACCTGCTCTTCATGGCCCGCCAGGCGGTGCAGAAGGCGCCGGCCTCGGTTTCAATCCTGCTGTCCATAATATTCGCGACGGCATGTTCGGCGGCGTGCTGATTCAGGATGCTGGAAGGGCTCTCGGTGACCGGAGAATTGGACCACAGGATGTGGAACTGGGAATCAAGCAGGGTCACGGACACGTCCTGCAGATTTTCAAGGATGGTGCGCTGCACCCGTTGCTGCTCGCGCAGTTGCGCTTCGAGAATCTGGCGCTCCCGAATTTCATCGCGCAGCAACCTGGTCAGTTCTTCGAGTTCGTGTTTGCGTTGATCGTGTGTCTGGACCGGATTGACAGCCGGCACGCCGGAGTTCCTGTCCAGTGTCGCCACGCTTTCCAGGAACGCGGAGGGATTTGCGCGAATAAGGCCCGTGATGCGATCGGGCAATTTGCCGGAAAGGGCCATGAGCAGATCCGGGTCTTCGCCCAGCAGTCTGGCCAGGGCGTGGATGCGCTCTTCAGTCAACGGGGCGTTTTCTCCGCGTTCGAGCTTGCTCAGATAGGAATGATGGATGCCGATGCGCTTGGCCACACTGCGGATTGAATATCCGGAATGCTTGGCGGCGAGGGCTTTTCTGCGCTCAGTGAGATAACTTCCTAGTGCGCTCATATGTCTATCATAAAGTAGCCAGTTTTTCCTGGGCAAGCACTAATTTGTCGGACACGCAAAATTATTTATCCACTGCGGATTGAGGGCGGAAATAGCGCTTTTTGGTTGGCGTCGAAGGAAAGTTCTGTCGGACAAATGGGAGGCATACACAAAGGGAAGTAGTTAAAATGAGTAGCCACCTCCTTGAGCAGACGGCCTTGGTCGCTATTTAAGTATTTGAAAATAATAATTATTTTAGATTCGATGCGATTGTCGCCATGTCCATGAAAAGGGCAGGATTAAATTTCAGTTCATGTTCGAAAATTTGCCGGATAATTTTTAAAAGTGTTGAATTTCAAGAGGCTGCTTGCAGAATAAGCCATGTGCTTGTCCCGAAATTTTTTACGGCATCTGGCGCAGCATATTGTAAAAAAACATGTTGACCGTAAAACAATGGCTATTTCATACTCGCCAAAAGGGGTAATGAAATTTTCCGGATCCGGCTTACAGATGGCTCCGCGTCGCCGTGAAAACGCGGTCCGCGCCGCCGCTGGTGAAACCCGGAGGAACGAAGCGCCCGGATTTCTCACATCCTCCCCGCCCTTGGCATTGACTCTGTATTGTGGACGAGCGTGTTGACCCGGCCCGCGCGAATGCGCGAATTGAGACATTAAAAACCGAACAAGGAAACAGCCCGCATGAAGAGACAGCATACTCCCGCTTTCTGCGCTGCCCTGGCACTGATCCTCGTTCTTTTTCTGGGACAATGTTATCTGAGCGTCCTTTTCGAGAACGCCCGCCACAACCAGCGACTGGCCCTGACGCACAGGATCCAGCAACAGGTCCACGCCATCCAGGCTTCGCTCCTGGAGGCCGAATCTCCACTGTTCACCCTGGCCGACATCCTGACCGTCGGGCGGGGGGAATTTCAAGATTTCGAGAAGCATGCCGCGTATCTACTGCGGGACAACCCCCTGGTCAGCGCCCTTTTCCTGGTTCCTGGCGGCGTCGTTTCCACCGCCTATCCCCTGGCCGGCAACGAGGCGGCCATCGGCCACGATCTGCTCAAGGATCCAGCCAGGCGTACGGAAGTACAGGAAGCCATAAGCACCAATCAGATCGTGCTGGCCGGACCCGTGAACATGCGCCAGGGCGGGGTGGGGCTTTTCGCTCGCAAGCCGGTGTTCTGGGAGGAAAACGGGGAGCGTCACTTCTGGGGACTGGTCGCGGCCCTGATCCGCTGGGAAACCGTTCTTGAAACCTTTGATTTCAAGAGCCTGGATGCCGAGGGATACGCCTATGTGCTGAGCAGACGGCTGCGCACGGACACCGAGGCCACACTCATTGCCCGCTCCCCCTCGGAGGTCATCGCAGACCTGGCCCTGACAAGAGCCTTGCCCATTCCCGGCGGCGAGTGGCAGCTCACCGTGTCGCCACGGGAAGAGCCTTTAGGACACATGACCGTGGGCGGTTACAGCATTGTCGCCGTTTTCGCCCTCGTGGTCGCCGGGCTCTGTTTTCACGTCCTGCGGAGCCGGGACAGGATCGCGGCTCAGGCCGAAGAGCTTGAGCGCGTCAACGCCGAACTGGCCCTTGACATCGCCCGGCGCGAGCAGATCGAGCGGGAACTGGTCCAGGCCAAGGACGAGGCCCTGGCCGCGACCAAGGCCAAGTCCGAGTTTCTGGCCACCATGAGCCACGAAATCCGCACGCCCATGAACGGAGTGCACGGCATGCTGCAACTGCTTCAGGATTCTGATCTTGACGCGCAGCAGAAGGAGTATGTGCAGATAGCCTCATCGGCGTTGCAGAATCTTTTGACCCTCATCAACGACATCCTTGATTTTTCCCGGATCGAAGCCGACAAACTCGAGATTTTCGAGACGCCCTTTGAACTCGGCGAGCTGTGCCGTTCCATTCCGGCCATTTTCAAGGCGCAGACCATGACCAAGGGGCTGACCCTCTCCATTGAGATGGATCCGGATGTCCCGGACAGGCTCATCGGCGACCCGAGCCGCATCCGCCAGGTGCTGCTCAATGTCGTGGGCAACGCGGTCAAGTTCACGCAGCACGGCGGGATCACGATCAGAATTTCGGCCTCCGCCAGGAACATTGCCCAGCAAACGGTCCGGCTTGATTTTGAAATCGCGGACACGGGCGTCGGCATCAGTCCCGAGCAGCTTCCCAGGCTCTTTGAACCCTTTACCCAAGGTGGGGACGGTCTGATTCGCATCTGCCAGGGCACGGGGCTTGGGCTGTCCATCGTCAAGCGGCTGGTCGAGCTCATGGGCGGCGCAGTGGACATAGAGAGCATCCCCGGAAACGGGACCACGGTGCGTTTTCATGTGCGGGTCAAGCTCCCGCACGGGGAAAAGCCCGTCGCCGGGCGCGAAGAGACAACGGCGAGCCCGGCGATCCTTGAAGGCGGACGGAATTTACGGGTCCTGCTGGCCGAGGACGACATCACCAACATGACCATGCTGACCCGCCTGCTGGAAAAGCTGGGCTGTAACGTCACCCAGGCCGTCAATGGCCTGGAGGCGGTGCAGCAGGTCAAGAAAAACGATGTCGATCTCGTGCTCATGGACATCCAGATGCCGGTCATGGACGGGGTTGAGGCGGCCAAGCGTATCCGGACCGACACGGAGCTTGGTGAGCGTGCCCGAATCCCGATTATCGCCGTGACCGCATTCGCCATGAGCGGCGATCGGGAAAGATTCCTGCAGGCGGGCATGAACGATTACTTGGCAAAACCCCTGAGCGTCAAAACGCTGGTTGCGGCCATGGACCGGGCCGTGGCCGGGGGTACGTGACCTGTCCTTGACGGCGATGACCGGAGGCGAGCATGAGTGAAGGTGTGAGCATGAAAACCAAATCCGCCTGCATTGCGAGCGCAACCCTGAAGATGCGCCGCATGCTTCTCGTCGTCCTCGCCGTGTTCTGTCTGGTCCGACCGGTTCTGGCGGACCAGGAACGACCCTCCAGAATTCTCATCCTTCATTCCTATCATCAAGGCCTGGAGTGGACAGACGGGCTGCAGCGAGGAATCAGCCGCGTGTTTGCCGAGGCCGACGCGCACGTGGATCTCGATATCCATTACCTTGACATGGCCAGACTGGGCCCGGTGATAGGAAGGGAACTCGTCGAGGAAGGCTTCGTGCATCATCTGACAAACCTTCACCATGACCGGGGCTACGACCTTGTGCTGGTTTCGGACAACGACGCCCTGGAGACGGTCTTGCGCCACCGCACGGTCATCGCGCCGGAGGTTCCGGTCGTGTTCTGCGGGGTGAACAATTTTTCGCAGTCCATGATCAGCGGTCACTCCGGCATTACAGGCATTGCCGAAAAGCCTTCCTTCGACAAGACCTTTGAGCTGGCCGCAGCCCTGTGGCCGGGGCTGGGCAAAGTGCTCGTGCTTGGAGAGGATACCGCCACGGGCCGACAGAATCTGGCCATTTTGAACATGCAGATGGCAAACGCATCCTTTCGCCCGGAATTGCATTTTTCAACCGAAACCGACATCTCTGCCTTGGAGGACCGCCTGGCCGTACTAACCCCGGAATGGGCTGTCCTGCCCATGTGCCGCCCCTTTGAAGGCACACGGCTGCTATCCGTTCCCGAGGCTTCGGCCAGACTCAGCCAGGCGTCGCCGGTCCCCTTGTTCGCGGCCTGGGATTTCTGGATGGATCATGGCCCCATGGGCGGCGTGGCGGTGTCCGCGACCTCCCAGGGCGACGCGGCGGCCCGGCTTGCCCTGCGCGTTCTGCAGGGCGAACCGGTCGAGTCCATTCCCGTGCTCAAGGAAAGCCCCAATCTGCTCATTCTGGACCAGAATGCGCTGGACAGGTTCAGGGTTCCTGATGCGCGCGTCCCGCAGGAAGCGACCATCATAAATCGCGTGCCGTCATTTTACGAACAGCACCGCAACCTGGTCTGGACTTACGGCCTGATGAGCCTCGCGGGGACCGGCCTTTGCGTCCTGCTGACACTCAATATCGTCGGGCGCAGAAAAGCCGAGGCCCTGCTCAAAAGGCAGCTCCTTTTCACCGAGACCCTGCTCAGAGCCATGCCCACGCCAGTCTTCTACAAGGACGGCAGTAGACGCTATCTTGGATGCAACAAGGCCTTTGTCGACTTTCTCGGACTGGGCGAAGCACAGATCAAAGGCAGAACCGTATACGACTTGTTTCCCGGCCATCAGGGCGCTCTCTATGACGCCAAGGACCGGGAAATTCTTCTCAACCCAGGTGAACAGCTTTACGCGCACAGCCTCGAAACCCCGCGCGGCAAACAGGAAGTGATCATCCACAAGGCCGTTTTCGCGGATGAAATGGGCCAGGCTGCGGGCATTGTCGGTGTGATCATCGATGTCACGGAGCTCCACCAGGCCAAGGAGCGCCTGTCCCTGGCCATCGCCGGCAGCACCGACGGCATATGGGACTGGGACCGGGTGTCCGATCAGGTCTATTTTTCACCGCGCTGGAAGGAGATCATCGGCTACGAGGACCATGAGCTGCGCAATGACCTGGAAGAGTGGCGGAGCAGGATTCATCCCGAGGACAGGGAGCGGGTGCTGTCCGTGAACAATCAGTTCTTCACCAGCGACACGTCCCACTTCGTCATCGAGTACAGGCTGCGACACAAGGACGGCTCCTATCGCTGGATCATGGGGCGCGGCACCTGTCTGCGCGACAGGGACGGAGCCCCGTACCGCATGGCCGGATCGCATGCGGACATCACCGATCGCAAGGCCATGGAGCTTGAGCTTGTCGCCGCCCGTGACGCGGCCCTGGCCGCCAGCGTGGCCAAGAGCGCTTTTCTGGCCAACATGAGCCATGAGATTCGCACGCCGCTTAACGGCATCATGGGCATGTTGCAGTTGCTCGACTCCTCCCTCCTTGCGGACGAACAGAAGAAGTATATCGGTATGGCCGTTGTGTCCGGACAGCGTCTGACGGACCTGCTGTCCGACATCCTGGACATCTCGAGGATCGAGGCCGGCAAGTTGACGCTGACCCTGCGCCCCTTCGACCTTGAGGAGATGCGCGCGTCCATCGAAAACCTTTTTTCCGGTCCCGCGCGGGAAAAGGGGATCACGCTGCACGTGGAGCTGGACGAAGACCTGCCCCGCAGATTGATGGGTGATGAGTTGCGGCTGCGACAGATACTCTTCAACCTGGTTGGGAATGCGATAAAATTCACCGCAGAAGGCTTCGCCCGTTTGCAGATATCCAGCCTGCCGGCATCGCAGAAAGACGTGTGCAGGATTCTGTGCTGCGTCAGCGACAGCGGTGAAGGCATCAGCGACGAAGCCCTGCCGGGAATTTTCGAACCCTTCGTGCAGGGGGAGGGGTCGTACATGCGCCGTCATCAGGGGGCAGGCCTTGGGCTTTCCATCGTCTCCCGGCTGGTGGAGATGATGGGTGGAGCGCTGGCCATCGACAATTCCGAAACTGGCACTACGATCTGTCTTTCCCTGCCCCTTGGAATTCCAGCCACGGATGAAGCGGGCGTGGGCAAGTCTGTCCGGGAGGAGACGCCCACATTCGCAAGGCTCCGCATACTGCTGGCCGAGGACGACGCGGTCAACATGTTCGCCGCCGCGTCCATCCTGGAAAAGGCCGGTCATGAAGTCACCAGGGCCACTGACGGCGCACAGGTCCTCGAATTGCTGCGCGCGGCAGACTTCGATCTCGTCCTCATGGACATCCAGATGCCGGTCATGGACGGGCTGCAGGCAACGGCCGCAATCCGCAATGATCCGGACCTGGGGGGAGGGCGCCTGCCCATCGTGGCCATGACGGCCTATGCCATGAGCGGCGACGCGGAAATATTCCTGTCCGGGGGCATGGACGCCTATGTCGCCAAGCCCCTGGACGCCAAGGCGCTTTGCGAAGTCATCGCAGATGTCGTATCGAAAAAGAAAGCCCGCAGTTCCCAAGAGGTTGCATGACACCCATAAACGAGCACAATCCAGACAAGCCAGGTCAGCAGGCCGATCAATTACGGCGTGAAATCGCCGCGCTTCGCGAACGTGTGGCCGAACTGGAAGCCATGGTGACCGATTCGTCGCAGGCCAAGGAGACCCTGGCCAGGCAGGACGCGCTCCTGCAGGCCATAGTGCGCAACCTGCCTTTTGACTTTTGGGCGCGCGACCTTGACGAAAACATCATCATGCAAAGCGACGCCTCCGTGCGCCTGTGGGGCGACCTGTCCACCACCAGGGTCGACGACGCCGACGTTTCGGAGGAGATCCGCAGCACCTGGCGCTCGGTCAATGAACGCGTTTACGCAGGAGAGGTCCTTGAAGGTGAAAAGGAATACACGCTGTCCAGCGGCGAAAAGCGCATCTATCACGACATTGTCGCCCCCATCCGCATGGGTGACGAGATCCTGGGGATCCTTGGCACCAACATCGACATCACGGAGCATGTGCGCAGCATCAGCCTTTTGCATGAGAGCGAGGCCCACCTGGCCTCGTTGCTCAATTCCATCGAAGAGTCCGCAGCGCTTCTGAGGCCTGACGGTACGGTCATAACAGCCAACAAGACTTTCGCGACCCGCATAGGCAGGACTGTCGAGGAATGCCTGGGCCAGTCCATCTATGATTTCATTCCGCCGGAAGTCACGCGGGCTCGTAGGCGGATCGTCGAAGACCTGGTCCACAATGCCCGGCCCGTGGTTTTTGAGGATGAGCGGCAGGGGCACTGGATGCGTCACAGCCTGACCCCGGTGCTCGCCGCGGACGGCGAGGTGGCGGCGGTGGCAATTTTCGCCGTGGACCTGACCGAGCGCAGGCGGCGGGAAAATCTCCTGCTCGCCCGCCAGCGGCTTGGCGAATACGCCATTAGCCATTCCCTACGGGATCTGTTGCGCAAAGCCTTGGACGAGGCCGAAAACGTAACCGGGAGCGTCCTCAGTTTTCTGCATTTTCTTGACGAGGACCAGAAGACCATGACCATGCAGGCCTGGTCCACCAGAACTCTGCGCACCGGCTTCACGGTCCCCGAGAAAAGTCTGCCTTACGACCAGTTGCATTCCGGGGTATGGGCGGATTGCGTACGCCAGCGCAGGGCAGTTTTTCACAACGACTACGCCGCCCTTAAACACAAAAAGGGGATACCTTCAGGGCATCCGGAGTTGATCCGCATACTGCTGCTGCCGGTGTTCCGGGTTGATAAAATCGTGGCCATCGTTGCAGTAGGCAACAAGACCTCCGACTACACGATCGATGACGTGCAGGCTCTGACCGAGCTTGGCGCCCTGCTGTGGGACACCCTGGAACACAAGCGTGCCCAGGAGGAACTGGCCAAGAGCGAGGCCCTGCTTAATCTGACTCAGCGCATGAGCCGCATGGGCGGCTGGCAGTGGGACGTTTCGCAGAACTCCATGACCTGGACCCGCGAGCTTTATCGACTGCACGGCTTTTCTCCGGACCAGTTCGAACCGGGCTCTCCGGAGCACATCAGAAACAGCTTGGCCTGTTACGAACCCGATGACCGGGATCTCATTCGCCAATCATTTGAAAACTGCGTGAACCATGGCGCTCCCTATGACCTGGAGGTGACCTTCAGCCCCCTTGGCGGACCGCCAATGCGCATCCGCACCAGTGCGGAGGCGCATTGGGAAAACGGGCGCGTTTCCAAGGTGCTCGGCACCTTTCAGGATGTCACGGAAGAAAGGGCGCTGGGGCAGCGCTACGAATCCTTGTTCAAACACATGCTGGACGGGTTTGCCCTGCACGAGATCATCTGCAACGCCGAAGGGCGTCCGGTGGACTACCGTTTCCTGGAAGTAAACTCCGCCTTCGAGCGGCACACCGGACTTGTCGGTCGCGACATCAAAGGCAGGACAGTGCGCGAGATCCTACCCATGATCGAACAGGTATGGATCGACACCTACGGGAAGGTGGCCCTCACGGGGGAACCGGTCTTTTTTGAGGAATATGCCGCAGCCCAGGACAAATTCTTCCAGGTCAGTGCGTTTCGCCCGGCGCACATGCAGTTCGCCTGCATTTTTACCGACATCTCGCACCGCAAGCGCCATGAACAGGACCTTCGCCAGGCCAAGGACGCTGCCGAGGCCGCCACTGTGGCCAAGTCGGAATTTCTGGCCAACATGAGCCACGAAATTCGAACCCCGTTAAACGGGATCATGAGCATCCTGCAGTTGTTCGAGTCCCATGACCTTCCAGACGAACAGAAAAAATTCATCGAACTGGCCAACACCTCGGCCGGACGACTAAGCGGCCTGCTCTCGGACATTCTCGATCTGGCCCGGATCGAATCGGGCAAGCTGGCCATCCAGGCCCAGCCTTTTGATCCGGAGGAATTGCGGACCTCCACCCTCGGGCTTTTCGCCTTGGCCGCCCAGGACAAAAAACTCGACCTCGAATTCATCGTTGATCGCAACCTGCCGCCCATGCTGGTGGGTGACGAATCACGGCTGCGCCAGGTTCTTTTCAATCTGGTCGGCAACTCCCTCAAATTCACCAGCGCCGGTTTCGTGAAGATTGAAATCAGCCCGTTGCCGCACGGAACCTCTCCCGTGGTTCTTTTTTGCGTCACCGATTCGGGGTCCGGAATTTCCGATCATCAGCTCGGGGATATATTTTCGCCGTTCGTGCAGGGTGAGGATTCCTATGTCCGGAGGCACCAGGGCGCGGGCCTCGGGCTCGCCATCGTCAAGCGCATAGTGGGACTGATGGGCGGATGCCTGTGCGTGGAAAATTCTGCGAACGGTACCACCATCTGCTTTTCCCTGCCCATGGCCTCCCCGGCCACGGCGCACGATGCCCCACGCGTCCCGGTTTGCGCCAGCAATGAGGCTGCGGACGATCCCGGCGGCATGCACATTCTTCTCGTCGAAGATGACGCCGTGAGCCAGTTCGCGGCCCGTCGTGTCCTGGAAAAGGCCGGACACAGGGTCACGGCGGCGACGGACGGCAGCGAGGTGCTGCCGCTGCTGCGCGAGCATGATTTCGATGCGATCCTCATGGACGTGCAGCTCCCGGTCATGGACGGACTGCAGGCCACCGCCGGGGTGCGCGCCGAAACTTCTCTTGGTGACAAATCACGCATCCCTGTTGTAGCCATGACCGCCTATGCCATGAGCGGGGACCGGGAAAAATTCCTGGCCGCCGGAATGGACGACTATATCGCCAAGCCCGTCAGCGCGAGCGAATTACTGGATGCATTACGCCGGGTGCGCATCCGTATGCCGGAGAAAACATGATTCAACACGGTCGAGATGCATGGCGCGGCAAGGGCTGCCCATGATGGATTCCAAGCTGCCAGACAAGAAAGGCAAAATGCCGTTCGAGGATTTTTTTGATCTTAAGGAGGTTCAGAAAATCCAGGACAGTTTCGCCTTGGCCACGGGCGTGGCATCCCTCATCACCGACCCCGACGGCAGGCCGCTGACCAGGCCGAGCAATTTCACCCGCCTGTGCAGCCGGATCATCCGGGGGTCCACGGCAGGAAGGGAAAACTGCATGCGCTCCGACGCCCTGCTCGGATCATACAACCCGCAAGGCCCGAACATCAGCCGCTGCATGAGCGGGGGGCTGTGGGACGCGGGGGTGAGCATCACCGTGGGCGGACGGCATGTCGCGAGCTGGCTCATCGGGCAGGTGCGCTCCAGCAGTTTCGATGATGACGCCATGCTCGGCTATGCGCGGACCATCGGAGTCGACCCCCACGAATACCGCGAGGCCATGGCGGAGGTGCCCGTCATGGATGAGGAGCAGTTCCGCCGCGTGGCCGACGCCCTTTTTGTCATCGCCAATTCCCTGTCCGAAAAGGCCTACCAGCAGGCCCTGCTGCTGGAGGAGAAAAGGGAGCGCCAGAAAATGGACGCCATGCGCTCCATGCTCATGGACCGCAGCCTCGACGGCATCGTCATCATCAATGAAAATCATCGCGTGGTCGAGGCCAACAAGCGCTTCGCGGACATGCTCGGCTATGCGCCGGAAGAGGTGATCGGTCTTCAGACCTGGGATTTCGAAGCGAACATGAACGAGACAATGGTCAGGGACCTGTTTCCCGATTTTTCACAAGTCAATTCCGTGTTCGAGTCCAGCCACCGCAGAAAGGACGGCACGGTCTTCGACGTGGAGGTGACGACGGCCGGAGCCACCATAGATGGCCGCTCCTGCGTTCTGGCCTTCAGCCGTGACATCTCCGCACGCAAAGAGGCCGAGCGGCAGCTGCGTCAGAGCGAGAAGCATTTTCGGGCCCTCTTCGAGCTGAGCCGCGACGGGTACATCCTGGCTGACCCCGACGGCCGATTTCTGGACGCCAACAAGGCTTATTGCGACATGACGGGCTATTCATTGCCTGAACTGCGTGCCCTGGGCGATTTTTACGCCCTGACGCCCGAAAAATGGAGGCCATGGCAGCGCGAGGAGATCTGGCCGCGGCTGTTCGTGACCGGAGACACGGGGGTCTACCAGAAGGAGTATATTCACAAGGACGGGCATGTGTTCCCGGTGGAACTGCGTGACTTCGCGGTCCATGACGACACTGGGGAGGTCAGATACGCCTGGGGCATCGTGCGGGATATTTCCGAGCGCGTGAGCACAGAGGTGCGTATGCGCACCCTGATGCAGATGGTTGAACAGAGCCCGGTCTGCATCGTCATGACCGACCCGCAAGGCAACATCGAATATGTCAATCCCAAATTCACGGAACTCTCAGGCTACACCTTTGCCGAGGTCCGGGGGCAGAATCCGCGCATTCTGGGGTCGGGTTACAAGTCCGCCGAGGAATATCAGGAACTCTGGAGAACCATCGAATCCGGGCGAAAGTGGCGGGGCGAATTCCGCAACCGGCACAAGGATGGCAGCCTGTACTGGGAAGCCGCCCTCATCTCGCCCATCCTCGACCCCGACGGCCGCATCACCCATTACGTGGCCATCAAGGAGGACATCACCCAGCACCGCCACACCCAGGAGGAGCTGCGCAAGCGCGAGATCAATTTCAAGAAGATCGTGGACATTCTGCCTCAGCTTGTCTCCTATGTGGACGGGGATCTGCGCTATCGCTTCGTCAACGCCGCCTACTCCAGTTTTTTCTCCACCACGGACTTTGTCGGCCTGACCGTTCCTGAAGTCATCGGCAAAGATGCTTTCGAGATCGCGCGCGGGCATATCGACCAGGTCTTTCAGGGCAAGACTGTGCACTACGGGGTCACGCTGCCGTATCCGGAGGTGGGCGAGCGCTTTGTCGATGTGTACCTGATCCCCGATTATGCGGGCTCGGGGGAAGTGGAAGGCTACTACGCCATCCTGAATGACCTGACCCACCTCAAAAAAATCGAGGATTCCCTGCGTCTGGCCAAGGACGAGGCCGAAGCCGCCAACAAACTCAAATCCGAGTTCCTGGCCAACATGAGTCACGAAATCCGCACCCCGCTCAACGGCGTTCTCGGCATGCTGCAACTGATGAAGACCACGAATTTGAATCCGGAGCAGCATGAATGCCTGCACACCGCCATAAAATCATCGGAGCGTCTGACCAGGCTTCTGAGCGACATCCTCGACATCTCCAAGATCGAAGCCGACAAGCTGGTATTCCGGGAATACGCCTTCGATATCAGCGATGTGGAAAAGGCGCTTGGTGAACTGTTCGGACAGGCGGTCAAGGACAAGGGTATTTCCTATGCCTTTCAGTCCGACCCGCACCTGCCGGAAAAGGTCATCGGTGACGAGGCGCGTCTGGTGCAGGTGCTCTTCAACCTGGTCGGCAATTCCCTCAAGTTCACGGAAACCGGTGGCGTGCGTGTCGAAGTCACGATGCTGCCGTTCACGGGGGGAGCGCCACTGCGCCTGCTCTTTTCAGTTACCGACACGGGCGTCGGCATCTCCGAAGAGACCCAGCGCGACATCTTCGAGCCCTTCATCCAGAGCGACGGCTCCTACACCAGGCGTCATCAGGGGGTGGGGCTGGGGCTGACCATCGTGCGCAAGCTCGTGCAGCGCATGGGCGGAAGCCTGTGCATGGTCTCTGAACCGGGGCAGGGCACGGCCTTTCATATTTCCCTGCCTTTCGGGCTTCCGGTTGGGCAGGACGGGAAAGACGCCACCGGCGACCATGCTGGGGCAGTTCCGGGACTGCGAGTGCTGATGGTCGAAGACGATGCGGTCAACCTGCTCTGCGGGCAGCGGCTTCTGGAAAAGTCCGGATATGTGGTCAGCACGGCTTGTGACGGTCAGAAGGCGCTTGAAAAATTGATGACCGGAAATTTCGATCTGGTGCTCATGGACATCCAGATGCCGGTGCTCGACGGAATCCAGACCACCAGGGCCATCCGCCATGCCGCGCCGTTGGCCCACGTTTCGGAGATCCCCATCATCGCTCTCACCGCCCATGCCATGGTCGGTGACCAGGAAAAATTCCTGGCTGCCGAAATGGACGGATATCTGAGCAAGCCTTTTGATCTGGGAAAAATCAATCAGGAAATATCAAGAGTCATGTCCCTGCCCCGCAGGAGCGCACGGCATATTGATTGACGCGAACATGTTTTTCACAAAAGCCCTGATCGGTTCCAAAACGGCCGCATCGGGGTTTTGGACAGCCAGACCTGAATAATCTGAACCATGAAACGATCACCCTGCCGGTCATAAACAGCGCAGGAATAAGAGAGGACTGAATGCGAATTCTCATAGTCGAAGACGATTTTGTCGGTCGCAAGGTCATGCACCAGCTACTGCTTGAGTACGGACAGTGCGATGTGGCCGTCGATGGCCTCGAAGCCGTGAAGGCGTACGATCTGGCGTGGGAGGCAGGCGAGCCCTACGAAGTCATGTTTCTGGACATCATGATGCCGAACATGAGCGGACACGAAGCGCTTAAGATTATTAGGGAAAAAGAGAAGGAGCGAGGGGTGACCCCGCAGAAGGAAGTGAAGGTCATCATGACCAGCGCCCTGGATGACGTGAAGAACGTGACCCAGTCCTTTTTCCAGGGCGGAGCCTCGGCCTATCTGGTCAAGCCCATCGAGCGACGCAAGGTCATCGAGGAGTTGCGCAAGCTCGGTCTGATCTGAACGGACCGGTCCCTAAAAAACACGGTCACCGGCACAGCTGCAGCGCCAGGGGGGCTATCTGGGTCAGCGGGACCACTTTGTCCACACCGCCGAGCTTGATGGCCTCGCCGGGCATGCCGAAGACCACGCATGAGGCCTCGTCCTGGGCGACGGTCGCGGCCCCGGCCTGATGCATCTCCAGCATGGCCTTGGCCCCGTCGTCGCCCATGCCGGTCATGATCACGCCCACCGCGTTCCTGCCCGCATAGCGGGCGGCGGAGCGGAAAAGCACATCCACGGAAGGGCGATGCCGCGAAACAAGCGGCCCCTCCTTGACCTGTACGTAGTACCTTGCCCCGCTGCGCTTCAAGAGCATGTGCAGATTGCCCGGAGCGATGAGCGCCTGGCCGCGCAGCACCGTATCGTTGTCCGCAGCTTCCTTGACCACGATGTTGCACAGGGTGTTCAGGCGCTGGGCAAAGGCGGCCGTGAATTTCTCGGGCATGTGCTGCACGATGACGATGCCCGGGCAGTCAACGGGCATGGCCTGCAGGAAGGTCAGCAGGGCTTCTGTGCCGCCGGTGGAGGCTCCGACCACGATGATTTTTTCCGTGGTCTGGATCATGGCGTTGGACGCGGCTTTGGGCAGAACGGCGTCAGCGGTGAGCTTCTGGCTGACCTTGAGGGTGCGGGGTATGTATTTCTTCACCTTGGCCTTGGCCGCCGCCTTGACCGCATCGCAGAGCATGATCTTGGATTCCTCCATGAACTGCTTGGTCCCGACCTTGGGCTTCTGAATGACGGATACGGCCCCGTACTCCAGGGCCTTCATGGTCGTCTCGGCGTTCTTATCCGTCAGCGTGGAACAGATGATGGCGGGGATGGGGTGCTGGGTCATGATCTTCTTGAGGAACGTGATCCCGTCCATGCGCGGCATCTCAACGTCCAGGGAAAGCACATCCGGCGCGTGTTCGCGCATGATTTCCGCGGCCGCGTAAGGATCCCCGGCCGCGCCGATGACTTCGATCTCCGGGTCCGAGGAATAGATGGATGCCAGGGTCTGGCGGACAAGGGCCGAATCGTCGACGATAAGTATACGTATTTTCTTGCTGCCCATGCGCGCGGACTCCGTATTTGATTTTAATGACGCGATTTTTTTGATTATATACGCAAAAAAACACGGAGTAAACGGGATTTGCCGCTTTAGGCCTAGATGGCCTGGTACAGGGCGTAATCCAGGTGGCGAAAGCCGGGCAGTTTTGACATGGGCGCACCCAGAAGCAGGATGCCCCCCGGCGCAAGATAGCGGCGCAGCCTTTCGGCCAGAACCAGGGCGAGGCCGGGATGGAAATGATGCAGCACCTGGCGGCAGACAATGACGTCCATGGGTTCGCGCAGGGCAAAGGACTCGAAGATGTCCTGACAGCGGAAATTGACGCGCGCGCGGACACCGGGTTTCAAACGGACCAGATTCTTGCCGGTGGCGCGGCTGCGCAAAAAATAGCGTTTGAGCAGGGTCGGCGGCAGGTTGCAAACGCTCGACCAGGCGTAGATACCCCGTTTGGCCCGTTCCAGATTGGTCGGCAGAAAATCCGTGGCCAGGATGGAGAAGTCAAGTCCCGCGCCTTCCTTTGCCTCTTCGAGCAGGGTGATGCAAAGGCTGTATGCGTCCAGGCCGCGGTCGCAGCCCGCTACGAGAAAGGAAGACATCGGGACCGCGCCATGGCGATGATTGTCCGCGACAATCTCCCGCAGGAATTGAAACTGCCTGGCGTCGTGCAGAAATCCGTGTTCCTTGCCCAGGGCATCGACAAGGTAGGGCAGTTCCAGGCGCAATCCGGAGCGAAACGTGTTTTCTTCTGATGACATCTGTATGGAGAAGGGTTATTTTTATTCACAACGTGGATACTGCCTACAACCTACACCCAAGGTTTCCCGGACCGCAATGCAAAGAATCGCGAAAAACAAGATGATTGTCCCTGACTTGGCCGCCGAAGGACTCGAAGGCTGCCGGGAGCTTCCCCACGACTACCTTCTGGTCGGGCGGGGCGGGATATATACGACTCCGACCCTTGTGCAGACGGTGCTTGGATCGTGCGTATCGGTGACCATGTATTGCTCAAAATACCGCTGGGGCGGAATTTTTCACGCCCTGCTGCCGCGCATGGGTGATTTCCCGAAACACAATACTGGCGGGGACCAATTCCGCTATGTCGATTCCGCCATCTGGTACCTGCTGCGCGAGTTTGCCAAGTCGGGAATTTCAGCAAAAAGCCTGGAATGCAAAGTCTTTGGCGGAGCCTCGCCCCTGCACCAGCACTGCGATTCCTCGGCCGGAAACCGCAACGTCACGGTCGCCATGGAAATCCTGGCCCAGGAAGGAGTGACCGTCAGCGCCTCCAGCGTGGGCGGTAACGGCGGACGCAAGCTTTTCTTCCGCACGGACACTGGGCTGGTTCTGCAAAAGCGCTTTGTGGTGAAATCCTGCCGCGACTGCGGGAGCTAAGCCGACAGATTGCCCGGCCCGGAAGGACGTAAGGGCAAAAAATTTTTTGCCCCAACAATTTTTTGCCCCAACAATTTTTTGCCCCTACGACGAACCTGTGCGACCCGAAACCCGCCTTTTCTATTCCACCCAGTCAAACGTCCTGGTCACGGCCTTTTGCCAGCCCGCGAAAAGCTCACTGCGCTTTTCTTCAGCCATGTTCGGAATCCAGCGTTTGTCCTCTTCCCAGTTGTTGTAGAGTTCTTCGCGCCCGGACCAGAAGCCCGAGGCGATGCCCGCTGCGTAGGCCGCGCCGAGGCAGGTGGTCTCCGCCACTTTGGGGCGGATGACGGGCACGTTCAGGATATCGGCCTGGAACTGCATGAGCAGTTCGTTGTAGACCATCCCGCCGTCGGCCTTGAGCGTTTTCAGTTCCACGCCGGAATCCTTGTTCATGGCCAGAACGATGTCCTTGGCCTGGTAGGCGGTGGCCTCGAGCACGGCCCGCGCGAAATGGTTGCGGTTGATGTAGCGGGTCAGGCCGACCATCACTCCGCGCGCATCGGGCCGCCAGTAGGGTGCGTAGAGACCGGAAAAGGCGGGCACGATGTACATGCCGCCCGTGTCTTCGACCTTTCTGGCCAGGGTCTCGATTTCCGGGGCCGAGGAAAACATCTGCAGATTGTCGCGCAGCCACTGTACCAGAGCCCCGGCGATGGCGATGGAGCCTTCCAGGCAATAGGAGGGTTTGCGGCCGCTGAACTGGTAGGCCAGCGTGGTGATGAGCCCGTGCCTGGACTGGATGGGCTCATGGCCGGTATGCATGAGCAGGAAGCAGCCCGTGCCATAGGTGTTCTTGGCCTCGCCGGGGGCAAAGCAGGTCTGGCCGACCAGGGCCGCCTGCTGGTCGCCCACGGCTCCGCAGACCGGCACGCGCGCGCCGAGGGGGCCGTCTTCGCTGGTAGGGCCCCATGTGGCGCTGTCGGATGAGGGCACGATGCGCGGCAGGCCCTGGGCCGGGATCTTCATGATTTTCAGGATTTCTTCGTCCCAGGCCAGGGTTTTGAGGTCCATGAGCATGGTGCGGCTGGCATTGGTCACGTCGGTCACGTGCGCCCCGCCCCTGGGGCCGCCGGTCAGCCACCAGATGATCCAGCTCTCGATGGTGCCGAAAAGGGCATTGCCCTTGTCCGCGGCGGCGCGGGCTTCGGGCACGTTGTCGAGGATCCAGCGGAACTTGGGGCCGGAAAAATACGTGGCCACGGGCAGGCCGGTCGTGTCCCGAAAACGGTCCTGGCCGCCGTCGGCCATGAGCTGCTTGCAGATTTCGTGGGTGCGGGTGCACTGCCAGACAATGGCGTTGTAATAGGGTTTACCGGTAAAGCGGTCCCAGACCACGGCGGTTTCGCGCTGATTGGTGATGCCGATGGAGGACAGCTCCGAGCCCCTGATCCCGGACTTGGCCAGGGCGCCCCGGATGACGTCCTCGGTGTTGCGCCAGATTTCCATGGGGTCGTGCTCCACCCAGCCGGGCTTTGGGTAGATCTGCTCGTGCTCTTTTTGATCCATGCCGACGATGCGGCCATGTTCGTCGAAAATGATGAAGCGGCTGCTGGTGGTTCCCTGATCGACTGCGCCTACGTAACGGGCCATGTGCTCCTCCTTGGGTTGGCTCTTCCTACAAAATTTTGCGGCGTTCTCAAACGGCGTAGCGGACCCAGGCCGCGCCGGGGTCGATGCCGAGGCTGTCCGGATCAAGCCCCAGGGCCAGGCCCAGAATCTGGGAAAAGAGAACGGCCGGGATGGCCTGATCCGGATAATGCTTTTCCCCGCCGAACTGGAGCTGGCAATACGTACAGGCCGTGCCCAGCACATCGGCTCCGGACGCCTTCGCACCGGCCATTTTCCTGGCCAAAAGCAGGGCGGAGATGGTTTCGTCGCGGCCGCGCAGCGGGTACCCGCAACATTCGAGGCGAAGGTCCCAGGGCAGGGCGGACGCTCCGGTCAGCTCAACCAGGCGCTCGAAAATCGTGGGCGCGAAAGGATCGTCAAAATGGGTGATGTTTTCCGGCCGCAGGGCATGGCAACCGTAGTGGCAGGCGACTTTAAGCCCTTTTTGCGGGCGCAGCACCGCGTCCTTTATGACGCTGCGATTGTCGTCAAGGACCTGCAGAAAGTGGCGCACACGGATCTTTTCGGGAAAATCGAGCCCTTCGTCGGCCAGCAATTTCTTAATGTGAAGCTTTAGCTTTTCGTCCTGGCCGACTTGATGCTGGGCGTGTCGAAAATTGCCGAAACAGCACTTGCAGGGGGTCATGAGATCAAGCCCGAGGCGGGCGCAGAGGGCAAGGTTGCGCAGGGCGGAGTAGACCGAGGCGTCCCGGCTTTCCTGGCGCACGGGGTAGCCGCAGCAGTTGAACTCGGATTTGTGCAGCTCGAGATCGAGGCGGGTGCAGACGGCCACGACGCTTTTGCCGTAGGCGGTGAGATGGTGGGCGATCTTGCATCCCGGAAAATACGCGTATTTCATGAGCGCCCCTCTTTTTTGCGCACGATGTCGGCGCCCAGCTGCCGAAGCTCGTAGAGGATGTCGGCCACGGGCACGCCCTGGGGGCAGTTCTCCTGGCATTTGTAGCAGGTCGTGCAGCTCCAGACCATGCGCGCCCCCAGGGTCTGGGCCTTGAGGCCCATGCGCAGGAGGTTCATGATCTGCTGCGGGGCGAGGTCCAGATCCCGTGACGGATCTTCGCTGACCGCCACCACTGGGCACACGCCCGTACAGGTGGTGCACTGCACGCAGCCCCAGAACGATTCGGCGCGGTCAGCAAGCCCCGCCCCTGTGGTCCCGATTCTGCCGAGGTTGATTGAGGCGAGCTCCCTGGCCCATTCTCCGGCGGTTCTTTTGCGGATCTCCCCGTCGATCCCGGCCCGGCCCTCTTCGGCCAGGGCTTTTTTGGACGCCATCCAGAGATCCTGCAGGTCGATACCGGCGGAACAGACCTCTGTACAGCGCAGGCATTCGGTGCAGATGTGGCTCCCTTCCACCAGCGAGGCGGTCTGGACGGGCGAAAGGCTGCCGTCCAGGTGGCGGCCAAGGTCCGCAAGCTTGTCCATGGGCAGGATATCCGGGTTGCCAAGGACCGTGTGGATGGGGGCAACGCTGCAATGCAGGCTGCATTGTCCGCAGCGGGTGCAGGCATCAAGGCCGATGCCACGGGCCAGGAATGAGGCGCCGGGCCTGCTGGTCCGCGACCCGCCGCGCACGAGCAGATTGGCGCCGGTGGTAACCGGATGGAAGAACTTGCCCCAGGGTAGAAGGCCGAGGGCAACAAAGGCCAGGCCGACGTGGATGTACCAGAATATGGTGCGGCCCTGGTCGGCTATATCCAGGGATTCGGGCACAAGGACGGTCATGGCGCGGGAAACAAAGGCGGTGGCCGTGGGGGCGTGGCATCCGGCGCAGCGGTCCTCGTGCAGCTCGTCGCCGAGTTCCGTGATTTCCGGGGCCGTGGGTAGAAAAATCGAGAAGCGCACCCCGTTTTCCCTGGCCCAGTACGTCTTGAGGGCCAGCAATTCTTCCGACTCGGCCTCGGGAAAATAGTAATCGGTCATACGCGTGAAGTCGCCGGGAGACATGATCTTGAACGATTCGAGGAAAAAGCCGGAGACAAGCACTCCCGCGAGCACGGCGAGCAGGGCCCAGTCCTGAAGAATGCTCGACGGCCTGAGTTTTTTGATGCGGTTATGGCAAAGAAGGACCAGCCCGGCCAAAGAGATGAGGCCCAGCAGGTTGCGCAGGAATTGCCAGGGATCGAGGGTGGGCTCATAGGCGGAGATAAGGGGGCGGGTGATGACCCCGTCCATGGCGTGCAGGAAAAGCAGAGGAAGAAAACCGAGCACGAGAAGCATGTGACCGGTCCAGCGAAGCGGTCCGTGGCGCAGGGTGCGGCGCAGCAGGCCAAGGTCGGCCAGTCCGCCCAGGAACCGACGCGGCATGCCCGGCCTTTTGCCGCCAGTCGCGGCAAATGCCTTGCCGCGCAAGAACCAGGTGCGCACCCTCCAGAAGGCTCCGCCTGCGGCGCTTACGCAGGCCAGGGTGAGGCCGATGGAAAAAAAGTCCATGCAGGCTCCCGTTTTGAAATTACAAAGAAGCCACCGCCTTGTACGCAGTTGCGATGGCCAGTCCGGCTCCGCATTTCATACGCATCCAGTCCTGGTGAGCCAGGATCGCCCCGGCCGCGTGCAGCCGTGGATGGAAGGGCTTCCCCTCCGCGTTCAGGGGGCGCATTCCCTCGTCGGTTTCAAGCCCGGCAAGATTGATTTCATGTCCGTGCGGATCGAAGAACGACGCCTTGTGCCAATGGTCCCGGCTGTCTGGCTGGGTCACGGGCAGATCGAAGATCGCCTCGTGAATGCGGTGCCGATCCGCTTTGAGGCCCTTGCCGAAAAAGCGCCCGCTGGCAAGGATGGCGCTCTTGGCGGACAGCTCCACGGACGTCGATCCGCTGCCCGCCGTGAAATGGAATCCTTCTTCCGAAAAATCGGCCCTGGTGACCAGCTTCTGCGTGCAGGTGCGCACGCCCAGCTTGGGAAGGCCCCGATCGAAGGCCGCGCGCAGCCGTGACCCGGCAATGGAGGGCGGAAGGGTCGGGATTTCGAAAACCGGTTTACCGAGAAGCTCCTCCATATGCCGCAATACGTCCGCAGTGTCGGTCATGCCGAGGATGGCCGGGAAGCCCACGTACTGGGCATCCACTGCCAGCGGAGCGACGATTTCAGCCAGCCTGGCCCGGCGCGCGGGCTCGGCCAGGCTCCAGGCCATGTGCTCGGGGTAGAGCTCGCCGCCCATGCCCGGAAAAGTGATCCGTGCGGTCTTCAGCCCCGGCCAGTCGGCGCGCACCTCGGCGATCTGGCGTGCGCTGAGGCCCTTTAGTCCCTCAAAATCCACAAGAAGGGTGTTGGCTCTGGCCTCCCATGCCAGGACCCCGTTCCAGAAGGTGCAGGGCAAAAGGTAGGTCGGCTTCAGGGTCCCGGCGGAAGTGAGGGTCCGCGTGTTTTGCCCGTCCCGGCCACGGTAGCACAGGCCGTTCTCGCCGAGAAAAGCCGTGAATTCATCCAGCGCCAGGCGGATCTCCTCGTCGCTGACCCGGCAATAGGGATGCATGGGCAGGTCGCGGCGCAGGGCATCAAGGGCGGCGAAGGGATCTTCCCAGACCCTCAGTTCGGCCATGGGATGCACGGCCAGAAGGTCGATGAAGCCGGTGCTGAAATCGATGCCGCCCGTAGCCCCGGTCTGGACCACGGACAGGCCGCGTTTGGCGGCGAAAAGGGCGGCCGCCATGCCCGCAAAGCCGGAACCGATGACCATGACGTCGTATGTTTTCATGGCAGCTCCTTGCCGGCGAGGCATTTGTCACTCTCTTCGTCACGGGTCGAGGGAGCAGGGCCGAATTCCAGATCCATGGCCCCGCAGTACAGGGCCTCCTGCAGGTCGGCCTGCATCAGCGGCACGCCCCACAGGATGGGCGCAAAACCCCTCCAGCGGCGCTCGGTAAAGGTCTTGAGTTCAGCCAGCCCCTGCGTGCCTGCTGCCGTCCCCCGGTCATAGAGGTGTCCGGTGATACGCGGCCCGCAGAAGCCACCCTGACACGGCCCCTTGCCGACCCGGCTGCGCATGCCCACGGCTTTCAGCATGGAGCGGCCGCGCATGCCTCCGGCTTCCTCGATGATGGAATCAATGACCCCGCGCGAGACCATTTCGCATTCGCACAGCACGATATCGTCCTCGGTACGGCTCTCCACCCAGCTCCTGGGGCCGCGTCCGGGCTCGGTCCATCTGCCCAGGGTCGAGGGGGGCAGAATTTCCGTGTGGGTCCGGCACGGGGCCGACACCCCGAGTTTGGCGCAGGCGAGGTCGGCGGCCTTTTCGGCCATGAGCCGATAGGTGGTCAGCTTGCCGCCGGTGATGGTCAGAAAATTCTCAACGCCCTCAGCGGCATGATCGATGAGGGCAAAGCCGCGGCTGACCGCGCGGTCGTCGCCCGCCGGTCCCATGGAGACCAGGGGGCGCACCCCGGCGTAAGCGCGGATGTAGCGGGTGCGCTCGAGAATGGGCAGCATGCGGCGGGCGTCGTCGATGATGCGGTCCGTCTCGGCCACACTTGGCCTGCAGCCGTCGGGCGAAGGAACGCGGATGGAGGTGGTGCCGAGGATGGACACGGTACCGCCGGGAACGAGGATGTCCGCGTCCGCAGGGGGGCGCAGGCGGTTGATGACCTGGGTGGCGATGCGATCCTGGGTGATGATCAGGCTGCCCATGGAGTAGAGGATGTCGATATGCGCCCCGGCCAGGGCCGCGATCAGTCCGGCCCAGGCTCCGGAGGCGTTGATCACGATTTCAGCCTCGATGAGCACGTCGCCTCCGGTGGTGATGTCCCGGCAGCGGACGCGGGTGATGCGCCCGCCGGACAGTTCCATGGATACGGCGGCGAGGTTGCGGCGCATGGAGCAGCCAAGGCCGAGACCCTGGGAAATGTTGTCCAGGGAGAGCATGAAAGGATCCACCGACCCGTCCTGCACCGCGAAGGCGGCGATGAGGTCCGGGGACAGGGCTGGCTCGATAATGCGTGCCGTGTCCGGATCAAGGCCACGGCAGGGAATGTCGCTGGCCGCGCAGTAGGAGGGAAACTCGGCGATGTAGCGCTCGTCATCCCCGCGCACGGCGACAAAAAGTCCGCCGGTGTCCTCGATGCACTGCGGGGCAATCCGCCGCAGGATGTCGCCTTCCTCCCGGCATTCCACGGCGGCCTCCCGGTCCGAGGCCACATAACGCGCTCCGCTGTGCAGGAGGCCGTGGTTGCCGCCCGACGCACCGGAATTGACATCGCGCTGTTCGATGAGAAGGGCCTGCACGCCGCGCAGCGCCAGGTCACGCAGCAACCCCGCGCCGGTTACGCCGGCACCGATGATCAGAACGCGGGTTGAAAGAGTGGTCATAAATATTCCTGCGGATTCGAAAACAAAAAAATAAATCATCCTTTAGCGGACGCGGGGCCGAAAGCGAGGGAAATCCTGCTGGTCATGGCAAGCGAGCCGTGATAAGTGCTGTCGCCAAGCATGCCGCCTTCTGGGTGCCTTTTTTAGCACGGGACGCTGTATCCTGCCAGATTTTTTTTCTTAAAACGACACGAAATTTCATTTTATTTTCATAATCGAAAGGAAACTTTATGAAAGATCCCCGTTCCGGAAAAAGCGAGATCCAGGACACCGGAGCCAGGCATGTCACTGTCCGCCAACGCCATGCCGAGATGATCCGCATGGTGCGGGAAACAGGATTCGCCACCATCCAGTCTCTGGCCGATCATTTCGGCATCACCCCGCAGTCCGTGCGCCGCGACATCAACACGCTGAGCGCCAAGGGCCTGTTGCAGCGTTACCACGGCGGAGCGGGGCCGTGCCTCAGCACCGAGAACATGGACTACATGGACCGCAAGGTGCTCTGCCTGTCCGAAAAGAAGATCATTGGCAAGATGGTGGCCAAATCCATCCCCAACAAGTCCTCCCTGTTCATCAATATCGGCACGACCACGGAAGAGGTTGCCCGGGCCATGGGCGGCCACAAGAACCTGCGGGTCATCACCAACAGCCTGAACGTCGCCACCATCCTGACCGGAAACCCGGAAGTGGAGATCATCGTCGCTGGCGGCCTGATCCGTCACCATGACGGGGGCATCGTCGGCGAGGCGGCCATCGACTTCATCCGCCAGTTCAAGGTCGATTTCGGGATCATCGGCATCAGCGGCATCGACATGGACGGCACGCTCCTCGACTTCGACTACCGCGAAGTACGTGCCGCCAGGGCCATCATGGAAAATTCCCGCCAGGTCTTCCTGGTCACCGATCACACCAAGTTCGGCCGCAACGCCATGGTTCGCCTCGGCAACATCGAGGAAATCGACGACCTCTTCACGGACAAGAGACCCCCGACGGGCGTTCTGGAACAGATGAAACGCGGCAATGTGCGCCTGCATGTCGGTGAAGAGATGCAAATCTGAGCGTTTACGAAAAAAATAGGTTAACTGACCAATATTCATTTTCAGTTGAGAAAAAATTTTTCGTTTGCTAAGGACTTCCGAACACGGTCTGACCCTTACCTGGGTGATGGACCTTTCATCCCGCCACGGAGGAGCCGCATGGGGCTTCAGCTCGATCTCATTGACAGAATTGTGGACGGAGAAACGCACCTCAAAGACGTTTCCCTCAATTTCGAAACAGGCCAGCGTTATGTGCTGCTCGGCCGCACCCAGGCCGGCAAGACGTCGCTGTTGCGCATCATGGCCGGTCTGGACCGTCCGTCAAAGGGCAGGGTCCTGGCCGACGGCAAGGACGTGACGGGCGTTTCAGTGCGCCGTCGCAGCGTGGCCATGGTTTATCAGCAGTTCATCAACTATCCCTCGCAGACGGTTTACGACAACATCGCCTCCCCCCTGCGCATCGCGAGGACATCCAAAGACGAGATACAAAGGCGCGTCATGGAAGCGGCCCGCATGCTGCATCTGGAACCGCTGCTTTCGCGTTTGCCCGCGGAACTCTCCGGTGGTCAGCAGCAACGCACGGCCATCGCCCGCGCCCTGGTCAAGGAGGCCCAGCTCCTGCTTCTGGACGAGCCGCTGGTCAACCTCGACTACAAACTGCGCGAGGAGCTGCGCGACGAACTGCAGCAGATCTTCAGCCAGCGCGAATCCGTTGTCGTCTATACCACCACCGAGCCCACCGAGGCCCTCATGCTCGGCGGCAACATCATCATCATGCACGAGGGCAGGGTGCTGCAGACCGGCCCCACGGCCGAGGTCTACCACATGCCGGCCACCACGCAGGTGGCCGAGGTGTTCAGTGATCCGCCCATCAATTTCATTACCGCCGAGGTTGACGCCGCCAAGGCCCATCTGCGCATCGGCATCGACCTGCCCCTGACCGGACATCTTCGCGACCTGACTCCCGGCGTCTACAAGTTCGGAATCCGCTCCCATCATTTCAACCTGGTCCGCAAGACCGACGAGGACGTGGAGATCCGGACCACGGTGGAGCTGGCCGAGATCAACGGCTCCGAGACCTTTGTCCATTTCCGCTACCGAAACCGTTCGCTGGTCCTGCAGGACCAGGGGGTACGGGCCTTCAAGGTCGGACAGGAACTTTCGGTCTTTGTCCGCCCGTGCGATGTCTACGTGTTCGGTGAGGACGACCGTCTGGTCAAGGCTCCCAAGTGTCCCGACACCTGCGCCACAGGCGCCAATTAAAGGATTCCTTCATGGCCACAATCGAACTCGAGAACATCGCTCACAGCTACCGGCCCAAACCCGCAGGCGAAGACGATTTCGCGCTCAAGAGAGTACACACGGTCTGGGAGGACGGTGGGGCTTACGCTCTTCTGGGCTCCAGCGGCTGCGGCAAGACCACCATGCTCAACGTCATCTCGGGCCTTTTGACCCCGAGCCAGGGCCGCGTGCTCTTTGACGGCAAGGACGTGACCAAACTACCGCCGGAAAAACGCAACATCGCCCAAGTGTTCCAGTTCCCCGTACTCTACGACACCATGACCGTGTTCGATAATCTGGCCTTCCCCCTGCGCAACCGCAAGGTGGAGGAGGGCGAGGTCAAGAGCCGCGTGCACGAGATCGCCGAGATTCTGGATTTGAGTCCGTATCTGAACAAGCGGGCCAGCGGCCTGGCCGCCGACGCCAAGCAGAAAATTTCGCTTGGCAGGGGACTGGTGCGCAAGGACGTGGCCGCCATACTTTTTGACGAACCCCTGACCGTCATCGACCCGCACCTCAAATGGCAGCTGCGCCGCAAGCTCAAGGAAATCCACACGCAGTTCGGCCTGACCCTCATCTATGTGACCCACGATCAGACCGAGGCCATGACCTTTGCCGACAAGATCGTCATCATGTACGATGGCGCGCTCCTGCAGATCGGATCTCCCGACGAGCTCTTCGAGGACCCGGCGCACACCTTTGTCGGGTATTTCATCGGCAGCCCGGGCATGAACCTTCTGCCGTGCACCGTTGACGGCAACCGCGCCGTACTCGATTGCGGCACCATCCCCCTCGCCCCTGAAGTGGCCGCCAGGGCGGGGCAGGGCGAGTTCAGGCTCGGCATCCGGCCGCTCTATCTCGAACTTGGCGACGAGCCTCGCGACGGCGCCTTGGCCGGACGCGTCGTGTCCGTGGAATTCGAAGGCAGCAGCAGCATCGTGACCGTGGAGTCGGGCTGCTCCAAGCTCAAGGTCAGGGTGCCCGAAGGGCGGGCCGTTCCGGCTGACAGCTGCTGGGTCTATTTTCCGCCGGAGCGGACCAAGCTTTTTCGCGACCAGCGCCTGGTCAAGTAGGAGGTGGGCATGGATAAATGGGAAAACAACAGGGCCTGGTTTCTGATCCTGCCCGTCTTTGTCATCGTGGCTTTCAGCGCCATCATTCCGCTCATGACCGTGGTCAACTACTCGGTCCAGGATATCCTTGGACCGGGCCAGCGCGTTTTCGTCGGCACGGAGTGGTTTCGCGAGATGCTGACCAATTCGCGCCTGCATGACGCCCTCATCAAGCAGCTCATCTTTTCGGGGCTCGTGCTGCTGATCGAGATTCCGCTCGGCATCGCCATCGCCCTGACCATGCCCCACAAGGGCTGGACGGCCTCGGCCTGCCTGGTGCTGCTGGCCCTGCCGCTGCTCATACCCTGGAACGTCATCGGCACCATCTGGATCATCTTCACCCGGCCCGATATCGGCCTCTTCGGCGCGACCATAAACACCTTGGGGCTGGCCTTCGACCACACCGCCAATCCTCTGCACGCCTGGATCACGGTCCTGCTCATGGAGGTCTGGCACTGGACGCCGCTGGTGATCCTGCTGGCCTATGCGGGTCTGCGTTCCATCCCTGACGCCTACTACCAGGCCGCCAAGATCGACGGGGCCAGCCGCTGGGCAGTGTTCCGCTACATCCAGCTGCCCAAGATGCGCGGGGTGCTGACCATCGCCGTGCTGCTCAGATTCATGGACAGCTTCCTCATCTATGCCGAGCCCTTTGTCCTCACCGGCGGCGGCCCCGGCAACGCGACGACCTTCCTGTCCATCTATCTGGTCAAGCTCTCCACGGCCATGGATCTCGGGCCCGCGGCAGCCTTCTCCATCATCTACTTCCTTATCGTCCTGCTGTTCTGCTGGATCTTCTACCAGGCCCTGCAGGCCGTGGGTACGGGGGACAAGTCATGAGAAAACGCCATTTCATCCTGATCTTCTACCTCGTCATCCTGATGCTGCCCATCTACTGGATGCTGAACATGTCCCTGCGCACCAACGCGGACATCATGCGCTCCTTCGAGCTCTTTCCCAGCTCCATGACCCTGGAAAATTACATCAAGATATTCTCGGATTCGTCATGGTATTCCGGGTATATCAACAGCATGATCTACGTCAGCATCAATACGGTCATCTCCCTGGTCACCGCGCTCCCGGCTGCCTACGCCTTCTCGCGCTTCCGCTTCATCGGCGACAAGCACGTCTTCTTCTGGCTGCTGACCAACCGCATGGCCCCTCCGGCCGTCTTCCTGCTGCCGTTCTTCCAGTTGTACTCCACATTCGGGCTCATCGACACGCACATCGCCGTGGCCCTGGCGCACTGCCTCTTCAACGTGCCGCTGGCGGTCTGGATCCTGGAAGGGTTCATGTCCGGAGTCCCGCGCGAGATCGACGAGACGGCCTTTATCGACGGGTACAGCTTCCCGCGTTTCTTTCTTGCGGTCTTCATCCCGCTCATACGCGCCGGGATAGGCGTGACCGCGTTTTTCTGCTTCATGTTCAGCTGGGTCGAACTGCTCCTGGCCCGCACCCTGACCACTACGGCTGCCAAGCCCATCGCCGCGACCATGACCCGCACGGTCAGCGCCTCGGGACTGGACTGGGGCCTGCTGGCCGCGGCCGGCATCCTGACCATCGTGCCGGGCGCGCTGGTCATCTGGTTTGTACGTAACCATCTGGCCAAGGGCTTTGCCCTGGGCCGGGTCTAGGAGGGCTGCCATGGATATCGGCTGGATGGCCTGGACGCCCGTCACGGCGGGTTTCTTCATTTTCATTGTACTCATGCTCATCAGTATGACAGTGTGGCAGATCGTCTCCCCGAGCATCGCCCGCCGGGGACTTCTGCCGCTCGTCACTACCCGTGGGGACCGTCTGTTCATAAGCCTTCTGGGCAGCGCCTTCATCCATCTGGCCTGGCTTGGCCTGACGGATCTGGCCGTCTGGATCGCTACCATGATATCCGTCTGCTTTCTTGTCGCCGTCATGCGCTGGGGTTGAGATCAGGACACCTGCGCGGTGCAAGGGGTGGAAGGAAAAGGCGTTTGGGGTTTGTTGGAATAACCGCAAGTGGAGGTCCGTATGCAAGTTCGACGTGTTCTTTTGACCGGAATGCTCATGGTGGCATTCCTGGGCGCAGGCACCTTTGGTTTCGCCGACGAAGCGAAACAGAAGGCCGCCGCGAAAAAATGGATCGATGAGGAGTTCCAGCCTTCCACGCTCAGCAAGGATGAGCAGATGAAGGAAATGGAATGGTTCATGAAGGCCGCCGCCCCCTTCAAGGGCATGGAGATCAAGGTCGTCTCCGAAACCATCCCCACCCACGAGTACGAATCCAAGGTCATGGCCAAGGCGTTTTATGACATCACCGGCATCAAGGTCACCCACGACCTGATCCAGGAAGGTGACGTCATCGAAAAGCTGCAGGTTCAGATGCAGTCCGGGGAAAACGTCTTTGACGCATATGTCAACGACTCGGACCTCATCGGCACCCATTTTCGCTACGGCGCGGCGGTCAACCTGACCGACTGGATGGCCGGCGAAGGCAAGGACGTTACCCTGCCCACCCTGGATATCGAAGACTTCATGGGCATCAGCTTCACCACCGCCCCTGACGGCAAGATCTACCAGTTGCCCGACCAGCAGTTCGCCAACCTCTACTGGTTCCGTTACGACTGGTTCCAAAAACCCGAACTCAAGGAAAAGTTCAAGGCCAAGTACGGCTACGAGCTTGGCGTGCCGGTGAACTGGTCCGCCTATGAGGACATCGCCGAGTTCTTCACCAACGACGTCAAGGAAATCGACGGCAAGGCCATCTACGGTCACATGGATTACGGCAAGAAAGCTCCGGATCTTGGCTGGCGCTTCACTGACGCCTGGCTGTCCATGGCCGGAGCAGGCGACAAGGGCATCCCCAACGGCCTGCCCGTGGACGAGTGGGGCATCCGTGTTGAAGGTTGCAGCCCGGTAGGCGCCAGCGTGGCCCGCGGCGGCGCCGCCAATGGCCCGGCCGCCAAATACGCCCTGCGCAAGTACATGGACTGGCTGCGCCTCTACGCCCCTCCCGGCGCCCTGGGCATGGACTTCTATCAGTCCCTGCCGAGTCTGGCCAAGGGCAACGTGGCCCAGCAGATCTTCTGGTACACCGCCTTTACAGCCTCAATGGTTGAAGAGGGCACGCCCGTGGTCAACGAAGACGGCACGCCCAAGTGGCGCATGGCCCCGTCTCCGCGCGGCCCGTACTGGGAAGAAGGGCAGAAGCTCGGCTATCAGGACTGCGGTTCCTGGACCCTCCTGAAATCCACCCCGGTTGACCGTCGCAAGGCTGCCTGGCTCTACGCCCAGTTCTGCGTGGCCAAGTCCACTTCGCTGAAAAAAGCCCATGTCGGCCTGAACCCTGTCCGTGATTCCGACATCCGCCACGAGTCCTTCACCGAACGCGCCCCGAAACTGGGCGGTCTGGTGGAGTTCTATCGCAGCCCGGCCCGCGTGGCCTGGACGCCGACCGGCACCAACGTGCCCGATTACCCGAAACTGGCCCAGCTGTGGTGGCAGAACATCGGTGAAGCCGTTTCCGGCGAAGTCACCCCCGAAACCGCCATGGACAACCTGGCGGCCGAACAGGACAAGATCCTCGAACGTCTTGAGCGCGCAGGCGTGCAGGGCGAATGTGGACCGAAGATGAACAAGCCGAGGGAAGAAGAGTACTGGCTCAGCCAGCCTGGCGCTCCCAAGCCCAAGCTTGAAAACGAAAAACCCCAGGGCGAGACGGTCGACTACGACCAGTTGATCCAGGCCTGGAAAGAAGGTCGGGCCAAATAGGTTCTGACCTTTGACTGTAAGATGAGAGGGGGGGCGTCTGGTGATGCCCCCCTTTTTTGTTGTCGGGGGCATGGCCAAGGGGTATGTAAATATAGGCGGCAAGACACGCGACAAAATTTTCGCACAGAGGAAGAGCATGACGTATTCGGCCATTGTGGAGATTCTGGTCATCGGCAACGAGATTCTCATCGGCGACATCCAGGATACCAACACGAGCTGGCTTTGCAGGCTGATCAATTCCAGGGGTGGGCATGTGGCGCGCGGGACCATGCTGCGCGACAACGTGGACGAGATCGCGGAAGAGGTCAGACGCGCTCTTGAACGGGGGACGGACGTCATCTTCACTTCCGGGGGCCTCGGCCCAACGGCCGACGATCTGACCCTGGCCGCCGTGGCCCAGGGACTTGAACTGCCGCTGGAACTGCACTCCGAAGCCTTGCGCATGGTCAGGGAGCAGTACGACAATTTCCATGCCCTCGGCATCATGGCCCAGGGCGGACTCAATCCGGGCCGCGAAAAAATGGCCTGGCTGCCCAAGGGGGGCGTGCCGCTCTACAATCCGGGCGGGACCGCGCCCGGCGTGCTGGTGCAAAAGGGGCGCACATCCATCATCTCGCTGCCGGGAGTGCCCTCGGAATTGAAGGGCATCATCGATGCCTCCCTGCAGGAATTCATGCAGCAAACCTTTGGCGACGGGGGCTCCCACTGCAAGGCCGTGCGCGTGCTCTGCAACGACGAATCCATGCTGGAGCCGGTCCTTGGGCTGGTGGTCCCAAGACATCCGCGGGTCTACATCAAGTCCCTGGCCTCCACCGTGGGCACAACACCGGAACTGGACATCACCCTGACCGTCACCGGCGGCGAGGCAGGGGAAAGGGCTCGGCTTTTGGATGCGGCTTGCGGTGAATTGTGCCAGGGGCTGGCGGAGCAGGGGATCGGGTTCAGGCAGATGGCGTGATCAGCCAGGTAAATTTGACCGCTCGCCGATCCCTCATTGCGAGAAGCCAGGCTCTGCGTGGGAGTCTTCGCGCGGAGCCCGACTTTCGACGTGGCAATCCACTCTTTTCCATGCTCCCAGCGCCATTCGGCACGATGATGGATTTCACGCGGAGCCTGATTTGCCGCGCTGCGCTCGCAACGACGCGTGTGAAAGGTCGATAACCATTCAATAATGATACGTCCTGTTCTGCATGATGGTCGTGGCGCGGAAGAGTTGCTCGTAGAGGACCACCTGGGCCAGTTCGTGGGGCATGGTCAGGGGGCTCAGGCTGAGCTGATGGCTGGATCGGGTCAGAAGTTCCGGTGAAAGCCCCAGGGCCCCGCCGATGACAAGGCAGCACTCTCCGGCCGGGTTTTCGAGCAGCGGGCGCAAAAAAGAGGCAAAATCCAGCGAAGTGAACAGCCTTCCCGTTTCATGCAGGGCCACAAGGGTGTCCTTCGGGCCAATTTTATCCAAAATGCGTAATGATTCCAAACGCTTTCTCTCTGCTCCGTCAGCCTGCGGGCAGTCCTTGACATTCTGGACATCGATGCGCAGGACTGGCCTAAGCATTTTCGAGTAGTGCGCGATAGCCTCAAGGTAGTAATTTTTCTTTATCTTGCCGACAGTTATAATTTTAATTCTGTACATGCTTCTCCAGTGTATGCGTGTATTCTCGACCTCAAAATAGGACCTTTCATTTTTTTTGCCTTGGCGTCGAGGGATTGATTTTCAATAAAATCAAGGGCAATAATACATCGTTGCCTATCGTTGCTCCCCGGATTACTCCGGTCCGGCAACGGGTCATGGATAAATTTCCAGCCACGGTCTTTGGAGGTGTTGCATGAACAGCAAAGTAGAACAAGGCGATCAGGGCGCGAAAGTTGATCAGAAAGGTGAAGATTCGAGCCTGCTCATTGCCTGCGATAACGAGGGCAAAAAGGTCGTGCGCAAATCTTTTCGCGTGCCGGTGCCGCCCGGACTGGTGACCATGAACCACGAAGGGCTCAAGCATTCCGTCAAGGACCTTTCCATGTACGGGATCGGTCTCACCGTGACCCGTCCCGACGCTTTCGTTATCGGCAGCGTCCTCGAAGGGGTGCAGATCGTCTTTCCCGATCGTTCGTTTCATGTGGACGTCCGGATCGTGCATATTTCCCCCTACGAGGGCGAGACCCTCATCTGCGGCATGGAGATAATAAACACTCATGATTCCGGCTACATTGACTGGATGACGAGGGTCGTCTCCGAAATCAAGAGCTCAGTCCTTTCAAGTGTCAAACCTTCCTGAAACGGGAAAACAGATGAGCACACGCGAACAGCACGACATTCTCGGCGAACTTTTTCGGGAAGACAGAAACCTTGCGGCCGTGCCCGGCCTTGAAGAACTCGATTCGCTGATTCACGCCTGCCTGGCGCCGCCGGCCCCGCGACCCGCAGCCAGAAAAAAAGTTCTGCCTTTGAAGTCCAAGCCAGGGGCCAACAAAAAGAAAACCACCCATTATCTGCGTGAAGACGTGTTCGACGGCCTGACCCAGGCCAAGACGATCTTGAAGCGCCTGCTGCCCGATGGCGCCAAAGGTCGGGCGTCCAAATCAAATCTGGTCAATTACGCGGTCAATACTTTGCTCAGGGAAATCGAGGAAAAGGGCGTTGATAGCCCCGTCATCAAAAGAATCCTCGAAAAAAAATGAAGTAACGGCAGGAGGCTGTCAATGAAGGTGATCTGTCCGCAGTGCAAAAAAGAGCACAACATCGACGAGTCGAAGATCCCGGCGGGCGCCACAGTGGCGCAGTGCAGGGCCTGCGGCCATCGATTCCCGCTTTTTGAACCGGCCCCTGAACCGGAAGCCCCGAAAAAAGGGCCACGCAGGATAGGGGTGACCTTGAGCAAGGGCGGGGTGGGCAAGACCACCACATCCGTCAATCTGGCCGCGGGACTGGCCCTGGCCGGCTACAAGGTCCTGCTGGTCGATACGGACACCCAGGGTCAGGCTTCCTACCTGCTGGGCAAAAAGCCCCAGGTCGGACTGACGGAACTGGTCACCGGCGAGCTGCCTGCCGCAGAAACCATAGTCCAGGCCCGGGAAAATCTGTGGCTGCTGGCCGGGGGAAGATCACTGGCCGGCGTGAAGCGCATGATCGACCGCAAGGATTTCGGCGGCGAGCTGACCCTGGTCGAGGCCCTGGAACCCATTGAAAACGATTACGACTTTGTCATCGTGGACACCTCACCCGGGTGGGACCCGCTCACGGTCAATGTTCTTTTCTATGTCTACGAGCTCATTACTCCCGTGTCCCTTGAAGTCATGACCCTTCAAGGACTGGTTGAATTTCTGAAGAATCTTTCTTCCATCCAGAAGTACCGCGACGAAGTGGCCCTGAACTACATCCTGCCGACATTCCTTGACAAACGTATCAAGAATCCCGACGCCATCCTCGACAAGCTCAAAGAGCTCTACGGGGAATACGTCTGCACGCCCATTCGCTACAACGTCCGGCTCTCGGAGTCCCCGGCCTACGGCAAGACCATTTTCGAATTCGCACCCGGCTCGCACGGTTCCCAGGATTACCGCGACCTGGTGCGCAAGATCACCGGCCGACCGGAACTTTTCAACTAGGATGGTGTTGACTGCTCTTTCAATCCCCGCGCATCCCTGTGCGCGGGGATTTTTTCTTCGCCGCGTCCAGAGCCTGGCGTGGCCGACGCGCAGTTTTCATGAGTCATGCAAGCTTTGGAGAACCATGTGCCCAGAACTCTGATCATCGCCGAGAAACCTTCCGTGGCCCGCGAACTGGCCGGAGTTCTGGGGGTCAGGGGGCGCGGTGACGGCTGTCTGCAGAACGCGGAGTATGTGGTCACCTGGGCTGTCGGGCACCTGGTCAACATCGCCGAACCGGCCGAACAGAACCCGGCCTGGTCCGGACGCTGGTCCATGCGCCAGCTTCCCATGCTTCCTTCCCGTTTCACCCTTGGCATCCTGCCGTCCACCGCGAAGCAATACGAGATCATCCGCAGCTTTCTGCTCGATGACGACATTGAGTCTGTTGTCAACGCCACTGACGCGGGCCGCGAAGGTGAGCTCATCTTCCGCCGCATCTATCTGTTGGCCGGGAGTTCGAAGCCCATCAGGCGTCTGTGGGCCAATGACATGACCGAGAAGGGGCTGCAGAAAGCCTTTGCCTCAATGGTCAGCGGAGAAGAGAAAAGAAACCTGGGGCACGCCGCCTTTGCCCGGGCCGAGGCCGACTGGCTGGTGGGCATGAACTTTTCGCGCCTCTTCACCCTGCGCGCCGGGAGCCTCATCACCGTGGGCCGGGTGCAGACCCCGGTCCTCAAACTGCTGGTCGAACGCAGGCGTGAAATAGAAAATTTCAAGCCGCGGGACTACTGGACGGTGGAGGGTGAATTCGGGCACCAGGGCGAAGCCTTCAAGGCGACCTGGTATGCGCCGCCGGATTTCAAGGACTCGAAGCTCTGGACCATGGAGGAAGGGCAGGCCGTGGTCGACGCATGCGTCGGCAAAGACGGGACAGTGCTTGAAATGGAAAAGAAGAAGGGCAGGCAGAAACCGCCCCTGCTCTTTGACCTGACCAATCTGCAGAAAGAGGCCAACTCCAGGCTCGGCCTGTCGGCCCAGCAGACCCTGTCCATCGCCCAGGACCTGTACGAAAAGAAAAAGCTCATCACCTATCCGCGTACGGATTCCAGATACCTGACCAAAGAGCTTTTCGCCGAGTGTCTGGACAACATGCGCGCGGTGTATGCCCATTTTCCCGAAATCTCCCAGGCGGCCGCGGCCAACATCAAGGCCGGCAAGAAGAAGTTTGAATGCGTGAACGACAAGAAGGTCTCCGATCACCACGCCATCATCCCCACGGCTCTGCGCGCCAACCAGGCAACGCTGGGCAGGGAGGAGTGGGCCGTGTACGAGATGATCTGCAGGCGTTTCACGGCGGCCTTCATGGATGACGCAGTGTTTGCCGGCTCGACGCTGTGGATCGGAGTTGAAGGGCATCGCTACCGGGCCACGGGCAAGATCTTCCAGTCCAAGGGCTGGCTCGAAGCCGAACCTTGGCGAGCCTCCGAGGACAACCCGCTGCCGGACCTGCGCAAGGGTGACGCGGTTACGGCGCAGAGCCTCGAACTGGCGGCCCACAAGACCAAACCCCCGGCGCACTTCACCGACGCAACGCTTCTGGGGGCAATGGAAACGGCGGGCAAGCTGGTGGACGACGATGAACTGCGGGACGCCATGAAGGAACGCGGACTCGGCACCCCGGCCACCCGCGCCCAGATCATTGAAACCCTGCTCGCAAGGAAGTATATCGCCAAGGACGGCAAACGTCTGGTGGCCACGGACCTGGGTTGCTGGGCGGTGGACGTGGTTTGCTCCCTGATTCCTCATGTGGCCTCACCCGAACTTACCGGCGAGTGGGAAAAGCATCTCAAGGAAATGGAGCAGGGGGCATACGCCTATGGCGTTTTCATGCGCAAGGTCCGGGAGATGGTCAACTCCGGGGTGGTGCGGGTCAAAAACAGCAATGTCCGTCCGCCAGCGAGCCCCGTCGCTTCGCAGAGACCGGATCAAAAAGGGGAAACCTCATGAATTCCGTACTGATAGTGGATTCTGACGGCAAAGCGCTGACTGCCATGCAGCGCAAGCTGCGTAAGAATTTCGAAGTACACATCGCCCTTGGAGCCCGCGCCGGGTTGCAGAGGATTCAAGAAGAAGGGCCGTATGCGCTGGTCCTGGCTGAATTCTCCATGCCCGAGATGGACGGCATCGATTTTCTGACCCGGGTCAGAGGCGAGAATCCCGAGAGCACCCGCATGCTCGTGAGCCGAACCCCCTTGGACGCCGCGAGCTTCATGCGGGCGATCAACAAGGCAAAGATCCATCACGTGCTGCCCACGACCTGCGATGACGAGAGGCTTGTCGGAGCGGTGCAGGAGGGCGTTGACCACTATCGGCGCATATCCACTTCGGCCGAGAGCCTCGTTGAAATCCATGCCATTTTCGCCAAAGCCGTGCACGAGCTTGTCTGCTGGCTGCGCGCGGACGTACGCGATGTCATCAGCCCGATTCTGCCCATGCTGCGGACGCTGGGGCAGAAAACCCGGAATCCGGCACCCACGCTCACCGAAACCGCGCTGTTGCTCTCCATTACCGGGCTGATCAGCCTGCCGCCGGATTTACTGGAAAAGATAGTTGAAGGGCAGGAACTTACGAAAGAAGACCTGCTGCTTTTTGCAAGTCATCCCGAACATGCGGCGGAGTGGCTCCGGCACCTTCCTCAATTAAAAGAAGTCACCAATATTTTGGGTGATTATGCCAACGCACTGCACCTGACGCTGCTGCCCCAGACCGCAGAACCCACGGAACGGCCCGCCATTTCCACTGCGGCGAGGCTGTTGTCCATGGTCATGGAGTATCGACTGGGAAGCTTCGCGCACCTGGATGGCATGGAGATCATAAATCGGATGCGAAACAACCCCCTGTATTCACAGGCTCAGTTCAAGGCCATGGAAACGGCCCTGGCTGAAATGGACACGGATGAAACGCAAGTCGCCCTGGACAAACTGCAGCCGGGCATGGTTCTGGCCAAGGCTGTCATCGGCACGCGAGACGGAGATGAGGTGATCCTGGTCCCCGAAGGATATGAATTATCAAGGACGATCATTGTCTTTCTGCGTCAGTCAGCGCGACACGGCCATGTCAGCGGGCCGTTTTTCATTCGAAAAATGAGCATCATTCCTCAAGAAGATAATGGTAACGCTTGAGGTTTGCGTACGTCCATTCCAGTATCTTCTGCATCTCCGCCGTCACACCTTCCGTATGAACCTGCCCCTGATAATGATTGAGATAATAGCCCAGCGTTCCAGCATCTTCTTGATATACGAGAACAATTGAATACTGCGAGGCAATGCTCGGCCGGTCGGGAAATTCCGGTTGGGTCAGCACGTGCAGAACAAACTTCTTTTTGTCCGAGACCTTGAGTTCAAAGAGCTTGCTGGCGATGACTTCTTCCTTGAGCTTGTAGGAAAGCAGCGTTCCGCTTTGGTCCGTACCACGGCTCAGGATGTCGAGGGGGAACCGGCCGGAAGAATCTGCGTCGCGAGGCGTTTCCGGCGCTGGTTCGGCAGCCTGTTCCTGAACGGGTTTGGCGATGCCGGGGGTCGAATTGTCCTGCGTTTCAGCCAGAACCGGAAATCCGAGGAGCAGGAACGTCAGGGCAATGAAAAAGATCCGGGTGCATTTCATGGGGAAACCTCAGGTTGTGTGTTCATTTTCGGAGCAATAGCAAAAGAGCAGCGAGATAGGCAATGACCCGGCATTGCTCAACCTTGCACATTATTAAAGTTAACATAATTTTCATTATGGGACAATAAAAAGGGGCTGCGCGGGGTGGGGCTGGTGGGTTTTTTGGATCTGTGGACTGGGTGGACTTTGTGGACTGGGTGGACGAACACGGACTGGCACGGACTGGCACGGACAAAAAAACGGGTTGACGCTTCTGCGTCAACCCGGTCGGTCTGCTGCTAAGAGTATAATCTGGAACTGTCGGTGCCTAAAGTCCGTGTTAGTCCACCAGGTCCACCCAGTCCACCAGGTCCACCCAGTCCACCAGG
>SWCE01000773.1_pt1 | contig 107475 bp, 99 predicted proteins | sample 4690061 | NCBI WGS metagenome assembly SWCE01 (sample SAMN10267279, study PRJNA491770) | bioreactor metagenome | isolation source: DHS bioreactor inoculated with subseafloor sediment | place: Japan: off Shimokita Peninsula | collected 2012-10 | reverse complement strand
ACGATATCGCCGGTCAGGCTGCCCGTGGTGCCGCCGTCGCCGATCTGCAGCGTCCCTGACGAGATCGTCGTGCCACCTGAATAGGTGTTGGTGCCGGTGAGCGTCAGGGTGCTGGCACCGGCCTTGGTGAGGTTGCCTGCTCCGGAGATCACCCCGGAAAGGGCTGCGTCGGCACTGTTTGCGATCGTTGCGTTGGAGGCGAGCGCCACGGCGTTGTCAATGGTGGTGACACCGGTGATCGCCAGATTGCCGCCATTGAATGTGAGCGTGCCGGCTGAAAGGTTGCCGTCGGCCGCGATCGACAGGGTGCCCGCGTCGATCCTCATCGTTCCGGAAGCTGTGTTCGTCCCACTCAGCGTCAGCATGCCGCTGCCGGTTTTCACCAGGGTGTTCGTGCCATCATCCGTTACCGCACCGCTGATGGCGACATTGTAGGCACCGGTGTCGATCGTGGCTGTGTTTTCAATTTCAAGATTGGATGAGTAAGTGCCAGCCGTAGCGAACCTGAGTGTACCACCGGAATTGATGTCAAACCTGGCGGTGGCCGTGGTCGTTCCAATGACCGCCGTGCCATTGGAAGTAACCTGAAGGGTCCCGACATCGGAAATATCGCCGTTGAAGGTGACTGTTCCGCCTTGCACGAGGGCGATGTCCGCGCCGCTCGTAAAGTTCAGGGCGGAGTTGAGTGTCAGGTCGTAGGAACTGTTGTTGAGCTGGAAATAAAGGTGGCTGGCCGCAGAGATGGTGTCGCCGCCAATGGTCAGCGATGTGGTGGTTCCGCCAAACTGAAGACTAACCGCAGATGCGTGCGTGAAGGTGAGCGGACCGCCAAGGTTGATCGTCGCTGCAGATCCCAGATTTTGAAAGACGAAGATCTGATAATCAGAGAGGTCCTGTGCAGCACCTCTGAGAGACCCGGCACTCGTATCGCCTGCTGTCGTGGTCACGTTGGTGCTGCCGGCGGCCAGAGCCCGGGTCGTCAGGGTTGGAGCCAGGACGAAACTGCCTGTGAGCGCCGTCGCCACAAACAACGCGGCGCGGCGGGTCTTCCGCACGCAAGGGTAAGGAATGATTGCGGGAAAGAGAAAACCTTGCGGGCGTAATACCTGTGACCGATGCATTTTATGCCTTAAGCGCTCAAGTTAATCGGCCTTGATTCCCGGCTTCGATGTCGAACGCTGCCGAGCCGGCATCCAAGCAACTGAAGCCTTGGGGTGCAGCTTAAGAATGAGAGGAGAGGTTCGCTATCCGATTTCGGCAAAACGACGAGAATTCAGACGTATTCCGCGATCATTCAATAAAAAATGTCAGGCGTCGAGCGTCACCGACGGCATTTCGCCGAACATCCGCTTGTAGTCGCCCGCAAACCGGCCGAGATGGAGAAACCCGAAGCGCATCGCAACCTGCGTGATCGTGGTTTCCCGAGGATCGGACACCGCGAGGACGGCGCGCACACGGTTCAGCCGGCATGCGCGCAGATAGGCAACCGGAGACAGTCCTACATATTCCCGGAAGGCATAGCGCAGCGTCCGCTCCGAGACACCGAGCGCTGTGCAGATATCGACGATGGTGGGCAGTACGTCCGCATTCAGGTGGTCGTCGACGAAGCTTCTCGCCCTGCGCCCGATCTGCAGCGCCCGCACACGTTCGTTGAACGACGGTGCGATGTCTTCATCCGAAACCGCGGCGACCTGCAGGACGGTCTGCATCAGATGACTGCGCAGGACGGCTGGATCCAGGGGCTCTTCGCGCATGGACGCTTCCCGCGCCGTCTTAAGCCAGAGATCAACGGCCTCCTGGAAATCGTTCCGCCGCCGGGTGGTCAGCGGTATGATGCCCGTCGGAGGGCGCTCCCAGAAGACCGGATTGAGGGCCCGGGCCCCGCGCAGGAATTCCTCCTGGCTGAAGCCGACGTAGGCGGTCTCGACACCGGCGGGGATGTGGATGTCGAACTCGGCATTGCCGGGCAGGAAAAACACCGCGTCGGCCTGTCCGCCGCAGTGTTCGGAAACACGGGTCGCCGGCTCCTGCGTACAGATTGAAACGGTGCAGAAGTCGGCGGGTGTGCTGCCGAGTTTCTGGACCGATGTCCGCTGGCCTTCGCGGACGATCTGCATGCTGCCGAGGTCCAGACTGTCGAGCTTTGCAACATTTCGGCCGCCGCTGAGCTGAATGCACTCCATCTCGACCCAGGGCTGTAGCGACGCCTGGCTGGAAGAAGTCTCAACCAGTTCCGCTTGCAGGGCATATCCCTTGCCGGAATCCGGCGCACTTCCGGTCGTTTCTTTCGGAAAGAATGGCGGCACGATGTGCTTTCGGGCAAAGGTTTCCAGTTGGGGGCGCAACTCCCGGATGTCTTGCGATCCCATGGCTCGCAATTGGCATAAAGATTGTCGAAAATCCAGAGATCCGTCAAATCAGCGTGTGGAGGGGTGTTCATACTTGGAGCCGTCTGGTGAAAGTTTGGTCGAAAACACGTTCAGGCTTTCAACCAGGATGAATCCCCTGCTCAAGACCCGCAGCTAACGCCCGGAATGGACTGCGAATTTTCGAATCAGCTCCGCCTGCTCCGCGGTATCCGGGATCGGCACGCCGCGGGCCGAGCTGACCCTGTCAATCGCGTGTTCCGCGGACAGGCCGAACCGGGTCAGGACACAGGCGGCCAGCAATCCGGACCGGCCGATACCCGCGCGACAATGAACGGCGACGGATTTTCCGTCCGTCAGATCCTGAACGATCCCCTCCACCACCGGCACCAGTTCGGCCAAATCCGGGACGCCCCGATCTTCAATCGTGAACCTGAAAAACGTTACACCAAGGCGGAGGCAGGTTTCTTGTTCCCCGGTCAATCCAAGTTCTTCCTGCTCATCGCCGGTCAGCATGGACACGATGTGATCGATCCCTTCCCCGCGCAGTGCGCCGATATCGTCCTCGAGCCATTCGCCAGATGGTTTCGGCATGATGAAAAGACCTCCGGAAGCGTTTACGGGGACGGGATAAAGAGACGGCTTCATGGCACTCTTCTTCTCGATAATTCTTGATTCCGGCACACTTCTGCGATCCCCGTCGCATCGCGTATCCGGGGATGTTTCCGCTCGTGAAGTTGGTTCAGAAACCCGACCGCCCGCTCACTCGCCGGACGTTTCTCCGCTTGGTCGCATACCGATGGTTCGGAGCCGGGCAATCATTTTCGACAAACCGTTCGATCCGATCACAGCCAGAATCCCCAACAGGAACTGGAACAGATTGCTCATGAAGTCCGCCTTGGTCTGGGACGACAAGGACTCGATACCCATGCCCAGGCCGCGCATTTGGTCGAGGGTCACCACGACAGAAACCAAATTTGCCAGGCTTTGAAGCACGAAATAGAGGCCGATCAACGCAATTCCCGCCGATTGAAAATCGGACACCCGAGGGACTTCCCTACCCGGCTCGGTTCTGACATTGAGCCCCAGCAGCACGACCCGCGGGAAACAGAACAGCCCTATCGAAATCAACAGATTGAGGCCAAGCACCAAAACGCTCACCCGCTGAAATCCGTCATACTGTTGGGAAAACACCGAATAAAGCGCTACGGAGAAAAAGTTCAATCCGTTCATGATGAAATAAAAGGCTGCCAGGCGAACGACCACCATGAAAAAGAGAGTGCTCATCTTTGTCGCCCCAGCCGCTTCAATCGATGATTGAATATCAAACCGATCCCAATCGGTCCAGTTTGCGATACACCCTTACCGTGCCCGTGCCATCTCCAGGATCCGCTCCACATCCATCGACGCTTCCAGGTGCATGGCAAGATCGTCCAAAACGGCATCGATGGTTTGCTCATAAGCAAGTTCCGAAGCAACCCCGAAGCCTTTCAGATAGGCCTTGCGGAAGGCATCGGAAGTGAACAGGCCATGGAGATAGGTGCCGGCAACCCGGCCATCCGCCGATTGGGCACCGTCCAGCTTCGGTGTGCCGTCCGCCTCGCGGATATGAAGCAGCGGCCGGGCGCAATCGGGGCCTTCGGTTCGACCGATGTGGATCTCGTAGCCAGCAACCTCCGCGCCGGTGGCGAGGTGCTTGCCTTTTGCCTCCACCAGGGACTTGTCCGCGGTCAGCGCCGTGTCGACGTTCAGGAATCCCAGCCCCTCAAACGTGCCGGGCCGCCCTTCGATGCCTTCGGGATCGGAAATCGTCCTGCCCAGCATCTGATAGCCGCCGCAGATCCCGATGATATGGCCGCCGCGGCGGTGATGGGCCTTGAGATCCACGTCCCAGCCCTGCCTGCGGAAGAAGTCCAGATCGCCGACCGTCGATTTCGACCCCGGCAGCAGGAGGAGATCCGCATCGCCCGGCAGTGGCTCGCCCGACGGGACGAGCACCAGGGTCACGCTCTCCTCCATGCGCAAGGGGTCGAGGTCGTCGAAGTTGGCGATCCGGGAGATCACCGGTACGGCGATCTTGACCGGGCCGTGTCCTGCGCCATCGCTTAACCCGAGGGCGTCTTCCGCCGGCAGTTTCGAGGCTTGCGAGAACCACGGCACGACCCCGAGCGGCGCCCAGCCTGTCCGGCGCGCGATTTCACTCATGCCGTCGTCGAACAGGCTCGGGTCTCCCCGGAACCGGTTGATGAAGAAGCCTTTGATCCGCGCCCGCTCGGATTCGTCCAGCACTGCATGGGTGCCGACCAGCGAGGCGATCACCCCGCCCCGGTCGATATCGCCGCACAGCACGACCGGAAGATCTGCGGTCTCCGCAAAGCCCATATTGGCGATGTCACCGGCCCTGAGATTGATCTCCGCCGGGCTGCCGGCGCCTTCCACCAGCACCAGATCCGCGCCGGACTCAATTTCTGAAAAACTTTCCAGAACCTTCGGAAGCAATTGCGCTTTCTGCCGTCCGTATTCGCGGGCGCGCAGCGTACCGAAACGTTTGCCCTGAACGATCACCTGGGCCCCGGTATCGGTCTCCGGCTTGAGCAGGATCGGATTCATATGCACCGACAGCGGCACGCGCGCGGCCTGCGCCTGCAGCGCCTGGGCCCGGCCGATCTCGCCACCGTCGGCGGTGACAGCCGCATTGTTCGACATGTTCTGCGGCTTGAACGGCTTGACCTTCAGCCCCCGGTTTGCGAACAGCCGGCACAAGCCGGCAACGATCAGGCTTTTGCCGACATTGGAGCCGGTCCCCTGGATCATGAGCGCAGGGGTTCGGCCGGGGCGGCTACTCACTGCCCGTCTCCGTCTTCGGCGTCCACGCCATAGGGGCGGAATTCCTTCGGCACCGGCAGGCGCGCCAGATGAAGCTCCAGCAACAGCCGGATGGAGGGCCGAACGGCAAAAAGAACGGAGCCGATCACGAAAAACCACGTTCCGGCGTAAATCAGGCTTTCATAAAAGAAGAAGACGCTGCCGATAATGAAAGTAACGGCAGCCAGAAACTCGACCACCGTCCGGCCGATTTCATAGCGTCGAACGATTTCCTCATGGGACCGGGAAGCTTCCCGGAGACCCTGGTTGAAAAGTTTCATATAGCCGTCCCGTTTTTCAGGCTGTTAAAACTCGATGCCTTCCTGGGGTTTCACCCCGGAGCGGAAGGGATGCTTCACCTGGGTCATGTCCGTCACCAGATCGGCGACTTCGATCAGCTCGTCCTTGGCATTGCGCCCGGTGATGACGACATGGACGTCGTCCGGCTTCTCGTTCTTCAGGAAATCGACCACCTCCTCGATCGGCAGGTAGTCGTAACGCAGGACGATATTAAGTTCGTCGCAGAGCACCAGCCGGTACTCGCCGGAGGTGATCATCTCCTTGGCCGCTTCCCAGGCCTGACGGGCCGCATCGATGTCCCGCTGCCGATCCTGGGTTTCCCAGGTAAAGCCCTCGCCCATGCGCTTGACGGTCACCAGATCAGCGAACCGCTCCAGCGCCTTGCGTTCGCCGGTCTCGATCCGCCCCTTGACGAACTGGACGACGCCGACCCTGTGACCGTGACCGAGGGACCGGAACACCATGCCGAAGCCGGCGGTCGACTTGCCCTTGCCCTTGCCGGTGTGAACGATGACCAGACCCTTCTCGATGGTCTTGGTCGCCATGATCTTGTCGCGCGCCGCCTTTTTCTTGCGCATCTTCTCCGCATGGCGGGCGTTCAGTTCTTCCTCGCTCAGGTCCGGATGCTTGTCGCTCACAGGTTGTTCTCCCTCACCCGATCTGTCGGGTTCTTGATTGAATTTCGGAAAGTCTAGCATGGGTGCTGTTGCGGCGCGGCGTCCACATCCCCCGGTCGATCGCCTCCTGGAACCGGGCGATCATCTCGCTCAGTCCCGCCGGATTGGCGTCTGCAAGAAAGTCCCGCACCTTGTCGTCTTCCAGATAGGCTTCGAACAACTGGTCGAAATGATGATCGCCGACCGCATGGGTGGTCGCGGCAAAGGCGAACAGATAATCCAGCGTGGCAACCATCTCGAAGGCGCCCTTGTAGCCGTGGCGCATGACGCCTGCGATCCATTTCGGATTGGCCGCCCGGCCGCGCACCACCCGGCCGATTTCTTCCGACAGGCTGCGCACCACCGGCCGCTCGGGGCGGGAATGGTCGTTGTGATAGACCTTCGGCGCTTCACCCTTCAGCGTTTCGACCGTCGCCGCCAGCCCGCCTTCGAACTGGTAGTAGTCGTCACTGTCGAGCAGGTCATGCTCCCGATTGTCCTGATTGTGCAGCACCGCGTCGACGGTTGAAAGGCGGCTTTCCAGCTCGCCCCGCGCCGCCGTCCCGGCGGCCCCGCCGCCATAGGCATAGCCGCCCCAGTCGAGAAAGGCGTCCGCGAAATCGCCGCGCTCAGCCCAGATGCCCTCGTCGATCAGCGCCTGCAGACCGGCGCCATAAGCGCCCGGCTTGGAGCCGAACACCCGGAAGCCGGACCGACGACGTGACTCATCGGCATCAAGGCCTTCGCTCTCGAACCTGATTCGATCTCTCAACACCCGAGCCGCAATCGGATTGGCCTCTTCCGGCTCTTCCAGGGCGGCAACAGCGCGCACCGCGCTGTCGAACAGATCGATCTGATGCGGGAAAGCGTCCCGGAAAAACCCGGAGACCCGGAGCGTCACGTCGATGCGTGGCCGTCCCAGCTCGGCAAGCGACAGGATCTCGAAACCGGTGACCCGGCCAGAGCCGGCTTCCCACACCGGCCGCGCACCGATCAGCGCCAGCGCTTGGGCAATATCGTCGCCGCCGGTGCGCATATTGGCGGTTCCCCAGCAGGTCAACACCAGCGCCGTCGGCCACTCCCCCTCCTCCTGGAAATACCGCTCGGCGACGAGCGACGCGGACTGTTGCCCAAGCCGCCACGCGGTCTCGGTCGGCACCGCACGCACATCCACGGAATAGAAATTCCGGCCTGTCGGCAACACATCGGGACGGCCTCTGGTCGGCGCACCGGACGGCCCGGGCGCGACGAAACCGCCGGCAAGCGCCGTCAGCACGGCCTGCGTCTCCGCCCTGCCAGAGCCGATGACCGCCGGTTTCAAAGACGTCTCTATTTCCTTCAGAACGACTTGGGCCGCTGCCCAATCCATTTCTGGAGCGCGCATGCCACTCACCAGCTTCTGCGCCAGAAGCTCGATCCGTTCCACCGTATCTCCGTTGGACCGCCATGGATCGGCGGAAAGATCTTCCAGAACCGCAGGTCTTGCGCCCGCCCAGGCCGTGGAAAAATCGCAATCGAGAGGGTCGAACCCGTCGAAGCCCAAATCCCTTGCGATCGCACGTTGCAGGCTGTCCTGATGCGGCTCCTTTCCGCGTGGCACACGGGCAAGAGCAACCAGCAGGTCGGTGAGCAACCCGCCGTCCGGGCTCTCGCCCAGAATATGCAGCCCGTCGCGGATCTGAAGTTCCTTCAGGTCGCACAGATGGGCATCGAGCCGGGCAAGGCGTGTCGCCTCGTCCATGTCGGCGGTCAGGCCGATGTCCTTGTCGAGACCGTGCCGAGCGGCGACATCCAGAATATCGCGGGTCAGCGCCTTTAGCCGGCGCGGATCGACGCCGGAGGCGAGGTAATATTCGTCGAGCAGGGTTTCCAACTCGCCCGACACTCCGTGGCTTTCGGCCCGGGTCAGCGGCGGCGTCAGGTGGTCGACGATGACCGCCGACGTCCGACGTTTGGCCTGCGCCCCCTCGCCCGGATCGTTGACGATGAAGGGATAGATATTCGGCAGAGGCCCAAGCACGGCCTCCGGATAACAGCCTTCCGACAGGGCCAGCGCCTTGCCCGGCAGCCATTCCAGATTGCCGTGCTTGCCGAGATGAACGACCGCATCGGCGCCGAACACCTCCCGCAGCCAGATGTAAAACGCGAAATAATGATGCGGCGGCACCAGATCCGGGTCGTGATAGGTCTCCTTGGGGTCGATATTGTAGCCGCGCGCCGGCTGGATCCCCACTACCTGATTGCCGAACACGTGCAGTGCGAGGCGGAAAGCCCCATCGACCGCATGCGGGTCGTCGGAAGGAGCGCCCCAGCGTTCTCTCACCTGCTCACGCAGACGTGCGGGCAAACGCGAAAACGCGGCTTCGTAGTCAGCCAGACTCAGGCTCTGAAAAACGGTTCGTTCTTCGCGGCCGTTCAGGGCGTTGGTCACGCCGGAGGTCAGCACTTGCATCAGCGCCTTCGACGTCGCCGGAACCTCACCGACGTCGTAGCCCGCCTGCCCCATCGCCCGCAGAAGACCGGCACAGGACGCCGGGGTATCGAGACCGACGCCATTGGCGAGCCGCCCGTCCTTGTTCGGGTAGTTGGCAAGAATCAGCGCGGTCTTCTTGTCCGCAGCCCCGATATGCCCCAGCTTCGCCCAGTTGGCGGCAAGCCCGGCTACGAAGTCGATCCGATCGGGCACGGGCGTGAAACGCACGGGCGTCGACTGGGTCGCCTCGTCGTAAGCGCCCTCCTCCTTGAAGGAAACGGCGCGGCTCAAAATACGGCCATCCACCTCCGGCAGAACCACATGCATGGCAAGATCGCGGATCGAAAGTCCCTGGTCGCTCTCTTCCCAGCCTTCCCTGGAAGACGAGGAAAACACCACCTGCAGCACCGGCTTGCCCGGCGCATCGAGCGGGGTGGTTTCATGGGGCACACCTGCCTTGGAAACCGCAAAGGCCGTGGCGTTGATCACCACGTCGGGCTTGGCATCGCCGAACAGGCTTTCCAGCACGGCCGCGGATTCGGCCTCCTTCAGACTGGAAACGAAGACGGGCAAGGCATTGATCCCGGCCCTATCGAGCGCGGCCACCAGCGCATCGACCGGCGCGGTCTGCGCGCCCTGAACCAGCGCCCGGTAAAAGGTGATCGCCGCCACCGGCCGAGCCGGATCGGTCCAGGTCCGTTTCAGCACCTCAATGTCGAGCGCCGTCATGCCCGGCAGATAGATCCCCGCCCTTGGCAGAGGCACGGGCGGCAGCGGATCTTCCGCTTGGCCAGCGAGAAACCCGAGGAACTGAAGCGCGTTTGCGTAATTGCCGCTGCCACCCTCGACGCAATAGCGCCAGAACCGGCGGGCATCTTCCAGCGGCACGGTCGAGCGCGACGCCAGCGCCTCATCCCACTTGTCGTCGCCGGGAACCAGGACCAGCTTTACGCCCGAGGCGCGCGCCTCCTCTTCCAGCCGCTCGACCCCGTAACGCCAGTACTCGACCCCGCCGAGCAGGCGCACGGCTACCAGCTTCGAAGCGGCGACGGTCTGTTCCGCGTAAAGATCGACCGAATAGGGATGGCCGAGCGCCATGATGCTCGCCAGCCGCAGGCTCGCCCTGTTTTCATCTAGCCCATGATGAGCAGCGGCAAAGGATCCGAGCTCCGTATCGGCCGCCGACAGGAACAGGATATCGGCCGGCGACTGGCCGAGATCGACCGCATCGCCTCCGTCATCGATCCTGCGGGTCTGACTGGCAAGGATGTGCATTTAACGGTCCTGCCCGTTTGGTTCGGTTGCCAGTGATGACACTCCGGGCTCCGCCCCCTCAACCGCCCCCCCGGACGGAACGCTTGCGGAGATCCGGGGGCTACTCGCAGCGCCCCATACTTCACCATCGTTATCCCGGACGAAGCGCAAGCGGAGATCCGGGACCGGAGAGCCCATGAACCATCGATAGCGATTCGGCTCTCCGGTCCCGGCTCGCGCTACGCTTGGCCGGAATGACGATAAAGATGTAAAGAAAGTCTGCCTCATGCGGCTTCTGCAATGCCTCCGAGCAGGCCTCTGACTGCTTCCAGATCCAGCCCCTTCAACCCGATCACCACCAGCTTGCCGGCACTCTCGGCGCCTGCGGCAAACCAGGTCTCCACCCGCGGGCCGACCGCCTGCACCATGGCGGGCGCGGCCTTGCCGTCGATGGCAACGGCGCCCTTGATGCGCAGTACCCCCTTCAGCGCCATTGCCTCCAGCACCCTGGCTTCGACATCCGTCAGGCTGGCAAAACCGGCAACCGGCAGCACATGGCTTTCGAAATCGTCGTGATGATGATGGTCATGAAGGTGGTGATCATGATCGTCGTGGTCATCATGGTCATCATGGTCATCGTCATCGTTGTGATGATGATGGTGCTCGTGCCGGTTATGAATATCGTCCTCCGCCGCCGAGCCCCGGCCCAGAAGCACCTCGATCGGCAGCGTGCCCTTTTCCGACGCCACGATGTGCACGTTGGGACGCACATCCGCGCCAATCTTTTTCTGAATGTCTGCAAGCGCCTCTTCGGAAATCAGGTCCGCCTTGTTGAGCACGACCAGATCGGCACAGGCGAGCTGGTCGTGGAACAGCTCCTCAACCGGACTGTCGTGATCGAGCGCCTCATCGGCGGCCCGCTGGGCCGCAAGCGCCTCCTCGTCGAGCGCGATCCGCCCCTCGGCAAGCGCAGCGGCATCGAGCACGGTGACCACGCCGTCGACCGTCACCTTCGGCTTGACGCTCGGCCAGGAAAAAGCCCTGACCAGCGGCTGCGGCAGGGCCAGTCCGGATGTCTCGATGACGATATGCTCCGGCGGCTCGGCGCGGGCGAGAAGCATTTCCATGGTCGGCAGGAAATCGTCGGCCACCGTGCAGCAGATGCATCCATTGGTCAGCTCGACCACTTCCTCGGCCGCGCAATCGGGATCGGCGCAGCCGTTGACCAGCGAGCCGTCGAAGCCCATGTCGCCGAACTCGTTGACGATCAGGGCGATCTTCTTGCCCGCCGCGTTCTGCAACAGGTTGCGGATCAGGGTCGTCTTGCCGGCGCCGAGAAAGCCGGTCACGATGGTCGCAGGAATTTTCTGTCCGGGTTTCATAGGGTTATATCCGGTTGTTGATTCGGTTTGAGAAGGAGTGGCTGACCGGCGGCGACGAAAATCACCTTGCCGCAGACAGCCGCCATATCCTGATTGAGGCGCCCCTGGGCGTCGCGGAACTCCCGCGACAGGCGGTTTTCGGGAACAATGCCCATGCCAACCTCGTTGGAGACGAAAACACAGGGGCCTGCAAGAGTGGAGACCGCGTCGCACAGGCGCGCGCTTTCGCTGGCCAGGTCCTTGTCCGCCATCATCAGATTGTTGAGCCACAGCGTCAGGCAGTCAACGAGCAACACCGTGTCGGCTTTGCCTTCCCGCGCGAGAACCCGGGCAAGATCCGTCTGTTCCTCCACCGTGCGCCAGCCCGCGCCGCGCCGGTCCCGGTGCGCCGCGATACGCTTTTCCATTTCACCGTCGAAGGCGGTGCCGGTCGCCACATAGACCCGAGAGAGATCCGAGCGGATTGCCAGATCCTCAGCGAACCGGCTCTTGCCCGACCGGGCACCGCCGAGGACGAGGGTGCCGTATGTATGCTTCCCGGACACTCTACGCCCCGACCGAACTGCCATCGGGTTCTCCCCGCGTCCACAGGAGCGCGGCAACGGAGCCAAGCACGGCCCAGAAGACAAGAGAGGCGCCAAGCGAAACGGATGCGAATTCCGCAGCCAGTTCCGCCGGCGCGTCCGACACGTATCCGCCCGCTTCCGGCGCACCGATGATATGGGGGATCGCGATCAGGACAACAGACGCGGCGACCCAGAGCCGGTTGCGGGCAAAGACGAGCCCTGCAATTCCGACCGCCGTCGCGATTGCCGTTCCCGCCCACCAGACCTGCCGGGACAGAAGATCCGCCGCCGCACTTCCGGGAAGTTCCGGCGGCAAGCCCATGGCTGGAGCGAGTACGAACGAGACGAAGCCCGCCAGTCCCCAGGCAAGCCCTGCCCGTGGCGAAATCGCGTCGCCCTTCAAGGCCATCGCGGAGACAAGCAGCAGACCGTAGCCGACACCGAGCAAGACCGCGGTCAGCGCCGTATAGGCCATGCGTTCCAGACCGTCCTCCGGCGCCCAGGCCTGCATGGTTTCCGCGTCACCGTGCACCAGCCAAAGCTGCGCACCGCCCACAGCATCGCTTTTCAGGACGGAAGGGACGACCTGCGCATACTGCGGCCCGCCGAGGGACGCTTCATAGTGCTCCGCATGAAGAATGAGAGGTGTCGTCAGGAAGACCTGCAACACGGCAAAGACCACACCCGCGGCACATCCCGCACCGAGGGCTGGCCACATAATCCGGCCGAACATCCGAGTTATTCAGAGAGGTTCCCTGCTCAGTGGCAGGGAAAGCCTGTCGCATGACGCGTGTCATGAGCCGCATTGTGCAGGGTGTCGGAATGGGCGAACCCCACACCAAAAATCACGAATGCACCCAGAAGCGCCGTGGTCAGGATCACCGGCAGGGCCGCGGCCCGGTCAGCCACGTAGGCGGCCTGTACGGATGCAGCAGTCGCAGCCGGCTTGGAAAAAGTCTTCATGTTCGTTCTCCCTGCCGTCCACCCGACGGCTTTTCGAGTATCATCAGTCCGTGTCCGGCCGGTTTCCTGGCTTGCGGGTCCTCGTTCTCGCCGCGCCTTCCCGGAAGACTGACGTCTGACCAGTGGCACAAATGCGACGGAACTCACCGCTTACAGTTGCGGGGGCAGCTAGGGATTTGAGACCTCTGCTTGAGTCGTCCCGCACCCTATTCCCGTTTGATCCCCATAGGCTTTGCCCATCTCGGGGAACCGTGACGTTTTGACCTTAACCTTTTATTTCCCGGCAAACAAGGAGCAGACGCGCGCCTCGCGCCGGAAAGAAACCGCCATGCCTCGCCCCGCAGGGAGTGCCCCTGGACCACCGATCAAAAGTGCCGGTTACAGACGGCCTGTGAACAGCCGGCTTAATAGTTAGCCCCTTGTAAAGACGAAAGTTTTCCACACCGGGTGGGGTTGCCCCCTGTTTTCGGCAAAAATATCTTCACAGAGGGCTTGGCAAATGCCCAAAGGCTTTGATATACGCATCCCCACTGACGCGGCGGACGCAAGTTCACCGCCCGGTGGTGATCCCCAGTAGCTCAGTTGGTAGAGCAAGCGACTGTTAATCGCTGGGTCGCTGGTTCGAGTCCGGCCTGGGGAGCCACCCGCCCTTCCTGAAAATCGCAGAATTTCAGCTGCTCGCCCTCAGTGTGAGTGGCGGGATTGAGGATCTTGTCCGGACGGCAATATGTTCCGGATTTGGGTGGGACACTCCGGTTCAGAAACCCGATATCGGGCGCGGCGCGCAATTGCACGGCGATGCGGACGATCAGTCCCGCCAGACTCATTCTCCGATAATTTCAGAACTTTCAAACCTCGAGCACGATTGCACCGGTCGTGCGGCCCGCTTCGAGTTCGCGGTGAACCTCGGCGACATTTTCCAGCGGCGCGATCTGCGGCTCAGGAATTGTCAGGAAGCCCCGGTCGAGTGCCGCGAACAGCCGCTCCGCCTGCAGGGTCATCATCGCCCGGTCGGCGATGTAGTGGCCGTAGTTGGGACGCGACAGGGTCAGGGACTTGCTCGCCATCGGTCCGATTTCGCGCGGGCCGATGTCGCCGGAGGCCTGACCGAAGGAAACGAGATGTCCGCGGATGGCAAGGGCGGCGACCGAGGCATCGAAACTGTCGCGGCCGATGGCGTCGTAAATGACATCCGCGCCGCGTCCGCCGGTCAACTGGCTGACCCGGTCGATGAACTCCTGTCCACGGCCGATGATGACCTCGCTGGCACCGTTCGTTTCGGCAATCCTGGCCTTTTCCTGATCCGAGACCGTTCCGATTACCCGCGCGCCTAGGGCGGCCGCCCATTGGGTGATCAGGGTGCCGACGCCACCTGCAGCGGCATGGACGACGACCCACTCGCCCCGTTCGACGGCATGAACATCGTGCAGCAGAAAGCCGGCGGTCACGCCCTTGAGCAATCCTGCGGCCGCGTGGGTGGTATCGAGCCAGTCGGGTATCCGCACCACAAGGTCGGCCCCCATCGTCCGGACCGACGCGTAAGATCCGGTCGGCGGGCAGGCATAGGCAACGCGATCACCGACAGCGAGATGGGAAACGCCCGGACCGACGCTGTCGACGACACCGGCCGCCTCCATGCCCGGAACGCCCGGCAGCGGCACCAGGTCGAAATAACCGGTGCGGCAATAGATATCGATGAAATTGACCCCGATATGGGCCTGCCGGATCCGAACCTCGCCGGGACCCGGCTGCGGAACGTCGATCTCGCGCAGGGACAGGACCTCGGGACCGCCATATTGCTCCATCACCACCGCCCGGGCCTGAAGGCTTCCCGTTTCGCGGACACCTAGTGCGGTTGTAGCTTGCGTCCGCGGCCCATTGGCTTGGTCTTTGACCGGCTCATACGGAGGGTGTTTCTCCGCCGCCCGGGCAACCCGCAGGACCCCTTCTCTACCGCCTTCCGGTCCCTCCCGCAATCGCCGTTCGAGCGCGCGCATGCCGGCGCGGTAGATATCATTCGCGACCAGGGCGGTCAGTTCCCGCGCGCGCTCCGCCGGCGGATTGAATTCGCTTTCCCATTGCCAGAACGTGGCGCCGGTATCGGTGACCGGCTTGAGGCGGATGGTCGCCACATAGTCGTAGAGCGGCAGCGGGGACTCGATCAGGCAGTAACTGAGTTCGTGGGTGTCGTCATCGAGGCTCAGAAGCTGTTCGCGCAGGAATCCACCATCCTGAAGCGTGAAGGCGCGCACGGCGCCGACACTGTCTGCGGGCAGGCCGTTCTCGATCTTGCTCTCGGCGATCGCCGGGTGCCAGTCCCAATGGCTGTTGAAATCCCTCAGCCAGTGCCAGACCTCCTCGATCGGCACGTCGACGATCGCACTCTCACAGACACGCGCCACGACCATCCCCCGAAAGCTGACGGACAGATACCGGACCTGCCATAGTTACCGCCCGCCGAAGGATTGCTTGAGCGCGTTGAAGGCGGTCTGGAACACGCCCTTGCCGATCTGCTCGATCAGAGCCTGCTCCCGCTCCGGCGCGCACTCGAAATCGGCCTGCCACTGGGCGAAGGTGATATTGCCGTCGGTCACCGGCGTCAGCGACAGTTTGGCGATATAGTCCTCGACGCCCATGGGGCTTTCCAGGATCGAGTAGGTGCAGCTCATGTCATAGTCCGACAGGGCCAGCAACTGCTCGCGGATCTTCCCCCCATCGGCCAGGGTGAAGTTGCGGATGCAGCCCACCTTGTCCGACGGCAGGCCCTGTTCGATCCGGCTTTCGACGACGAAGGGCGTCCATTCCGGCAGGCCGTTGAAATCCCGCACGCGCCGCCAGACATTGGCCGCCGGCGCAGGGATGACACTGGAGACATAGACGCGGGTCATGTCTGCCTCCGCCTGCCGAAACCGGCCACGTCAGCGCTAGCGGTCGCGGTCACGGTCGTCGTCATCGTTCGATGCGTCCTTTCCCTTGCCCGACTTGCCTGACGCCTTGCCTTCTGCCTTGTCCACCAGCGACGCCATGTCCTTGGCGTCCCTGAGAACATCGGTCATGCGTCCCATGGATCCGCCCTCGATGCCGATTTCCTTCATCAGGTTGTCGATCATCGGAGCCTGAACCCGGTAGCGAAGGGCGGAGTCGATCACCTCGTCGGTGACATTCTTGCGGTTGCCGTCATGCCCGTTAATGCCGTCGACATGGAGGATCTTGATGCCCTCGATCTTCTCCATGGGACGGACGCTTTCGCGAACGATGCCTTCGAGCCGCTCCAGCAGCTTCTCGCGGATACGGGCCTGACGCGCATCTTCCGACAAGGCGTTCTCGCTTTCGTTGAGGGCGCGCTGACCGTCGGCATCGACCTTGTAGCGTTCGCTCGCGGCAAGGGCTGCGACCTTCTCCGCTTCCGCCTTGGCAAGGGCCGCGATCTTCTGCGCTTCGGCCAGGCTCTTGGCCGCCTTCATTTCGGCGTCGGCACGGCCGGTCACCTTCATCGTCTCCCGTGCGACCTCGCGCTCGGTGGCGATCCGTTCTGTCAGGCTGCGCCGTTCGGCAACTTCCTTCTCGCGTACCGTAAGCGCCTGCTCCTCGGCCTGCACGGCCTTTGCCCGAACCGCAGCGGCAGCCGCCAGAGCGGACGACCGTTCCTGGGATTTCTGGGCCAGTTCGACCGCCTTCTCGATCTCGGCGATTTCGACGGCCCGGTCGCGATTGACCCGTGCCGTGGAGATTTCGCGTTCGTTGACGATACGGGCTTCGGCCACGGCGCGCTCGGTGGCAAGGCGTGCGCGTTCCACCTCCTCGGACATGGCGAGTTCGGCTTCCTCGAAGGCCTGGCGCTTGGCGATCTGCAGACCGTCGAGACGGCGCTCCCGCTCGATCCGGACCTCGTCGAGGGCCCGCTCCTGAGCGACGCGTTCGGCTTCGGTCATCTGGTTCTGGACGATCTCGTTGCGCTGCTTCTCGGCTTCGGCCTTGGCAACCTCGACCGCCTTTTCCGCAATGGCGATCTGGCGCTCGAGCGCATGGATCTCGATCGCCTTCTCGCTTGCGATCTCCCGTTCCCGGCGCTCCAGGTCGCGGGCGATCCGGACCTTTTCGAGTTCCAGCTCCAGGTTGATCTGCTCGCGTTCGGTCTGCTCGCGGCTCTTGATCTCCGCCTCGTCGATTGCCCGGCGCCGTGCGATCTCCCGGCGCTGGGTCTCTTCCTCGGACTTGATGCGCTCATCGGTGATTGACCGCTCCTGGGCCAGGCGCGCCTTTTCGACCGCCTCGCGGGAGGCCAGTTGCGCCTGCTCGCTTTCCTGTTCCTTCAAGGCGCGTTCGCGCACCAGTTCGGCCCGCTGCGCGGCGCGCCGGATTTCGAGTTCGCGCTCCTGTTCCAGACGAGCATATTCCTGGTCCCGGTCGATGTCGTAGACCTGCTTCTGGGCAGCCAGGTTCTGAGTCCGGATCTCGACCAGCGTCCGCTGTTCAATCTCGTTGCGCATCTTGCGCCGGGTTTCGATCGACTCGGTGATCTGGGTCAGACCTTCGGCGTCGAATGCATTCGACGGATCGAAGAATTCAAGGCCGGTCTGGTCCAGGTCGGCGATGGCGACCGCGTCCAGCTCGAGGCCGTTGCGGGACAGCGCCTGGGACGCCACTTCCCGAACCGCCTCCGCATATTCCCCGCGCTGTTCGTGCATTTCCTCCAGGGTCATGCGGGCGGCAACCGTGCGCATGGCGGCGGCGAACTTGCCTTCGAGCAGCGTGATAAGCCCGTCTTCCTGCATGGTCCGGCTGCCGAGCGTCTGGGCCGCGGCCGCGACCGCCGCCTTCGACGAACCGACCTGAACGAAGAACTCCGCAACGATGTCGACGCGCATGCGATTGCGGGTGATCAGCGCCTGTTCGTCGCGGCGCGGCACCTCGATGCGCATGACGTTCATGTTCACCGGCGTGATTTCGTGCAGCACCGGGATGACGAAGGCGCCGCCGTTGACGACCACCTTCTCGCCCAGGAAGCCGGTGCGAACGAAAGCCACTTCCTTGGTCGAGCGCCTGTACAGCCATCTGAGTATGTAGACGGCCACCACGATTGCGATGACGGCCACCACCAGCCAGATCAGCATCTGACCAATCATTTCGCCTGACATGTGTCTCCTCCCTTCATGCGATGGTTCAGGCCGTCCGGTCTCAGAACGTCACCGCCTTGAATTTCTTTGTCTGTTCGGTCAGTGCGGTTTCCGTCGGCAGCCGCTCCATCGAGGAGGCGCCGTAGAAACCGTGACAGTTCGTGGTCCGGTTGAGCACATAGGCCGCGTCCTCGGGCGAGGACACCGGGCCACCGTGCACCAGGATGATCGCATCCTTGTTGACCTTCAGGGCTGCTTCCGACCATGCGTCGACCAGCGCCGGGCACTGCTCCAGTTTGAGGGACGTCTCCGCTCCGATCGACCCACCGGTCGTCAGCCCGAGATGGCAGACGATGATGTCGGCGCCGGCCTTCGCCATTTCGGCCGCGTCGTCCGGCGAGAAGACGTAAGGGGTGGTGAGCAGGTCCAGCTCACGGGCCATGCGGATCACGTCCACTTCCTGGGCATAGGACATGCCCGTTTCTTCCAGATTGGCCCGGAAGGTCCCGTCGATCAGGCCGACGGTCGGGAAGTTCTGGATACCGGCGAAGCCCATGTCCTTGAGCTGTCTCAGGAACGGCTCGAACATGCAGAACGGATCGGTGCCGTTTACCCCGGCAAGCACGGGCGTCCTGGTGACGACGGGCAGGATTTCACGGGCCATTTCGACCACGATGTCATTGGCATTGCCGTAGGCGAGCAGGCCGGAGAGCGACCCGCGGCCCGCCATCCGGTAGCGGCCGGAATTGTAGATGACGATCAGGTCGATGCCGCCGGCCTCTTCGCACTTGGCGGACAGGCCGGTGCCCGCGCCACCGCCGACGATCGGCACCCGGTCGCGCTTCATCTGCTGGAATTTCTCGACCAGTTGCTTGCGTTCAAATCTCGGCACTAGGCGGACCTCCTCGTCGGACCGGCGACCGCCGCAAACGCGCTGACAAGCGCGTCTGAGAATGCCGGATCGTTGATGTTTGCGTTTACGCGAATAATCTGGCGCCGGGCGGTCTGGCGCACGGTTGCCTCTATGGCGTCGAACAGCGCCTTGTCGGCGACCGGATCGAAGAAGGCCCCGCCCGGCTTGTCCAGGATCGATACCCCGCCCTCCGGAATGAGGAAGCGCACCGGACCTTCCATCTGATTGATCCGCTCGCCGATCCATTCGCCGAAGGCGTGGTTTTCTTCCGGAGTCGTCCGCATCAGGGTGACGGACGGGTTGTGAATCACGAATTTCCGGCTGTTGAATTTTTCGGGCACCGTGTCGCGCGCGCCGAAATTGACCATGTCGAGCGCACCGCAGGATCCGACCCACGGCAGGCCGGTGGCAATCGCCGCACCGAAGCGGTCGCGGTCGCAGGGGAATACCCCGCCGACGATCATGTCGGCGACCTCGGTGGTGGTGATGTCGAGAAAACCGGTCAGCAGACCGGAAGCCCCCAGCGTTTCCATCGCCTTGCCGCCGGTGCCGGTCGCATGGAAGACGAGACAGTCGTAGTCCTGCTCCAGGGATTTCTGCACGGCCTGGACGCACGTTGTGGTCACACCGAACATCGTGATGCCGACGGTCGGGCGCGCCCTGGCTCTTGACGCCGCCATCTCCTCGCCGCTTGGCAGGCGCGCGACCATGCCGGCCAGCGCATGGGCCGCATTGGCAAGCACCCGCTCGGAGATCAGGTTGAGCCCCTGAACATCGGTCACCGAATGGAACATGTTGATGTCGGACGCTCCGACATAGGCGCGCGTGTCGCCGGAAGCGACCGTAGAGACCATGACCTTCGGAATGCCGATGGGGAGCGCCCGCATGCCGGCGGTCGCAATCGACGTGCCGCCGGATCCGCCGGCCGATATCAGTCCGCCGACGCCACGCTGGGCGGCCATGTAGCGGGCAAAGGCCTCCGCCATGGCGGCCACCGACGCGCCCCGGTCGTCGCTGAACACCGCCGAGGTTCCGCGCGGATGATATCCTGCAACCTGGAGCGGCGTGACATCGGCGCGCGAGGGCTTCTGTGACGTCGACAGGTCGATGGTACGAACCTGGATTCCGAGCTTCTTGATGCAGTCGCGCAGGTAGCCCAGTTCCTGGCCCTTCGTGTCGAATGTACCGGCGATAAAGGCGGTCTTGCCGATCCGCTCCGAATAGGGGATCTGGAAGACTTTCCTGCCTTCCTCGTCCGCCGTCGGATTACGCCTGTCGACCATTTCATCGCGCAGGCTCGCGGCCGGCAGGTTCCAGCGGTTCGGCATCCGGGAAACGGTCTGGATGGCGCCGGAGGAAGACGGGGCACCGTTCCCCTCTCCGCGCGCAACCACATAGACGTCGGCCAACCGTTCCCTTGCACTTTCGCCGGCAGGCCTCGTGTCTTCGGCAGGCTCGATTTCATCCTCGGCATGGCGTCCGACGCCCAGAAGGCGTTGCTGGAGATCCCGGTCGGCGGCGAGCACGCTCGCCTCCAGCGTCCGATTGATCTGGCCGTTGACCATGATCGCGACCGTGTCGGACACCGAGGTTGCGACGCCGATGTTCTGCTCGATGACGAGGATCGCCATGTCGCCCTCGTGGCCGAGCTGCAGCATCATCTCGGCGACCTGGTCGACGATCACCGGGGCGAGCCCCTCGGTCGGCTCGTCCATGACCAGCAACTTCGGATTGGCAAGCAGAGCGCGCGAAATCGCCAGCATCTGCTGTTCACCGCCCGACAGTTGCGACCCGCCGTTGCCGCGGCGCTCGTAAAGCCGCGGGAAGGTCTGGTAGACGCGGTCGAGCGTCCAGGCGGCCTCGTCGCCGCCGGTCGCGGCAAGGCGCAGATGTTCGTCGACGCTCAGGCTTGGCCACACCCGGCGGCCCTGAGGCACATAGGCGACACCGGCGTTGTGGATCTGGTGCGGCTCGAGGCGCGAGATTTCCCGGCCGTGGAGCCGGATCGAGCCGGAGCGGGCATCCTTCAGCCCGGTGATCGTGTTGCAAAGCGTGGTCTTGCCCATGCCATTGCGGCCGACGACGCTCATGACCCCCGTCTGGAGCGAGAGCGACACGCCCTGCACCACATGGGCCTCGCCGTAATAGACGTGGAGATCGTCTATCTGGAGCGCTGCGCGCGGCTTGTTTTCGGAGGTTCTAGCCATGCCCGCCTCCCAGATAGATTTCCTGGACCGTCGGATCGTTCTCGATCTCCTCCGGCGTGCCTTCCGTGAAGAGCCGGCCGTTGTGCATCATGGAGACGTATTCGGAGACGCGCAGCGCCACGTCGAGGTCGTGTTCGATGATGATGTAGCCGATATGCTTCGGCAGGGCGTTGAGGATCTCGATCAGATCCCGGCGTTCGGTCGGCGACAGGCCGGCCGCGGGCTCGTCGAAAAGAATGAAGCGTGGCGCACCCGCAAGGGCGAGTGCGATTTCGAGCTGCCGCTGCTGGCCGTGGGACAGCATGCCCACCGTGGCGTTTCGGTCGTCATCGAGATGGACGGCGTGCACAATCGATTCCGCTTGCGCCATTGCCCCGTCGGAGGGGCTCGGCCGGAGCAGCGAGAACCGGCGGCGCGAGACGCCGCGGCAGGCGAGATAGACCGACTCAAGCACGGTGAGATTGGTGAAGAGTTGCGAAATCTGGTAGGTGCGGCGCAATCCGCGCCGGATCCGCTCGTGGGCGGCAAGCGTGGTGATGTCCTCGCCGAAGAAGCGGATGGTGCCGCTCGTCGGGTTGAAGTCGCCCGTGATCGTGTTGAACAACGTGGTCTTGCCCGCGCCGTTCGATCCGAGGACCGCGCGCCGTTCCCCGGCCGCGATCCTCATCGATATGCCGGAGAGAGCCGTCAAGGCGCCGAACTGCCGGCCGACGTCATCCAGTTCCAGCGCATTGGCGCCGGTTCCCTGCAGACGTGATGCGGCGACATTCGTTGCCATGGTCAGACCCTCTCCGGTTGGTTTCGCTTACGGGCAGCTCGGGTTTTCGCGGCTGACCGCGCCGAGTGCCAGGAACTCATCCTTCGGAATGCCGAGGGTCTGGTTGACCTGCGGTGTTACCTTGATGAGCTTGTTGACCAGCGTTCCGTCATCGGCTTCCGACACTTCCGTGAGGAACATGTCGGCAATCGCGTTGCGGTTCTCGTCCAGCGACACCTTGCCCGTCGGGGTTTCGAACTCGAGCTTGGAAAGAGCCTCGCGGAACTTCTTGCCGCCGTCGGAGAGATCGCCGTTGACTTCCTGAAGAGCCAGGAGCGCCGCCTTCATGTTGATGTAATAGGCATGGGCGAAGAGCGACGGAGACGGGAACGCGCCATCCTGCTTCTTGTAAGCCGCCGAGAAGTCCTTCCAGGCCTGAGCGTCGTTGGTGTCGGCGGTCGGGCCGGCCGCCGGCGTGCCGATCAGCACGTCGCGCATGCGTCCCTTGGCCGTCAGCACGGTCTGGTCGACGGTGATCGACCCGCCGATGAGCGGAGCCTGACCGCCGGCATCGTTGTACTGGGACAGGAAGTTGACCGCATCCGCACCGCCCAACGCGACGTAAATCGCATCGACGTCATCCGGAATGGCGGCAATGACCGAGGAATAGTCCTTGTTGCCGATCGGCACCCAGGACTTCGACGGCACCGTGCCGCCGGCCTTGCAGAACTCCGCCATGAAGCCGAAAACCTGCGTGTAGGGGAAGGAATAGTCTTCCGCCACGGTCGCGACTTTCTGATAGCCTTTCTCATTGAAGGCATAGTTGCCGAGGCCTGCCATCCATTGCGCACCGTCCGTCGAGAAGCGGAAGAAGTTTTCCGCCGGATCTCGAAGCGTCGTGTCCTGTGCGGCGGAGCTGCCATTGAGGAAGGTCACGTCGGGCTGGGTCTTGGCGTAGTCCTTGACGGCGATGCCCTCGTCGCCCGAAAGCGGACCGATGAGAACCTTCACACCGTCCTGCTCGACGAGCTTGCGGGCAGCACGCACGGCGCTGTCCGGGGAAGCGTCCGACGACCCCTTGATGATCTCGATGTCCTTTCCGGCGACCTTGCCGCCGAATTCGTCGACGGCGGTCAGGGCGCCGCGCTCACTGTCCTCACCGAGAACGGTGAAGGCACCTTCGAACGTGGCGAGCACCCCGATCTTGATGCTGTCTGCCTGAGCCACGGAAAGCGTCGGCGCAGTCAGACCTGTCGCCAGCGCGAGGGCCAGCATTGTGCGTCTGTTGATATTCATGCATTCCTCCCTTTCTTTTCAGCTTTGTTTGCGGCCTTTTTGAACGACCGCCAATCGTCCCGACCCGCTTGCGGCTTGAACCGCTCCCACAGGCCGAGAATTCCATCCGGCGAAATGAAGACAATCAGAAGAAACACGAGACCGATGAGCGTGTTGAACCGCTCCGCACCGATGATATCGATAGCAAACGTCTGCATCAGGGTGACGACGACGGCGCCGATGAACGGCCCGACCGGGTGGCGCAGCCCCCCGATGATGGCAATGACCAGGATGTTGATCGACGGCCCGACCGCAATCGTTCCCGGCGAGATCCGTCCGTTGAACCAGACGAGCAGGATGCCCGCGGCACCGGCGATCAGGCCTGCCAACCACCAGGCGAAGACCTTGTGGGCGGTCACGTTGAAGCCGATGGCGCGCATGCGGCGCGGGTTGTCGCGGATCGCCTGCAGCGTCAGCCCGAAGGTCGAGCGCGCACCGTAAAGGACGGCGACATAGGCCACGACGGCATTTGCCAGACACAGATAGTAGAACGGCACCGCATCGCGCCAGTAGACGCCGAAGACCTCCGGTGCCCTCAATCCGTTGTAGCCGGGAAAGCCGTTGAACAGCGCGTAGTTCTGCTGGGCGAAATAGAAACACGCGGTCGCCACGGCCAGCGTGATCATGATGGTGTAGATGCCCTCCGTGCGGACCGCGATCCAGCCGATCAGCGCCGACAGCAGCGATGCGATCATGATGGCGAGCGGCCCGTAGATCCACCAGGGCCAGCCGAAACCATAGATGCCGGAATTGTTCTCGCCAAAGATCGCGACCACGTAGCCGGCAGCCCCCGCGACGGTGATCTGGGCGAGCGACACCATGCCCCCGTATCCGGCCAGCAGCATCAGCGACAGGGCGATCATCCCTAAGACCAGCGAATAGCCGCCGATCTGGGTCAGGAAGAAGTCGCTCGCCATCACCGGATAGATCAGCAGGAAGAAGGCCAGCAGGACGTGGCCGATGCCGATCTTCTCGATCCAGCTTCGGGACGCGGTGCGACTGACCGCCGGATTGAGAGAGAGATCCGTCATAGCGACCTCCCCATGAGGCCCTGCGGCCGGATCGCCAGCGTGATCACCATGATGACGAAGGTCAGCACCACGCCATAGGTCGGGAAATAGACGAGCCCGATCTGCTCGGCGAGACCGATGATCAGGGCGCCGATGGCCGCCCCCACGATCGATCCCATGCCGCCGACGATAACCACGACGAGGGAGGCCAGCAGGTAGCGGATGTCTTCTCCCGGAGCCACGGAAAGCGCCGATCCTCCGACGACGCCGGCAAGACCCGCAAGCCCGGCCCCGAGCGCGAACACGATGGCGAAGACGAAATGCACGTTGACGCCGGAGGCCGCCAGCATGTCCCGGTCATCGACCCCGGCGCGGATCATCGATCCGATCCGCGTGCGGTTGATCAAAAGCCACAGGCCGATGCCGATCACGATGGCCGAAAGCAGGACGATCAGCCGGTAGAACGGATAGACAAGGAAGACTTCGGTACCGTTGGACCGCACCGCCGTGACCACCGGCAGCTTGATCGCGCCGCTCAGCCAGTGCGGGGTCAGAATCTGGTAGGTGGTACCGCCCCAGTAAGCGAGCATCAGGTCGGCCGCGACCACCGAAATGCCGATGGTAACCAGAGTCTGGCGCAGGTCTTGCCCTTCGAGGCGCCGGAAAACGAGGATCTGCATGACCAGCCCGACGACGGCCAGGACCAGAAAACCCGCAGCGACGCCAATGAGCCAGTAGCCGGTCCATTCGGCAAATTCGTAGCCGATATAGGCGCCGAGCAGATACAGCGATCCGTGCGCGAGGTTGACGTTGCGCATCAGCCCGAACACCAGCGTGAATCCGCTGGCGACCAGAAAATAGAGACCGGCGAGTGTCAACCCGTTCAGGATTGCCGACAGGAACGCCTTCTTGGAAATCAGGATGGCGTTCAGCCAGTCCGGCCACTGGGCGAAGACCATCCAGATGAAGACAGCCGCTGCCACAAGTACGACCAGGCCCCAAGCCTGACGGCGGGTCATACCCTGGCCCTGGGCGAGTGGATTGGAGCGGCTGTCGGGCGTATCAACCATGGCGGATCAGGCAGTCAGCCGGCGGCGCGCTTCACTTGCGCGCGGCGCCTTGTGAAACTTGCCGTCCTTCATGATGGCCAGCAGGCGATCCTGGTTCTGCAGGATGCGCACGTCGGACAGCGGATCGCCGTCGACCAGAAGCAGATCTGCCAGATAGCCCTCTTTGATCATGCCCAGCTCGTTTTCCATGTTCATGATCTCGCCGCCGTATTTCGTCGCGGCCAGGATAGCTTCCATCGGCGAGAAACCGAGCATGTCGACGAAGATCTGGAGGTCCTTGGCGTTGGTGCCCTGCGGGGTCCAGGCAAAGCCGTAGTCGCCACCGATACAGATGCGAATGCCGCGACGGTGCATCTTCTTCATGGTGTCGATGCACATCTCCAGCTCCCGCTCATAGAGCATGGAAACCTCGGAACCGGGCTTAATGCCCCACTGCTCGGCATGGCGTGCCGTGTTGATCAGCCAGGCCATCCCCGGCGCAACGATGTGCCGGTCGCGTGCAGCTTCCAGCGCATCGAGCGCTTCCTCGTTGGCGAAGGAGGCGTGATAGATGTTCTGAATGCCGTGGCGAATGCACTGCATCACCGATCCGGACGAACGGGCGTGGGCGGACAGCACCCGGTTGCGGCAGCGCGCCTCGGAGGCCGCCATCGCCACTTCCTCTTCGGCCATGGGCGTTTCTTCCGCACCCATGCCGGTGATCTCCTCGCCGGAGAGATTGAGCTTGATGGAATCCACACCGTATTTGATCAGCGTGCGAACCACGCGCCGGACCTCCTCCGGTCCCGAAACGACGATCCCGAGGTTGAGCCCTTCATGGGGAATATGCGACGGCGCGGCATCTCCGAGACCACCCACTGTTGTGATCTCCGGACCGGCGGCAAGATAGCGCGGTCCCGGAAAACGGCCTTCATTGATGAAGCGTTTGGCGACCACGTCGAGACGGGGCTTGGCGGCCGCAGCCCCGCGGCCGGCGGTAAACCCGGCATCGAGGACCAGCTTCGCCATCTCCATCGTGACGAGCATATGCTCCTCGAGTTCCATCATCTGGATGGGATCGATACCGGGCGCATTGTTCCAGGACAGGTGCAGATGGGCATCGATCATGCCCGGCATGAGCGTGGCGCCCATGCCGTCGATCACCGTCGCGCCGGAGGATGTCATCGGCTGCGAGAAACGGGACGATCCCCGGGTGATCTGCTTGATCCGGTTGCCCTGAACGAGAACCTCGCCCGAATAGGGCTGTTCGCCGGTGGCATCCAGTATGCGCACATTGGTGAACAGGACGGATCCGCCGTCGCCGTTCAAGCTACTCGTGTAACCAGCCATGTGTTCCTCCCTTGCGCCGTCGGCCCTCCCAAGCTTCCGGCAAACTTCAATTCGCGTCGGTCATGCACTCCCGACGAATTCGGATAACAGCCGCCGGCAGTCTGCCGGCTTCTCGATCGGTGTCCAGTGTCCGCAGCCCGGCAGGATGACCGCCCTGCCGCGTCCGACCTCGTCCGCCAGTTGATGGGCGACGGAAGGCGGACCGACCGCATCTTCTTCACCCGTCACGACCAGCACCGGCATTTTCAGCGCCTTGGCATCGGCACGATTCGCACCGGCCAGGGCCTCGCAGGACTTGGCGAACCCTTCCGCGTCCTGACGCATGTGGCTTTCGCGCACGAAGGCGACCGCGGCCGCGTTTGCTTCGTCGGACCCGGATGCCAGACCGGCCGAGGCCACCTGATCGGCGACCACGGCCATGCCTTCGTCGCGGGCAAGCTGCGCCCGACCCTTCAGGCGTTCGCGCGCGGCGTCCGCCGGCTCGATGATCGGACCGAACAAGGTCAGCGTGCGGGCCAGCGCCGGCCGCGCCTGGGCGACGTGCTGGGCGATCAGGGAACCGAAGGAATGTCCGACCAGATCCGCTTCCGCGATGCCGAGATCGGTCGCGGCCCTGAGAACCGCATCGACAAGCAAACGCACGTCGATCGGACCGCGCGGCGTGGCCGACCGGCCGGCACCGGGCAGGTCCGGGCGCACGACACGTCGCCCCCGGAGCGCAGGCATCAGCGGTTGGAAGGAATTCGACGTTGCGCCGAGCCCGTGGAGCAGGATGATTGCAGGGCCTTCGCCCTCCTGCTCGATGGTCATGCCGGCGGTCATCGTCGTGGTCATGGGCGCCGCTCCGTGAACCGGTTTTCCAGCGTGCCGATGCCGGAAATGTCGATGCGGACCACGTCGCCGTCGCGCAGGTATTTCGGCGGTTTGAAGCCGATCCCCACCCCTTCCGGCGTTCCGGTGGCGATGATGTCGCCGGGCTTGAGCGTAACACCTGCGGAAATGGTCGCGATAATGGTCGGCACGTCGAAGATCAGATCGCGCGTATTGGCGTTCTGACGCTCCTCGCCGTTGACCCAGGTGGACACCCTGGTATCGGAAATATCGATCTCGTCTGCCGTCACAGCGAACGGCCCCATCGGGCAGAACGTATCCTGGGACTTGCCGATCAGCCACTGGCTGTATCGGCCCTGCAGATCGCGGGCGGTCACGTCGTTGACGATCGTGTAGCCCCAGACATAATCCATGGCGTCCTCGGCGCGAATACCACGTCCTTCCTTGCCGATGATGACGGCGAGTTCGGCCTCGTAGTCGATTGCTTCGGAAATCGCCGGGTCGATGATCACCGGCGCGCCGGAGGCGACCACGGTCTCTGGAACCTTGGAAAAGATGATCGGGTGCGCGGGCACCTCGCCCTGAGCCGCGGAGGAATCGAAACCGCTGCGCGAGAATTCGCGGGCATGGGCGTGATAGTTCTTGCCGACGCAGAAGATGTTGCGAGAGGGCCGCGGGAACGGCGCTTCCAGTTCGACTTCGGAAAGCGGCAGCGGAGAAAGGGTTTCAAGCGCTGCAAGGTCCTTGCCGACCAGCGCGGCGACACCCTGTTCGGCCTCTTCAACCGAAAGCGCGATCGGGGCTATGGTTTGCCCGTCCTCGCTCACGATACCGACACGCCTCTCCCCGGCATGCCTAATCGAGGCTACCCGCATAATCCACTCCTCCCATATGCGCCAATTTAATATTGGCCTATATTTGATATCAGCCTATGAGGACTATTCGGCCCTTGCAAGAGTATTTTTCTTGTATTTTCTGCACCAATATGCAGAAAATTATCTGAATTGGTTCTCATTATGTGAACCTTTCAAAAATTGGATCACGTAAAAAGAGACAATATGCCTGTCAAAAAAGCCTCGGCTCTGGGATCCGATCTGCAGCAACGACTGGAAAGCGGCGAGTGGCAGCCGGGCGAGCTGATGCCGAACGAAAGAGCGCTGGCAGCCGAGTACGGCGTGGCGCGCAATACGGTGCGCAAGGTCCTCACACAGATGGCGGAGGAAGGGCTGATCGAGCGTCAGGTCGGCCGCGGAACCGTCGTGCTTGACCGGCCGGATCATCAGTTTACCGATATTCTGGACCGCTTCCTCGATGCCAGTCCCCTGGACATCCTGAACCTGCGGATCTTTATCGAGCCCCACAGCGCAGAGGCCGCTGCCCGCAACGCCTCGTCATCCGAGCTCGAGGCGATCATCGAGGCGAACGCGAAGTGCGCGGAAGCCATCGATCTCGACCGGCATGAATACTGGGACAGCCAGTTTCACAAGCGGATCCACCAGGCGGCGAACAACGCCTTCCTCACCGACCTGTTCGACCTCCTGTCGATCATTCGCTGCCAGGCGCCGATGATGGAGCTGCGTCGCCGGACCTTTACCGAAGAACGCCGGCTTGCCAACGGACGTGAACACGACGAAATCCTCGCTGCGTTGAAAAACTGGGACGGCAAGGCGGCGGCCCGCGCCATGCGCGATCATCTCATGTCCCGGCGCCGCAACTATTTCGGCCAGTAGGCCGGTTTCAGGAAGTCAGTCCCATGATCCCCCAGGCAAAACTCCGCAAGATCGTCTCGACCGCAGGCACGACACGCGACTTCATCGACATCCTGAAACGGCTGAGCGGCGCAAGCCCGGCCGACATTCTTGCCGTGCGCCTGATCATCGAGCCGCAGGCCGCGGCGGCCGTCGTCTCGAGCGCGACCGGTGCCGACATCAAGCTGATCCGCGAAGCCCACGAACACGCCGTCAATGCGGACGATCTCGCCAGTTTCGAGCGCTGGGATGCCGAATTGCACAGCCGCATCTATACCGCCACGCGCAACGAACTCCTGATCAGCCTGAACAACCTGCTCGGCGACATCCGCAACCGTGCGCCCTGGATCCGATTGAAGAAGAAGGTGATCACCGAGGCCAAACGCCGCGAATACTGCGGCCATCACGAGGAAATCGTCGAGGCGATCGCCCGGCGCGATTCCGAAGGCGCCTCGGAGGCCATGAACCGCCACCTCACCGTCATCATCGAGGATTTGTTCCCCCGCTGACGAACGCATTTCACAGGATGTCCGCCCCTTATTGTAAGTGGCATTCAAAGCCCGCAAACCCGGGTCCGGTCAAAGTAACCCAAGGTGACAGGAGCGCTGCCCATCGGACCACAGCGCTCCTGTATCCAGTTACGATCCAGCCGTCAGCAGGTGCTTTTTCTCCAGCACGGCATGAACGCCCTTGTTGATGTCGACAAGCTGCGTCACGTGCAGGTCGGCCGCCAGAGAGCACAGCATATAGGCCTGGTTTCTGGTCAGGTCGCTGCGGTCGCATACGAGCCGGATCATCTCCCGTACCGCCTGTCGTGCCGCTTCATCGAGATCGGTGTTAAAGCCCATGGAAATGAGCTTGTCCGGGGTCTCGGCAAAAGGCTGGCTCAGGCTCATGTCCTTGCGCACGGTGAGGCGGAATTTTCCGTCCAGCGCCGTCTCCAGCGCCGTGATGCAAACCTCGCCATGGCCCTGGCATCCGTGGCCGTCGCCCGCGCCGAAAAGCGCCCCTTCGTTGAAAACCGGGAAATAGACTGTGCTGCCGGGACGCAGGTCCTTGTTGTCCATGTTGCCGCCGAAGGCGCGCGGTTCCGGCGTACCGACCCGCCCCCACTCCTTCGGCGGAGCGACACCGATAATGCCGAAGAAAGGATCGAGGGGCATCTGAAGCCCCCAGGGCAATTCCGCCATCTGGGTCGCCCGGTCGATCATGATATGGATACGCTCGTAGTTGGTAAATTCTTCCGGCAGCGTTCCAAGGAGCGGCTGGATGGCGCAGAAGCCCCAGTCCTGACGCGGCGTGGCTTCCAGAATATCCACCTGCAACACGTCGCCCGGCATGGCGCCCTCAACGTAGATCGGCCCGGTGATCATATGCGGCCCGACCGGACCGGCGACCACCTTGCCGTCGTTACCGCCCGGGATCAGCGTATCGAGGGCAGTCCTGTGATCCGGCGTCACGAGAGCGGGATCCGCCGGCACGTCCGCCTCGAAGCAGGCCGGCAGCGTGTGCATCATGACCTCTGAACCGGACGGCACCGACAGCACCGGCTCCGTCTCGGCGTCGAAATAGCCCCAAAACACGTTGTCGGGAGTTGCCTTTACTTCAAACATTCAATGTCCTCTTCGGGTTTTTAAACAGCCAGGAACTGCCGAACCGCGTTGTCGTCCATCGCGGAGACGTCGCCGGACATGGCAACCTCTCCGCGGGAAAGCACGACGTAACGATCGGCAATCGAACGGGCGAATTCGAAATACTGCTCAACGAGCAGAATGGAGAGACGGCCGCCGAGTTCGGCGATGACTTCCTCGATCCGGCTGACGATCGAGGGCTGCACGCCTTCGGTCGGCTCGTCCAGTATGAGCAGGTCGGGGCGGGTAACGAGAGCCCGCGCGATACTGAGTTGCTGTTGCTGGCCGCCTGACAGATCCCCTCCCCGGCGGCGCCACATCTCTCCGATCACGGGAAACAGCTTGATCGCTTCGGCAATGGCCTCGTCCGGGTCATCGACCCGCGCAGCCGCGGCGGCGAGTTCAAGGTTCTGTCCGACCGAAAGGCCCGCAAAAATCTCACGCCCTTGCGGCACGTAACCGAGCCCCGCCCGAACCCGGCGATAAGACGCCATATGGGTAAGGGTCTGGCCGTTCCAGGAGATCGCCCCCGAGCTTACCGGCAGAACGCCCATCAGGCATTTCAGAAGCGTTGTCTTGCCGGCACCATTGCGTCCCAGAACCGCCGTGCAGCCCTTGTCGGCAATGTCGAACGAAACATTCCGCAGCGTATGGCTGCTGCCATAGTGCTGGTTCAATTGATCTACGTTAAGTCCCATATCTCATCGCCCCAGATAGACTTCGACCACGCGTGGATCCGCCTTGACGGCATCCATCCGGCCTTCCACGAGGAGCTGTCCTTCGTGGAGAACGGTTACGCGATCCGCGATCCGCTCGACGAAGCCCATGTCATGTTCGATGACGACGATCGCGCGCTCCGGCGCGCGAAGCGCCATGATGAGTTCGGCCGTACGGTCGGTTTCCTCGTCACTCATGCCGGCGACCGGCTCGTCGAGCAGCAACACGCGCGGTTCCTGCATCAGCAACATCCCGATTTCGAGCCATTGCTTCTGGCCATGGCTGAGAATTCCGGCGGACCGCTCTCCCCAACCGCCCATCCCGATCGTTTCCAGTACGGTCTGGACCCGGTCCAGCTCCTCTCGCCCCGGCCGGTGGAACATTTCAGCCATGCTGCTGCGGTTTGCAGACCGCAACGCGAGTGCCAGGTTTTGTTCCAGTGTCAGCGCCTCGAAGACGCTCGGCTTCTGGAACTTGCGCCCGACTCCGGCCAGGACGATTTCCGGCTCCTTGAGCGTTGTCAGCTCGGTGCGGCCATCAAGAATGATACGCCCCCGGGTAATCGGGCTCTTCCCGGTAATCGCGTCAAGTAAGGTGGTTTTGCCCGCGCCATTCGGCCCGATGACGGCGCGGACGGTTCCGTAGTCGATATACAGGCTGAGCTCATTGATCGCCCGGAACGAACCGAAGGTAACTGTCACGTTGTCGATTTGAAGTGCTTCGCTCATCGCATGCTTCCCTTCAGCCGCATCGCCATTGCAGCCGGCAGATCCATCAAGCCGTTCGGCAGGAGGACGACGACGAACAAAACCAGGCCCGACAGGATGAAGGGCCACAGGTCAGGCACCATCGCGGTGAGCACGAACTTGAACGCGCTGATCAGGACCGCGCCGAAGAAAGCACCCGACAGGGAACCCCGACCGCCGATCGCGACCCAAACGGCAATCTCAAGAGACAGATCCGGCGCCAGGACACGCGGATTGATGATGCCGACCTGAGGCACGTAAAGCATCCCGGCGACGGCAGCGATGACCGCGGACAGGCTCCAGACGGCGAGCTTGATCCAGAGCGTTTCATGCCCGAGAAACCGCAGCCTCGCCTCATCGTCGCGGATGGCAATCAGCAACTGCCCGAAACGTGAGGTGACGAGGCGTGCCAGGACGGCCAACACCAGTGCGACGGATAGGATCGAAACCGCACTGAGCAACGCCACGGTTTTTCGTTCGGCCAGCGGCAGGCCGAACAGCTCGGTAAAGCCGGTCATCCCGTTGTTGCCGCCGAACCCGGTGTCATTGCGAAACATCAGCAGCATCGCGACATAGACGAATGCCTGGGTGAGGATCGCGAAATAGACGCCGACGACGCGGGAGCGAAACGCGGTGAAGCCGATGACGAAGGCCAGGATGGCCGCCAGCACGATCCCGAGCACGATCGCGTAGCCAGAATACTCCAGGCCCTTGTAGTAGAACGGCAAGGCGTCCCACCCCATGAAGAGCATGAAGTCAGGCGGCGTGCCGGTGGCAATGTAGCTGACCTTGACCATGTGCATGGCGATGACATAGCCGCCGACGGCAAAGAACAGGCCATGCCCCAGGCTGAGAATGCCTGCATAGCCCCAGATCAGATCGAGCGCGATCGCCAGCATCCCGAAGGTTGCGATCTGTCCGATGAGGTTCAGGAAATACGGGGACGGACCGGTGCCCGTCAGCCCGGAAACCAGCACGGACACTCCGAGCACCGCCAGCGCGATGGAAAGAAGGTCCGTGATCCGGCGACCCGGCACCTTACGGCCGCGATTGAAGAGCAAGGCATCAGTCATGTTTCATCGCCGCCCTTTGATTGCCACCAGCCCTTCGGGCCGGAACTGGATGAAAACGATGATGATCAGCAGCACGATCACCTTGGCCGCAACGGCACCGTAAAGCGGCTCGATAATGACGTTGATCATGCCGATCCCCAGGGCCGCCGCCGCCGTTCCGATGAGACTGCCGACGCCGCCCAGCACAACGATCATGAAAGCGTCCACGATGAAGCTCGCCCCCATGCCGGGATTGACGGTGTAGATCGGGGAAAGAGCCAGACCCGCGAGCCCGGCCAATCCCGAGCCGATCCCGAAGGCGACCATGTCGACGCGCCGCACCGAAACGCCGACGCACCCCGCCATGTCCCTGTTTTCGGTGACCGCGCGAATGAACATGCCGAGCTTGGTGTAACGCAGCACGAAAAGCGCGCCGCCCAGGACAACCACGGCAAAACAGATCGCGAAGAGCCGGTTCCAGGTAACGATAAAATCGGCAAAGAGCTGTACCCCGCCGCTGAGAAAACCCGGCACGACGAACTCCAGGTTCTGCGTGCCGAAGACCACCCGGGTCAGGTTGATCAGAAAGAGACTGATGGCCCATGTCGCCAGCAGCGTCATCAACGGACGCCGGTAGAGATGGCGGATGACGGTGACCTCCATGGTAATGCCGACACCAGCCGTCACCACGAAAGCAAAGGGAATGGCGAGCAGGAGATAGTATTCGAGCAGCCCGGGAGCCGCGATCTTGAGCACTTCCTGGACAAGAAATGTCACATAGGCCCCGATCATGATGAGTTCGCCCTGAGCCAGGTTGATCACCCCCATCAGGCCGAAGATCACCGCAAGGCCAAGCGCCGCCATGAACAGGATGCTGGCATAGCTGAGACCGCTGTAGATCGTCGCGGAGACTTCGCCGATCCCGAGCCAGAAGCGGATTTTCTTGATCCCGGAGGATAGCGCTCCCTCGATGGCCTCGTCTCCACCGTCCGCCATGCCCTCCCGCAAATTCAGGAGCAAGGTCAGGTTCCGTGCCGACGGGGCCTCGGCAAGCCGTTCGATCGCGGAAATCCGTCGCTCCGGATCCGGGTCCTCAAGCGCTGCGACGGCAAGAATGTCCTTGAGCCCATCGGCAACGGCTGCGTTGCCCGGCAGGGCGACCGCCCGCTCGATCAGCGCCGTGGGCGCGATTTTCGCCCGCTTGCGCAATTCCTCAAGATCGGCGGCGGAACTCGGGCCGCCCGGCTCGGACAGGAGACGCAGGATCGCGACGCCCATATCAAGCTGTGAGCGCAGGCGGAGATTGACGAAGGCGCCTTTTTTCTTGCCCGGCGTCTGCGTCGTCGGTTCCAGCGTCGATGCCAGACGGATTTTATCCTTGTCCACGAGCAGAGGGGTATCTCCGCCGCAGATCAGGGCCCGATCACCAACGGCCTGAAGGATTTCGATACCCCAGGACGGTTCGATCTGCCCCGCATCCACTCCCGTCAGAAGGTCCGTGATGCCCTGGACCTGGGCGCCTACGCCCTTGTTGCAGAGGTTCTGAAGAACCCGGTCCTGCAGAGATGCTTCGGCATGCAGTTGGCTGGAACTCGCCAGAACCAGCATGATGACAGCCCCGAGGCCCCGCCAGAATCTGGCGAGGCCGTTCAGCCGCACGAGCGGCCGAAGGGCTATGGTCAAACGATCACGCATAGGGGCTGAACGGGACCGGCTTCGGCGTATCCTCTGATTGCCAGAGGATGTCGAACGCCTGCTCGTCATTGACGGATCCGATAAAGACTCCGCGCGAAACGTAGTTGTTTTCATCGGTCATCTTGATGGAGTAGCCCGACGGGCAATCGAAGCTGAGACCGGCAGATGCCGCACGGACCGCATCCGGATCCGCCATGCCGGCCTTCTCAACAGCCTTGGCCCAAAGGTGCACCCCGTCATAGGCTGAAACCATCGGATCGATGACGGTGTCCGGCGAATACGGCAGATTGCCCTTCTGGACGAAGCTCTTCCAATTGCTCTTGAACGCGTCATTGGCCGGAGATTCGGCATTCTGCAGATAGGCCCAGCAGTTCAGGTGACCCACCATCGGGGCGGTATCGAGACCTTCCAGATCAGCCTCGAGAACGTCGAGACCCAGTACCGGAATATCCGTGGCGCCGATGCCCTGGTTGATGATTTCCTTGAAGAAGTCGGGGATCGAAGATCCGACGACCGTCAGGACGATGATCGGCTGACCGCCGGGTTCGCTGGCGAACTGGCGGATTTCGTTGACCAGGGTCTGGAAGTTCGAGAAACCGAATGGCACGTAATGTTCGCGCCAGGAGCTCTCGTCAAATCCCTTGGACTCCCAGTAGCCCTTGCAGATCTTGTTGATGGTGCGCGGCCAGACGTAGTCGGAGCCGAGCATGAAGAAACGTTTGGCCTCGCCACCATCCGGGCTCATCAGATATTCCAGAGCCGGCAGCACGGAACTCGCCGGGGGAGAGTTCAGATAGACAACGTTCTTCGAGTTTTCCTCGCCTTCGAAGTGAAGCGGATAATACAGCAGGCCGTTGTTCTGCTCGACGACCGGCAGAACCGACTTGCGGGACACCGACGTCCAGCAGCCGAACAGCGCCGAGCACTGGTCCTGCAGCAAAAGCTGACGACCCATCTGCGCGTAAAGCGGCCAGTCGGAAGCCGGGTCCGTAACCAGCACCTCGACCTGCTTGCCGAGGACGCCGCCCTTGGCGTTCAGTTCGGATGCCGCCATCTGCACCACGGAATTCAGCCGGCCCTCGATGTTGGCCATTGTTCCGGACGACGAGAACAGGCAACCCAGTTTCAGGGTATCAGCAGCCCAAGTGCGGCTGGAGATGAGCGACGGAGCCGCAAGCGCCACACCTGCGGCTGCGGAATTTTTTAGAAAACTTCGACGGTCCATGTTGATGCTCCAATGCTAAGGCGGCATTACCGCGTAACGCCGAACATGGGCAGCAAACGTCGTGCCAATTTATTTTCATTTTGCAAAAAAATATATCTTATTGATATAATTGAATTAATTTCAGATATCGATTATCATTTGTTTGGAGTGAAAAATTTTGCCTCCGGGCATGCATAAGAAGCGAGCAGGGAACGCCTACAATTTAACCGAACCCGAAAAGAACGAGCGCCATTGAATTGTCCGCAACCGCGTATTGATCTTCGTGACATCGTACCGCACAAGTTCGAGCACCGCGCCCAGGAAGACTATTGAAAGATGATCGTTACTTCATCGCGTCTGAAACTGTTCAATAAGTCACGCGTGCTCTGGGAGGTCAGCCGCTCTCCGGGTATATCACGTCGCGAACTGTCGAGACTGCTGAACAGTACCGACTCGAAGCTATCCCGAATTACGCGCGACTTGATTGCCGATAGCTTGCTCGTGGAGAAGGCAACGACACGATCCGCAATGCGCGGGCGCCCGAACGTAGGGCTTTATCTTAACCCGCCCGGCCTGCACGTGCTCTGTATCGTGCTTTCGCGTTACGAACAGAAGATTTCAATCGTCGACCTCGCCCGTCAGCGCGTGGCGGAAGATGACATCGAAGGCGGTGTCGAGGATTGCAACGAGCATATTCTGGATTGCGCCCGACGCCTGATCACCCGCCTGTCGGAGCGGCCCGAAATGCGCTTCGAGCGCCTGGCCGGCATTAGCGTGATCGTGTCTCCGGATATCGAATTTGGCGGTCAACAGAACCAGCAAGCCTGGCTCGACACGCTGCAAAACGATCTTTCGGCAAATTTCAGCGTACCGGTTGCCCACTCGGGAATCGCCGAGGCTCTGCACATCGCGGAAACCCGTCAGGCACTGGATCTGCCGACCCTGCCAAGTGTGATGGTTCATGCCGGTTTTGCGCTGGATGCCAGCATGATCATTTCCACAGACACATCGGCAACAACCCTGTTCGAGGGCAATCTGAACAGTGTTCCGGCAGTTTTTGACCCTGCAACGGACAGTTGGCGGTCACTTAACGACATTGCCTCGGCTGGCGCCGTAATGCATCGGCTTGGTCATATCGACCAGGTCGAATTGTCAGGACAGACCGGGTTGCGCCTTGGTGTTCCTCATGCCATCCGCCAGGCAAACTCCGGGGACCGGCGTGCGACCTCGGCCTTTCGTGAAGCCGGCGAGGCCGTCGGCACCGCCATTGCTGCTTTGGTTTCGATCCTGGTCCCCGCACGGGTGATCCTTGCCGGTCCCCTCGCCTCAGCCGTCCCCTTCACTGAGGGGTTTCAATCGGTCCTTCAGAACACCCAAGCTTGCGCTACAGGTTCCACCGCCATCATCCGCTCCACGCTCAGCGATCTCCAGGCGGCCGAAGTGGCCGGCCTGGAATGGTTCGCCTTCTCCGAAAAGACCCTGGATCCCGGAGAAACCTGAATACCGATCCACGCCAGACAAAAGGCGTGACGAAAGCCGCACGGGTATCCCACGCAAGATGGTCGATCCGACCTCGCTTTAGAAAAGCTCCGGCGAAAGCACCAGGTGGCGGTCGATGTAGTTTTCCATATGAACGACCGTTGCCGTGTCGTCGCTGAGGACGACGGCGAGCTGGCCCGGGCCCTCCCGGCGCGGAACGAACCCGGCCGAGCGTTCCTGTGTCGGCGCGCCCAATGTCGGCTCAATGTTGTAGTGGCTGCCGGCGATCGTGCAGAACGGCACGCCCCGGAAGTTTCCGGACACGCTCATGTGCACATGCCCTGAGAGAACATAGCGGATGTTGCGGTTTCCGCTGACCAACTCGGCGAAGGCCTCGCCGTTCTCCAGGATGATGCCGTCGGTCGGAACGCCGAACGGCGCGATATTGTGATGCATCACGATGATCACCGGCTTGTCGGCAGCGTCCTCCAGCTGCTGTTCCAGCCATGCAAGCTGCACCTTGTCGAGGCGACCGCCTGCACGTCCGGGAACGGAGGTGTCCAGCACGATGACCCGGTGGCCGTTCCGGTCGATGGCATGATCGACCTTGCCGGTCTGCGCGTTCACGCGGTCCTGGCCGAAGTGCTCGACGAAAACCTCGACATTGTCGTGGTTTCCAAGGGTCAGGACGGGTGCCTGGGCAAACTTTGCAAGCGAAGCCTGCAGCCGTTCATAGGCCGCCTTCTCTCCCCGGTCGGCGAGGTCGCCGGCAACTACGATCAGATCCGCATCGGCGTGGCGCCGGTTCACGAAGTCTATGCCGGTTTCCAGTCGTTCGGTCGTATCGAGACCGTGCGACAGGTCTCCTTCGGGAACGATGTGAAGGTCGGAAAGCACGATGAGCTTGAGCATTCTGGTATTGCTTCTTTCTGGAGGACGAACGGTTTGCGGGATTACCCTTTGATCCCGCTCATGGTGATGCTTCGGATGAACAGGCGGCGCGCGAACAGGAAAATGACAACCATCGGCAGGGTGACCACGGTCGCGGACGCAAAGGTGCGGCCGTAATCGTTGTCGAATTCCGACTGGTACTGCAGCATGGAAAGCGCGGCCGTCATCTTGTCCTGGCTCTGGACGACGATCAGCGGCCAGTAGAGGTCGTTCCAGTGGGCAACCACGGAGAACACAGAGAAGGCCGCGACGGCGGGAATGGCCGCCGGCAGGATCAGGCGCAGGATGATCTCGATTTCGCTGAATCCGTCCACGCGGGCCGCATCGATGATGCTGTCCGGATAGTCCTTGAAGAACTGCCGGAACAGGAAGATCGCGAAGACCGACACGAAAAACGGGAACATCAGCGAAAAGTAGGTGTCCAGCAGTCCGAATTTGACGAGCCCGAGATAGATCGGGATGGACGTCACATTGATCGGAATGGTCAGCGACGCGACGACGAAGCCGAACAGGATCGTCGATCCGCGGAACTTCAGCTTCGCAAGCGCATAGGCAGCCGGCACCGCCGTGACGAGCTGGACGATCAGGATGCCGATGCACACGATGAAGCTGTTGGCCAGGAAGGTCAGATAGGGCTGATCGAAGAGAACGCCGTAATAGTTGGCGCCTCCCACGAACGTCTCGGGCCAGAAGTGGAAGTTTGAATCGTAGACCTCATCCGCCGGCTTCATGCTAGACGACAACATCCAGACGAACGGAAAGATGACGAGCCAGGCGCCGAGGAACAGTAGACAGGTTCCGACCGCATCCGCGAGCGACTTCGGTTTGAACGAGGCGAGGAAGCGCAGCCGGGAAGCTGGCGGCCGCTGGATCGAAGTGGTCACGGTCATGCGTGGGTTCTCCTGCGGTCGGCAAGCCGCGTCTGCAGCCAGGCGACAAGGAACAGGACGGCCAGGAAGACGAGAGACAGGGCACAGGCGTAGGCCATGTTGAAATTCTCGAAGCCTTCCAGGTAGGCGAGATAGAGATAGACCTCGCTGGCCCGGTCCGGTCCGCCGTGGGTGAGTACGGCAACCGTGTCGAACAGCTTGAAGGCCGTGACCAGGGTGTTCACAGACACGAACAGGGAGGTCGGCGCCAAAAGCGGCCAGGTCACCTGGAAGAAGCGGTCCAGCGGATGATCGGCGCCGTCGATGCTCGCCGCTTCGTAGAGGTTCTGGGGAATGGCGGTGAGCCCTGCGAGAAACAGCACCATGTTGAACCCGATGATGCCCCAGATGGAGACCATCGCGATGGAGATCAGGACGATATCGCCGTCGCCGAGCCAGTTGACCTTGTCCAGGCCGAGACCGACCAGCATGTTGTTGATCGCCCCCTGATTGCCGTCGAGCAGCGCGCGCCAGACCAGCGTCATGGCGGTCAGGGTCGACGTGACCGGCATGAAATATAGCACTTCCAGAATGGAGCGGAACCGTCTGCGACGCTGGATCGCGATGGCGAGCACCAGCGGAAGGAAAAACGCGCCGGGAATGAAGATCGCCGCATAGATCAGCGTGTTCTCGAGCGCTTCGGCGAAATGCGCGTCGGTGAGCATCTGCCTGTAATTGTCGAGCCCGACAAAATTGAAGCCGTCGTAAACGAGCGAATAGTCGGTGAAGCTGATCACGAACACCGCGACGATAGGCAGAACGTAGATGACCAGGATCAACAGGGAAGCGGGCGCGGAAAGCAGATAGGCAAGCCGCCGCCGTCCCCCTTCCTGCCTCGGGAGAGCTGTCGGGCTCATTGAGCCGCCTCCCGGGCTTCTGCGACGATCGCCGCATCCCTGAGCCGCTCGCCATCGGCGTTGAAAAAGAGCAGGCTGCTCGCGTCGAAACCGACGTGCAGCGTCGGATCGAGGCTGACTCGGGAAAGCAGGTCCGAGGTTTTGGGAAGCCGCATCCGGAACCTGGTCTCCGGCAGGTCATCGAGGGCGCCGTGCACCAGCACCTCGTGCCCCAGGTCTTCGGTCAGATGACGGGTAAAGCCCAGCTTGAAATCGGTCGACATGTCATGAGGGTGGACCAGACGGGCCGCTTCCGGGCGAACCGCGAACAGGGTCGAGCTGTCCATGTTCACCGCACGCCCGGGAACCGTCGTCGCGCCAAGCCGCGCAATGCCCGACGTCACTTCCGCCGGCAGGATGTTGATTTCCGGAGAGCCGATGAACCGGGCAACCGCAACCGAATGCGGATCGGCATAAAGCGCGTTCGGCGTTCCGAGCTGGAGCAACTGTCCCTTGTCCAGCAAGGCAACCCGATGCGACATGGTCATGGCTTCGGTCTGGTCGTGGGTGACATAGACAAAGGTCAGGCCGGTGCTTTGATGCAGCTCGGTGATTTCCTTACGCACTTCGACGCGCAACTTGGCGTCGAGATTGGAAAGCGGCTCGTCCATGAGAAACAGTTTGGGATGACGCACCAGTGCCCGGCCGAGCGCGACGCGCTGGCGCTGACCGCCCGAAAGTTCCGCCGGACGCCGGTTCAAGAGGTGCTCGATGCGCAGCTGTTTCGCGACCGCCTCGACTTCGGCAGCGACCACCGGCCGGAGTGCGCGGGCCTTCGGGCTGATCCTGTTGACGAGCGGCAGGCGTGCGTGCAGCGGCAGGCGCGCCATGATCAGGGGCATGGAAATATTCTGGGCCACGCTCATGTGCGGATAAAGGGCATAGTCCTGGAAGACCATGGAGATGTTACGATCCTTCGGCGAGGCCGCGTTCATCGCTTGCCCGCCGATCAGAACCTCACCGCTGTCCGGCGTTTCCAGTCCGGAAATGATCCGCAAGAGGGTCGATTTTCCGCATCCGGATTCCCCGACGAGCGACAGGAATTCTCCGTCGGCGATCTCGAAGGACAGCCCCTTCAAGACCTGCGTATTGCCGAACGATTTTCGGATGTCTCTGAGTTCCAGACCTGCCACCGCACGCCCCTGTCATCTTGAATGAAGGAAAGGCAGGCGGGCATCAGCCCGCCTGCCGGAGTATTTTCGGGTAACGCCTATTTCTGCGACAGCGTGACCGCGATGTCCTTGAGCTCGGCAGCACCGTCTTCCGGAGAGGTCTCACCTTCCATGACGGACTTGATGACAGACCGCTGCTCGCTCCAGATCTTCTGGTTCTGCGTGCCCGGATAGCCGTACCAGGGTCCGGCGCGGTCATACTGCTTGATCGGCGTCGCGTAGTACGGGTTTTCCGCGTAGAACTTGCCGAGATACTCGTCGTCGAGCGTGCGGCGGTTGGTCGGCAGGTAACCGGTGATCTGGGCGGCGACCTGCTGGCCGCGCGGACCGGTCACGAACTTCAGGTATTCCCAGACGGCAGCGATCTTGTCCGGGTCCTGGGTGGTGATGATCGCGGCGTTGCCGCCCGTAGGTAGCGTGCCTTTCTCTTCGTTCCAGACAGTGAACGGTGTGGAGCGCAGCTCGAAGGCATCGCCGACGCGTTCCTGCATGTCACGGGCACCGGCCGGGGAAAGGCCCCAGATGCCCATCTTGCCTTCGGTGAAGGCGGTGAACTGGGTCGACCGGTCCTGATCGGTACGCGCGCCGCCGTCGGTCACGAGACGACGTGCCATCTGCATGGCTTTAACGGCGTAGTCGTTTTCGTCGAAGACCACCTTCTGACCGTCTTCGGAAACCATGGCGCCGCCCTGCATTTCAATGAGCGTCTGGAAGCCCCAGTCGTCGCCGTTGATCATCCACATGAACATCGGCGTGATGTCGTCGCCGAGAGCCGCGATCTTCTGCGTGGCGGCGAAGAGGCCGTCCCAGTCTTTCGGGAAGTTGTCCGGGTCGAGTCCCGCCTTACGGAACAGGTCCGCGTTGTAGTACCACTGGATGACAGAGGCGTTGAACGGCATGCCGTACTGCACGCCGTCAACGCGGCCCAGGTTCAGCATGTTGTCGGTGTAGTTGAGTTCCTTCCAGCCTTCGCCTTCGGCCGCGATCAGCGGTGCGAGGTCGACGATCTGGCCGCGCTTCGCCATGGCACGGGCCAGAGCCGGCAGCTGGTTATAGGCTTCGAATGCGCAGTCCGGCAGGGTGTTGGTGGCAGACGCACGCATCATCTTCAGGTGGGAATCCGCGTAGTCCTTGGCGGGTGCCGCGTATTTCACCTCGATCTCGTCCTGCATCTCGTTGAATTCTTTCATCAGCGGTTCGTGCTGGCGGGTCAGGTGACCGGAATTCGTCAGGCAGGTGATGACGGTTTTGGCTTCGGCAGCAACGACACTGACGCTGACCATAAGCATTGCAAGGGAGAGTTTTTTCAACATGTCTTCAAGACCTCGTTTCGATACTCGATTGACGGCGCGAAGGAGGACCCGCGCTCTGTCACGTCAGAGGCGCCGCGTTGCCGCAAGCACGAAGAGGCTAAAACCAAGTTTGAATGACACTCGGGTGACAACGCCGGGACGAACGATCCGGTGTCACGAAACCTTTGCACCAAGTGCGGGATTTGGTGAGATCAGATATCCAGCCTGATCCGATCGCCGCGCACGATGGCCTCGGTCACCTCGAGCGGATTCCGGTCGATGCTGACATTCAGCCCGAGCAGGACGAACAGAGGCTGCTGACGCGGGATCTCCAGAAGGTCTGTTTCCCGTTCGCTCGGCATGCGGACCCGCACCATGGTCCGGGTCCGGAAATAGTCCTCGATCCCGATTGCGGCGTAGGCGTCGGCAATCTCGCCGATTTCCTCAACCCGTTTCAGAATATCGACGGAAACAGACGGATGGATGAAGTGATGGCCGAGCGCGATCGGAAGGCCGTCGGCAATCAGCAGGAACTCGATGAACGGTAGCTTGTCCCGCAGGGAAACGCCCAGCAACTGCGCCACGTCCGGCGAAGGACGCTTTTTCTCCAGGGTCTTGAGAACCTTGATGCGCATCTTTGCGCCCGATTCCCGCAGGCTGAGATGGATGCGCGTCCGGCTGGTGATCGGATAGGCCCATTCCCGCCCCCGTACGATCGATCCGCTGCCCTGCCAGCTGGTAATCAGGTGCCTTTCCTCCAGAAGGCCCAGCGCCTTCCTGACGACATGACGCGAGACTCCATATGCCTTCATCAGTTCGGACTGGGAGGGGAGCTGCGCACCCGCGGAAAAGTCACCGTCTTCGATCGTCTGCGTCAAGACACGGGCGAGCTGTCTCGCGTCCATTCCAAAATCCATTTCCCGCCAGGTCGCTTCATCAGGCAATTGTCCAGGAGGATTATTAGCCGGCGGACATGTCAGAACCATGTCTGATGTGCGCAGCATCCCGCCAACGCTCGGCGGAGACGCCCCTGCTCTGCTACCATCATCCCTGCCCGCCCTGCAGACATACCGCCAGTCCGTGACCGGTGACGAACTCCGTTTCCGATGATCCGAAAGGGTATTCGGGACCGGAGCCAATCATGCGGACCGTGGCAATGGCGCGGAAACAAACCGACAAGGGATGGAATGACAGAGATCACCCGCGATGCGGCAGAACTGCGTGGAATAAAAGCCCTTTCGGCAAACCATTTATTGCCAAACATAGCCAATATGCACGGGTCTTTCACCTCGGTTGCCCGGCCGATTCCTACAGCATCTTGCCGGTTTCTCGCAGGCATTGCACACCTCACAACCGGAATGAATTACATTTACGGATTCCCCAATGGTCGATTCAGGTAAAAATAACCAGGCTGGAAGATTGACTCACAAAGATATTCAGACGGCCATGAATCATATTCGAAAAATATATCACTCGAAATTCCATAAGCTTAGCCAGAAAACCCAGACCTTCGTGTAAATAAGCTTTGAGCCAATACGATATTTTTGACAATATTGATGGAATCATGAAGTTCTAATTTTATTTTCAAAAGTGCTGCCACTCTTGGAAGGGAAGTTTCAGAGAACTGACAATCCCCTTACTGCCTAAAAACCATGAAAACCATACGGCAGTCGAACAAAACCAGTTTTGACGTCTCTTATGAGAGGAATTGGCACTATTGAAAGTTATGGGTCTGAACGGCCCGACAACCTGGCGGGACCGCAACAGCACTAATCATCGTGACCGTCCGAGTTGTCCTCACTTGAAGCGCGTACCCCATCGACCGCCCTTCAAATCACTGGACCCCCCCGTCCCCCGGCAGCCGCAGGGCTGTTTTTTTTGCTTGCGATTGCAGCGATTGGCGCCCCTTGTTCTCACAGCACAGAAAATCCTCTGCGCGCAAATGCATATTTCTTGCACCAAACTATAATTGGTAGAAATAACGATATTAGATCGTCAAAACAGGAAGCTACCCCAGAGAAAACTCTCGAAAATACACACCAGTTAACAAAACGTGATCAAAATCTCAGGGTTTTGTGATTCATATTACACCTTTTGTCCTGTTTGTGGTGCAATAATGGCCAAATAGTGACGACGAACTATGGAACCCGGAAGCCGCCTGGCGGTTATATAAACAGAACCGGGACACAGGAACGTCGAAACGGTCATAGCTGCCTTGGGAGGCGCAAATGTACCAGTTGATTAAAAGCGTTGGACTCACTGTGTGTCTCGCTGCCGGCTTTGCCGTCGGTGCGGGCGCATCCCCCTTTCCGCAGGAAACCTACAACCTGCCGGATGACAATCTGGCCGTGACGGTAGCGTCCGCCACGCCGGAAGAAGCAGATCCGCTTGAGAGCGAACTCACCATCTGGGTCGGTGAGATCGAAATCCAGGGCCGGAAGACCGTCTGGGTCGAATTGATCGATTCCTACGGAGAAGTCATCTACGACTCGGAAGTCGGCACGAATGAAACCCACCTGCTTCCGGACGGTCGGGCGATTGTGGTCAGTTCCACCGATCCCGCAACGACAGTCGCCAAGACGGATGAGTCCCGTGTCGAGACCGACGGACAGTTGGTCTTCACCCGACGTGTCGTTCACGAGGGCAATCAGGCAACTTCCATCGAGTTCATCGAGGCAAAGCCCGCAGAAGAACAGACATCGACGGAAACGATGGCCAGCCTCGGAGAAACGGTCTGGGAAAAGATCACGGCCTTCTTCCATGCAGCCGCCACCCGCGTTCAGGTCGCCTGGAACTGGCTTTTCGGTACGGCTCAGGCCTGACGATACAACGACCTCCATTCCCCACCGCGAAATGCGGCCTGACCTACGGGTCGGGCCGTTTTTTTTGTTTTTTGGGTGCGCCCGAAAATAGGGACAGTTTTTCGTCCCTCGCGCGATCGCTAGTTCGGGATTACCGTCTTTTGCGATTTTTTACCGCACCCGAACAGGCAATCGGGCCGTAAAGTAGAATGGCGGCGGGCCTTATAAATTATAATTTGGCCTTTTAAGTCGCGCGGTAAACTTGAACAAACACAGATGGCAGATTAGGTCATGAAACGAAGAACAAGATTTGGGAACGCCTCATGACTGTGTGTCCTTCCGTTGTCGATGCCATCGGCAACACGCCTCTGATCCGGCTGAATCGCCTGTCAGATGAAACCGGCTGCGAAATCCTCGGCAAGGCGGAGTTCATGAACCCCGGCCAATCCGTCAAGGACAGGCCGGCCCGGCAGATGATCCTTGAGGCCGAAGCCCGCGGCGATCTGAAGCCCGGTGGCCTGATTGTAGAAGGAACCGCCGGCAACACCGGGATCGGTCTCGCACTTGTGGCCAGCGCCCGCGGCTACCGGACGGTCATCGTCATTCCCGAAACCCAGACCCAGGAAAAAAAGGACATGCTGCGCCTGTGCGGCGCCGAACTCCTGGAAGTCCCGGCCAAACCCTACTCCGATCCGAACAACTACCAGCATGTGGCCCGCAGGCTGGCCGAAGAACTGGCGAAGACCGAGCCCAACGGCGTTCTCTTTGCCGACCAGTGGAACAATCTGGACAACCGCAAGGCCCACTACCTGACGACCGGTCCGGAAATCCTGGAGCAGACCGACGGAAAGGTCGACGGTTTCATCTGCGCGGTCGGTTCCGGAGGCACGCTTGCCGGCGTCTCGACTTATTTGCGCGAGCAGAAGCCGACCATCGCCATCGGTTGCGCGGATCCGCTGGGCGCCGGCATGTATCACCTGTTCAAGGACGGCGAGGCCAAGGCGACCGACGGCGGCTCCATCGCGGAAGGAATCGGGCTCGGCCGCTCCACGCCGATCGTCGGCGATATCACGGTCGACTATCCCTATGCGATCCCGGACGAGGAAGCCTTGCCCCTGGTGTTCGACCTGGCGGAGAAGGAAGGCCTGTTGCTTGGCGGCTCGACGGCCATCAACCTGGCCGGAGCCCGGCGTCTGGCGAAGGATCTGGGCCGCGGGCACACCATCGTCACCATCCTGTGCGATCACGGCACGCGCAGCCAGTCGAAACTCTACAATCCGGAGTTCCTGCGCTCCAAGAACCTGCCCGTCCCCGGATGGCTGGAACGACCGGGCACGTTGACGGCGCCATTCGTCTGAGAATGGCCGGCAAGGATGAATAAATGGACCCGACACGGGATGCCAGACTGATAACCGACGCGGTTCATGATGCGACAGTCGTGGATACGGTTGCCAACAATCTCGGCATCGTTGCGGCCATCGCCTTTTGTTTTTATGTCGCTGCCCTTGTCTGCGCTGTCCGCGAAATCATGAACAGCCGGACGGCTCAGGGGTCGATCGCCTGGCTGCTGTCGCTCTTCTTCCTGCCGTTCCTGACCGTTCCCCTCTATCTCGTTTTCGGCTGGAAATCCTTCGGCGATTACCTGCGGATCCAATCCGACCTGGGCCGGCTCGGACGGCGCAGACGCGCCGAACGGCTCGAGCTTACCGATCGCGAGGAAACGCGCCAGTGGCCCGTGCTTTCCAAAATCGCGGGGCTGCCGTTTCTTGCCGGAAACAGCTGCGATCTGCTGATTGACGGAGAGGCAACGTTCAATTCGATCCTGGAAGGGATCGCCGAGGCCGAACACACGATCCTGGTTCAGTTTTTCATCTTCCGGGACGACCAGCTCGGCCGCCAGTTCGCCGACGCGCTGATCGCGCGGGCGAAGGCCGGCCTGACCATCTACCTGCTTTACGACGAAGTCGGCTGTAACGGCTTGCCCAAGGCCTACCTGAACCGGCTGCGCGAGGCCGGCATTATCGTCAGCGGCTTCAACGAGCAGCACCGCTACCTGCGCTTTCTCGGCCCCATGCGCCTGAACTACCGCAACCACCGCAAGATCGTCGTGACCGATTTCGCCAGCGCCTGGGTCGGCGGTCACAACGTTGCCGACGAATATATGGGACGGCTGGAAAAATTCGGCCGCTGGCGCGATACGCACGTAAAGGTGACGGGGCCATCCGCCCTCGCCTGCGCCTTGTCGTTTCTGGAAGACTGGAAATGGGCCAACGGCGAGGAAATCTCGCTGGGTAAGATGGGTGATATCGATCAGCCCGGCGACGAACCGGTCCTGGTCATGCCGACCGGGCCGGCCGACGACATGGAAGACTGCTCCATCGCCTTTGCGGAAACCGCGGGGCGGGCCCGCAAACGGCTTTGGATCACCTCGCCTTACTTCGTACCTTCCATGGACATCCAGACGGCGCTTTATGCCGCGGCCATGCGCGGCGTTGACGTGCGCATCCTGTTGCCGGAGAAGGCCGACCATACCACGGTCTGGCTTGCCAGCCACGCCCATGCGGATGCCATGGTTGGCAGGGGCATCAAGGTTTACCGCTATACCGAAGGCTTCCTGCACCAGAAGGTGACCCTGGTAGACGATGACCTGGCATCGGTCGGCACGGTCAACTTCGACAACCGGTCCTTCCGCATCAATTTCGAAATCACCCTGTGGTTCGCCCACAAACGCATGATAGAAAAGATAAGCCGAATGCTGGAGGAGGACTTTGCCTGCTCCCGGCAGACCGGACCCGATGATCTGGAAAAGCGCAGCTACGCCTTCCGCGTGATCGCCAAGGGCGCCCAGCTTCTGTCTCCAGTGCTTTAGGTCGTGACCTCATATGTAAGGCTGGAAGGATAATACGATGACTTTCGTCCCGGACCTGTCCGTCCTTCTTGCCTTTACGGCGGCCGCCGCAGTGCTGATCCTCACCCCCGGTCCGGACATGATGTTCTACATGAGCCGGACACTGAGCCGGGGACGCAAGGCGGGCACGGTTGCCGTCCTTGGTGCTTCGACAGGGATCACCGTCCATGCGATCCTGGCCCAGTTCGGCGTTGCCGCGCTGCTGGCGGCATCGGAAACGGCCTATACGATCCTGAAGGTGATCGGTGCCGGGTATCTTTTCTGGCTCGCCGTCCAGTCGATCCGCAGAGGCTCTTCCTTTTCCATGGAGGCTTCCGCTCCGTCCGCCCAGCCGTTGCGGCGCGTCTGGCTGCAAGGCCTTGGCATCAACCTGCTGAACCCGAAGATCGCTCTGTTCTTCATGACCTTCCTGCCGCAGTTCGTCAGCGCCTCCGACCCGGCAGCGACCGGAAAGCTCCTGTTTCTGGCGCTTTATTTCATCGTTCTCGGCTTCAGCGGTTGCATGGTGATCATGCTCGGCGCAAGCGCGGTCTCCCGGTTCCTGAAGAGGTCGCCACGCGCCATGCGGATTTTCGACTGGACCCTCGCGAGCCTGATGGGCACCTTCGCCGTCCGGCTTCTCGCCTCCCGCGCGGCGGCCGGTTAGACTGCAGCCGCTGTACCGGATCAAAGCGCCACTTTCATGGTGAATGGTGCTTGCAACGACGCGCGTTCATTGCTCAATTGACCTCCCGATCAATTTCACTTCCAGGAGAGAGCAATGACCGAGCCCCTGTTCCGCGACGACGCCTATTTGCGGACCTGCGAAGCGGAAGTGGTGAGTGTCAACGACCGCGGCGGAATTCTGCTCGACCGCACGATCTTCTATGCGACCGGCGGCGGCCAGCCCGGCGACACCGGTCATCTGGAACTGGACGACGGCCGCCGGATCGAAATCGCGACCACCGTCTATGACGAGGACCGGTCCGGGATCGTCCATGTTCCGGCCGAAGGCCAGGACCTGCCCGCACCAGGCATAAAAGTCGTCGCGCATCTGGACTGGTCTCGACGCTACAAGCTGATGCGCATGCACACGGCGCTTCATCTTCTGTCCGTCGCCCTGCCCTACCCCGTGACCGGTGGCCAGATCGGCGATCCGGAAGGACGGCTCGATTTCGATATCGGGGATGGACAGATCGACAAGGATGCGCTGGTCGAAACTCTTAACACCCTTGCCTCCGGCGATCATGAAGTCACGTCCGAATGGATCACCGACGAACAGCTGGATGCGAATCCGGGGTTGGTAAAGACCATGTCGGTCAAGCCGCCGCGTGGCTCCGGCAAGGTTCGCCTGGTGCGCATCGGCGGCGATGTCGATCTTCAGCCTTGCGGAGGCACCCATGTGCAGCGCACGTCGGAAATCGGCCGCCTCGAACTCGGCAAGATCGAGAACAAGGGCAAGCAGAACCGCCGGGTACGTATTCGTCTGGCGGACTGAACATTCGACCGGCTGAACCGGAATGGACCGGATCCATGAAACGCGAAGTGAGCTGTCGGAACCGCAGGCGTTCGCTCTGGCTGCGGGATCCCCGCGGGCCGGTTCTGCCCCATCCCCCTTACCAGCGCAATTGATACACCTTCGCCGCAACTGCCGGAGACAGCGCATATCATGCTGGAGTACAAACCTTCATGGGTGGAGGTTCCCGAAGGTCCGGGGCATATTCATTTCCAGCGCTATCACGAACTTTCCATCGAGGACTGGCACAAGTCCCATGAGCACTACGACACTTGAAAAACAGGAAACGCCATGACCGAAAATCCGCTTGTCAGCACCGAATGGCTCGCAGAACACCTGAACGCGCCGGACCTGGTCGTGCTGGACGCCTCGATGTATCTGCCCAACGCCGGGCGAGACGCCAATGCGGAGTATCTGGCCGAACATATTCCGGGAGCTGTCCGCTTCGACATCGACGACATCAGCGACCCGAACTCGGACCTGCCGCACACCCTGCCCGCTCCCCATGTTTTTTCCTCAAAGATGCGCAAGCTCGGCGTAGGCGACGGCCAGACGGTGGTGGTCTACGATTCCGCCGGGTTCTATGCCGCACCGCGCGCCTGGTGGATGTTCAAGGTCATGGGCGCAGAGCAGGTCTTCATTCTGAACGGCGGACTGCCGAAGTGGAAAGCAGAGGGGCGCCCGGTCGAGGACGGCATCGTGACCCGTCCGGAACGCCATTTTACGGCACGCCTCAATCACGGCGCCGTTGCCGACCTCTCTGACGTCAAGCAGATGGTCCAGGACAAGAGCCGGCAGATCCTGGACGCCCGGCCCGCCGCCCGTTTCAAGGCGGAGGTTCCCGAACCCCGCGCGGGCCTGCGCGGCGGCCATATGCCGGGCGCTTTCAACACGCCCTCGACTGGCTTCACCGCCGAGGACGGCACCTTCCTGGGCCCGGAGGAACTGAAAAAGATCTTCGTCGATGCCGGTGTCGATCTGGAAAAACCCGTTACGACCAGTTGCGGCTCGGGTGTGACCGCGGCCGTCATAACCCTCGCCCTCACGCTCGTGGGTCACAAGGACCACACGCTTTACGATGGGTCCTGGACAGAATGGGGTGGTCGGGACGACACCGAGGTGGTGACAGGCTGAGCATCAGAGCGACGCGCTTTGAGCGGTTCGGTTATTTGTCGGCGGACAATTGGACGACGACATCGCCCGAACCATTCAGCAGCAGGAGCTGCTGATTATCCGCTTCAAGACGGAAATCACGGACGGCGGAAATTGCCTTGATGAGGGCCTGCTCCTGGCTGAGGACAGTCGGCGGGCAGGCCTTCCGTGTTACCGCCAGCGGTCCTATCCTGAACCCGTCTTCATTGTTGTAAGGACCGAACAGGGAATTGCATCCGCCGGAGCCGTCAACGGTGCCTGCCCCTTCGAATTCCATGCTGGCCATGACGCCAGGATCCACAGGTGCGCCGGAAATCGCCTCAACCTTCCAGCTTGCGATGAGTTCCTCCGGAACCTCCTGCGCCGACGCCGAGCTCAACAATACCTGTGCCAGAAGGACGCAAAGCCCGATCCGGGCACAATCGGCCGTTAATCGTTCCCGGATAATCCGCATGAATGTCTCCTGAGGCTGTGATCGCAGCCCCAGCAATACCGCCGCAAAAATAACGTAACGTAAACATCGATGGATGCCGGTCTGCGACGAGAGACAACGCCCGCAGGAACGATCATCTCAATTGTGCAATTCGATCGACCAGAGCAACCCCTGTGGAAGCGGCGTCCACCATCCGGTCGTCAGACCTGCTTGCCGCAACATCCGCCCGGTCCAGGTATTGCAGCCGTTCAGCGCATTGAACGATCCCTTTGCTGGAAAGAAGGCGTCATGGGCCGTGTAGCTCACGCCCTCGATGGCCTTGCGGGAACCATCTGCCCCGGATGCGAAGTCCTGCCGGATCGCCTCCGTCATTTTCCTGAAACCGGCGGCGGAAAGGGTCAGCGGACGAACATCGGGAGTGTCGGGGTCGATATACCCGGCGCGGCCGACGTGCATCACGGAACTGTCGAACGTCAGGGCAGCGAGAACCGGCCCGGGCTTGAGATCCGACCAGTTCGGAGTCTCCACGTAAAAACGGCGTGATCCCCAACCGAAAATGACCCACTGAACGCCGGGGTAATCGAGTTTCAAACCACCGCTGCTGACGAAGCCGAAGGTCTTGAGCACATACGGTGTCGCCGGCAAGGCGATATCGGTATGGATCGGGTTGGACAGCAGCAGGATCGTGCGGGAGGAGCCCTGGTCAGCGGTTTCCGCCGGCATCCCGCCCGACGGCCCGCGGGGAACGACAATCCCCAGCACAGCCAGGAAGACGAGGCCTGAAAAGAAAATTGCGAGGCCTGCGAGGCCTCGCAATATCCATGAAACGATACCGGTAACAATGCCGTTTTGGGGCAAATCCCGTCCTCAGTGATGCAGGATCTGGCTGAGGAAGAGCTGGGTCCGTTCGTGCTTGGGATTGGTGAAGAATTCTTCCGGCTCGTTCTCTTCGACGATCTGCCCGGCGTCCATAAAGATCACCCGGTTGGCGACCTTGCGGGCGAAGCCCATTTCGTGGGTCACGCAGAGCATGGTCATGCCTTCCTCGGCAAGCCCCACCATCACGTCGAGCACTTCCTTGATCATTTCCGGATCGAGGGCCGACGTCGGCTCGTCGAAGAGCATGATCTTAGGGCTCATGCACAGCGACCGCGCAATCGCGACGCGCTGCTGCTGGCCACCGGACAACTGGCCCGGATACTTCGCAGCCTGCTCCGGGATTTTCACCCGCTCCAGGTAGTGCATGGCGACCTCTTCAGCTTCCTTTTTCGGCATCTTGCGCACCCAGATCGGAGCCAGCGTGCAGTTCTCAAGGATGGTCAGATGCGGAAACAGGTTGAAGTGCTGGAAGCACATGCCAACCTCGCGGCGGATCTCGTCGATCTTTTTCAGATCATCCGTGAGCTCAGTGCCCTCGACGATGATTTGACCGCTCTGGTGTTCCTCCAGCCGGTTGATGCAGCGGATCATGGTGGATTTACCGGACCCGGACGGTCCGCAGATGACGATCCGCTCTCCGCGCATCACCTTCAGGTTGATGTCGCGCAGCACGTGGAAATCGCCATACCACTTGTTCATGTTGAGGATTTCGACGGCGACGTCCGTTTCCGAAATCTGCAATTTAAGGCGTCCTGCCGCCAGATCTTCATTTTTTACAGCGTTTTCACTCATGAGTTCCAACTCCATGAAATTCGTTTTCGACGGAACGCGGTCCCCGCGTTCCGTGAGCTGCCGTGCGCAGCTAGCGTTTGTGTCCGGTGTGCAGCTTCTTCTCCATGAAGATGGAATAGCGCGACATGCCGAAACAGAAGCACCAAAACACCATGGCCGCGAACAGATAACCGGAATGGCTCTGTGTCGGTGACGACCAGGTCGGGTCCGAGAAGGATGACTGGATCTGGCCGAGCAGGTCAAACATGCCGATGATCAGAACCAGTGTGGTGTCCTTGAACAGGCCGATGAAGGTGTTGACGATGCCCGGAATGACGAGCTTCAGCGCCTGGGGCAGAATGATGAGGCCCATCATCTGCCAGAACCTGAGGCCCAGAGCCATCGCTCCCTCGTATTGTCCCTTGGGGATTGCCTGCAGGCCGCCGCGCACGACTTCCGCCATATAGGCGGCAGAGAACAGTGTCACCCCGATCAGGACGCGCAGCAGCTTGTCGAAGACCACGCCTTCGGGAAGGAACAGCGGCAGCATGACCGAGGACATGAACAGCACCGTAATCAACGGCACGCCCCGCCAGAACTCGATGAAGATCACCGAGACCAGCCTGACGATCGGCATCTTGGAGCGCCGCCCAAGGGCAAGCAGAACGCCGAGCGGTAGCGAGGCCACGATCCCTGTCACCGCGATGACCAGCGTGACCAGCAAACCGCCCCACACCGGGGTTTCCACGATCGGCAGGATCACCATGTCCCCGATGACCAGCCCCGTCAGCAGGAAATAGGCCACGATCGGAAACACGACGAGGAACAGTAGAGCGTTGACTGTCTTGAACGGCGCACTCGGCATGGCCAGCGGAACAAGCAGAACCACGAACAGGGCATAGACGATGTTGACCCGGTAGACTTCCTCCACCGGATACCGACCGTAGATGAACTGCGGGAAATAGGCCTTCACGTAAGCCCAGCAGGCGCCCGCATGCCCGCCCGCTTCGGCGGAAAGGCAGGCGGCCCGGTCCGTACCCGTCCAGACCGCATCGACAAATGCGAACATGACGAACGGCTCGATAATCCAATAGGCGATCAGAATACCGATGACGGTCAGGATGGTGTTGGGGATGGACGAGAACAGGTTCTGCCGCATCCAGCCGATGACACCGGTGGTCGAGATCGGCGCCGGCAGGACCGGCGCCTCCTCCTTGCGAATGTGAAACAAATCAGCATTTGACATGGTGCGCTCCTATCGTTCCACGAGCGCCATGCGCTGGTTGTACCAGTTCATGAAGGCAGAGGTGATCAGGCTGAGTGACAGATACACGGCCATCCAGATCGCGATGATCTCGATCGCCTGCCCCGTCTGGTTGAGCACCGTGCCGCCGACGGACACCAGGTCCGGAAAGGCGATCGCCACAGCCAGGGACGAGTTTTTCGTCAGGTTCAGATACTGACTGGTGAGCGGCGGAATGATCACCCGCATGGCCTGCGGAATAACCACGAGCCGCAAGGTCAGCCCGGAACGAAGGCCAAGCGCGTGCGCTGCCTCCGTCTGGCCATGGCTGACCGCCTGGATCCCTGCCCGGACGATTTCAGCGATGAAGGACGCCGTGTAAAGCGCCAATGCCGCCGTAAGCGCCAGGAACTCCGGGATCACATTGAAGCCAGTTCCAAGCTGGAAACCACGCTGCAGTTTCGGACCGGTCTCGACGAACACCGGGTAATCAAGCGAAACCGGCATTCCGGAGAAGAAATAGGCCAGCATCGGCAAACCGATGATGAGACCAAAACCTGTCCAGAATGTCGGAAACTGCTGTCCCGTTGCATCCTGACGCTTGCGCGCCCAACGCGCCACGATAATCGTCGTGATGATCCCAATGATAAGCGCATAGCCGATGAACTCCGCTCCCGGCGCGAAAACCGGCTTCGGTCCACGCAGGCCGGTAATGTTCAAGTTGAACAAACCGAAGAGAATCGACCACTTTTCCTGCTTGCCCGGGACGGCTCTCAAAACGGCGAAATACCAGAAGAAGATCTGCAGAAGCAGCGGAATGTTGCGCAGGAGCTCAATGTAGCAATACGCGAGCCGCGAGATCACCCAGTTGTTAGATAGTCGCGCCACGCCGACAATAAAGCCGATTATGGTTGCGAAAAAAATGCCGATTACGGCGACCAGCAGTGTGTTGAGAAATCCGATAAAAAGCGCCTGGCCGTAACTCGACGTCTCCGAATAGGGAGCGAGAGCCTGAATAATGCTAAAGCCTGCCGTGGTACTCAGAAAATCCCAACCGGACGCAATATTCTGGCGTTCCAGGTTGTCAAGCGTGTTCGTGACAATGAAATAACCCAAGGCGACAAGCGCCGAAACCAGTAGGATCTGGTAAAACAGGCCGCGTGCCTTTGGATCATTTATCAACGAAGCACGCGCCGGCGGCCCCGCCGTGTGCTGCTCCTGAACTGACATAAAACCTCACCGAGTCAGCTGCTACGGTCCCCATTCAAGGTCGCCGTTCGCATTTGCCTGTTCCGTAATCCAATCCCGATGTCGTTGCATCGGATCCCCGTCGACCGGAACGGGCACACCCTCTGAAAAAGCCAAACGCATTGATTGCGCATTGTTATGGCTGGTTATGGGAGGTCCGGCAGCTATGGCGGCCGGACCTCTGAGGCTTAAGAACGCTACCGTGCCTTAGCGGACCGGCGGAGCGTAGAGAACGCCGCCCTTCGACCACAGGGCATTGACGCCGCGGGCAATACCGAGCGGCGTGTCCGGACCGACGTTGGCATCAAAGGACTCGCCGTAGTTGCCGACGCTCTTGATGATGTTGTAGGCCCAGTCGTTGGACAGACCGATGGCTTCGCCGAAGGCGCCTTCAGCACCCAGAAGGCGCTTGACGGACGGATTGTCGGAACCCTTCATTTCATCAACGTTTTCAGAGGTCACGCCGAGTTCTTCGGCATTGATCATGGCATTCAGGGTCCACTTTGCGATGTTGAACCACTGGTCGTCGCCCTGACGAACCACCGGGCCGAGCGGCTCCTTGGAAATGATTTCCGGCAGAACCATGTGGTCACCCGGGTTGGCAAGCTTCAGACGCTGGGCATAGAGACCGGAAGCATCCGTGGTGTAGACGTCACAACGGCCGGCATCGTAAGCGGCAACAACTTCGTCAGCCTTTTCAAAAGCGACGATTTCATACGGCATGTTGTTGGCACGGAAGTAGTCGGCAACGTTCAGTTCGGTCGTGGTACCGGTGTTGGTGCAGACAGAGGCGCCGGACAGTTCCAGAGCAGAAGTCACGCCCAGATCCCTGCGGACCATGAAGCCCTGACCGTCATAGTAGTTCACACCGGCGAAGTTCAGGCCCAGAGCCGTGTCGCGGGACATGGTCCAGGTGGTGTTGCGCGACAGGATGTCGACTTCACCGGACTGAAGGGCCGTGAAACGTTCCTTGGCGGACAGCGGGGTGAACTTGACGGCGGAAGCATCGCCGAAGACGGCAGCCGCAACGGCTCGGCAGAGATCGACGTCCAGACCGGTCCAGTTACCCTGAGCGTCCGGGTTGGAGAAACCGGGCAGGCCCTGGCTCACGCCGCACTGAACAAAGCCCTTGGCCTTGACATCTTCGAGCGTACCAGCGTGCGCAGCCGACGCAGCAACGCCCATAGCAGCGCCCAACATCAGCGGAAGGATTTTTTTAGACATGGAAATGCAGCCTTTGTTTTTTACCCATACTTTAAGTCATCGGTCCCTACGGCAGTTGCCCTCGACGCCCGCAAAGCGGTATTGCGTCAAACCGGATTTCCCGGTTCATTCCTCCAGGCGGACCACCGTGGCTCCGACAGGCCCATTCGATGGCATTTGACGGGACCGGTCAAGGGGTTAAGGTCCGCCGAATCCGACATTTCCGGTTTCGCACTGCAGAAATGATTAGCCGTACAATGCACAGAAGGTGAACATGACTAAAAAGACGTCGACTGCTGCCCACAACATCGACACCGTTGTGGCGCACGCTGGACGTTCCCCTGCGGAATTCCATGGCTTTGTGAATCCCCCTGTAGTTCACGCATCCACCGTTTTGTTTCCCGATGTGGAGACGATGGCTTCGGGCGGACAGAAATATACCTACGGACGCCGGGGTAACCCCACGACAGAAGCCCTCGAAGACGCCATCACTCAGATGGAGGGCGCCGCCGGGACAAAGCTCGCCAATTCCGGGCTGAACGCGATTTCTCTTGCCTGCCTCTCCTGCCTCAATGCCGGCGACCATCTGCTGATCCCCGATACGGCATATGCTCCCACCCGCATGCTAGCGGATACGGTCCTGCCGAAATTCAATATTGAAGTCAGCTACTATGACCCGGGTCTGGGAGACGGGATTCGCAGCCTGTTCAAGGACAACACCAAGGCCGTCTTTACCGAGGCGCCCGGATCGCTGACCTTCGAAATGCAGGATGTTCCGGCCATTGCAAAAGCCGCCCATGAGATCGGCGCTACCGTCCTCATGGACAATACCTGGGCCAGCCCGCTCTACTGCCAGCCGATCTCCCTTGGTGTCGATCTGTCGATCCAGGCCGGCACGAAATATATCGTCGGCCATTCGGACGCGATGCTGGGCACGATCGCCGCCAGCGAAAAGGCCTGGCCGGCCCTGAACGACTTTCACGGCTTCATGGGCGTTCATGTCGCCCCCGATGATGTCTATCTTGGTCTTCGGGGACTGCGGACGCTCTCCGTCCGCCTCGAACGCCATATGAAAAACACGCTGAAGGTCATTTCCTGGCTGCAAACCCGGCCCGAGGTCGGCGCAATCCACTATCCCGCACTGGAGACCGATCCGGGCCACGCCATCTGGAAACGGGACTTTTCCGGTGCCAGCGGCCTGTTTGCCTTCGATTTCAAGCCCGACGCCACGGACGCCCAACGCTCCGCTTTCCTCGATGCCCTGACCCTGTTCGGCCTTGGCTATTCCTGGGGCGGTTTCGAGAGCCTGGCGATCCCGGTCAAGCTGAAAGGAATCCGCACGGCCACCGACCCCAAACCGGATACGCTTTCCATCCGCCTGCACATCGGCCTCGAAGATCCGGCGGATCTTATCACGGATCTTACGCAGGCCTTCGACAAGGCGTTCGGATGACACGATAAAAAAACGGCGCGGTCAGATCGTGGGATCGCGCCGCTTTTCCTTGAAGATCAGCCAGAGGTTCCGGAAGTAGATGATCAGGCCGAGACCCTGGCCGGCGATGAACACCGGATCCTGCCGCTGGATCGCATAGACCAGCAACAGGGATCCGCCGCCGATCGAGAAGAACCAGAAGGCGACCGGAACAATCGAGCGCCCGACCCGCTCCGATGCGATCCACTGGATCACGAAACGCATCATGAAAAGTCCTTGGGCGACGAAGCCAAGCACGATCCAGAAATTGAACTGCTCGATAAAGACGGTGTTGAGCCAGTCGAATAGCGCGGTCATGGGAACGTCCGTTTCAGATCAGGCGTCAGGCGTGCCGGTCAAGGCACGTGCGCTTGGAATGGTCTTGCGCCGGCGGCGCAGCCACCAGACGCCGAAAAGGTCGAGTATGCCGATCAGGGCCCGGTCGAAAATTCCGTATTTCGATGTGCCGTGCCGGCGTTGGCGATCCTGCACGTCAATATGCACGACCCCGTACCCCTCGCGAATGACAAGGGCCGGCAGGAAACGGTGCCAGCTGTCGAAATAGGGCAACTGCAGGAACACCTCCCGCCTGAGCGCCTTCAGGCCGCAACCGCTGTCGCGGGTGTTGTCCTTCAGGATCGCGCCGCGGAGCCTGTTGGCGAATTTCGATGCCAGGCGCTTGGCGAGGCTCGCCTTGCGGCCAAGCCTTTGCCCCGCGGCAAGAGCCACGGCCGGGCCTCCCGCATTCAGCGCATCCAGAAGCTTCGGAATGTAGTCCGGATTGTTTTCCCCGTCGCCGTCGATCGTGGCAACCACATCGCCTCGGGCATTGAGCACACCGGTCCGCACCGCACAGCTCTGACCACAGGAGGTTTCATGCCGGAAGGGCCGCAGCCAGGGGTTTTCCAAGGCGTAAACCTGAAGGACCCTGTCGGTGCCATCGGAGGAGCCATCGTCCACGACGATGACCTCGAACCTGCGCCCGGTCAGAGCCGTCCCGATCTCGTCAAGGAGAATGGGCAGGTTCTCCGCCTCATCCTTGGCCGGGACGACCACGGTCACCTCAAGGTCGCCGGTGCTTCCGATGACGGTTTCCCGAAAACTCAGGGTCATTTCATTGTTCCGTCCGCTTCGCCTGCCGCCGGTGCCATGCGTTCTTCGGCCCGCCACGGACTGCGACGTCCGCGCAGGACCTGTCGGAAGGCGCGCAGGCAACTGGCCGCCGATCTCCGGCTCATGATGGGTTCGATCCGCCCCGCCTTCGAAAGGTGAAAGCCGATGCGGCGGCGCGCGAGTGCGCGGGCGGTGAAAAATGTGAATGTCATACCGAGAAGGGTTCCCGCAATGACATCGCTGGGATAGTGGGCGCCGACCATGATCCGGCTGAAGGCGACCCAGAACCCGGCAACCACGATCAGCCAGCGCCAGGTCGGGAAGATCAGTGCCAATGCAGTGGCGAGCGCGGCAACCGTCGTGGAATGGCCGGAGGGAAAGCTCGTATAGCCGTGTCCCTGGAACGACAGGAAGTCGAAGGCAACCGGTCCGGCTTCTTCATAAAGTTTCGGACGCGCACGGCCCAGGGCCCATTTCAGGAAAAGCGCAAGGACCCCGGTGACCGCGACCGTATAAAACGTGAAGGCCGCATAGGTGAACACCGCGCCTACCCCCATGCGAAGCCTGAACGTCAGCTTCGAAGCGTCCAGCACCAGCAAGGCGAGACAGACAAGCCCGGTCGACCACAGGATCCAATGCGCCTTGCCGAAATCGGTGAAGGCGGAGAAAGCACGCCGGTACTCGTCCGGCAAGGATCTGATCCAGGGATAGGTCGGCACATCGAAGGCCACCACCGCAATACCCACGGTAAGCATCAATACCGCCAGGATGTCCTGCGGCCTTTGACCGGGACGCAGCGGATCGTCAAACCGGGCGGCGCGCACCTTCCGCCGGTCCAGAATCTGGCGCATGGCCCGGTAATTGCGCCGCACGCGCGAGGCAATCTGTCTCAAGCCCTCAATCGATCCTGTCCGCGTCATTCGTTACTTGCGCTCATTGTCGTCATGGGCCGGCAGGTAGAGGCCGATATCAAGCCTTTTGCCGCCATTGATGTTCAGGCCGTCTACCCTGCTTACCAATTGCGGCACAAGCCCGTTTGCCGCCGATGCTTTCAAAAAGGCCTCTTTCTGACGGCTTTCGACAACCGCGATCCGGCAGCCGGTAGCCGTTCCTTCGTCCGAGCCGGCGAGGAAACTCGCCGCCTCCTCGGCCGAGACGATCCGTGTAGCGGTTCCTTCCAGGAAAATGAAGCTCGGTTCGTTGAAGCCGCTGGTTACGACATGGGCCGGTTTGCATCCCGGAACGTCGGAAATGGCCTGTACGAGGCGCGGGCTGACCCAGATCGCCGTCAGGGCGGGCCCGACAAATCCCCAAACCCCGATCGCAACGCAAAGGGCAGCGCCCAGCGCGGGAGGAATGGCTTTCATCGGAACATCCTTGATCAGCCAGTGCGCCGCCATGATCGCCAGGATCGCACCGAACACGCAGATGACCGCTCCCGGCGGCGACGGCCAGTCGCCAAGGACTGCAGGGCCGGCAAACGCACCGATCGCGATTCCGAGCGCCGGAAACGCCAGAAGGAACGCGCCGATCCATCTCAGCACCCTGCCGGTCCGGACGCGCTCCGGATCCGCCAGCGCAGCCGCAACGGGCAACGCGAGAGCGGGTAGCAGCGGCATCGTGTAGTGCGGCAGCTTGGTGGCCACGAGCTCAAAAACGATCCAGGACGGCACGAACCAGGACACACAGAATATCACCAGACGGCTCGTCCGCTCCCGCCAGATCGTCGCCAGCGTCAGAAAGATGAAGCCCGGCAACGGCCAGAAAACCCCGAGCATGGTGGCCAAATGCGTCAGGGGCGGTGCTCCATGGCCTTCCTGCCCCTGCCCCACCTTGCCGAGAAGATCCTTGCCGATCGCTTCCTGGAAGAAGGCCCCGTCCGTCGCCATCCAGATGGTGATGAACCAGGGCGAGACGAGCAGGATGAACCACAAGACACCGAACAGGGGAACCGCGCCCTTGAACCAGGCGACCTCCCGCTTAAGCGCCATCAGGCCGATTACAGTGAAACCGACCACCATCGGCGCCACCGGTCCCTTAATCAGTACGCCGGCCGCCAGCGCGGTCCAGAAGACGAAACCCAGCCCCCAGCGGCGCCTGACCGTCTCCATCAGCCATAGGCGCGCGAGAGCCCCTTGCGCCAGGAGGATTGTGGCGAACAGGGCCGCGTCCGTCTTGGCAAGCCGCGCCTCGACACCGAGGATGATCGCCATGGCCACGAACAGGGCTGCGACAAGCGCTCCGGCGGGGCCCATGAAGGCCCGGGCAACCCAGAAGGTTAAGAGGACACATAATGTCGCGCCGATGGCCGACGGCAATCTGTAGACCCAAAGCGGCGCCTCTGCCCCGAGTCCGGAGGCATTTGCCGCAGCTGCCTGCAGCCAGTAGATCCCGACCGGCTTCTTGTACCTCGCCTGGTCCTGAAAGCGGATATCGATATAGTTCCCGGTCTCCAGCATTTGCTTGGTTGCCTGGGTGAAACGCGGTTCGTCCCGGTCGAGCGGCGGAACCGTCCATTGGCCGGGAACGAACAGGAAAAGCGATACCAGAAGCAGGAACAAAGGAGCAGACAGATCGTGTCCGAACAGCCGGAGCCAGAGCGGGCGCATCGGGGCCGGGGCCACAGGTCCTGATTGTTCTGCGGAATTGTCCTCCGAAGTGTCTGATGTCTCAGTCGTCATTTCTCAGATCCGATCGCTCCGGTCAGGTCAGGCGAGCACCGACGGGTCAATTTTAGCTGCCTCCTCCTACATGAGGTTTCAAGGCCTGTCATCAGTTACGGATACCATCCAAATGCGTAAACAGGTCCTTGCTTGCCCCACAGGTTTGACTATCGTCGACCTCGATTTGAAGCTTTACCGATTCCGGAATCACCCATGACCCTGATTGCCCATATCACCGACTTGCACCTGCGTCCGCGCGGCCTGACCTGCTACCGGGTCAGCGACACCAATATGCTGGCGGAACGAGCGATCAAGGCCCTGCTGTCCCTTGAAACGCGCCCGGACGCCGTCGTCCTGACCGGCGATCTCACCGACAAGGACGATCCGCGCGAATACGCGCTGGCCCGGCATTTGCTCGGCAAGCTGCCGATGCCCGTCTACCTGATCCCCGGCAACCACGACACCGCAGCCGGCATGCGCGCCGCCATGTCCGACTATCCCGGCATCAATGAAACGGAAGGCCCGGACCTGTGCTATGCCGTGGACATCGGCAGCGTCCGTCTGGTGGCGCTCGATTCCAGCGTCCCGGGAAAGCCGCACGGGCACCTGGGTGACGCGCAACTCGCCTGGCTGGACAAGACCCTGTCGGAAGACGACCGGCCGTCGCTCGTGGCGGTGCATCATCCCCCCGCCCAGACCGGCATCGCCCACATGGACCGGATCGGCCTCGCCGATACGGATGCGCTGGCTGAAGTCCTCAGCGGTCACAGCCATGTCGAACGGCTTCTGTGTGGCCATGTGCACCGGCCGATCATCGCGGGGTTCGCCGGAACGGTCATGACCCTGGCCCCGAGTGTCGCCCATCAGGTGGTCCTCGACTTCGCGGACGAGGCACCGTCCATGTTCAATTTCGAACCGCCTGCCTATTTCCTGCACCGCTACACGCCAACCGCGGGCCTCGTCACACATATGGCCTATGTCGAATGCCATCCGGGGCCCTTCCCCTTCTGGTCTGACGAAGGCGTCAGTTGGCCCGGGGATGAGCCGGAATGACCATTGTGAAGACAATCGTCAGAACCGGGATGGTCGGAGGTCTTCTGGCCGCCCTGCTTCTCCCCCTTGTGGGATGCGGCGCTGTGCATAACAGCAAGGAGCTTGAGGATCAGCCGGTCTTCACCCAGGTTCCGGTCGATACTCGGGCAATGTTGGACATGCTCAACGCCTACCGTGCTCAAAATGGCCAACCGCCACTGCGCCACGATGCAAGGCTTGACGCCGTCTCGGCCGACATGGCCCGCCATATTGCCGGGCGCGACAGCATGGACACTTGGGCGCACAGCGCCTTTGGACTGTCTCAGAGACTGGAGAAGGCGCGCTACCCGAATTACGCCGGCGCGGAGAACCTTGGAGCAGGCTATGCCTCGCTGCAGGCTGCCTTCGCCGGCTGGCAGGAATCCAAAGACCACAACAAGAACCTGCTCAATCCTTATGTAACGCGTGTCGGCATTGCCAGCGTCGACCGATCCAATGGCAAGTGGCGCCATTTCTGGGTCATGACCCTGTCGCGGCCGACGGAGGACGGGCGACCGAGCCTGCAGTAGGGCTTTTCAGACCCCGTTCCGATGCGCAAAAAAGAAAGGCGGGCCACTGCCCGCCTGAGTTTCCAGAGAGCCCTGAGAAGGCATCCGGCAATCGCCAGAGAGGGGTCAGCAACAAAGCTGAATATCACCCTCATATTTTTTGTATCGCTGTCCCGCCCGACTGTCAACGCCCTTCGGGTCAAGCTCCTCTTTCAGTAGGGAAACGGGCGATTTTCGAATTCCAGTTCCAGTTTTTCCATATCAGCGACACTCAGACTTTCCCCGTGCGCGAAGATCCGTTTCTTGCCGAACCTCGGTTGCCAGGAACACAGCTGCGGAGACAGGATTTTCACGCAAGGAATACCCAGATCACCTCTGGTCGCATCAAACCGCCAGAGATCGATGTTCCGGGACAGGCAACTTCGTTCCAAGTCATCTGAATCGTAGATATGTGCAAGCGCCTTCGGGTCCGTCCGCGGCATGTCCTCCAACCCCAGCTCTTCGGACAAGTTCAGCGTTCCGGCCAGAGCAAGGCCTGGAGGCATCTGCACCTCACCGCGCCTGCGATCCGCTTCATAGGCGCGGGCGGAGAGTTCCAGGGAAATCTCCGCCTGCAACATTTCCGAAACGGCGGAATAGGCGGCATCCGCGGCGGAGGGGGCGGCAGCAACTCCCAAGCATCCCCCCAAACCGTTCTTCTGCCAGGATACAGCCGCCAGAACCTGCACGTCAAAATCGCAGAAAACCCGAAAAATGCAAGCAAGACGCGAGCGCGCAATCAGATAATTTGCTAAGTTTTCAGGCAGAATTGTGCCCCAATCCTCACGGTACACCCGAGTTATCCCCAAGCGGTTGTACCAGGCGCGTCCGAAGGCATCCCGCTCGGCGAGCTCATGAAGCGCCCGCCTCGTCGCCTCTTCCCGATCCGACCAGACCGCGGTACCCGAGCTGGATGCGACCCGGGGAACGGATCCCCCCATGCCTTCCCGCTTGCCCATCAGAACTGCAAAAGCCGGAATTTGCGCATGGCGTCCGTCACGCAAATTGGTGATCTCGACCCGCGCATCCGACAAAGCGTTCCAGTCGATCCGATCGTTTCGCCAAGCCGCCTGCACCGCCTGTGAGCGCTCGGCCAGCCTCCGCTCCTGCCGAGCGCTGAACCCCAGAACAGGTCCGAGAGGCACGTCCTCGATCTGAGCATTCCTGGAGCAAATGCGCGGGTCGTCCTCCCCTTCAAAAAAAAGACTTATCCGTTCAGCCATTTCCCCAAGGCAGGATATGGCGGCGGTTGCCGGATCGGGGCCCTGACCACCCGCTGGAATGGTAATCCGCGCTTCGTTGGAAGCCTGGTTCGAGGGATTCGGCAAGCGGACCAGCCCAGTGCAAAAATGGATCGGACAATCCTTCAAGGCCACCGGTTTCAGGACCGGTCCATATAAGTCGATCAACCCCGCAAACAGAGCGACAACTTCCCCGCTCACCTTGGGTGACAGACGGATGCCCGGACCGCCCCCCTCGGCAAGTCCCCAAGCCAAAAGCCGGTCTCTGGCCGATCTTACACCGGCAGAATCCGGTCTCCACGATCCGGAACTGACATTCCCTTCCTGAAGCCGTTCCAGCAACTGCGCCATTGCCCCATGTCGGCGACCTCGTCTTGTCCACATGTAAAATCTACCCAGAATTGCACTGAATAGTAATTCAAACATTTCTATTGATCAATTTAACTCAATCAAAAAGTATTAAAGCGTCGCCATGAAGTGTTTTTGCCATCAACACGCAAATACGCAATTCAAAACAGCGGCATTATGAAATATTATTCTGAGTTTTCTCGAATTTCTCAGAATACAGAAGGTTTATCAGCCAGATCTGGCTACAAGTGCAGGGTTATTAGAACATGGAAAATAACATTTATAGCCGCGAAATTCTCGAAACCGGCCTTAAGCTCGGTCAGATTCTTTCCGACCGCATCTCCCGCGAAGCATTCGCCACGGATCCCGCGGCTTTGCTTCCCGAAGCGGGTCTTTCCTCCGACATGATCGTCTGTGCGGATACGGCAGATACGGTCCACCTTGTCGTGCCGGCCGTCATCGACGAAACGCGGCTTACCAAGGGCGACGATGCCTACCTGGAAGAGCTCGGCCGCCAGGCATTGGGCGCCTGCTTCTATGAAGATCTGCCGAAATAAGCCGTAGATTCTGCACGAATACGGATGCGGGTGATAAGGCCCGCATCCGCAGCCCCGGATCGGAGGGAAAGCATATGGCCCGATTTCCCTATTACAAAGAAAACATTCGCGAACTTGGCCGCCTGTTGGCGGAGGCATCGGTGGACCCGGAGCTATGCAAACGCCTAGAATCCGACCCCAAGTCCGAATTGCAACGTATCGGACTGCCTGAAGAAACAATCGCGCTGTTCAACTTCAAGGTCTTAAGCGAACGGGTCGGACGGCCGGTTGCGGTCCTGCCGTTCCGCCTCAATCAGCAGCGGCTGGATCGTCAGGACCCCGACTATCTCGCCAGGGTCGCCGAAACAGTGCTGACACCCACTCTGAACTAGGAACGATCTTCGACAGATCCGTCAGATCCCACCGAAGAAAAATCTCTGAACCAGATCGGCGCCCCGACGGTAGTTCGCACGGGTACTCGGGTCCTGAAAGAAATTGATCCTCTGGTGCCAGGGAAACCGGTCATGCGACCCGAGCAGATCGCGATCGATACTGTTGCCGAACCTGCTGCTGAAGGTCTCAAGCACGTTGAGCGCATCGTTTTCCCTGCCCGTGCAGACCAGGGCCGCGATACGCGTCGTCAAGCCGAAAATACTGCCCGTCGGAGCCCGCTCGATGGATTCGGCAGCCGACGAATAATCTTCTGCCGCGAAATGGATGTTCGCCAGATATTCGAAAAAGATCCGAGGAACAGCTGGAAACAACCCGAATGCCCGCTCCGCGATCTTGCGCGCTTTCTCGACGTCTCCAACGAAGGCGAGGCCTTCTGCCACCGACATGAGGTTGTTCGGATCCACGAGATTGAGTTGCTCGGCATGTCTGAAGGCACGCCTGGCATCTTCGGCAAGACCCGATTGGACGAGCGCCCAGCCATAAACCCGCTGATTGACCGATTGCCAGGGATCCAGCAGAACGCCTCGCTCCGCCACCGAAAGGATATCCTCGATCCCCTGTTTGGAGTCGGCCATCTCCTTCGGATAATAGAGGAGGCGTTTCATATTGATCGAGGCCTTGCCCGCATAGGTCATCGAAAACGTAGTATGCGACCTCTCGAGCTCATCGAGGATCAACAGTGCCTTTTCATCCGCCGTCGGAGTGAACTCCCAGATCAGCGATTCAGCCTGGCACCAGCGGGCGAAGGGCATCGACATCCCCCCTTTGCGCAAACGTCCGACCACATAGGCATGAATGCGGTTGACAGTGTGAAAGGCGGCCACATGGGCGGAACTCCTGTCGCCAAGTACTTCGAAATCGATGATCTCGTTGAAAAGAATCCGGCCGGTATCGCGGCTTTCGAACTGGATGTAGACACGGCTCGCTGCCGGGTCGTGCCGAAAACGCAGGAGATAGCTCCCCAGTTCACCGCTCTCGACACGTGTGACGCTGGCTCCCCCCTCCTCTTCCCTGTATTCTGCCTGGACCAGCTCGAACGACCGGTAGGAGGACAGCCCGGCCACGATTTCATCCCGCAGCATCCTGGCATTCATGTGCCCGCCGCTATCAAGCGACAGAGACAGTATGGAAATTTCCGGCAGGCGGATTTCCCCGTTGTCCGTCGGACCGAGCATGCCAGTCAGGTTGAAGACGCCCCGCTTCGTCCCCGACCCCATCTGAACCGGATCCGCATTCTCCTCGAAAAGCCGATAGGTTGTCGGGTCCGGTTTGGCATCAAGGCCGATCGCGAGTTCGCGTTCACATGTCTTGAGCTGCTGACGAGCCCGTTCCGTATGTCCAAGTGTCAGATAGTGCCGTATCAAGGTCTGATGGGCATGCTCCAGTGTGCCATCCACATGGAGCAGAAACTTCGCCGCCGCCTCGATGTCGTCGTTGTCATCGCCGGTCGTCATGCCGTCGATCTTCTTGAAACAGTCAGCCAGAAGGTCGGTGCGGATTCGCTCCCTCTCAATCAGAAGCCAGCTGTTGAACTCCGGATCAAGGGCTTCGTAGCCATTGAGGAATTCACCTCTCCACAGGGTTGTAGCCTCTTTGAAATCTTCGGCTCTTCCGCGCCCGATCAATGTTTCAAGGCGGACAAGATCCCAGTCAAGTCCGCCAGGATCCAGCGAAACATGCATATTCCCCGTTTTCAGGAAACCGATCCCGACCGTCTCTTCTATGCTCCGCAATTGCCGCAAGGCCTGGCGCAGAGACTGGGTCGCCTTTTCCCGTGACGTGTTGCTCCAGAAAAAATCGGCCAGAGCCTCGCGCGGAATTGTGTTGCCGGGCGTTCTCAGCAAAAAAACCAGGATAGCCAAGGCCTTGCGTGTCTTCACCGCAACCGGAGCAAGCGTGTCGTCAGCAAGTACCGGAACACCAAGGCTTTGAATTTTCAAAGTTCTTCCCATCACCCACGGATCAACGGTTAGAGTACCACCGGAACCGATTATGCAGCGGTTACCAAGTTTTGCGAATACGCTGCAAAACTGTTTCCAGTTGTGTAGGATATGTCTATCACGGTAATTTCACGCGGCGAAACGATCCTGCTGCGCTAAGGAGAGTGCCATAAGGCAGCGAAACGAGATTCCAAATTATGGTGGGTATCAAAATGTCCAAAGCGGTTGACATCGACCTGACCCAGGCCCCGGGCGACGAACTCGCTCAGGAGACCTTGAAGCGCATGATCTATTTCACGAAGCGTGAAGCCGAGAAAGACGGCCGCACCTTTTGCGCTTATTTCCTCGACATGGCGCTGAACGCACTGGATGAGGATTCCGAGGAAATGAACATGCTCCTCAAGGCGAAGATCACGCCCTTGACGGTTTCGGAAGGCGACGGAGCCAAGGAAAACGCCTGACATACGGCGCATAACACACGAAAGGGAGGATACCGGGCCTCATATCGAGGTTCGGTGTCAGCCTCACAAATATTTGCGCTTCAGCAAACCGGACCGCATCGAATGTTTCGGTATAATCGGTACGGCTCAAAGAGCCTCAGCATGACTTTCTGCTGAACCGGCTGTTGGCCCTGGGCACAGACGAGCGGCGCTCACCTGGCATAACAATTTTCCGAAATTTGGCGACCCCGGCAGGATTCGAACCTGCGACCATTCGCTTAGAAGGCGAGTGCTCTATCCGGCTGAGCTACGGGGCCTGACTGGAACCTGCGGCATGGGACTCTTCGCCTTGCCCGATTCTAGCATGTATCCTGGCGGGAGGGACCTACGCCCTTGTACCAGCCTAGTGGGTCCAGGGCGCGATACGGTTAAACTTGAAATTATCGGAATAGGAAGCGCCTCTGACCTTCCGCACGTGTGGCTCCTCGACACGATAGGCGATGCCGTTGCGCCGGGCATAGGCGACGGCCTCTTCCTGTGTTTCGAAATACAGGCGAATTTGCTGCCGCATGTCCGAAGACGAGGTGTATCCCATTAGCGGCTCCACCGAACGAGCCGTTTCCGGTTCATAGTCCAGAACCCAACGATGGGTCTTGGCTTTACCGGACTGCATGGCGGTTTTGGCCGGCCGATAGATACGTGCGAGCATTTGATCGATCCCGAACTGAGCCTGTCCGCTTCCCCGAACCGGCTTCCACAGCCAAGGTTTTTCCTCTCTTTTGGCCCCATGTCAACACCCGATCGAGATGACAGAACCAACACCTCATGCCGGTCTTCACTTAATTCCGGTTTAACCGTAAATGGGGATCAGTTTCATTCGCCTCTATACAACTCAGGGTAATTTGTGTCATTGATGTTACTGCTTTAGATCGGCAGGATTTCTAACCGGCTCCCAAAGAATCCGGGACACGCACCTTTCGGAGAGTGCTCGAAAAAAATGCAAACACCACCCTTCATACCGCAATCTGCCTATTTTCACGAACATGCCCAACCCGGCGACAGGCGGCTCAAAAAGCTGAAGGCCGAGGTCGACCGCCATAATCTTACCGAAATGTGGGACATGATTCTGACACTCGACTATCAAGTTTCAAGCGCTCATGAACTACCTCATGAGACGAAGGAAGAATTTTACGGTATTATTGAACTCCTTCTTAAGGCATTCGTGAAAGAGTAGAAATTACAACTAATCGAAGTCAGGGAACGGTGCGATTTTGCTGACCACGAAACGGCCAGTCTTTACCGAGCTGGGCACCGAGGCGATCGACAAAGGCCTCGCCGACCCTCAGCTTTCTGCCTTTTATGAAAGCATGATGTCTTCCTCGGGCCTCGTGACAGAGAATCTGCGCGAACACATGCCCTATCTGAGCCTGTGCTCCGACAAGCTTGAAGGCATCGGCCCGCCTCCCATTTTTTACGTTGGGCGCAGGTCCAGCCAGCGCAGCCTGTTCGGCGACGAATGGGCCATGCAGCAGGGGCAGGAACTGAGAACCCCCGATCCGGACCTGGAGCACGCGTCTGCCGAAGGCTACCGCGCCGCCTTGTCCGGCCGGCCCTATTACGGTTACGCCCGCACGGCACTGCACCTTGAAGGTGGCACGATCGAAATCGCCTTTGAACGTCTTATCATGACGCTGCGCCCATCTGCGCAGTCGGACCGCCGGTTTTGCGCCTATTTCGGCGTTATTCAAGACCTTCAGCAACAATAGTCCTAGCAAGGCCGATAAGGTCGCTCCTGGTCGAGTAGACCAGCCAGTCGTCCGGACGGATGTGCGCCGGCGGAACCACCCAATGCGTTCCCCTGGGCACGTATCGCCGGTACCCTACCCGGATCCCGAATCCCTTCATGGCGTTTCTCGCAGCCATCAGGCCATAGAGATAATCCGGCGACCATTTCAGCAGCGAAACCAGAAAACCAAGTTGCGTCAATGCCTCGGCGAGCCCTTTGCCGCGGGCGTCCCTGCGGAGCCAGAGGTTGCCGTGATAGACAATCTTACCGCGCATGTAGAACGCGTCATGCGCATGCTCTTCACCGAGCTCCGCATTCGGCGCCGGATCGACGAACATCCGTCGCTGCTGTTGCCGCCAGAATTCACCCAGGCTGCGATCTTTCAGATCTTCAACCTTGGCCGCCTGTACCGAGACCGGTTCGCCGTTCTCGTCCCAGGCCCCGATCCAGAAAGCCATCGCGCCATGCAGGTCGAAGAACCTGCTGGAGAAATCCTCCATAAGGTACCGGTCTTCGGTCGCTCGAATCGTATCCTCGAACAATGTGAAATCCGAACTTTCCTTCAGACGAAGCCCCGCTCCCTTTATCTTCGCCTGAAGGATCGAGATTGCGCTGGAAATTTCCAGTGTCCCCTCACCCGTTTGATCCACAATCATCTTGATTTACCCGCCTCGGCCGAGGCCGTCCCGTTTCCATGTCATCCGACGTCTTGAGGCCTGCCCGCCATTCCAAGACCCGATCACCTTGCTCCCTAAGGCGCAGCAGCCGCCGAACTGGACGGTGAACACCCGCCAATCCCACGTTTCCCCATCCACATTTGCTTTCATTCTATGTCAGGCGGATATCGGACTGCCGTCCGGCTACTGTTTCCCCGTCTAAATTCTCCTCCGCCAGGATTTGCCCCAACGCCCCCGGATGATGACTATATCTGCCATTATCGGACCCCATCATAGTTAACAACTCATTTCAGCAACGTGTGATAGTATATAATCAAATACAGACGATTGAATTGAATGCTCGTAATTAATCAAAAAATAAGGTTAAAATCCAAAAATACAATCTGACTATGCATACATTGCGCAGATTCTACTTTAAATAATGCAACCATTACTTGTTTTTCAGATTGTATTTTATGAACATCCCTGCCCGGAAATTCGCAAAGGAATGATTGCCAGGTTCCCGCCAGAAGATAAGATCGAAATTTGATGAACGTCCGCGCGGTAGGCTAGCACCGTCGTGAATGTGGCAGCCGGACTTATCGGCAACGCTGATCGTCAGCGGGGCAATTGCTGGAGGGATAAGAAGGGCTGCTATTCGGCGCGTATCCGTGCCTGTATCCAGGCGTTACGTTATATCGGTTCTCGTTCTGGTCTCCCGGACGGTAACCTGGACGATTATCCCGTCGATCACCATAGCGCGGTGCGTTCGGGACGCCTTCGGTATAAGGCCAGCCTTCGTTACGTCGATTGTCCACTTGGGCCGACGCTGGAACGAGTGCTATTCCCGACGTCAAAACGGCGGTGGCGATGAGACAAGACTTTCCAAAATTGGAGAACTTTCGTTTGCCGTTCACTGCCGTCCTCCCGCATTGGCATTCAGAAACTCGACATCGCTCCAGATACCTGCGCGTGTTTCAACGCCGAAAATAGCCGCCTTCGCCAACTCGACGGGGGCGTCCGGTTTTACGGTCGCGGACCCAGACCTCAACAAGTCTTCTGCCAGAGTTGCGCCAAAGTGCACCTCGCAATTGACCAAGGACACCCCCTTCTCCGTTTGTCCGGTTTGCCTGCACTTGATCTGCTTGCCGGCAATCATTGCTCTGAGATTCGTCCGCGCTCGCAATCCGCAAGACCACCTGCGTCCTTCCTCCGTTTTGCACACCTTCTGCGGAGGGATCGCGTCAAGAAAAGCCAGGCGGAAGATGTCATCTCCAACCTGAAAGGTGGCACTGTCGGACACGCGGACACTTTTGGGGATATAAATATGATCAGGAAAGGGCTCGCTTAACCGGCGATCAGGCGCGCGCGGCATTTTCTGGTTTTTCCGATCTACCCGCACCGGTTCCGTGGTCCACAAGACCTCCGTGTTTCCGGCGTCCTTGTCGGTCTGCCCGTCACCCAGAGCCCTCGTTGGCATGTAGAGGCAGATAACCATTGACAGGCAGATGAGCCACGAGACCCGGGATTTCTGCATAACGTCATCCTCAGGCATAAGAATCCGAGACCACTCAAGAACATAAGTGGATCCCGGTCAAGTTTTACGCGGTCATAGCGGTACTTGGCACACGATTTTGACCGAGGTCCTTGTACCTGCGTTTTCGCAGAACGCGTTTTACGTCTCAGGATGTTTTTAAGGCGTTTGTTAAATCGCGAGCCATCTTTTGGCATCGACCGGCGACTGGATTTTGATCCAGGTCAGCCCGCTTTTGTGCCATGGCACCACACCACTGCGGCGATTGTCCAGGACAAGATCGCCATCGGTGGTGCGCACGACCAGCACCGCATGCCCTTCCCCCCAGGAGGTCTTGGCAACCGCTATGCGCAAGGCGCGGGACGGCCAGCCGCGGGCAATCAGTTCCGCGCGCTTCGTCAGCGCGAAGTCTTCACAATCGCCGGACTTCGGCGCCACCGTCCACGTGTCTGCCCACCCGTTGCTGCTCTTGTCGTTGACCGGACGAATACGGTGATTGACGCTCGCGTTGATCCGGTTGAGTTCCTGTTTCTTGACCGCGTTCATCGTCACGACCGAGCGCCCGAAGGACCGGCACTGGGACGGCTCCTTGGAACAGAAGATCACGTGCCCCATCGGCGCAAGCGTCGGCCCGCGGCTGGAAATGAACCGCGGCTCCAATTGCCGCTTGAGCGATGACAAGCCGCCACCGAGACCGAATGCAAATGCACCTTGAACCGGAGCCAGAAGCAAACCGGCGAAGATCGCAAAAAGAACTGCCCTGTTACGCATATCCACTTCTCCCCGACAGGATTTGAGGGAGAAGCTACACAAAACATCTGAAATCCAGGTTCGAGACCCGAATGCAGTTTTCGATAAATTGAAGGAGACTGAGTAAGATTTCGGTAAGCCTCGCTCAGGCTCCCATCCCATCATTATGCCGCCCCGCGACACATTGGTCACGACTACGATGTCTCGAAGGCGCCAACTTTGCCTGGAAACTGAATTTCGAAGGGATTTCCACCACGAAGCACTCGGCATGCCTCGTCTTTAAAAATTCCTTAACGTGCACTCATTTATGGTTGAAGTCCTATATTTGAAATTTGCCAAGGTGTTTGAGTATGGCAAACTACTTTTCAGACGAGCGGGCGAAACCTGCGAGTGGCTTCGTCGAGCATATGATCGAGCGGGATGGCGCGGGGGCTGGCCTCCTGTTTATTCTGCTCAAAAATCTGCTGTTCTGGGGCTCAATAGCGGCTTCGACCGGTATCCTGTTTTTGCTGATCTGATCGGCGGAATAGCCTACTGCCCACCGGCCATACGGACATCCAATCGCCGCTCATTCCCATCGCACGGCTTGATATGTCTCATACGCTCGACGAACTGTTTAGCAGCTAAGATACGCAAGCGCTCGGAACTATATACTTGGGCCAGCGCCCGCGTCACACGCTGACTTCTTCCGGATTTAATCAGAATTTCCACCTGCAAGTTTGTTTGAAACGAGCTGCGGCCGGCACGAACCTCATTCGCGGCCCAAAGTCTGCCCATTTCCATCCATGCTGTAAATTTTCACATTGCGTATTGCAGTGCACCGCAACTTGGATTAAGATTTTTTTAATAATGAAATGACAAGATGGTTCGCGTTAACCGTTTGTCAATAAATTAATTTCTTGTCACGCCAGATGCGGTAAAATTGGTTGAGCCTAGTAGCTTGATTTCTATTATTGGGTGCATTTTATGACGCACGAAAATATTGAGTACAGCCGGGGCAAGGTTGGTTTTCGCCCGCTTATCAAGTTTCGTTCCGCCAAGTGCAGGCCTTTTAAGCCCACGACCCTGCACTTCCAGATTCCAAAGGTTTCTGGTGGCGTAAGTGCTTCAAATATCGAGAAAGATCAATCGTTTTCGTCGATGTTAACGTCGAATGCTGCGGCCGCTGGTTTCACGGCGGAAGCTGTTGTCGCCCAGCAATCCAGACCACTCAAACGGGCGATTGATGTCGTCGGAGCAAGCGCAGCGATCGGGCTGTTGAGCCCCCTCCTGCTCGGCCTTGCAATCACCATCAAGGCGACCAGTAAGGGACCTGTCTTCTTTCGCCAAGAACGTCACGGCAAGAACGGTGAGGTCATTACTGTTCTGAAATTCCGTTCCATGTATGTCGATCAATGCGATCTTTCCGGCGTCCAGCAAACGGTCAAGAACGACCCACGCGTAACACCGGTCGGACGCTTTCTGCGCCGCAGCAATTTCGACGAATTACCGCAGCTCTTTAACGTGATCCGGGGTGATATGTCCTTGGTGGGCCCTCGCCCGCATGTCCCAGGCATGCTTGCGGCCGGAGTGCCTTACGAAGAATTCGATAAACGCTATCATGATAGGCATGCGGTCCTGCCGGGGATCACCGGCCTGGCACAGGTGAACGGATTCCGGGGAGAAACGAAAGACGCCCATGCCGCTCGGATGAGACTTCACTACGATCTGACCTACGTCGATCAGCAATCTACCTTGCTGGACATCAAGATCATGGTGGGGACGGTCGTTAGAGAGTTTTTCAAGGGCCGGGGATACTAATCTGCACCGGCCGTTGATCACGGTCGGAGCAGTTTGTCACAGAGCCTTATCTACCCGTTTGTTAAATCGCGAGCCATCTTTTGGCATCGACCGGCGACTGGATTTTGACCCAGGTCAGCCCGCTTTTGTGCCATGGCACCACACCACTGCGGCGATTGTCCAGGACAAGATCGCCATCGGTGGTGCGCACGACCAGCACCGCATGCCCTTCCCCCCAAGAAGTCTTGGCCACCGCAATGCGCAAGGCGCGGGACGGCCAGCCGCGGGCAATCAGTTCCGCGCGCTTCGTCAGCGCGAAGTCTTCACAATCGCCGGACTTCGGCGCCACCGTCCACGTGTCTGCCCACCCGTTGCTGCCCTTGTCGTTGACCGGACGAATCCGGTGATTGACGCTCGCGTTGATCCGGTTGAGTTCCTGCTTCTTGACCGCGTTCATCGTCACGACCGAGCGCCCGAACGACCGGCACTGGGACGGCTCCTTGGCACAGAACATCACATGTCCCATCGGCGCAAGCGTCGGCCCGCGACTGGAAATGAACCGCGGCTCCAATTGCCGCTTGAGCGATGACAAGCCGCCACCGAGACCGAATGCAAATGCACCTTGAACCGGAGCCAAAAGCAAACCGGCGAAGATCGCAAAAAGAACTGCCCTGTTATGCATATCCACCTCTCCCCGACAGGATTTGAGGGAGAAGCTACACAAAACATCTGAAATCCAGGTTCGAGACCCAAACGCAGTTTTCGATAAATTAGACCTTTCAGCGTAACTCTTCGGTAAGGCTGATTTTCTCGCCCCATGTGCACACGTCGTTAGGGGATACCGTTTTCGACTGCGGCAGGTTCGCTCACTCCTGCTTCCTCAACACGAAGTTGGTCGAGCTGCTTAAACAAGCGCTCCTGGCGCTTTGCCTCGTCCAGGCTCTGGATTGACCAATTGCCGTTCCAGGCACCAGCGAGACGCTCAATCGCATCTTGAACGTCCTCCAAAAACAGCCTTTCGCCCAAAAAATCGGGACGCGCGAATCCAGCCTGGACCTGAAAGCGTGAAAGGTTCGTCCCATCTATCAGATGACAATTATAATGGGGATCGCCTGCCCAATAAATGACCGGGATGCAGGACATGCGTTCGTTGGAAATCCTGTTTTGAAGAGAAGCGCGTCCCATCAGACCGCAGGGAAACTTGGCAACATTGCTGTCAATGCAAAGATCGGTCGCACCGATACCATCGACAAATGCCAACCTGATGGGAATATTACCAGAAAGGAACCGGTCTGACGTCACAACCGCGTAGGGTGGCTCCAAGTCCAGGGTGTGATGCAGTTCGGAAAATGGCCGGCGCGCAGGTGCATTATACGCAAGCGGCAACGCTTCATAGGGCGGCTTTTTGAAGATCCTTTGCCCGGAAGCGTAATCCTTCTTTCCCCAGTAGGTTTGCAGAATGCCGTCAAACGCATTGAATGCCGCCGATATTTCCTCACGAAAGGAAAAGGAAGCGATATTCGCGCAGATCACAAGGCCTACCAGGAGCCAGTAGAGCCAGTAGATCCGGTATCGCCGTCCGCCGACGCTTTTGTCCGACTGGCTCCCCTCTTGCTTATACGGCTGGTCGCGGAGCCATTCCGGTTTCATGTCGAAATTTCCCTGTTTCCAGAATCTTACGGCAAGGACATCGAGCTCAAAGTAACTTCTCGTTCCGCGCCTCCTGTTAGCGTTTGTTGTTGGAACGCCCAAGCGCGGTTGTCACCGAACTGGACAATAGAAGCGCATAAAATGCAGAAACCGCAGGAATCTGCAGTGAAAAATCAACCATTGAATGCACCGCGACGAGAGCGGTCATCGCGATTCCTCCAGCGATAAAGGGCCTGTACTCCCGCCGCTCCCCATAGCCTCGAAACAGCGTTCGGAGCAGAACGAAACAGCCGAGGCCCAAGAACAACAGATAAGGCAGACCCAACTCAAGAAAATTCTCCAGATAGGAGTTGTGAGCCATATCCCAGGTACCGGTAATCCCGCACGCCGGGTTTCGGAAACTCGGAAACACATCCTGAAAGGTTCCTAGGCCGGTCCCGAACGGAAGATTCACCAAAGCGGCCCGCCAGGTTGATTCATAGGTGCAAACGCGCCCTTCGGAAAAATCCGTTTCCAATCTGAACAATGTTCGGCCGGCAAAGAGCTCAAGGGCAAGCAGCAACAAAAATACCAGAGCGATCCAAATGATAATGCGATTGCTGATCCGCCCGCGGAGTATACGAAAATCCAGCAACACAACCGCTGCGAATAAGCCAAGCGTCGTTGACAACAGGCCACCACGGGATGTCGTCAGTCCCAAAGCCAGAACCTGGAGAAATACTCCAACGATCAGGAGGGCCAGCATTCGGGAAAGTGCAATATTCCCATTTTGAATCCAAGGTTTTTCCCAAAACCCAGACCTCTTCCCGCTCCGGACCTCCCACCTGATCAAACACACGGTCGCAATGACGGCCATCCCCAAGAATGTCGCCGCACTGTTTCTGTTGACCAGCACCCCGGTTAGCGAAGTCTTATAGTAGATCTTTTCTTCAAAAAGCAGCCAATCTGGAAACAGGAAGAGCTGAAGAACACCGTAGACCGCAAACACGGAGCCTATGACACTGAATGCCTTCCAGAGCCACTTGATATCTTTTTCAAACTGATAGAGAGACAAGCCCATTAGAAAAACGGCATAGGGCAATATCAGGCGGAAAATTGACCAGAGACTTTGGTTCGGAGCCACGGAAATGCTTCTGGGCATGTTCAGGTTTAATTGCTCCTGAACCAGACCCCAGATCGGATTTCCAAGTCCCGGAATGGGCACAGTCTGGAGAAGAACATAGAAGGCAATGCTGGCGACAAAAACCAGAGAATAGGATTGAAACCTGGCAACAGCCGCGTTTCGCTGCGGCTCTACAGCGCTGAACATCAGCAATAGGCCGATCAGGGCCGAGATAACTTCTGCGACTGGCCAGGGCGTGCCGCCTTTGAGAAGCAACAAGAACACCAGGACGAGCAACAGGGCCCATCTGTTTGCTGCGGAAAGTTTGGTACGAAAATAAAGCCAAACGGGAGACTGGCTCAGTTTCATCTTTTTCCAATGCACGTTTTCAGTCGGCTGAAATACCGCGCGCAGTCCCGTTCCGCAATCTTCAACCCCAGAATCTGATAAAGTCTTTCCAAGCGATCTGAATCAATCGCAGCGATCACATCGGCATTTCCTGACGAAAATCGATCGCGCATGACGGCCTGGCCATAGTCACCGGTCGCCTGATAGATCTCGCGCACCTGCCCCGTTGGCATCCATCTGAAAAGTATATCGAGATCGTGATTGAGCGCCTCGATGGCCCGTGGATCTTCTGTCTGACGGAGCGAAATCAGAAAAGGGATTCTCGATCCCAACAGCCATCCCTCCCGGGGCGAGGTCAGTGCAGAAAACTCAACAGCTCGCAGAACGCTTTCCGTCGGCCCCTCCAGTCTCATTGTGCTCATGGCGAGCCGCATCCAGCCGTTTCCGTTCAGCGGAAAACAGGAAAGCAGATGGCCAATCCCCTGTTTCACGGCATCATAGGACTGAGCAACGATCTCCGTTGGAGCCGTTGTTTGAAGTCGACGTTCGAGAACTGACAGTTTCACTGTCATGGCAGCTTCCTGAATGTCGCGCCGGCACGAAAGTTCGCTGTTTTCGGGATATTGTGCCAGAAGATCGGCTTCATCGTCCGTCAGAGACGTTCCAGACAAAATCGGTTGAGCGGTAATGAGAGCTCTACGCGCGCTCAAGTCATTCAAGACCGCAGCTATACAAGCACCTATCAGCAAGGCACCCAGAACCGCCTGACTTATGCGAGCAAACAGCAAGGTAACGCTCAATCGGAATAATAACGGGAATAAGTGGAGTACTGATATCCTTCAGCCACATTGCTTTTCTCGTAAAGCTTCTGCGTCTGGCTATCGACCTTGTTGAGCACGACACCGAGACATTTGCTCCGCAGGCGTTCGTCGTGACTAAGGGTAGACCTGATTGTGTGGCGAGCCGTTTTTCCCCACTCGACGACAAACAGGAAGGCATCGATTTGCTGAGCAATCGCCCGGACGTCCACGACTGGTGCAAGCGGTGGTAGATCAATGATGATGTACTCAAAGTTATCACTCGCCTGACGCAGGAGCTTTTTCATCCCGGGAGAGGCCAATAGCTCACTCGTATGTGAAATCCGTTGCTTCACGACCGCCGGCAGTACGAAAAGTTTGGAATCCGGTTCGAGCAGGAGAGTGGATTTGAAATCCCGTTCTTCCAGGAGAACTTCCAGCAAGCCAGTCTCCGCCTCCTTTGCCACGGAACGAGTCAAGCCGGGATTTCTCAAGTCACAATCGATCAGAAGCGTTTTCGAGCCGAGACTGGCGAGCATTGAAGCAAAGTTTTTGGAAACCGTAGACTTTCCTTCGCCGGGGAAAACCGAAACCGTGCCGATCACCTTGGTCCGTTTGTCACCCAGCATCAGATCAGCGGCAATCTTGGCCGAACGCAGGGTTTCGGCAAACCCTGACAACGGTGCATCCAAGGATTGTCGGAGCACGCTGTCATCTGGGCGAATGTACCGCTTGTTTTCTTCTTGGCCGCTTCCTGATCCATTTTTCGGCTTGATGTCCCTGTGGGGCAAAATCGGGAGCAGCCCAAGAAATTCAAGCCCTAACCGGTCTCGCACCTGTTCACCCGTCCGAACACCACGATCATTGAACTCTCTCAGCGCGCCTATACCGGTCCCAACCATTCCGCCTAATACCAGCGCCAGCGCCAACACCAATTTCTTCCGGGGATGGCTAGGCGCATCGGGAGGGCGGGCATGGGAGATGATCCGCGCCTCGGTAATCGGAAAAGACTGCTGCTGTACGGTTTCCTGATAGCGCTGCAAAAAGGTTTGATAGAGGTTCTTATAAGTCTCCGACTCCCGCTCCAACTCCCGCAGAGAAACCATCGTCTCGTTGGTATCGGCACTTTCGCCAACGAGCTTCGACAGACTCTGTTGGAGGGATTGCTCACGCGATTTGGCAATGTCGTAGTCGCTCTTGTAGCTTTGCGCGATGCGACCCAATTCATCGAATATGACACGTTGATATTCAGACATGTCACTCTTGAACTTGAGCGCCTGGATGTGATTAGCGCCGAGCTTCGAACTGATCTCGGCATAGCGTTTGGACGCTTCGAGGAATTTCGAGCGCAGATCTGCAATCACCGGATTGTTCAGCGCTTCCGTAACAGCTGCATCCATTTGACCTGAGGCAATAATATTTTGAATACGCTTGTATTTTGCCTCGGCCTGGGCCGTATCCGCGCGCGACAGAATCAATTGGCTGTTCATGTCAGCCATTTGCGTTTCACTGATCAGCGTCCCATCAGCGGCAATTAGATTGTGCTTTTTCCGGAACTTCTGGACAGCAAGATCGGACGCGAGCGATTTTTCCTTCAGTTCCTGAATGCGCGCCTGCAACCAGTCGCTCGCGCGCCGTGTCGCGTCATACTTGGCATCCAGCTGATCGACGAGATAGGCATCTGCGAACGCATTCGCGATCTGTGCCGCTTCCCCTCGTGAGGGCGATCTGTAGCTGATTGTCAGCACATAGGTTAGCCCGGTTCGGCTGACTGCCAAATTGTCTTTGAGGATTCCTAAAGCAGCTTGGCGTTTCTGCTCTCTTTCTTCTTCCGTGAGATCGGCGCCGCCGAACCAAAAGTCAATGCTGATAAGCTTCTTGACCGCCGCGATACCCTTCCCCCAAATCGAACCGCGGGCATTCATGAAGTAGGTATCATCTACCAGATTGAGCTTGTCGACGACCGACAAGGCAATCCGATCGGAGCGGATCAACTCCACCTGGCTGTCGATCTTCGCCGTATCAAAACGGACATCCAGACCACTGTTGTCCAGATTGTTACCGGAAACAGTCTGATCATCGATCAGAATTTGGGTAGAGGCGGTATAAAGCGGCTGGGCGCTCAGAATGTAAGCAAACCCAAGGACAACGCCGATGACACAGAAAAACAGAATAAGCTTGTACTGACGTTTAAGAGCGCCGAGGATCCGCTCCAGATCGACCGTCAGCTCGTCATCGTCCCCATACTCCTGCCCATTTTTCGCATAAACGTAGTCACCTGTTGGGGGCGTTTTGTTCAGCATAGTGTCTCTCAGACCCAAAGGAAAAGAGCGGCTCAAACCGCTCTTAAGGGCACCTCAATTCAGCGCAAACATCTATTTGACTTATTAGTTCGGGCTAACCGATGTACTGATGTTTCCGGTACTACCGTTCGAAGACAAAGAAAACGTGTCATTCGTAGCCGTAGAATCCGTTGCGTTAGTTCCCCCGGCTCCTCCGCCGCCGCCGGCACCGCCGCCACCTGCGCCGGCCCCGCCGATAGCCCCACCGCCACCAGCACCGGTACCGCCTGTGCCACCAGTCGCAGCAGGACCGGCTGCCGCTGTCTGGGTATCACCACTCGCAGCGGCAAACGCGCCGATCAGCGCCTGATTGCCGCTTGCAGCCACAGCCTGCTGGATTTCAGCGGAAATATCCGGTCGAGTATTGACACAGGCCGTCGCCGCCTGGGCGAGACCTGCCGCAACAGCCGCGACTTGTGCGTCATTCCCGTTGGCGGCCAGAGCGACAAGAGCGGCAATTGTTTCCGTATCGGAACCGGCAAGACCGCGGACCTGGCTCGACATGCCATACCCGCCAACCGGATTGGAGGTTAAAAGCGCTTCCGGATTGTCCTTAAAGGCCCCCACAGCGTCATCGGAAAGTTTCGCCGGAGAGAGGAAGCAGGAATCGGCTAACGCATGACCGGAAAGCCCTACCGATAAGAAAAAGGTCGCTCCGGCAAGCCCGGCAACAGTCCGCATTCCAAGGGCATTTCCAAACAAACGAAACATCATCCTAATCCTCAAAATTGCATATAGTTACCTAACACTAAAAATCCTGCCCCACAATGGATTCTAAGCTTCCTAGGCACCCATTAAACTAAGCATCCTTAACGGCAGCCCGAAATATGGCCACCAAACACCTCACTTACACAACGCCAATCAATGAACTGTTGGAATAGCAATCCGCCCAAGCGCGTTTACTCATCCAACGTCACGTTGACACCATGGGACAGCGACACTGCATTGTTCCGCGTCAACCTGGCATCTCCAGATACACCGGAGACAGTCGACGTGACGGAGTTCAGCACGGTCAGGAACTTGATGAGTTCAACAGATTCCGCGTTCGAGATGTAAATCAGATCCTTATCACGCAACTTGAAATTCTGAGCGGTAAAGTACCCAGAAGGATCCCGGAAATTGGTTCTATAGATTGTCGGAATTTCGGACTTGTCCGGATCGAATTGGGAAACATCGATGCCTATGTTTTCGAGCGCTTTACGCGTCTCCATGCGATAGACAAAGACCTGCCCCGGGTCTGCCCGACTATCGAGAAGGCCACCGGCCTTGCCAACGCCCTGAGCCAGCGAAAGCTCTTCCTTGTCGAAATTGAACTCACCGGTCAGACCGGCGGCACCGAAGGCCTGGAAGGTCCTCTGCTCTCTTTCGACATAGAGCGTATCGCCCGGCGCCACATAAATATTCTCGGACGGATTTTCAACGAGCGTATTGAAGTAGACTTTTGCCTTCCGGCCCCGGCGCTGCAGGGTCACATAGGTTTCGTAACCCGCATATTTGATACCGCCTGCTTTCGAAATGAAATCGAGGACCCTGTCGCCGCTCTCGCTGATCCTCAGCTTGTTCGGGTCATTGACCTCACCGACCACCGAAGCCGTCGTCGCATTGCGTTCGATAAAGGAAACGATGGCCTGAGGTTCAATCGCCCGGTTCGAGAGCTTGGCCTCGACCTCGCTTTCGATCTGAGGCAAGGACCGTCCCGACGCCAGGATCTGACCGGCATATGGCACAGTGATGTAGCCAGCCTTGTCGACCGTCTGTTGAGGCAGGTTCACGAAGTTGCCCGGCCGGCTGCCGGCATCCGCCGGAATAAACAAGCCGCCTGCGGACGATTCGAAGATCGTCACCTGGACGATATCACCGACGCCAACCAGAATTTCCGGCGCAGGTCCACGACCGCCACCAAAGCCTTTATAGAGCGAACCAGGTTCAGACTTACTGGCGTATTTCAGAACCGCCGGCGAGAGTTCGAGGAAGGCATACTTGATCGCACTTTTTTGAGCAGCGCCCGGCTCCTCCAGAACGGAATCGGTTGCCTGCGCCTCGATCGCCCTGTGGTCGGGCCCTGACCGGGGCAGCGTGTCACACGCCGCCAACCCGGCTACCGAACACATAAGAAGCGACTTTAAAAAAATGGACTTCATATCAATCCCGCCCGACGAATAATGTCCTATGCTGCTAGCACGATCGTGCTGCGATGCAATTACAAACTGGCCGTGCATCTCGGAATGGAGAGCACCGTTGCACATTAACAACAGATTCAGCATATTAATCACGAATTGTGAATTTTTCCCTCATAAAAACGACCTAGAAAGCCAAGTCGGCATGAACGAGGGAGCTCCGGCTTTCAACCTTTCGACGAATCGAACCGACAAACGGGTTGCACGGACGGAACGAAGCGTGGCACTTTTAGCCAATCGGTTGTTCCTACAATTCATTCGAATCTTTGAGCGGGTTTTCACATGCTGAAACTAATTCTCCTAACCTCCGCAATTTGCACTGGCATGATCACATCCGCATTTGCCGGAGAATGCGACGATTTGCGTCTTCAGGTCGAAAACTACTGGAAGATCGATAAAGGCCAGCAATCGCCCGCCTTGAACCTGGTTCCGATGGCCCTTTCGGACAGAAGCGCCACGACGACCACCCCCCAGCTTGGTCTGGTGTGCCGCAAGGACTCAAACGGCGGGACGGTGACGCTCTATGGCGACGACACGGCCTACAACGCCCCCCTCCATTCCAATGAGTGCCGTCTCATTTTCCTGCTCGGCGTGAAGACGATCAGCGGCAAGGCAAGCGATGACATGAATGGCGCAGCGGCCTGCGGCAGCTTCGATGTGATCCGATAACGGGAAAAGAACGGCTGCCCAGGGTACCTCTTAACATTCAAATGAGGTCCCGCTCTTAGTTGGTCTGCCACACCTGCGCTTTTTAAAGGCGTATTGTCTCCGAGCTGCCTTTCCTGCTCGCGCTTGTCGGCCAGCTCCATGCCGAAGAATACCTACAGACAAGCCGAAACACCTTGTGACGCGAAAGTCCCTTGGCACCGGACCGAACGGAGAGACTTGGGATCACCTTCCAGTCTTCCTATATCCCGATGTGAAAACCTGAATTGCGGATGCTATAAAGTGCACGTAGGCAAGTCGACCCGATGAGTATCCTCAAACGCTGGCTCGGTAAGCTCACGCCCGATCTGACGCGCCCGCAGATTCCCGAAGGGAAACGCTATTACGTCTTCGGCGACGTCCATGGCCGCGCCGACCTGCTCAAACGGCTGATGGCGGCCGTTGACGACGATCTCAAGGAACGGCCGGTCGAAAAGGTCACGGAGATCTTCCTGGGCGACTATATCGACCGCGGCCCGGCATCATACGAAGTGCTGGACATCCTGTCGGCCCCTCCACCGGCCGGCCGCGAGCGCATCTGCCTGATGGGCAACCACGAAAGCGTCATGCTCACCTTCCTGAGCGATCCGGACATCCTGCCCCGCTGGGCCAATGTCGGCGGCGACCAGACCCTCGCCTCCTACGGCATCACCCTGCCGCCGACGGCGGAGAACGCGGAAAAGATCCAGAACCAGCTCCGCTCCGCCCTCCCTGCCCGCCACCTGCAGTTCCTGCGCACCCTCAAACTCATCCACCGCGCCCACGGCTACGCCTTTGTTCACGCCGGGGTCCGCCCGGGCGTTCCCCTCCACGAGCAATCGGACCAAGACCTGATGTGGATCCGGCACGAATTTCTGGATTACACGGGGAATTTTGGCGCGGTGGTCGTCCATGGACATACGCCGCAGGACAATGTCGAGGTAAAGGCGAACCGGATCAATCTGGATACCGGTGCTTACCTCAGTGGTAAACTAACATGCGCCTCACTCAGCACCGAACAACAAGGTTTCATCCAAACAAACTTTAAGGGAGACATCTCTATTAATAATATAACCCCGCAACGGTAAATATGTATATATGTTTGCACAGTTCCAAAAAATCCATTGAATTTACAAGAAAGATCGATAGGCAAGTGCGAGCTCATAACTTCCAAGAATACAGAGAAAAAATCTGCATCTAATGAGGTTTTCGAGCCTTTCTTGAAATGATATTTTAGTAGGTTAAAAACGGCCGGAATATATTAACAGCGCTGCAGATTAGCGGCAAAAATCAATTTTAGATGAATAATATAAGCTGATTTACTTGGGAACAAAGTTACGAATTCGCCTCACTTGACTATGTCGGAGCGGGATACGACTATCTGGCAAATTCTTCGATCCCGATTGCTCCGCACTCAAATTTTCGATAGCAAGATCGTATGAGCGGCGACCGTCGCCGCGAGCCAAGTTGTCGCTTAAACATGTGAAACTTTTTAGGTCTGAATAAAGTGGTCGCTAGTAAAAATATGCACACTGGCACAACTACAGCATATAGTATGCAATCTGGTTACAGACTGTCGCGGAATGTTTCCAAACTATATCGCGATATTTTTGGCTACTTATCGCTTTCCTTTGTGTTTCAGTGTTATAATCCACTGCTATATTTGGGCGGTGGTCGCGGAGATGATTTGGACGCGAATAACTCGCTCAGGCTTTTAATATTCTTACTAATCTATGTCGTTGCCATCATATACTGCCTCAGAAAGTTGCCTGAAGCCACAGGAGCGCTTTACGCAAATCCAATCCTTATAGCTATTGCTATTTATCCAGTTGTCACCCTCATGTGGAGCGTTGATTTTGGAACCACACTCAGGAGAAGTGTCGCACACGCCTTAACTGTCGGCCTCTGCATCTTTTATTATATATATTTCGACCCGAAAAAATTCTTGAGAATGTCATCTCGTATTTTTCTTGTTGGCGGAATATTTTCGATACTTTATACGATAATATTTCCAGGCGCCGCGATACACGACTGCTGTGGTCTGGAAGGCAGCCTTAAAGGCATTTACGGACATAAAAACGACCTGGGGCGAATTTCGGTAATAGCGGTAATTTGCGCAATATATGCTCCTCCGAGTGTAAAACGTCCAAATTTGTCCCGCTTCAGTTTACTCGGTGTGTCCATTCTACTTTTACTGGGTTCTCAATCCACCACCAATATTTTGACTTTCTTGCTTGTTATCGGATTTTCCGTATTTCTGAAAATTGTATCCACCCGTAAGCTTTCCGGTGGCTTGCGTGTGACCTCCATACTGATTGTTGCGGCAGCAATCATGTTTGCTGCGACCTCTGGTTTGGGAATGATCCTGGAATTTTTCGGAAAGGATGCGACATTTTCAGGTCGCACGACGCTCTGGGCAGCGCTTCATGAAATTCTGCAGCAAAACTATACATACCTTGGTGCGGGCTATGGAGCTTTTTTCACAACTCAGGGAGCAGGTCTGGATCTGACCTCGTATATCGAATACTGGTTCAAGGTGCCAACGCATGCCCATAACGGCTACTGGGATGCGAGAGTCAATCTTGGCATACCCGGATTAGTGATCTTGTTTATCGGGATGGCAATTTATTTAAACAGAAATCTAACTTTTCTTAAAAGGGGTAATTTAGCGCTCGGCGCGCCTGCATTCTGCTATCTTCTTCTTTTTTCGATAAACAACTATACCGAGAGCGAGACTTTTCAAAACGGTGATTATCCCTGGATGCTTTTCTTAACGTTCTTACTTTTTCTCGGGAAGCAATTTAGTTTAACACACAGTAAGATTTGATTTTTCTAGAATTATTTGTCCTGAGCATTTCATTTTTGCACGTTCAATAACCGGCTCATTAATTTGTTAACACCAGAAACCCAATGCTTATCAAAAATCAAAAAAGGTAAAGATAATAATACACTAGCAAATATTGTCACACAGAATGTGATAAGCTGTATGGACCAAAACTGTAAATTTGTTTGAGAAAGAGACATAAAAATATAACTTGATAGAGAAAGTATAACTAATGTATGAACTAAATACAGTGGAAACGATAAATTTCCGAGAATCTCTCCCATTTTACCAGATAAAATCAATGAGACTCTTAGATTCCCAAGCAGAATAATCATCAAAAATAGTGAAGCTAAAGAGTGGGCGAGCCAATGGCCGACCGAGAATCCGACGAAAGCGCCGATTGTCAGCATGAGAGTTGGGCCCGATGAAACCTTTATTTCATTTACACGGTGCTGGATATAATATGCAAGATAGGATCCGACCACAAACGGAACAAAGCTATGATAAAGAAATGCAAAAAGAAATAAAGATAAAACATGTAGAGAACTTATGAACCAATGCTTGTTCGGGCCAGCACATCCCGCTGCCGCGACAAGTCCAAATACAACGAGGCTTCCATAAAATTCACTACGCATTGTCCACAAGTTACTATTATAATAATAATCATTTGGCACTAGAAAAACAAACAAGGACTGCCTCATTGCATCAAGGACAGATGGTTGTAGATTGTCCGGTGCATTGGCATTTCCAAATGCGGCTAACCAATTTGAACCTGTGATTTCAGAAGCAGAATTGTGCACGGCAGGTAAGTACATCATTATCAGATAACCAAGAAATATACTCAAACCTGCGGGACCCATTAGTCGTGGCAACCGTTTTGCAATTGCAATCAACAGTTTCGCTCTTGAAAAATTCTTGTAGAAGCTTAGCGTTAGGACGAAACCAGATAACATAAAAAAGTATGTAACTGCGCCACTTCCGTTAAATATGGCATAGGCCGGTGTGTAACGTAATCCACCGTTCCAAAAGGGGGCCTTCAATTGAGGAAGAAAAGCCAATGAAAAATGATGAAGTATGACCAGTATGGACGCAATCCCGCGCGCGCATTCCAGCTGTATTAGCCGTTTAGATTGCATTCAATAAACCATCAATTAGAGCTGAAACAATATAGGGACGAAGCCTTTAATAATTAATTTCACCGGCTCCTGATGCTCAACTCAAAAAGCGGGCAATGTTTTGCATTCATCGGGACGTTGTATTTACCGGTCGTCCAGAACGACTTTTTCATATTCGTCAATCATCTGCTTGTAGCTAAATTGTTTAGCCCGTTCCTTTGCAAAATTACTCGCACGTGCGCGCAACGCCGGATCACCGGAAAACTTTTTAATAGCGGCAACCCACGCTTCCAGATTTTCCATCGGAACCAGTGCACCCGCGACTTCGCCGCTGTGCTCGTCCGCGATGACCTCTCTTTGTTCGGGTATATCGTGCGCCAGTATGACAGAGCCTGAGGCAAGGGCTTCAAGCATGGAGTTACTGTTACCTTCATAGTTAGACGTTTGGATAAAGAGATCACCTGCCGCCAACAGATGCGGAATATCCTCGCGCCTGAGGTTCCCGAGCAACAAGACCCGATCGCGAAGTTCCAAAGCGTCAATCTCGCTCTCGATCATTGATCGCAAAGGCCCGTCGCCTGCGACTACAACAATTGCATCATCAATCTCGCGCATGATTTTAAGAAGCAATGGGAAGTTTTTTTGTGGAACAAAGCGTCCAACAGTTACCAAGACAAGGGGACTATGTGGGTTAGCAAACTTGGCACGCGCCGCCTCCCGACTTAATGAAGAAGTATTCCAATCCACCAGACCATTGTAGATAACCTTTGCGCGTTTTTTCAGCCTATCCGGGTAAGCATCACAAGTCTTCATAACCGAGCGTGAAACTGCGGTAAAATTCGTATAGACGCCAAGCCAGGCGTAGGCGAGATCGGTAATTCGTAAAAAGCGCTGCGCCGTGTTGATGGGCATTCGATGGGCCGCGATACGTTTCTTTACCCCCCCCAGGAGAGCGGCTCCCTGTCCAACAGCGTGAGCAAGCGGCAAAAAAGTCAACACCACATCAGGCCTGTCTTGACGCACGATCTTGATCATACTCCGTAGGATTTGCAAATATCCTTTGATGCCCGGCCGATCGCGAGGAAGAATTACTTCGTAAGGATGATAAGGATCTTTGATAGCCACTTGCTGATATAAGAAAACAACGCGCGGGTCATGCCCGCGTTGCCTTAATCCATGAGCCAGACGTAAAGCGGCGATTTGCGCTCCTGCAACATTTGCGAAGGTAACAACGATCAATATTTTTTTCTTGATTAAAGCAGTTTCCGACATCGCCTGACCGGCTTGAACATTGTCAACTAGCATAAAAAACCTCGACTTTCGACGACAGGCACGCGTCGGAATTTAGTTAAGACAACCAATCTGGCCTGATGGCTTAAGCTCTTCCTCCCTGTTCAAATTGCATTATTACCAAATGACCAGGGCAATCTACATTAAAGATCGTGCCATACAGATAAGAGGCGTTAAATCAATTAACTAGAACTCGGTCACTCCACAGTCGCCCCTAATAAATTATTGCCTAATACGAACACCTTACAGCGCGCGGATACTCATTGTGCGATGCCGCATAAGGTGCTATATGCCAGTTGCCATGGACACGCAAGCTTCCCCCAATTTGCGCATCACCTTCTTCGCCCATGACCTGCGAGCAGGAGGGGCTGAGAGATCCATCATAAGGCTCGCGAACGCTATGGTTCGAAGAAACATAGCGGTTGAGTTTGTTTTAGTTAACCGGACTGGCGCTTTTTTGCCCGAACTTGATCCTCGAATTTCGATAGTAGAATTGCCCGGGAACCGCACCGTTTCGAGTATTTTTGGACTTTATCGCTACATTAAATCTACACGCCCACCTGTTATTATATCATCCATGACTCACATTAATGCCGCGGCAATAATGGCGAGTTTTCCTCTTCGCGAGAAACCTTTTCTGCTTGTTGTCGAGCACAATCAATACGATAGAAATCTCGCCCTTAAGAAAGGGTTGGTTCGCCTGGCTTATAAACTGGCACCGATACTCTACAGAGCGGCAGACGTGGTCGCTGGCGTTTCGGAAGGCGTCAGAACCAGCGTTGCGCAGGCAATGGGTGTTTCGCGAGATCGGGTGCGTGTGCTTTACAATCCTGTCGTCACACCGGAACTTCCAAGTAGAGCAGCTGAAACAGCAGACCACGAATGGCTAACCAATCACGAAGTGCCTGTTATACTGGCAGTCGGCCGTCTGATGCCTGCAAAGAATTTTCCCCTGCTCCTGGAGGCTTTTTCGAAGCTTCGTGAAACTCGCCCGGCTCGTCTCATCGTTCTCGGGGAGGGAAAACTGAGGCCTGATCTGGAGGCTTTGGCGAAATTACGAGGCATCTCGTCCGACGTCGACTTTGCTGGTTTCAGAGATAACCCCCTCGCCTTCATGAGGGCCTGCGACGTATTTGTCATGTCTTCAGATTGGGAAGGGCATCCAACTGTCTTGATCGAGGCAATGGCGTGTGGGGCACCTATCGTCTCGACCGATTGCCGCAGCGGACCGGCCGAGATACTTTGCGATGGACAATTCGGACGTCTGGTTCCAGTCGGAGATGCGGAAGCACTTTCAGCTGCAATTAGCGACGCGTTCGATGATCCGGGCGATGCGACTCCAAGAATTACCCATGCAAACACTTTCAACGACAACACGGCCGTGGATGCATATTTGTCGACCTTGGGATTCAATTTGACTGAGGGGTCAAAAGCAGGGAGCGTTTGATGCAAATCTCCCGTCGGGCGATGCTATTAGGCGGAGTTGCCACAGCTAGCACATTTGCGTGGCCTGATTCCGGTACGATTGCAAAAACTCCAACAATCGGAGGAGCAGGCGGGCGGGTAATTGAAGTCAACAGCCTGGAAGATAGTGGGCCGCAGACCCTTCGAGAGGCTCTCGCGGCAACCGGGCCTCGCAGAATTGTTTTTAACGTTGCTGGCGAAATCTGGATCCGTGATACTCTGCCTGTTTTTCATCCTCATGTGACGATCGAAGGGGAAACCGCCCCTGCCCCAGGTATAACTATTCTAGGCGACCGTATTCGAGTTCGAGCAAATGATGTTGTGTTTCGCCACATCCGACTTAGGGTTGGAGCATTGCGTGGCTCTTCACCCAACAATCGGGATGGATTTACTATCGATGGCTCTCTTGATGGCAAGAAACCAATTCACGGCGTATTGATCGAGCATTGTTCCGTCAGTTGGTCAATCGACGAATCACTTCAGGTCTGGGGCGAAAACAGCCATCAAATCGTGGTCAGAAATTGCATTTTTGCCGAAGCGCTGAATCACTCTATTCATCCAAAAGGCGCTCATTCAATGGGTCCTATTATTGGCCCACTTACCAAAGGCATCGTGTTTGAGCGCAATTTGCTTGCGCATAACGCCGCAAGAAACCCTGTAATCAGTGGCGGGACAGAGGCGATCGTTGTGAACAATCTGATTTATGATCCCGGCTACAGCGGTATACACTTTTATCCTTGGCCCGAAGCTCCTAAGCCCACGTTAGCCGCAATAATCGGAAATGTCGTGATAGCGGGCCCCAGCACACAGCACAGGCTGCTGGCCTTTGACCATGGTCTTAATCCCGGTTCGCGGATCTATTACAAGGACAATATCGCTATTGGTGTGGATACCTTTGACGATGAGGAGCTCCTGACAAAAGGGCCAGGATCAGGGACGTCGCCCATAGTCGCTCAGTCGCCACTTTCGCTCGACCCGGTTGATGACGTCCTGCCGTCCAGAAAAGTTTTCAATCATGTACTAGGACATGCCGGAGCCACGCCCGATATCCGCGACTCCGTCGATCGGCGCATCATATCCGAAGTAAGGAACAGAACCGGCTACATACGCGACTGGCCGCAGGACTCGCGTTTAGATCCAAACTCACATCTGCGAGCACGTTAATGAGACGAGATGACTTGCAGGAAGCTTCCGACGGACAAGATGATTCTGCTCCCGGAAAGCCTGGCGCATTAGCACGTATGAAGCGATGGTTTTCCGGCCGCAAAGAGTTGCGTTACGCCGGTCTCGTCACCTTGGCGACACTCGCCGCACAGATCATGCTTTTTGTCACCGCCCCTCTTCTGGCGCGCATTTATACACCTACGGATTTTGGGCACTTGACCCTTCTATTAACCTCGTCAACGATCGGCGGATCTGTCGCATCCTTCTGTTACCATTTTGTAATATTGCTCCCAAGCAGCAACAGGGCCGCCGCCGCGGCTTATCGCTTGAGCATGTACGCGAGTCTGCTTGGCTCAGCACTGGCCACTGCCATCTATTGGCTCATTGTTCCAACAGACAGCAGAGCATTTGGCTCCATGCCGTTATGGGCCGATTTGGCTCTCATCTACACAGGAATATTGAGCACATCCATCTTCAATATTCTGGGCACTGTTCATTCCCGTGCCAGTCAGTATAATTCGGTTGCATTGTCAAAATTCAACATCAGTTTATTTCCGACATTTACACAAATTACATTAGGCTTTATTGGTTTTAAATCAGCAGGTCTTCAGCTGGGACGATTATTTGGCGTAATTACGACTTGCATCGTTATGTCGCTGAATCTGCCTAAAGGCTTCACGATTCAATCTCTATTCAAAGTACGATTCGCAGAAATAAGATCGGTTGCATGGCGGTATCGGGATTCGATCATGCATGTCCCGCGTGAACTTCTCATGCGAGCGGGAACCGGACTTCCGCCCGCTTTGCTGCTGGCGAACTACGACGCAGCTGCTGCCGGCTTCTTCTTTTTCGCCGAGCGCCTTGTCGAACGGCCAGGTCTTCTTCTGAGTGATGCGTTAACACGCATTCCGATGAAGATATTCGCCGAGAACCTGCAGAAGAAAAAACCAGTCGTAAAACTAGCTCTAATCTATACGGTTCTTTGTACTGTTATTGTTGCGACGGGGATTTCGATCATCATATTTGGCGGCCGATGGCTCTTTGGTATACTGTTTGGATCCGCTTGGGTCGACGCAGCTGATTATGCAACAGCCCTCGCCATCGGCGCAGGGGTGCGAGTAAGCATCCTGCCTGTAGCGGCTTTGGTTCCAGTTTTCCGCATACAGCGTTTCGTAGTTTTTCTTGACGCATTCTTCTTTACGAGAGTGTTGGTCATACCTGCCGCCGCAATGCTCGGATATAGTGCTGTCTTCGCAGTCGGTTGTTTTGCCGGGTTAACTGTTATCTACAATCTTGCGACCTTCACAATCGCGATTATTGCAGGAATTCGGTATGAGAAAAGCCTAAAACCGGCTATTGGCAGTTAGGCGACGCGGCCAGTTCAGAAATATACCCGATAATGGAGAAGCTTAGATTGCTGGTACATTAATTCTGTATTCGGGGTGTTCTGTAAATGTTAGTATCCGAGACGCGATATTGACGCGATCCCACGTTAACGAAACACGATTTTCTTAATAGAAGGCAATCATTACCAAGTCTGAATAAACGGCATCAATCCAGCAGCAGGACAAGCGCGTTCACCCCTTTGTAACTTACATGCATATGGACAACAGTATTTTGTTTGTGATGCGCGTTTGATGACGAAAAATGGACTTACTAAGTCAGTACCGCAGGATAAAATGCTTAACTTTTTATAGGATTTGATATCCCCGAATTTGATCGGAATAAGACAATGCAAAGTAGTGAAATGACTGAATTATATCAAAAACCTGCAGACGACGTTGATCGCCATCGCCTAATCGAACAGCGCTTCCTGGATTTTGCCCTTCAACGAACCGTGGGAAGCAATCAGTCGGAGGCAATGCAGGCAGGCCGCTTCGCGGCAACACCTGGGCGCGACAAAGCCGAGCTGTTCGGATCGGTCGACATGGTATACGCCGCGCATATTCTCGGTGTCTTGCCGAGCCTGACAGAAGACAGTCATGAAAGCTGGATCGAGACGATATTGAGCTTTCAGTCCGAAGACGGATGGTTCAGGGCGGGAGACAGTCAAGGCCATGGCGCAGAACACAGCACCGCTTACGCGCTTGGCGCCCTGCAAATTCTTGGAGCTTATAAACCCGCTCTTCGAGAGATCAAAAGCTTTGCTGCAGAAGTTAAAGCCAACCCGAATGTAAACGAAGCACCCTTCCGCATCTCGCTATTGGACCGCACGCATTTTTGGCGGGGTTCACATAGAGTGGGAGGGCTCGCCTCAATCGTTGGAGCCGTCGGACAACTGGGACTGGATACTCAAAAAATTCTTGGCGTTGCAGACGGAGAGGACTGGTTGAACGGTTGGTGGGCATACTTTGAACAACGCATCGATCCGAAGACCGGATACTGGCGTCTTTCCAATCCCTTCCTGCATTTTGGGTTTGATCTGCTCTATCGGAGCCGGCACGATCCGACACTGGCACGTATGGGCGGTGCGGTACATTTATATTGGGTGTCCGAACGCATGGGGAAGCCTGTCAAGTATCCGGCCCAGATAGTTCAAACAACTGCCGCACTGCAAAATTCAAATGGACTCTATGAGAACGAGCCCTACTGCATTGATCTCGACGGAAACTTCATGATTGGACGTTCCTTGAGCGGCTTGAACGAAGATCATCCGCAGGCGATCAATGGCCGCTCCGCCCTTGCCAGAAACCGCGAGGCCATTCTGGATTGGTACGCTGCGCGCGCCTTGGAGCAATGGAACAGCAGTTCGCATAAGTTGCCTGGCGCATTCGCCGCGGTTGCTGAAGCGGAAAGGGTCATGCTCCAACCATCATTGCGGCGCTGGAGGGACGTTTTCGAGACAACATGGTGGCTCTGACGTTTGGTGCATGAGAACCTGGGCCTTAAGGCTTCTCCAATGTGTAGCTCTGGGGCTCAGATCTCCGCCCGAAATACAATAGCTTTGTAAAAAAAGAAGTTCAAATACTAATGCTCGACTCAAGAAGGCTGCCGAAATACCCAATGAAAAACACCCCTACTTCTTACACGTAAAAGTAATCAGATATTTTTTATTAGTATATTTCTATGAAAGATTAGTTTTTCCATCTAAATTATTCTAATATATAATAAATTTATCACATCTAAACCGCCTTTGAAATTAAAATATATTCTAATAAATCTGGGCGGATACTCTTACCTATACAAAAAACCTCCGCAGACCGTTCCGCGAGAGAGCCATGATCGGCTTTTCCAAGAACACATGCACTGTATACCCGGCAGCCAACATCGCAACGACGAGGAAAAGGAAACAGGGTATGGCTGGGATGCTTGCTCCAATACCGAGCTTCTGAATCGCATTTTGCAGGATCCATCCGACAAGCCAGTGGAACAGGTACACAGAATAAGTTGCGTTTCCGAGCAAGACTAACGGCTTTGGGGCCGGCTGGTTGCGATTGTCGAGACTGACTGCCAACCCGACCAATATCCCACCTGCGAGATAGACTGGAACGAAATAGCTCAGGAACAATTGCGTTTCGCCCGATTGCAGAAGGGCGTGCGGCAACGCTAGAAACAGGAATGCGCCGACAAACAGAGGCAGAGGTGGGATCTTCCATGCAGGCATCAGAACTGCGATACCAATCCCCACGAAGAACCCAAAAAAACGGACGCTGAGCAATTCAGAAATGGCGTAGTTCGGCGCAAGGTCGACGAACTGATTGACAAGAATCAGCAGCGACCAGCAACTCAGCATCGCAACGCCAAGTCTTCGGTTCAGAATCGCCAGCCCAAACATTGCATAAAAAATCATTTCAGGCACGAGAGACCAGGCGACACCGATCACCTGTTTGGGAGGCACGGGGAGAAGAAAGAAACTACCGATGAGACTTACGGGGTTTCGTTGGAAGTCATCACCAGCACCTGGCACCACGAAATAGAGTGGCATGACTGCGAGAAACAATATCCAATAAAGCGGATATATACGAGTTAATCTCTTGTAGATATAAGGAATATAACGCTCCCGCCGTCCGATGTCCGAGAAGTGAACATGAGCAATTATGAAACCAGATATGACAAAAAACAAATCTACGCCAATATATCCGGTTTCGAATATCCTACCGATTGCAAAATTCTCTTTATCGGCAATATTATTGACCCTGCCACCGGCATGATAGCAAACGACCATAATGGCTGCGCATGCCCTTAGGCATTGCAGCCATTGGAGCCGACTCCGAGAATTGTCTGAGCATCCAGTGACTGCCGCCGCATGCGCAGGAAATTCAGAAACCATCTTAACCCCGCCTCCAATCCGTGTATCGGATCAGACGGTAAATCGAGTGCGGATTGGTCACCGCATAACGTAGGGCCAACCTCCTCGGGTTAAGTGCCAGGCGCCAAAGCCATTCGAATCCGATGTTCTGCACCCAACGGGGCGCACGCCGCGAGGAACCACTCAGGAACGCATAAAGCCCTCCACAGGTCTTGATCCAGGCAAGTCCCTTCAGCCGATCGCGATTGCGTACAGACCATTCCTCCTGCAGCGGTTTGCCCAAACCAACCCACAGGACGTCAGCCCCACTTTCTATGATCTGGCGGCAGATGTCTTCTTCTTCTTCCGGCTGGAAATATCCATTCCGCCTACCCGCAATCTTCAGATCAGGATACATCTGCGCAATGGCGTCGACGACCGAAGCATTTTGTGCCTCCGAGCCACCGAAGATGAAGAAGGACAACCCGTGTTCCTGGGCAACTTCGGCGGCATCGTAGAAGTAATCCGAAGTCGCCACTCGCGATGGAAGCGGACTTGATGTAAGCAGACGCGATGCCCAGACAACGGACATACCGTCTGCATGGACTATATCTGCTTCGGCCATCGTCTTCATGAAATCAGGTTTCATTCCTGCCAGTGAGACCCCTTGCCCATTGGAAGAAAAGACAAGTTTTGGCAACTCTGTCCTGGCTCCTTTGGCCCCGAGACAGTCTCGTAACATCATTTGAGCGAGTTCCTTGCTATCGGCAACAATCGTATGGAACCCGCCGACACGAATAGTCTGAGCATGTTTTGTTAAAACGGGGACATTATCGCTTTGATTCATGGGGGTATTTGCGTTCATAATCAACCTCTTATGCAATATTATCTTATAATGTTATTGACTTCACCTATTTCAAAAAATTCACATGACAGACAATTATTTCCAATATATTCAAATTTCAAAATTATAATACAAATTAATACATGATACCTACCTGCCAGAACATGACCTATTCCTATGCAATGAATTTGTTGCACCTCAGACCACACCGGATAGCCAGTTGAACAGTCACTCCATAGTTAACCGCCAGCTTGTCAGCCATATTGCACCACAGCATACTTCTCCTATAAAGCCAATGGACGCCAGAAAGAAGCAAAAACGATCTGGGTGCCGAGGCACATCCGAAGGTTTCAATAGTGCTGACGGTTGACTGAAGTAGACTTGTTTTTGCGAGCGTGACGGAGCGGTGCCATTACCATGCATTCCTCTCATCGAAAGGCACTGAATTATGCTAGCATATAACGAAAGGGCTTCTGTTTTGATCCCAGTTATAAGAACGGTTCTTGACCTGATGTTCCGCGCTCCCAATCCGACTGCCTCAGATAAACGGACGACTTACGCAGGATCTCGTTGGCTTGGCTAAGTGCCCGGAAGTGCCCGGAAGTGCCCGGAAGTGCCGATAATGCCCCCAGCGTTCTTTCCATCACATTCGATAGCAACCAAAAAGTTTCCCAAACCGCCGAACCATAATTCCTCCTTAGCCTCTAATCATCTGTCACCCTCCCCCTCATACCCCCGCGGGTTCTTGCAAACCCAGTTCCACGTATCCCGGCACATGGCGTCCAGGTCTTTCTGCGCCCGCCAGCCGAGGACTTGCGCTGCCTTACCGGTATCTGCGTAGCACTCGGCCACGTCGCCAGGGCGCCGGGGGGCGATGTCGTAGAGGATTGTCTTGTTGGAAGCGCGCTCGAAGGCGTGGACCATGTCCAGGACGCTGTAACCGGTGCCCGTGCCGAGATTGACGGCGAAGCAGTTGGATGGGGCGTCGCCAGAGGCGAGCGCCTCGTGGGCGCGGAGGTGGCCCTCCACCAGGTCGACCACATGAATATAGTCACGCACGCCGGTGCCGTCGCGGGTGTCGTAGTCGTCGCCGAAGACGGAAAGCCGCTCCCGCCGTCTGCTGGCGACCTGGGCGATGAAGGGCATCAGGTTGTTCGGGATCCCTAACGGGTCCTCGCCGATCAGGCCACTTATGTGCGCGCCGACCGGATTGAAATAGCGCAAGATCCCGAACCGCCAGCTCGGATCGCTGGCCGCCAGGTCGCGCAGCATGTCCTCGATCATCAGCTTGGTGCGCCCGTAAGGGTTCACCGCGGAAAGCGGATGGTCCTCGGTCAGCGGCAGGAACTGCGGTTCGCCGTAGACTGTCGCAGAGGAGGAAAAGATCATGTTGCGAACGCCGCAATTTTCCATGGCGGTGAGCAGCCGGAGCGTGCCAACGACGTTGTTGTCGTAATAGGCAAGCGGCTTCTCTGTGGATTCGCCCACTGCTTTCAGCCCGGCGAAATGGATCACCGCCGAACACCCGTGCGCCTTCAGGATGCGCTCGACAGACGCCTGGTCGCGAATGTCCGCCTCCTCAAAGACGATCGTGCGACCGGTGATCGCGGCAATGCGGTTCAGGCTTTCTGGGTTGGCGTTGCTCAGGTTGTCGAGCACCACCACGTCATGCCCGGCCTCCAAAAAGGTCACGCAACAATGCGACCCGATGTATCCCGCGCCTCCAGTGATAAAAATGGTCATGTGTCAAATATCCTTGGGCAGATCTCGAATGACCAAAACGCAATATGCTTCTAACCAGTGACACGGTCCGCAAGCGCCAGAAACTATGCGATGCAGCCTGTCGACAGCAACGTTTCAGCCAGCGAGCTATAGAACCGCTCCGCGTTCAGCTCATCCGTGCCCCCCTAATACGCCCGCCCGATGCTCGTGTACTCAAGCCCGTGTTCCGCCATGTAATCCGGGCTGTAGACATTGCGGAGGTCGATCAGCAGCGGCGCGTTCAGCAGAGCCTTGACACGCTCAAGGTCCAGCGCGCGGAACTGGTCCCATTCGGTGACGATCACGACCGCATCCGCATTTTCGATCGCATGATACGGACCGTCGCAGAAGAGCACGTCGGTCATCACCTTGCCGGCTTCCTCCATGGCGGCCGGGTCGAAAGCGCGCACCTTGGCTCCGGCTGCCTGCAGCTTCTTGACGATTTCAATGCTCGGCGCCTCGCGCATGTCGTCCGTATTCGGCTTGAAGGCCAACCCGAGCAGGGCAATCGTCTTGCCGGCAACGTCGCCCCCCATGAAGTCGATGACCTTGTCGGCCATCTTCCTTTTGCGCGTCTCATTCACCTCAATCACCGAGTCGACGATTTTCAGGTCGGATCCGGCAGTTGCCGCGATCTTGGACAGAGCCAGCGTATCCTTGGGAAAACAGGAACCGCCATATCCCGGGCCCGCATGCAGAAATTTCGAGCCGATGCGGTTATCGAGCCCGATGCCGCGGGACACTTCCTGGACGTTTGCACCGACCTTTTCGCAGAGGTCCGCGATTTCGTTGATGAACGTGATTTTCACCGCCAGGAACGCGTTTGCGGCATATTTGATCAGCTCGGACGTCCGCCGCTTGGTCACGATGATCGGCGTTTCGTTGAGGTAAAGCGGGCGGTAGAGCTCGCGCATGACCTTGACCGCCTCTTCATTGTCGGTCCCGACAACCACCCGATCCGGCCGCTTGAAATCGTTGATCGCAGCCCCTTCCCGCAGGAACTCCGGATTGGAGACGACAGCGAATTCGGCTTCCGGGTTTGTCTTGCGGATGATCGCCTCGACTTCATCACCCGTGCCGACCGGAACGGTCGACTTCGTGACGACGACAGTGAAGCCTTCAATCAGACCGGCGATTTCTTCCGCAGCAGCGTAGACATAAGAAAGATCCGCATGCCCGTCGCCGCGCCGGGTCGGTGTGCCCACGGCAATAAAGACGGCATCGGCGTTCCGCACCGCGTCCCTGGAATCGGTGGTAAAAAAGAGACGGTCTTCGTCAACGTTCTTGGCGACCAGTTGTTGCAAGCCGGGTTCGTAGATAGGAATCTCGCCCCCGTTCAGGGCATCGATCTTGGTGGCATCCTTGTCGATGCAGGTCACAACGTGACCGAAATCCGCAAAACAAGCCCCGGAAACGAGGCCGACATAACCAGTTCCAATCATTGCAACGCGCATAATAAAATCCCGAAATTCAAGAGAACTAATATTGCATTGCAATAAAATCGAAACATCGAATAAAAACAACCAAAAACTGGATCATGGTTACCCGCGAACGCCGGCCGTTGGCGCAGCAGCTTCCACGCGCCTTGGTTTAACCTCTCATTATACTGCAACTGTTCAACCGCTCATCCCGGAACGGTTATCGAGAGGCTATCATTCTCGCGGGAGAAAGCTTGTAACCTGCGCCTAAAATTCAAAGCGCATCGTACTTCAGAAATTTCAAACTTCTTGAAAAATGGTCGGGGCAGCAAGATTCGAACTTGCGACCCTCTGGTCCCAAACCAGATGCGCTACCAGGCTGCGCTATACCCCGATCGTGTCGCGTGTCGCGAACAGGTGCTGACTTATACGCAATCGCCGCGCGGACGCAAGGGGCGACACATCCCCCCAGTGGATATTGCGGCGTGAAAATCAGCCGGCGGCCTTCGCTCCGGGCAGCCTGACCTCCTGCAGCCGGTTCATGACGACCTTGAAAATATCGACCGGCTTGTAGGGATAGTCGATAAAATCGTCCAGGCCGGCTTCCATCAGGCTCTCCTTGCGCGTTTCGCTCATGCTCGGCGGCGCCAGAAGCACCCGCCGCGAAGCGCCTGCGCCGGTCTTCCCGGTTTGTCCGGTCAGATACCGGTTCACGACGTCGCTGTAAGTCAGGATCGTAATGCTGTCGTCCTCGAACAGCGACCCGCCGTTTTCCAGGTTGGCCTCCGGCACGGTCCGCACCTTGCAGCCCAGTTCCAGGAGCGCGCCGCGGATCGGCGCGATCACCTTCGGGTTTCCGGTGACGATGGAGATCGTCAACGGCTCCTTAGAGCCGCGCAGGCGCTTGACCTCTTCATAGATCTGCTGCAGCCGGATGCGGTTGAGCCCCTCGACCCGCGAAACCTGCCGGAGATGGGCTTCGACGGTCGCAAGAAGAAGATCATAGTCGACCGGCTTGGTCAGATAGTCGTCCGCGCCCATCTGCTTGCCGGCGACGATGTCCTCGCGCATGCCCCTGGCCGTCAGGAAAATGAGCGGCACGTCATTCAAGTCCGGCATGGCGGAGCGGATGTAGGTGAGAAACGCCGGACCGTCCATGTCCGGCATCATCACGTCACACAGGATCAGGTCGGGCTTTTTCTCGCCGATCCTCTCGATCGCGACCTTTCCGTCCGGCGCCGTCAGGACATCGTAGCCGGCGTCCTCCAGTTCCTCGCGAATATCTTCCAGGAGGAGCCCCTCATCCTCCACACACAATATAGTTGCCTTGGCTGCCATGGTCTTCTCTCCTTCAGGCAGACGCCGCCCGCCGCCGCGGAGACGCCCTTTCAGGCAGCTCTCCTGCATCTTCCTGCGCGATTGGCAGGCGGAGCGTGACGCGGGTTCCCTCGCCGACCCGGCTTTCCAGGTCGACCTTCCCGCAGTGCTTGTCCATAATCATCGAAATCATGTTGAGCCCGATTCCGGTCCCGGCAATGCCACTGGATGTGGAGGCCCGGAAGTAACGGTCGAACACCTTCGGGAGTTCCGCTTCCGGAATTCCCAGCCCATCATCTTCGACGCTAATCGACGCCCAGGTCCCGTCTACCTGACCAGTCACCCGGATCTCTGTCGCATCGGGCGAGTACTTCGCCGCATTCGACAGAAGGTTGTCGATGCAAAGCTCAAGGAGTTTCCGGTCGAAACGCAGGATCTCCGGCAGGTTCGCTGTATCGAGAACGATCCGATGGCTTGAACAGCTGTCCTGAAAGCGGCGGCAGCAATCGCCGATGGTGTCCTTCAGCGGTTGATCGCGGCTGTCGATCTCCATGCGTCCTGCCTGGGAGCGGGTAAAATTCAAAAACCGGTTGATCAGATACTGCATCCGGCCGACCGCATCGCGAATACGCGTCCCGCGCTCCAGAATGGCGGCGCTGTCGAGCCTGTCGGACCGGCGGATCAGCCGTTGGGCGTTGCTGTCGATTATGGCGAGCGGCGTGCGGAATTCGTGCGAAGCCATGGAGACGAAGTCGCGCTGCAATTCGCTGAGCTGCTTTTCCTGGTTGAGCAGCTTGACCAGTTCGTGGGCCTGTCCCAGCAGCGTGGACTGCTGCTGCTTGTATTCGGTAATATCGGCGTAGACGGAAATGATACCGCCATCCGGCGTCAGCGTGCGGTCGATCCGGTACCATCTGCCATCGGGGAACCGTTTTTCCTGGGACGGACCGTTCCGGCTCATCAATTCTTCGAACGGTACTGCCGGTTCATCCGGGAAGGTCAGCTTCAAGAGTTCGGGTACGTAAATTCCTTCCTCGATGCGCTTGTCTATCCCCGGATAGATCTGCTGCATCCGCTCGTTGGCGAGAACCACCCGACCGTCCGGCGCGGCAATGCCCATGCCGTCCTGCACCGCATTGATCGCGTTCAGGAGCAGGTCTCTGTTGTCCTGGAGTTCACGTGTTCGATCATCGAGCCGCTCTTCCAACTGCGCCCGCACATCGTGCAACTCCCGTTCCTGGGTGCGTTCCCGGGTGACATCGGTGTAGATCGTGACGAAACCGCCATCTGCGGTCGGAGTCCCCTGGATACGCAGGATTGTGCCGTCCGGCCGGACACGCTCGAAGTCATGCGGCTCGAACCGCCGGGCCCGTTCCAATCGCAGGCGGACCTGTTCTTCCGGATCGCCAGGACCATAGTCCCCCCGCTTGGCGTTGACCCGGATCAGGTCTTCCAGGGTCGGGTTGTCGCCAATGGCATCGTCGGGAAAATTTAAAAGACGCCGCGCAGCCGCGTTGAGCAGGACCACATTCAGATCCGCGTCGATGACCGTGATCCCCTGATGCATGGTTTCCATCAGGCACCCGAGAAGCGCGCTTTCGTCAGAGCCGTCACGGATGAAGTGTCCGGTCATTTTCCCGCATCACAAGCCAAGTTCACCACACCAATTTCCGGCAAATGTATTTAGAAACTCCTACGTAAAATTGCCGAGAACATGAAAAACCCGGCGGAGAAACCGATATGAGATATCCGATGAGATTATCTTGAGGAAATATTACTTGATGGAACTTGTCTCAACCTGATCACCCGGCTTGATCCCGAGCCGCCGCGACGTGCCGGCGAGCAGTTCCAGCACGTATTGCGCCGGCCCTTGCGAGGAAATGGTCTTTTCCGAAAAAGGCGTCGTCCCTTCCGCGATATGGATGATCCGTCCCGCAGCGTCGATGAAGATGATATCCAGCGACAAGGGCGTGTTCTTCATCCAGAAATAACGTTCGCCGGCAGCCTGGAACAGAAACAGCATGCCCTCGTTGAGCGCCATTCTTTCCCGGAACATCAATCCCTTCGCTTTTTGCGCGTCGGTCGCTGCAACTTCCACGGTGAACTGCTGCGGTCCCTTTTCCGTTACGATCGTCAGGGTCTCGGTCGGCAGCGGCACGTCGTCGCCGGCCGCCAGGCCAGGGCTCACGAGACCGACCAAAAGAAGAAAGGCCACGATCAGCAGTCGGGGACGTCGAAAAGGCATACGCAGCATGAACGAGGCTCCATGTGATCGGGCTGAACAGAGCCGGCACAAATTCAGCAGGCCCTGCCTGCGATTAAAGGCCAACAAAAAAGGCCGGACCATGTCGTCCGACCCGCGCATGCAGAAGATTCAGTAATCCGGGAAACTAGTGCGAAGCTGGAATATGGGTTCCGGTTCCCACCGGCCGGATTTCGGCGGCCATGCGGCCTTTCGGTCCATTGCCGAAGCGCACCATCACATCCTGGCCCGGACGCAGCTCGGCGATACCGAAGCGGCGCAGGGTTTCCATGTGGATGAAGATATCTTCGGTTCCCTCGCCCTGGGTCAGGAAGCCGAAGCCCTTGACCCGGTTGAACCATTTCACGGTCGCCTTTTCGAAACCGCTTTCCGGGACAACCTGAACATGCGTGCGCGAAGGCGGAAGTTGCGACGGATGCAACGCCGTGGATTCGTCCATGGACAAGATCCGGAAGGCCTGCAGCCCCCGTGGCCGGTCCATGACTTCGCAGACCACCCGGGCGCCCTCATAGGCCGTCTGATAGCCGTCGCGCCTGAGACAGGTCACATGCAAGAGAATATCGGCCTCGCCCGAATCCGGGACGATAAAGCCATACCCCTTGGCAACATCAAACCATTTGATCGTGCCTGCAATCTCGACGACATCGACGGCAACATCATCCGTCAGCGCCTCGATTGCGCGGGCATCCCGAGCGGTTTTGCCCCCCATAGCCTACTGTCCCGTCTTTGGTCCGCATCACCCAACCGGAACGAAATTGCGACTCACGCACCGGCTGATTCCTAACAAAAGGATAACATTCGACTTCGATCCGGAAAGGGGGATTGTGAAACTAACCACAAGGCATTTGCATTTATTGGCCGGCTATGGCGCAAAATCCACAAAACTCTCGGCAATCGGAGTGCGGATGCAGGCCGCAGCCAACGGATCGACCGGGGTCGGATCCCTGTTGACGATGACAAGTTCGGCTCCGGCCTGGGCTGCGAGCACCGGCAATTGGGCCGCCGGATGCACCACGAGCGACGATCCGATGACGACAAACACATCCGCCTTGCGCGCCGCCTCTGCAGCCCGGATCAGGGCGTCTTCCGGCATCATCTGGCCGAAACTGATTACCGCGGCCTTGAGCAACCCTCCGCAGGTCGCGCAAACCGGACTGTGCCCGGCTTCCACCGCCGACCTCTGATCTTCCAGGGTCGCCCGCGCGCCGCACTCCAGACAGGTGGCATAAGTGCTGTTGCCGTGGAGTTCCACGAGCAGGTCTTCCGGCACGCCGGAACGCTGATGCAACCCGTCCACGTTCTGGGTGATCAGAAGCGAAAGCCGGCCGTTTTGAGCCAGCCCCGCCAGCGCCCTGTGCGCCGCATTGGGTTCCGCCTTTTGGAAGATTTCCGCCATCTGGAAGCGCCTGCTCCAGTCTTCCAGGCGGCTTTCCTCATCGGCCACGAAATCCTGGTACTCGATCGGCTGCATCTTCGACCAAAGCCCGCCCGGAGAACGAAAATCGGGAACTCCGGACTCCGTCGATATGCCTGCGCCGGTCAGAACCACGATCCGCCCTGCCTCCGGTCCCAAAAAACTCTTTATCCGTTTTCGCGCGGTGGCAAGATCGGTGATTTCTGTCATATTGGACACTCTTTCTGATCAACCTCCAAAGCACACGCTATTATCGACAAGGAAACGCAATGCGCTACCTGCACACAATGGTCCGCGTCCGCGATATCGATGAATCGCTGGATTTCTACTGCAACAAGATGGGCATGACCGAGGTCCGCCGCAGGGAGAGCGAGGCCGGCCGCTTCACGCTGATCTTCCTGGCCGCCTCCGAAGACGTCGGTAGCGGCAAGGAAGTCAATGCGCCGCTTCTGGAACTCACCTATAACTGGGATCCTGAGGAATATGCCGGCGGACGCAACTTCGGCCATCTCGCCTACGAAGTGGACAATATCTACGACTTTTGCGCCAGCCTCCAGGAAAAGGGCGTGACCATCAACCGGCCGCCGCGCGACGGCTACATGGCTTTCGTCCGGTCGCCCGACAATATTTCCATCGAACTGCTGCAGAAGGGCGAAGCGCTTGAAATCGCGGAACCCTGGGCCTCCATGCCCAATGTCGGCGAGTGGTAGGAAACGCTTTTTAAAGCGTCACGGGCCCGCAAACGCGGGCCTGTGAATTTCATGACAATTTGCTCTTGCGGCGTGAAGCAATACTGCCTATAAGCCTCCCCACGACGCAGCGACGTCGTCCGCGCGCCCATCGTCTAGCGGTCTAGGACGCCGCCCTTTCACGGCGGAAACACGGGTTCGAGTCCCGTTGGGCGTGCCAAACTGTACTCTCAGATGTGAGAGCGGTTCTATCGACCCCTTCCCTTGCGACGGCAGCTGCTGTTTTCACAAGCAGATCAAAGGGTTGTCTGAAGTTTGGCTTGATCTCTCCCTGGTGCCATTCGCAGTTCGACAGTAGCAAATTCGAAGCCGTTTCTTCTCGTGCGGTGTCTGACGGGCGAACAATTGGCTTGCGTTGCGGGCAAGTTCCAACAGCCGCATACCGCCTTCCATGTAAGTCTCTTCCACTTGTGAGTAGCGTTCGATCTCACGCAAAAGGCGGGTCTGCTCAGTGCGTCATTGCGCCGACATTCGGTCATAGAAAGTGTCGTCATTGCGTCCGTCGAACTTGTCCATGTACATGGCGTGCAAGCGATTAAGGCTGCCGGCGTCCGGGAAGCCATCGAAAGTGCCGGTGCCGAGCTGCGCTATCTGCCGCCCTACAGTCCCGACTTCAACCCGATCGAGATGGCGTTTTCGAAACTCAAGGCATTGTTGCGTGCCAGGACAGAACACACAATCGACGCCCTGTGGAGCACAGTTGGCGATCTCATCGCCCAGTTCAAACCACAAGAATGCGCAAACTACTTTGCTGCCGCCGGATATGAACCAATATAAAGTGGATACGCTCTAGCTGTTTCAATAGCCCATAATCATATTGTGGTCGGACTGTCCGTCGTCAGCAATAATGGGACAACTTGAACTGATTTAATGTTTTGAGAATTTTGAGGATCTACGTACAAACACAAAGATATAATTTTGATCTGCGTCCGTAAGACCCTGAAAAGTTAATGGCCGGACAACGCGCCCAGCCACTTTGCATTGTCTATTATGGAGTTACGCATGCGCCGTCTGGTCCGACCACTTGACCCTCAGGGCATTGCGGCAGAGGCAGAGGTTTTGGCGCTTGCTTCGGTTTCACCTTTGCTGGCGGGGCCGGTTCAGGCGCCGGCGTAGGCTCGGCAGCCGGTGCCGGAGTAGCCTCTGGCGCCTGCTT